>Ga0134128_10000130_pt1 | contig 103650 bp, 80 predicted proteins | sample KB31754_FD_96462 | JGI IMG/M metagenome (GOLD analysis project Ga0134128, IMG submission 96462) | Terrestrial soil microbial communities with excess Nitrogen fertilizer from Kellogg Biological Station, Michigan, USA - KB3-175-4 | ecosystem: Environmental > Terrestrial > Soil > Unclassified ... | reverse complement strand
CGGAGGCCGGACCTCTGGTGGTGGGGGAAGCGCTGGGGGCGGCGCGCCGGCACGGAACCCTTATCTCGTATGACCTGAACTATCGCGATTCCTTATGGAAATCGATTGGCGGCAAGAAGCGCGCCACGGAAGTGAACCGCGATCTTGCTCATCTGGTGGATGTGATGCTGGGTAACGAAGAAGATTTCTCTGCCGCGCTTGGTTTTGAGATCAAAGGCGTCGGCGACAACATCGCCGAACTGGACACAGCGCAATTTCGCGCCATGATTCAGCAGGCAGTCGCCGCCTATCCGAATTTCCGCATGGTCGGCACCACATTGCGCCACGCCAAAACCGCAACCTGCAATGACTGGGGCGCGATCTGTTATCACGATGGCGAATTTTACGAAGCGCGGTCCATGCCCAACCTTGAAATTTTCGACCGCGTCGGCGGCGGCGACTCCTTTGCATCGGGATTGATCTACGGTCTGCTGATGGGGAAAGGCCCGCAGTGGGCGGTCGATTGCGGATGTGCGCATGGTGCTTTGGCAATGACCACGCCCGGCGATACGACCATGGCGACGCTGAATGAAGTGGAACGGCTGATGAAGGGCGCGAGCGCTCGCGTGGTGCGGTAGACGGGTTTGCCGTCGCGATTGAGATGGGCAAGGAGCTATAAAGATGGAAAAGACGAAAATGATGCAGCGCATCCGCGAGATCGGCCTGGTGCCGGTTCTGCGTGCAACCTCCGCAAAAGAGGCGATGACAATCGCGGATGCGATTATTGCCGGTGGCGTTACCGTGCTTGAAATCACAATGACGGTTCCCGGGGCGATCCAGGTGATCGAGCAACTGGTACAACACCACGGCGACAAATTGCTGGTTGGCGCGGGAACCGTGCTGGACGCAGAGACGGCCCGCGGTTGCCTGCTTGCCGGCGCGCAGTTCGTTGTCAGCCCGGCGCTCGATGTGCGCACCATCGAGTTGTGCCGCCGCTACGGCGTGCCGGTGATGCCGGGAGCATTGACGCCCACGGAAATTGTGACCGCATGGCAGGCGGGTGCGGATGTGGTGAAGGTATTTCCTTGCAGCGCGCTGGGCGGAGCAAAATATCTGAAGGCCCTGCAGGGTCCGCTGCCGCAGATTCAGTTGATTCCGACTGGCGGCGTTTCCTTAAGCACAGCGGAGGAGTTTCTCGCCGCCGGCGCCTTTGCTCTGGGTGTGGGCAGCGACCTGGTGGACGCGAAGGCCGCCGCCGAAGGAAGAACAGATGTGATCACCGAGAACGCACGCAAATACATCGGCATCGTCCAGAAATTCCGGGGAGTAAAGTAGAGATTGGCGATCCGCATATTTTAGACCGCCTGGAAAGGCTCCAATGCCACTTGTCACTGAATCGGAAATCGCGGAACTGGTCGACAACTTCTACGGAAAGATTCGCGTTGATCGATTGTTGGGACCAATCTTTGCAACAGCGATTGGCGACGATTGGGGTCCCCATCTGGCAAAAATGAGAGCTTTCTGGTCGACGGTTGTACTGGGTTCCAGAACGTATAAGGGCAATCCCATGATTGCCCACATGAGTCTGCCGCGGTTGACGAGGGGAGATTTTGACCGCTGGCTTCACTTATGGCGGCAGACGACCTCGGAGCTGTGCATCGAGCCGGTGGCCGCCCTGTTTATCGGGAAGGCGGAAACGATTGCCGTTCGGCTGCTCGATGGCATTAATGCCTATCGGGATTCGCTTCCGGAGGGGCCAGGCGGGACCTTGCAAGCAGGTTGACGGTGTCGTCGATCTCCTCTCCGCTGGCGTTCGAAGTCGCTGATGATTCTGTTTCCCATGAAAATTCAGTTGAGTTCTTGGATATTGCGGCAGTTTCAACCCGGTCGCCGGTATTCTGAGAAGAGAATTTCGCGAAGGACCTTCTGCAGGATTCGAATCACGATTTCTTGACATAACTCGCGTAAAAATTGAATAGAGAGGACTTCGACATGGACACGCAGATTGCCCAGGCCACGGAAGCCCTGTGGGAAGCGTGGCCGCATCTGGATCACGACCAGCGTATACAGGGTTTTCGTCAGCTCCACACAGCAGAAAAGGCTGATTTCTTTCTCCAACTGAGCGCGCATGACCAATGCGATCTGCTTTTGCGCCTGCCGGAAGACCAACGCCGGGTCTGGATGCGTTTGCTTGCTCCTGACGACGCGGCGGATTTAGTTCAGGAAGGTGATTCCGCGGAACACGAGGCATTGCTTTCCCTGCTGGATGAACCAACGCGCAAAGAAGTAAGTGCACTGCTGGCATACAAGGAAGATGAGGCCGGCGGTCTGATGAGTCCTCGTTTCGCGCGGTTGCGGCCCGAGTCAACCGTGGATGAGGCAATCACGTATCTTCGGAAGCAAGCCGAGACGTTGGAGACCATCTACTACGCCTACGTTCTGGAACACAATCAACGCCTGCTAGGCGTAATTTCGCTGCGCGAGCTTTTTTCCGCCGACCCCAACAAGCTGGTCTATGAAGTGATGCATACCGATCTGATCTATGTTTCAGAAGAAGCGGATCAGAAGGATGTCGCCGCGGTGGTGCGTGACAGCCGACTGCTTGCGGTGCCGGTTCTAAACAAATCTGGCTGCATGGTTGGAATCGTCACCGTCGATGACATTGTGGATGTGGTGGAAGAGGAAGCCACGCGAGACATCCAGAATGTGGGTGGCACCGCGGCTCTCGATGGGCCGTATCTGCACGCGGGCTTTTTTGAGCTGATACGAAAGCGCGCCGGTTGGCTGTTGATCCTGTTTATCGGGGAAATGTTCACGGCCACCGCGATGGGATTTTTCGAAAAAGAAATTGAGCGAGCTGTCGTCCTGGCGCTATTTCTGCCCCTGATTATCAGCAGTGGAGGCAACTCCGGGTCGCAGGCGACGACGCTTGTCATCCAGGCGATGGCCACCGGCGATGTGCGGCTGCGCGACTGGTTCCGTGTTATCCATCGCGAACTGTTTGTGGGTCTGGCGCTTGGTTGCATTCTGGGAATCGTCGGGCTGATCCGAATTTTCGCCTGGCAGGCGCTCTTTCATTACTACGGTGCGCAAACGTTCCTTCTGGGCTTGACGATTCTCTGTGCGCTGATCGGCGTGGTGGCGTTTGGCTCGATTGCCGGGGCTACGCTTCCGTTTGTTCTGCGCCGATGCGGCCTGAATCCGGCAAGCGCCTCCGCTCCGTTTGTGGCGACTCTGGTCGATGTCACCGGCCTGGTGATTTATTTTTCCATTGCGAAACTAATCATGCTGCGGCCGCATTAGCGATGCCCTACAACTTCTCAAAGACGTGGGGCTTCAGAAGTTTTTCTGATCCCTTCCAATATGTGACTGACTTTTTGTCGTAGTGGTATCACAACGCGCATTGTCTCTCCTTTAACCTTGTCACAATGTGGGTGGCGCCCGGGTGGAGCAGGTATGACACCTAATTTTCGTTCATAGTGATTAAATGCCCGTGTGCGGCCGAGCGCCTGCGTTGCATCCGTCTGAAAAACAAAGGTATAAGAAACGGAGCGGTTTGTTCCCGTCTCTACCCAATGGCACGCATTCTGGGGCTGATGGAAAGCAGCGCCGGCATTAAGACGGAATACATGCTCATGTGCCGGATTGCGATTCTCAAGTTTGACTGCCCCGATGTCGAAGACACCACGAATATAGAAGCGCTCCAGATCTCTTTCATCCGTGTCGGCAGGTGAATAAACGTGATATTTTTTCTCTCCTTCAATCTGCGAGAAAAATCCGATTACTGGATCGAAATGAATGGGAGTAATGGTGGCGGCAGAGGTAATTAGGACCGCTGATTCCAGCCGAAGAACGTGCTCGTTGCTGAGGATTCCACATAGATCGGCAATCTGCTGAAAAAGCAGATTGAGAAGATCGCGGAATCCGGAATCCTGAGTTTCCGGGCGTTTGAGAAGAATACGGAGCGGCCGACTGGAGAGTTGTTCCATGGCTTTATCGGGCATGAGACCCCCGTGAGGTACGGAATAAAAATCAGTGCCACCGGATGGCGCCCCTGCAGAAATAAAGTAACCTCGATTCGATTCAGAAAAAATCTCGCAAAGGCGGACTAAAGAACGGGGTTGGAAGAGGTCAAGAGTATTTAGATTATGAGAAAAACCGAATGGTTCACGGTCGTAGCATCGCTGTAGATTGGTGAGGCTCATGTCCAGCCGCGCATGATTTAAATTTACCGTTCCACTGGCACAAGCGGGTTTCGCCAGGTCTTTTTTCTCAATGTTGTTTGGAATTAGCATCATGTCCCTCCTGTCTCGGTAGGGAGCGCTATAGATCTACGCCGAGATCGAGTTCAGTTAGAGGTTGGGAAGGACGATGGCTGGAGGAGGGATCGGATTGACCATCGCGCGAAGTAATGAAACTTCGACTTACAAGGTGGACTATTACCATAAACACAAGAAAAATGCAATATGTTAATTTAGACTCTCGACCACTGCCGATGCACTTCGTTACACTACCGAGTCGTTCTCGATATATGAAATATGAAGATACTTGTCTGCATCAAACAGGTCCCGCAAAAAGATGCACCGCTCAAGCTGAATGAAGCCGGCACATGGATACGCGAAGACGTGCCCTACGAAGTGAACGAGCCGGACGCCTACGCTCTGGAAGAGGCTCTTCAACTCAAGGAAAAACTTGGCGGCGAGGTGGTGGTTGTTACCGCCGGTCCCGCGCGGTCCCAACAAGTGCTGCGGGAAGCGCTGGCCAAGGGGGCCACCCGGGCTATTCATCTGGTGGACGATTCTTTTGCTGCGATGGACCCAGTCACTACTGCCCGCGCCATTGCAGTGGCCATCGAGGGCGAGACCTTTGATATGGTTTTTACCGGCCTGCAATCGGACGATTATGGTTTTGCCCAGACCGGTGTTTTGCTGGCGGAGCTTCTTGGCTGGCCGCACGCGACCATCATTATTGGAATTGAAAAGACAGAAACCGGCGTTCGTTTGAAACGCGAACTGGAAGCCGGGCAATATCAGTTCATCGACATGCCGCTTCCGTGCCTTTTGACCATCCAAAGCGGAATCAATAAGTTGCGTTACGCAACGTTGATGGGGATTAAACAGGCGAAGAACAAGCCTGTTCGGCAGGTGGTGCTGGCGGAGGTGCAGGGCAGGCTGGGATCAAATCTGCAGAAAATCGAACGGCTGTATGTCCCTGTAAAACAGAAAAAAACGGTGATGCTGGAAGGGTCTCCCGGCGAAATTGCGAAAAAGATCGTCGATACGCTGCGCAATGACGCGCGCGTGATTTAATAATCTTGTATGCGGCACGGAACTGACATGATCCGGCGCTGGGTATGAAAATGAAGGAGAATTATTGTCATGGCAAACATGCTGTTGCCGCTTGAGGAACGCGATTTGACACCGGAACAAGTGGTCGCTGTTGATAAGCGCCGGTTCCGGGGGCTGTTGCTTCAGGTCATTGGCGGTCAATTGGGGATCATCGCAATTCTTTTAACCGTGTGGGCCGGACAGGACTTCACCTATGATACGTCGTGGGTTCATCCCATGGGCTATTACATGATCATTGCTGCCGTTCTTTCGATCGTTTGTCTCAGCACGGGTACCGTACTGCGTCGCGGAACGCCGGAGTTCGACTAGCCTCTGCGGTTTGCGGATTTATTTCGAGGCATCTCTCCAGATGCCTTCGCAATCGCCGTTTCATCGTACGGGGGACTTGGAGATTGAGCAGCCGGAAAATTGAAGAGGCTATGGCCGATACAATTCTTGTCCTGGTCGAACAACAGCAAACTAGGTTGAATCGGGTTTCCTGGGAGACGATTGTCGCTGCCCAGGCAATTGCGCGTGATACCGGTTGGAGGGTGGAAGTCGCCGTCCTCGGAAGCGATGTGGGTGCCGTTGCCCAGAAGCTGGCAGGCGCGAATGTTGCCAAAGTTTACGCCATTGAATCTCCCCACCTGGCCACGTATACCTCCGACGCCTATGTATACGTTCTGAAGGAATTTCTGGCGAGCCGCCAGCCGAAATTGGTGCTTATGCCGCATACCTACCAGGTGCGGGACTTCGCCCCCAGCCTGGCGCTGGGTCTTGCAAAAACCGTCATCCCCGACGTTGTCGGTTACAAGTATGAAAGCGGCAAATTGCTGTTCACCCGCCAAATGTTCCAGGGAAAATTTTCGGCTGATGTCTCGTTTACCGGAGAAGGCCCCTGGATGGTTACCTTTCAGAACGCCGCATTCCGTGGCGATCAATTGGAAACGGGAAGCGCGCCGGTGGAAACGATTCAAGTCACAGTGCCGGATGGGGTAATTCGTGTGCAGCCGCACGACGTTTTCAAAGAGGCGAAGCAGTCCGTTGACCTTTCCCAATCCGATGTTATTGTCGCCGTGGGCCGCGGCATAAAAGATCCGAAGAATCTACCCATGGTGGAAGAACTGGCTAAACTGCTCTGCGGCGATGTGGCTGCTTCGCGCCCCATTTGCGATGCCGGTTGGTTGCCACTGGACCGCCAGGTAGGCAGCTCTGGCCAGACGATTGCGCCAAAGCTTTACTTTGCACTCGGCATCAGCGGGGCGATCCAGCACATCGTCGGTATGAAAGGATCGCGTACGATCATTGCGATCAACAAGGACGCCGACGCTCCCATTTTTGAAATCGCCGACGTCGGCGCGGTGGCGAATCTGTTCGATGTGTTGCCGCCGTTGATGGATGAAATCAAGAAAATAAAAGCCACACCATAATCGCATGTGACAGCTGATGAATATCCAACCTCATAAAATATCCAAATATCCAAATATCCAAATATCCAGCAATTTATGGGTTGGCGTCAATGCAGTCAATGCTAGCATTGAAGTATGGCGACACTTACGATTCGACAATTTGATGAAAAATCCAAGATGAAGCTTCGTGTCCGCGCGGCGCATAATGGCCGTTCGATGGAGGAAGAAGCCCGCGAAATTCTCCGTGCATCGCTAAATGAGCGGAAGTCGCCTCCAGAGAGTCTGGCGAAAGCGATTCGGCGTCGATTCGCGCCGTTCGGAGGCGTCCACATAGAGATTCCAAAACGCGAACCGATACGCCAATCGACTGATTTCAGCGCATGATTATTCTAGACACAAATGTTCTGTCGGAACTCATGCGTCCTGCGCCATCGCGCCAGGTGATTGTATGGCTGGCAGATCACGCAGCTTCGCAATTCGCAGTCACGACCATTACGGAAGCCGAGATATTCTATGGGTTGGAGCTGCTGCCCAGTGGCAAGCGGCGCGATCGCTTACTGGCTGCGGCCGAGGCGATGTTCGCTGAAGATTTTCAAGGCGCGGTGTTGGCATTCGACAGCGAAGCAGCACGGGCATTTTCAAGGATCGCTTCTGACAGGCGTTCTTGCGGAAGGCCGATCAGTCAACCGGATGCGCAGATTGCCGCCATCGCACGTGTTCACAAAGCGTGCCTGGCTACGCGGAACGTAGATGATTTCGACGGCTGCGGTATCGAGGTACACAACCCGTGGGCCGTAAGATAGTCCGATAGAGCCTGAATCGGGCGGAGACGAGGCAGAAGCTTTTGCACTACGGAGACTTCGGAAGCGAATTGCTCTCCTCTCGGCTGCAGCCGCTTCCGAAACATCCCGTCCAGCATCAAATCGTTAGCGGCTCTTGCTCCTCAGTTAGCCCATGCCATTGATCTCACTCAAACCGGACGTAGCATTTTCGTCGGTATGTTCGCGCCAAGTCGCTTCTCCCCGCCTGACAGACAAACTTGGTCGCGCGATTACGGACCTGCGCGTCTCGGTTACCGACCGCTGCAACTACAAATGCGTCTATTGCCGCACGGGAACGAACGGCGCGCAATATGCCGAGCTGCCTATCGCCGATTATGTGCGCATGGTAAGTGTCTGTGTTTCCCTCGGGATCGAGAAAGTCCGGCTGACCGGTGGCGAACCGCTGTTGCGGAAAGGCCTGATCGAGATGGTTGCCGAACTTGGCCGCATGCGGACTGGATTTGCTCCCGACGGTACGCCATTCGCTCCTGGGGAGGGGATGCCGCTCGACATCGCGCTGACGACGAATGGACATCTGCTGCGGGATTTGGCAGAGCCGCTGAAGCAGGCGGGATTGCGCCGGATTACCGTCAGCATGGATGCGGTAGACCGGGACAAATTCGCGCGCATCACCCGCATTCCCGATAGTTTCGATACGGTGCTTGCCGGTCTCCGCGCCGCCAAGCGCGCGGGGCTGGAGCCGGTGAAGGTGAACTGCGTATTGCTGCGCGGCTTCAATGAAGATCAGATTGCGGACTTCGCCAGGTTTTCCCGGGATGAAGGCGTCATCGTTCGATTTATCGAATTCATGCCGCTCGAAGAAGATCGCGTCTGGACACCGGAGGTAGTTGTTCGTCTCGAAGAGATTCTGGAGGCGCTCAACCGTTTTCAGCGTATCGTTCCGCTGGCTCCCAACGCGGCCAGCGAAACCGCGCTTCGCTATACGTTTGAAGACGGCATCGGGGAAATCGGCATCATCGCGCCGGTTTCGCATCCTTTCTGCAAACACTGCAGCCGTATCCGGATTACGTCCGACGGGAAGCTGCGCACCTGCCTGTTTTCTCAGTTCGATCACGACCTGTATGGCGTTCTGCGCCGAGGGGGAGATGATGATACGCTGGCGGAATTTGTCCGGCGCACGGTGGAGCAGAAAGAAGCACGCCATCACATCGGCGAGCCGGATTTTCTGAAGCCTTCACGCAGCATGGTGCATATCGGCGGCTGAAGCGGTCTCATCCAATTGAGAATGCTCGGGGATCTCGTTCCTTTTCAGATTGATACTCAAAATGCCCCTCTGTAAACAGAACCGGATGAAAAATCCGTTGCAGGCGTTATCCTGAGTCTTCTTGATGCAATTGTGGCTTCAAGGCATTTTGTCAGATGAGGAGTTTGCTTGGCCAAACCGATTCAGTTTCCTAACGGACAGCCGGCGCTGGAGATCCAGACATTTCATGAGGTTGCACGCGCCTTGACCTCATCGGTTGACCTGGATGGGATTTTGCGCAACATCATGCAGCAGATGACGCGCTTCTTCAATCCGCCGGCGTGGTCCCTGTTGGTGGTGGATGAGCCGAAACGGCAGCTCTATTATGGCGCCAGCTCTGGCGGCCAGAACGAAAAGCAGAAGCGGAAACGGATTCCATTGGGGCAGGGCGTTTCCGGCTGGGTCGCCCTGCATGGCGAGCCGATGATTTTGCCCAGCATCCCGGAGGATTCCGAGCTGGTCAGCGAACTGCCGGAAAGCAACGGGCGGGTGGAATCGATCATCTGCCTTCCCCTGCGGGTGCGGAACCGTACCTACGGCGTGCTGCAAGTGGTGAACTGTCATCCGGAAAGCATGCATAGCCATGAGATATTTTTTCTGCATGCGTTATGCGACTATGCCGCGATCGCGATCCAGAATGCGCGCGCGTTTGAGCAGATTCAGGAGCTGACGATTACCGACGATTGCACCGGGCTCTACAACGCGCGTCACTTGTATGAGCGGCTGGAACATACGCTGGAACGCAGCCAGCGAACTGGAAAGCCGGTTGGACTGATCTTCTTCGACCTGGATAACTTTAAGCGGGTCAACGACACCCATGGACACTTGAACGGCAGCCGTTTGCTGAAAGAAGTCGCCCACGTCGTGCGCGACAGTCTGGGGTTGATCGAGACGGCGTATCGGTATGGCGGCGATGAGTTTGTCGTATTGATGCCGCACCAATCCAAACAGCGGGCTTTTGAGCTGGCGCACCGGTTGATGGAAAAATTGCGCACCACCAGTTTTTTAACCGAGGCTGGCATTGATTTAAATCTGAAGGCCAGCTTTGGAGTGGCGGCCGCTCCCGACGATGGCACGGACGTGCATGCGATCATCCGCGCTGCGGATGCTGCCATGTACCATGTGAAAAATACCACTCGAGATGGCGTTTCCGCTGCCGGTGGCCTGGTCACCAGCGTGCGCAATTAAGTCAGCTTTTTCTAAGGGGTCTTCATCTTAGACGCGACGGATGTGGACACCCCTTGCCCGCGCATGCTTCTGCAATTTTCCTAATTCCGATTTCTCATTACGAGGCAATTGCTGACCCTAAATTGCTTGTCCTTAAACCGTTAGGCGGTTTTTAAAATTTATTCTGAAACTGTAGGCGAAATCAGAGTTCTTCAACACCAGTTACATGCCATTTACGGGGTTGTTAAACAGAACGTGGAGGGCCTGACACAGGAGGAAAGCCAGATTCAACCCCAGCACGGAGGGAACTGCCTCAACTGGGTCGTGGGCCATCTCCTCTGTGTCGATGACAGCATCACACTCCCCCATGCTTGGGCAACCACCGGTGCTTGGGGCGGGGTGCGCTCCAACGATATAACCGCGGCACTCCCCAGCTACAAAATGCCGCTGAGACGCTTGATTTTGCCTGGCTCATGATTGCATGGAACGAGGCCGCCAGGCGCATCCAGGCTGGACTGGAGACCTTGACGCCGGAGGCCCTTGATCGGCCCGACCCCATTTTATCCGACGGACAACCCGGACGAAACGGTACGTTCGCTTCTATCTGCCCTGTTTTTCCATCAGGCTTACCACGCCGGGTCAGACGGGGCTGCTTCGTAGGATCGCAGGCAGGGAAGGTGCGTTGCGCTGAGCCAGCGCGCAGCGTGCCTCGCGCATCTTACAAACTGTCTACAAAACGGCCAAAACGAACCAAGGAGAGTAGGACATGCAGATGATAGACACAGTCGATCATGCCGTTATATCGGAAGCGGAATGGCAAAAGGCGTGATGCCACGGATAGCTCGGGTGATCTCGAACGATCTGACGGTTTTCACTCGCTCTTGCGGAGTGTGATGTCGCCCTTTTCGGCGACGATGCGGATCAACGGTCCGCCCGCGCCCACCACACCGGAGATTGTGCCGCGGTCCTCGCCGTTCTGGGCAGATAGCTTAAAGTCGCTATGGACCTCTCCGTCGCTGGCCGTTGCCTGGACAGAAAACTTCGCATCTCCGGGAAGCGTCACCTGAACGGAGCCCTTGCGATTGTCAATGTTTATGGCGCCTACCGGATTCAACGCAATCACTTCCACGCTGCCGTCTGAGTTTTGCACCTTGATATCGCCGGTTACGCGCTGCAAGGAAACGTCCTTCGCATGAGTCGTGACGGCAATGGGTCCAGTAGCGGCATTGATCGAAAGATCGTCTCCATCGAGCGACATTGATCCGCCCAATTGAGCCGCCTGGCAATCCGTACGGCTGGAATGCAGATGCATCGGCCCGTGAACCTTTTCCAGATGCACGTCTCCGAAGAAATCTCCGTTGAGCATGGCGGCTCCGGCAACTTGTGACACCGAAACATCGTCCATGCGTCCGCTCAGGTCCAGATCTCCCTGAATATTGTTGGCGGAAAAATCGCCATGATGCATTACTGCTCGAACCTGTCCGGAGATGGCACTCAATGTGGTGTCTCCATGGTCGGCGTTGACGTCGACCGAGGCCTGGCGTCCGTTGACGGCGATATCTCCATGTCCAGCCCGCACCTGGATCGCAACCTTCGCAGGCAGTGTCGCTGCGATGTCTGCGGTCTGGCTTTCGCTGGAAGGCATGTGCACAACAACTGTGTTGTCGTGCGAGGTAATGAGCGGTTCCAGTCCCTGCATTTTCCGTTGCGCGTCGGAATCTGAATTGCTGTAAACCGTTTTATTCAACGTGAGCCTTAGCTGATCGATGCTGGCTGGTTTTTCCCCGGGGCTGACTGACACATCGCCCTGAGGATTTTGAATGATGACCGTTGCGTTGGCGGGCAGAGCATGCTGCACTTGATCTCTGGCTTCATGCCTGGTGCCGAACATCTGCGACAGATTGACGCCGTTTCCCAGATCGAATTGTTGGCCCACGGAAGACCAGTTGACCCGATTGTAAGACGCGGCAATACCGAGAAAAGCCAGCAAAATTCCCAGCAACACCGCGCCGCCGCCAAGTCGGACGCGGGATGAGCCGGAAGCCGCCAGCGATTCCAGCGCCAATATGACTCCCGCCCCAATCAGGATCAGCGGCCACCAGTGCCCATACCATTGCCAGAAGTGGCCGCCGTCGATGTGGTGCGTGGTCAGCAGCAAAGCAACTACGCCGATGCCAACCAGCAACAGCGGTCCAACTAGGGAGTGCCGGGAATTCGCCCGATACTGCATGCGATAGGCTTCGCGCTGGATTCGGGCCTGCCTCTTCCACTGCTGCTGCTGTGCCTTCCACTGCGCGCGCGAAGGCGGTGGAGTGGACGGGTTGTGCGGAGAAGTCCCCATCGTCAGCGCTCCTCGCGGTTCGGATTTTCTGGGGCTGGCCGGTGTTCAGATCCGGCTCCACATGGAACATACGGGGATGAAACTGGACCGGAAGGAATTGCTCCTAGGTTCTGCTCTGCCTGCCGGTCACGCAGGTCTGCTATCCAGGCGGCGCGTTCCGCCAACATCAACACTCCCAGCAGAATTAAATAGAGCGGCCAGCTCTGACCCCAGCTCAAAATATGTCGTTGGTTCAACAGGGCAAGCACTCCGACGAGAATCAGAAATGCTGCTCCCCGCATTCGTCGAATCTGATAGAAACGGTTCATTGCGAGCCTCCAGCGGGCGGGGTGGGTCTTTGGCGAACCAGCAGCCATATTCCTAAGGCGATCAAAAGAATGGGCCAGCCGTTGTTGATCCAGTGAAGGCTCAATATTCCCAGATTGCTCAGCAGAAAGACGACACCCAGGATGACCAGCGCAATGGCTCCGATAGGAATTCCGCGGTGGTTCCCACATCTCCAGAGATCGTGCCCATCATATGGCGGCGGGGCCGGTGGAACCGGAGGCAGTGGTGCGTATGGCGCTGAAAATCCGGGCGTGTGAAGAGGTTCTCCAAATCCAGACGCCACCGATGGATTGACCGGAACGGATGTTGGCGCGTTCGGATTCGCCGAAGAACCGGGCCAGTGCTGCGTGCCTGGATGCGATCCGTGACTTCGTACAGCAAACCACCGGCCAATCTCGTTTAGCCCAAGGGGATTTGGCAGCGGCAGCCCATCGCGCCGCGCCGCCGCAGTCTGGTAGGCGTCAAACACCTGGTAAAAAATCCAGGCAGCGATAAGCACTCCCAAAGCGCCATTGAAATGCGAAAGGTCTACCAGGATCGCGAAGATGACGACGTGGGCCAATCCTTTGGCGATCTGGCCGTTGTACATGGCGCCGACTCCAGGGATAAATCCCAGGATAGCGGCAATCCAGGGCTCGCGGCCCCATGGTTGGGTTTGGAAACCGGCAGGCTCTATAGGAGTTCCAGACGGATGAATGCGTACTGCCAGGCATGGTTCACAACTGACAATGTCGTTCACTTTGCGTATGCACTCTGTGCAGAGAGGTTTTCCGCAGTATTGGCAATATGCCTCGGCTGCCGTCTCGGGATGGTTTACACAGTTCATGCCAATTGCCTTTCTTGCTTGAAAAATTGCCGCCCAGACAAGACGTTGCCGCGTAGCGCAGGTAGTAAGTCTGCTTCTATTCGCAGACCCGCCACAATCGGTGTTGGATCGGGCAAGGACGAGACCGTCGGCTTCGTTCCGTCAATCATGCGGTATCTTTCCGCCTCTTCCGGTGCTCGCCTGCGCTAATGCGGGAGCCCAGATTGAAATTAAAAGATTGCTTCCGCGGCTTGTTTTCAGGCTTTTCGACGGGGGTTGTTTCGGATGTTCGCCGGATTTGCTGGACCCGCGCTTCCACTTCATAAACAACCCGCAAATTCTCGTAGTAGCGCACCACACGGGCGTTGGCGTCGGCATACTGGCGGGTGATGGTTCGGCGCACGCTGCCCGGTGCCAGGCTTGCAGCACGCAAACCGCCTAACCGGATCCCCATCAGATTCATCGTTAAGGAAATCGAGAAGAATGCCATTGCCGCGACCAGCGCCAGCCGGGGTCCCAGGACCGTACGCCGCAAAACCACGACTGAATTGCGTTGCCACAACGGGACTGATGGAATTGGATCGGCATCCGTCGCAAGGAGGGCGATTTTCGCACCGCGCGCTGGCTTTTGGCTGCGGCGGTCCTCAACACCGGGTGGATAGGTCCGCCAATCCCCGGACGGAGAAACCGGATATATATCCCGGTCCATCGGGACCTCTGTCAGGCTGGTTCGCGCCAGAATCTTCGCGACCAGATCGGCCGGCGGCTCCAGCGATTCCTGCTTTAACATCAGCAGCCATTCCCAGCCTCGGCTTGCCCGCGTCAGCTTTTCGTTGCAGGCCGGGCAGTCGGCTGCGTGGGCGTGAAGTTGCTCCTTGACTGCGGGGGATAGAATCTTTTCGGCTGCTTCCGCCAGCCATGGCTCAACTGCCGCGCAGTCGAGTGGACCGGACGCCTTCTCCCCTGGCTTGCTGGCTCCGAATTGGGCCGGATTGGTCATCTACATCACCTGCTTCTTATTACGTTCCAGCAGTCTCGCAAGTTCCATTCTGCCCCGGCTGATGCGAGATTTTACAGTCCCTTCCGGGATGCGAAGAACTTCCGCAATTTCCTTGTAGTCCATATCTTTCAGGTCGCGAAGAATAACCGCTTCCCGCAGCTCCGGTGAAACTTTCAACAGCGCCTTCTGCACCAATATTTGCAATTCCCGGCTGATCGATCGTTCCAATGGATCCAGTTCGCGTCCCTCAATAATTTCCAGCGGCGTGGCCATGTCATTCGCTTCGTCCCAGCCCGCGTCGAGCGAATGTGTCATCTGCTCAGCATGCGTGCGGCGAAAATGGTCGACGAGCAGATTGCGCGCCAGGGCCGTAAGCCAGCTTTGGAAACTACCACGTTCGACATCGAATCTCGTGAGATTACGATAGACCTTCAGGAAGACGTCTTGAGTCAGATCCTCAGCGTCCGGAACGGAACCAGTGAAACGGTAACAAAGACCATAGACACGTCGATACTGCGACTCCACTATTTGTAGCCACGCGTGGCCATCGCCTTGCAGACAACGGCGAATGAGTGCGTTTATCTCTTCCACCTGGGCTTCTGAAATTCGTGGTTTTTCCGTTGACCCTGGCCGCAAGGATTGGCTCAGCGTAGGTTGGCTCAAGTAGATATTGCTTTTCCCGATGTCAAACCGGGCCGAGCTGTTTCGCGGCAATGGCCAGGCCGACGATTCCATGACAGAGGATACGCGGAAAGGGACGTATTAGTTCCTTCCAGTGGTACAAAAGCCGGAACCTCTAGATCTGTAGAAGGTTTGAGGACTACAGAAATCCCGCCGTGGAACAAAATGTTCCACGTGGAACTATCACGCAATTGGCATGCCACATGCGCGTTTCCTCCAGCGTGGCCTCGAGCGCGAACAGCCAGAACCTGTGTTTTACATTTCCAGTGGCAGAAAATCGGAGGCGACTGGATTTTCATAAAGAGAATAGTCTCGGCTGACGACCGTAATTCCGCTCTCTGTCACCAGATAGTTTTTCCGGTCTTCAGCGGCATCGTAGCCGATGACAGTGCCTTCCGGAATTTGGACGTCGCGGTCGACGATGGCGCGGCGGATTCGGCAATGGCGGCCAATTCTAACGTGGGAAAACAGGATGCTTGAATCGACTTCTCCATAAGAATTGACGCGAACATCGTGCGACAGCACGCTGTTGCGCACTGTGGCTCCAGAAACGATGCAGCCGGCGGAAATGACCGAATTGATCGCCATGCCGGTGCGGCCAGGTTCCCCGAATACGAACTTTGCCGGCGGATATTGCAAGGGGCGAGTGCGCATCGGCCAGCTCTTGTCGTAAAGATTAAAGATCGGCGTTACCGAGGCTACATCCATATTGGCATCGTAATACGCGTCCAGTGTCCCTACGTCCCGCCAGTACAGAGCTTCCTGTTTGTTCTCATCGACAAAATTGAAAGCATACATTTGGTACTGGCCCAGCATGGCAGGTAGAACATTGTGTCCAAAATCGTGTTCCGAGGATGGGTCCTCCGCATCGCGGATCAACGCGGGCAACAGAACATCGGTATTAAAAAGGTAAATGCCCATCGAGGCATCCACTTTTTCAGGATTGAAGGGCGAACGGATGTCTGTGTACTGAGGTTTTTCTGAGAAGCCGATCACTTCACCGGTCCGGGAGACCTCGACGACGCCGAACCGCGAAACCTCGGAAGGATCGATTGGCAGAGTTGCGATCGTAACATCCGCGCCGGATTCTTCGTGTTGCCGCATCATGCGCCCGTAGTTCATTTTGTAGATGTGATCGCCGGACAGGATCAGCACTCGCTTTGGCTGTTCGCTGCCGATCGAATAAATATTCTGGTAAACCGCGTCGGCCGTTCCCATATACCAGTTTGCGCTGACGCGTTGCATGGGTGGCAAAATTTCAATAAATTCGCCCAGTTCATTCGCAACTACCGCACCCCAGCCCTCGCGGATGTGCCGGTTCAGCGAGAGGGCCTTGTACTGCGTGAGAATGTATATTCGCCGCAGGTCTGAGTTGATGCAATTGGAAAGGGTGATATCGATGATTCGGTAATTGCCGCCGAAGGTCACAGCCGGCTTCGCGCGGTCGCGGGTTAACGGGTAGAGACGCTCACCCGCTCCTCCTGCCAACAGAACCCCCAAGGTATCTTTCATCGCAGTTATCCAATCGGCGGTGCGGGAATGACGGGTACGAAGCTTGCAACACCGCCTTCGTTCTCCCACTATTCGGGTCTTGGCGGTCCTAATCTGTTTTCGAAATGCCCGACTCTACTACCATCCGATGTAGTTTGAGATGCAAAATCCAAACTCCCGTTAGGATTTAGTCTGCAGCTTCGGCACTATTGGTTTCATCGGTGAGACGGATGCGCAGGGAGCGCAGAAAATGCAGGTCCTGCGCGGTAAATGGACCGGAGCCCGGGACGTCGGACGGCTCCTGGTCGGCGGCCTCCGCTTCGGCCTCATTCAGTCCGATGGTTGCTTCCAGCATCAACATCACTTCAAAACCTTCGGCGCGAATGTTGCGGACCACTCCGGCGATCTGGTCGGACTCCGCAACGGTTTCATGGATGGCTTCCCCCAGTTGCTCAATAAGATTTCGTATTTTGCGATTCAAGTTCAGCCTCCCCACGTCCGGATGGTCGCGTTTTTCTTACCATACTTCGCTTTCTCGAAGAGGGCAACGCATCGATCGTTTTTCCTTTCGATATACGGCTTTTTTCAAAAGACATTCAGATAAATCAACCGCTCATTCGAATCGCCGCAACACCTTTTCGGCTTGATCTCCTCTCAGCCATGCCGAGGCATTTCCCTCCGAGTTCTGAAACTCAGGCAAGCTGTCCGCAGGCATGGTGGGAGTCGACAGGCGTTGTTGAGTCGCGGCGTATGCCTGCTTCACTTCATCGGGTAAAGTAGCAAGCTGTTCTTCGATGCTTTCCTGAATTGCAGCCACAATTTCTGGATATTTTGCAGCACAATCGTAACTTTCTTTGGAATCTTCGGTCACGTTGTACAGTTCCGGATTGCGCAATCGATAACAGATGCGGCCTTGAGGAGGAGCAGGCATAAACATTGACGTGTTGTGCCGTGCAATGTGAAGCTTCCATTGTTTCCACCGCGCACATTGAATGTTCCATCCTTCAAAACTAAGCAACGCCTTCCGTTCCACGGATTGCTGCGTGCAATTCATCAGATTCCAGATGTCAGTTCCATCTAGCGGGTATCGAGGCAAGGTTCCCCGGCACAGGCCTGCGACCGTGGGCAATATATCGATGTGCGACGCAAGTGCGTCTGTAACCTGGTTTTGTGGGAGGGTACCCGGCATATGGGCCAGCATGGGAATTCTTAGACCACCTTCATAGGTCGAGCCCTTGCGTCCACGCAGATTGCCCGTGCTTCCCTGAAACCAGGGACCGTGGTCGCTGGTGAAAAGCACAAGAGTCTTTTCCTCAAGGCCATTTTTCTTCAGGGAACGCATGACCTCTCCAACACTCCAGTCGATTTCCTGCACGACATCTCCATAAGGCCCCAAAGGGGACTTGCCGCGAAATTTATTCGATGCATGAAGAGGTATATGGGGATACGAATGTGCCATGTACAGGAAGAAAGGCTTGTCTTTAGGTTCGTCGATAAACTTTACCGCTTGCTTGGTGTACTGCTCTGTCAGCGTGTCCCGATTGGCTTCGGGTTCAAGGATGTGCATGTTGTGCAGTAACGGCAAAGGATCCATGTCTACGCTGTAAGGGACGCCATAATATTCATCGAATCCGCGATGGGTCGGCTCATATTCAGGTAAATCGCCCAAATGCCATTTGCCGATCGCCATAGTCTTATAGTCGGACTTTCGCATGACATCGACGATCGTGACCGCGTCGAGGGACATTCCAACTTTGCTCAGTGGACCAAAGGCCCCTGTAGCTCCCACGCGTGTGGGGTAGAGACCTGTCAATAAAGCCGCACGCGAAGCGGAGCACAACGCAATGGGAGTGCCGTGGTTTGTGAAGCGAACGCCTTGCGTAGCTAGTCGATCGATATTCGGCGTTGCAAGTTTCGACCCATAGCAACCGAGATCGCCATAGCCGAGGTCGTCGCAGATGATGACAATCACGTTCGGACGGTCCGGCTTGCCAGCAAGAAAAGGAGTTTTTATTTGCACCGCCGCGCCCGCCTCTTCGGGAGAAATTGCGCTGAGCGTAGAAGTTACGAAAGAAGCTCCAACAGTCGCGATAAATTTGCGGCGATTCACAATCACCTCAAGGAAGTTGAAAGATTTATGATACCGCCCATCCGCGAAGAGCTGCAGGGAACGATTTTGCCCATCGCTGCTACACTTTTTCTGTTGTGGAATATAGCAATCTAGGCCGCAAGCTGGGGATTGGAACACGGGTCGCCGCGAAGATGCTGCGAGAACGCGCGCAGAATTCATCTGCTTCCGTTTCCTCCGCTCGCGCAGCCGCACCTGCGGCGGTACAACGAAAACGCGAAAAAATCCCCGGGTCAAACGCCGGCCCATCACGAAATATTCCAAGCGCGCGCGTCGTTCGCGGCGTTGCTGCGGGCGGACGGGGTTTCAGCCGCGGATTCTGGAGGGCGTTTTCCAGCGCTTTCCGTGCTTTGTGGCACCAGATTACCGGCGTTTTTTTCGCCCTATTTGCAGTTTTCTTCGCCCAGAATGTTTGGCGGCTGCGTTTCGCCTGGTGGTCCGGACCGGAACACCACTATTTCGTGATCTATCTGATTGTCGCCCTGCTGTTCGTTTATTTTTCCATTACCGCATTCGTCCGAGGACGCCATTCCGGGAGCTAGAAAATCCATGCACGCAAAACAGGATGCCTCCAACTCCGGTTTGAAGAATGCTGTGAGCCCGGCCAGTGTCTCCGGAATTCCATTCGAACCGGTATACATCCATCCTGAAGCTGGGGACGCGTCAGTTGGAGAGAAGATAGGCTATCCCGGCCAGTATCCCTATACCCGCGGCATACAGCCGACGATGTATCGCGGAAGGTTGTGGACCATGCGCCAGTATGCCGGCATGGGAGATGCGGAGGAAAGCAATCGCCGCTACAAGTTTCTTCTTGCCAGCGGGACTGCGGGACTGTCGGTGGCGTTCGATCTACCGACCCAGATCGGCTATGACTCCGATGATCCGATGTCCGTGGGAGAAGTCGGAAAGGTGGGTGTCGCGATCGATTCGATTGAAGATATGGAGCGGCTGTTCGCGGACATTCCGCTCGATAAAATCTCCACTTCGATGACGATCAACGCAACCGCCAGCATCCTACTGGCTCTCTATGTGGCGGTGGCGCGACGTACCGGAGCGGAAGTAAAAAAACTCTCCGGCACTGTCCAGAACGACATCCTGAAGGAGTACATTGCGCGCGGCACCTACATCTATCCTGTTCGACACGCCATGCGCATTATCACGGATATGTTCGCCTGGGCGAACGATGAGGCGCCCGATTGGAACACGATTTCCATCTCCGGCTACCACATGCGCGAAGCTGGATCGACGGCAGTACAGGAAGTGGCATTTACGCTGGCCAATGGAAAAACCTATGTGCAGGCTGCCGTCGATGCGGGTCTCGACATCGACCGCTTTGCCCCGCGGCTCTCATTTTTCTTCAATGCGCACAGCAATTTTCTGGAGGAGATCGCCAAATTCCGCGCCGCACGCCACATGTGGGCACACATCATGCGGAAGGAATTCGGCGCGAAAAATCCCCGGTCTTGGATGTTGCGTTTTCACGCCCAGACTGCCGGTTCCACACTGACAGCGCAGCAGCCCGAGAACAACATTGTTCGCACCGCCGTCGAAGCTCTGGCAGCGATACTGGGCGGAACACAGTCACTGCACACCAACGGCTACGATGAAGCATTGGCTTTGCCCACAGAAGAAGCGGCGCGCGTTGCGCTGCGCACGCAGCAGATTCTGGCCTATGAGTCGGGCGTTGCGCAGTCCATCGATCCGGTAGCGGGGTCTTACTGCATTGAGTCGTTGACCGATCAGATCGAACAAGAGGCAGGAGAATATCTCAAAAAGATCGATGCAATGGGTGGTATGCTTCGGGCCATCGAGCGCAGTTATGTTCAGCAGGAAATCCAGAATGCTGCCTATGAATATCAGCGTGCCGTCGATACCGGCGAAGCGATCGTCGTGGGCGTGAACCGCTTTACGCGGGAAGAGGAACCGGAAATCTCGCTCCAACGGATCGACGAATCGCTGGAACGCAGGCAGATCGAGCGGCTGAGTGCCTTGCGTGCGCGTCGCGACCCAGCTCGCTGGCAAGCAGGTATTCGTCGAATTGAAGATGCCGCGCGCAACGGCAGCAACCTGATGCCGGCGATTCTGGAGGCGGTGGAAAGCTACGCAACCGTTGGAGAGATCGCGGCTGCCATGCGCGCTGTGTTCGGGGAATACCAGGAAGCCGTTGTGATTTGACGGCAACCGAAAAACTTGAAAGAAGTTGAGCCTATGACGAGCCACGAATATTCCGGTATCTATCGTGAACGCAGAAGAAGCTGCTTCCCGGTGTTGTTGCTGGGGATTTTGTTGGGCTTAATTCTCTTCGCCGTTTTCGCGCGGAAAGCAAAGACCGGCGTGTGGGACCGGCTAGCCTCCATCGTAACCGGAAGAAATCTCGCCATCGACACCTCTCTGCCTTCCGTCGTCGATAAAATTCAACGGCTGCAGCGCCTTGAAACGGTCAACTACTCACTAGATAAAATCGTCGAGGGCGAGCGCCAGAGCCCGGTCTTGCCGGATTTCCTCGTGGGAGACAAACTGTTGATGGTGGTTCACGGGGAGGCGATTGCGGGGATCGATCTGGCTCAGTTGAAAGCCAGCGACGTGCATATTCAGGGTCGCGCGATTCAAGTGCAGTTGCCGCCTTCGCAGATATTTCTGACTACCCTGGACAACACGAAGACACGCGTCTACTCGCGCACGACTGGTCTGCTGGTTCCCGAAGATCCCAATCTCGAAAGTGAAGTCCGCGCGAAAGCCCAAGACCAGATTCAACAGGCGGCACTGGCCGATGGCATTTTGGTGACGGCCGACAAAAATGCACGCGCGACCGTAACCTCCATGCTGTCGGCACTCGGATTTGAAAGCGTGACTGTTAATTGACAGTCCTACGTATCCTGAATTTTCCATAATTGCCTCGCGCTGTGTTCTTATAATTCCGTGAGCACTTCTGAGAAGCACGAGTTTGAAATTGGCAATGTCACGGTTGGCTCCGGAAAATTGCTTTTGATCGCAGGCCCCTGCGTGATCGAAAGCGAAAGCCATGTACGAAAAATGGCGGACGCCATCCAGCGCATCGCCACTGATCTAAAAGTTGCACACATCTTTAAGGCCAGCTATGACAAGGCCAACCGCACATCTGTGAAAAGTTTTCGAGGCCCCGGCCTGGAGGAAGGCTGCAAAATCCTGGGGCGTCTTGCCCAGGCGACTGGCTTGCCGGTTCTGACCGATGTGCATGACGCACACGACTGCAAACGCGTTGCAGAAGACGTCGATGTGCTGCAAATTCCAGCCTTTCTTTGTCGCCAGACGGATTTATTGATCGCGGCCGCAAAAACCGGGCGGGCGGTGAATGTAAAGAAGGGGCAGTTCGTCGCGCCTTGGGACATGCAGCACGCTGTCGAAAAAATTCGCGCATCCAGCGGAAATCCCCGCGTATTTCTTACCGAGCGAGGCGCCAGCTTCGGTTACAACAACTTAGTCGTCGATATGCGTGCGCTGCCGATTCTGCGGCGCTTTGCGCCGGTGGTGTTTGATGGAACGCACTCCGTCCAGACCCCGTCCGCACGGAATGGGGTCAGCGGCGGCCAACCGGAGTTCATTCCCGTGCTGACCCGCGCAGCCGTCGCCGCTGGTGTGGATGGAGTCTTTCTTGAAGTCCACGACGATCCGGCAAATGCCAAATCAGACGGCGCGAATGCGTTGGATTTAAAAAATCTAAAACCGCTATTGGAGACGCTGCTGGCAATTCACGAAGCTTCGAAGAAATAATGTCCTACTCGATCTGTTTCCTCCGGCCTACTTTGCTGTCGGCTGGTCCACCCGCTGTAAACCCGCAGGCAGGCCAAATTTTGACGCGTCGATTGGCGCCGATGAGAAAGATGTCATCCGGGTTTCCGATTCCATCAACACCGAAGCGGTTTTTGCCTCTTGGGCTGCCGCCGCCTGATCGGCTGTTGCAGAATCATCCGGCGGGGGCGCTTGCTTTTTCTTGTGGCCAAATCCACCAAACCCGCTGAAGCCGCTGAGCGCACTCGACCCGTATCCGCCCATTTTGCCGGCGAGCTTACTGGTGGCGTTCGACGCTGATTGGTTAGCTACGTTTGTGGCCGACTGTTGCGCCATATCGCTCGCCGAAGGCATCTGCGGACCAGATTGGCTGGGTGGCAGTGGAGCTTCACTCGCTGCGGGCAGCGGTTCACCATTGGCTGTCGCGCCCATACGGGTGATCTGGTCGACTGGAATTCCTTTCAGTTTCGACACTTCCTTCACCATGTCGGACATACCTTGTTGCATTCCCGGCTGCATCGCCGCAAAGGCGGAGGGAATACCGCTGCTGCTGAATATGTTGCCCATCTTGGCTGCCATTTTCAATTCGAAATCCCGCAACTCCTGATACCCAGGAATCTCCGGCGTGAGCCACATATCATTGGTGATAGCAAAAGCGCCCTGCTGTCCGGTGGTCTTATCGGTGCCCACCATTTGCATCGTCAGGATCGATTCATTGGCGCTCAATCCACTCAACTGTTTGGCCGCGCCGGTGTTGCGGACGTTCACCTTGAACTGCACGTCCACATTCGAAGGCGGCTGATTTGAAGCTGTTGTCGGCTGTTGCTTTGCCTGTTGCGCCTTCATCTGCTGCGCGGCATTTTCCATTGCCTGGCGCATCTGTTCGAAAGTCATTTCCGTATAGGTGTGCTTGTCGAGATCGGCGTTGGTGATGGTCTCTTTGTCCAGATCGATGATCTCAATCGTATGCGCGTTGATGCGCGCCATTCTGTTTCCCTGAACGTAGACCTCGGAAACAATGGGTTCGCCTATTTCTCGTGCCTGGCGGCTGAAGTGCCCCATCATTTTCATCATGCTCATCAGGGAACCGCCGGTGATCTGTGTCGTCTCCTGATATTGAAAATCCGCAAACGACGCTGCAGGCAGCAGCAGGCTCAGACCCAGTACCCCACATCGATATAGCTTCATGATGCCTCTTTTGCAACAGAAAATTCGGCAATTGCAGTTGGGAGGGCCGCAGAGATGAAGGCTAATCTACTCTTTGAGGAAACAGTTGTCCATCGGCGAATAGCGACGATACCTTCCGCTACTGTGGTCGCTCGGACGTGATGGACGTCCGGTCAATGTCCTGCAACAGGGCTGCTGCCCGGTTGGCGTTGCTGTCGTATCGGGCGATGATCTGAGATGATTCTCCCTTCCAACGCGAACTAAGGCGTTTGGCGACGTCGCTCCGATTCCGTTGGTTCGGGGCAGTCATTTTTTCCACGCTGTTCAGTGCCTGGGGCAGCACGGCACGGAAGTGCGCCATTTCCTTTTGGATCTCCTGCGGGCGATACGTCAGCCGGTCGCCCGTCTGCATCGCATCGACCAGGTCATCCGGCGCCCAACTCAGCGGAAAAGTTTGGTTCAGTACGTCATATGCTTCCCGCAGCCGGGTCATTTTGCCCGCGAATCCGTCGAGCTCTGCGCGGTTTTCAATCAAACCCACCGGGCGATGTACCTGGATCACAGTCTGTTCCGTCGTGGACATGGAAGGAATAGTGATCACAGTCGTCAAGGTATTGCCTTCATACTTCCAACCGGGCTCGTCCATCCCGGGCTTATACGCCAGAACTTTGCCATTGACGGTGACGGAGGATGGGGGCCAGTCTCCGAGCAGTCGCAATTCATAACTGCGCGCGGATAGCATGCCTGGATAGCTGCCGCGTCCCGGTCCGATGCGGACCGTTAAATTTCCACCGGACTCTTTCGCGGCGATCGGCGTCCATCGCGCTTGATTTTGCTGGTAAGCGCGGCTGTCTCCAGCATCTTCATACAGCGTGTACTCCGAAGTTGACCCCGGAGCCAGCGGAAACACGGTCAGAATTAACGGACTCAATGGTTTCTGGTTGCTATATAGCATCGGCGGTGCTTGCGGCACAATGGAGCCGGCGGGAACGTAAATAGGAATCTGCTGGATGGAGAAATTCCGCTTCAGTTCGACTGGCCCTTTGAGATGTGCACCCGTCTGCCACTCGATCCATTCGCCTGGGGGCAGCCAGATCGATTCTGTCGCCAATCCGGTCCTAGAATCGGCTGCGTCGGTGATTGGCGCGACAATCATGTTCTGACCGAATTGATATTCGTTCTTAAAGGTATATGCCTGGTTTGCTTCGGGCCAGTTGTAATACAGCGGTCGCAGGAAAGAGACTCCCGTGTCATAGGTTTTGCGAGCTTCGGTATAGATGTAGGGAATCATCGCATAACGCAGTTGAAATGTCTGGCGCATGATTCCGGAATACGGCTCCGGGTACGCCCAGATACGGCGTTCAGCGTTAGGATTTTTCGTGGTGTGGGTGCGCAGGATGGGGCTGAACGCGCCGAACTGAATCCATCGCGTATACAGTTCGGGATCGACCACGCCGGGCATGTGCCCGCCAATGTCATGGCTCCAGTAGGCGTAGCCGACGTTGGCAGCGGTTGCGGTAAACCAGGGTTGGAAAGCCAATGATGGCCAGACGGAAATCGTGTCTCCGGAAAAGCCGATTTGATAGCGATGGTTTCCCAGACCGCCCCAACGATGAAATAACAGCGGACGCTTGCCCTCGCGTGCCTGATCGGTGAAGTGAACGTAGTTCAGCCACCAGGTAGGACTGACGCCAGCCATATTGGTATTCGGTTGCTGCTGCCAGTCGAGCCACCAGAAATCGATCCCTTGTTTTTCCAGCGGGTGCAGCATGATGTCCATCAGATTTGTCGCATATTTTTTGTTCGTAATGTCGAACGGAACATATTTTTTTGTGGAAGGATCGATGCCCATTGCCCGTGCCATCTCTGGATAGCGGATCTCCCAGGGTTGCACGCCGGACGCCGGATGCATATTCAGAGTTGCCTTCAACCCATCCTGATGAATTTTGCTCAAGAAGGCTGCGGGATCGGGAAATAGCAACTTATTCCAGCTGTATCCCGTCCAACCCAATGATTGTCCCGATTGGTCGGTTTCGTGCGCGGCTTCGAGTTGATCGCGGGAGATATGCCAGCCCATATCAATGACCAGCACGTCGAGCGGTGTATCGTTCTCGCGGAATCCGCGCACCAGATCAACCAGTTCCTGGTCGCTATAGTCCCAATAACGGGACCACCAGGCTCCAAACGCGAAATGCGGTGGCAGCGGAATTCGTCCGGCTACACGAACAAAATCTCCAAGGGCCTGCTTGTAGTCGTGGCCGTAGCCGAAGAAATACCAGTCCTGCCGTTCGCCCGCAGGCCGCTCCATTACCCACGGCCAGGGACTCTTTTCTCCCTGCGCAAAACGGAAATCCGTGGAATCGAACAGAGGACGGCTAGAGTCGTCGACTACCACCCATCCGTTGCGGGAGATCAATCCAGGGCCAATCGATTCACGTGTATTGCTGCCGCGGGCGCCATCCAGTGTCCTGGTTGTTCCCTGCAGATTGCCTGTATCCGGCATGCCAGGATGCCAGACGACCTCTTTGCTATCCAGCTTGAGGCTGACCTGAAGGTCATCTGGAGTGAACTTTCCGTCGCTGCCATTCGAGACGGTGTAGACCAACCTCAACGCGTCAGTTTCGATGGAGAGCTGGTGGCCAGAAGTGGTCGGAATCGCCTGATGGCGAAACGCAGGCATCGGTAAATTGCGATTGAGAAATACCAGGGACGCATGATCCTCGAACTTTCCATCTGCCGCCCACTCCATACGGATCAACTGGGAAGTCAGCACAGTGAAGCGCGCATGCTCAAAAATCACCACTGCCTTAGGATTTGCGATCGGATCATATAGGCCGGCAGGCTGAGGTCGGGTATCGGAATTGCCTGTGAGGTTTTGTATTGAAGGCTGCTGCGCCTTTCGATCTGACTCGCTATAGAGTGTGGATGGGGCCAGAAACATTACTAGCACGAAAGGAATTGTCAGCGATGCGAAGCGGCCAAAAAGCTTTTTCATGGTTCTCCGTAAATGAAGATGAATTATACAGTCGCGGCCACCTTAAAAATTCGACGGGAAACGTTCTTCGATCTGCGGCAGATTCCATTGCGGGGCGCGCGGCAGCCGGAGAAATGCGAAGTGGCTGACAAGACCGGAGAGATTCGCATCTGAAAGAGTATTGTGGTGATTTGGACACGAGATTTAAGGAGCCTGTTCGATCATGAAAAACGGAGAATTTCACGATTTGCCGGAGGCCGCAAATTGCCGGCACGATGCATGCGCGATCCGGATTGACGGAGTGCAACAACTCGCACAGGACGGAGAGCTACTGGTAAACGTGCTGAATCGAATCGGCAGAACGATTCCCCAGGTGTGTTACCACCCCCAGCTTGGCCCAATCCAAACCTGCGACACCTGTATGGTCGAGGTGGATGGAAAGCTGACCCGCGCGTGCGGAACGTCCGTGACAACAGACATGACGGTGCTCACCGAAGGCGAGCGCGTGGATGTGGCGCAACGTGAAGCCTTCGATCGCATCCTGGGTAACCACTTGTTGTACTGCACTGTTTGCGACAACAACAACGAAAATTGCACAGTCCACAACACGACGGCTTTATTGGAAATCAAGCATCAGAAGCGGTCATACCTTCCCAAGCCATATCCGGTAGACGACAGCAATCCTTTTTATCGTTATGATCCCGACCAATGCATTCTGTGTGGCCGGTGCGTGGAGGCCTGCCAAAATGTCCAGGTCAACGAGACGCTCTCCATCAATTGGGAGTCCGAGCATCCCTGCGTACTGTGGGACGGTGGAGAAAAAATTGCGGGCTCCAGCTGCGTCTCCTGCGGCCATTGCGTGACTGTCTGCCCGTGTAATGCCTTGATGGAAAAATCCATGATCGGCCATGCCGGTTATTTCACTGGCCTGCCCGCCGGAACTCTGAACAATATGATCGATGTGGTCAAAGGGATCGAGCCGGAGATCGGTTATCGACCCATTCTGGCGGTCTCTCAAATAGAAGCCAGAATGCGCGAAGAGAGGATTAAGAAAACGAAGACTGTCTGCACCTACTGCGGTGTGGGTTGCACGTTCGACGTGTGGACGAAAGATCGTCACATCCTGAAAATTGAACCGGGTCCGGGCCCTTCGAATGGAATCTCCACTTGTGTCAAGGGGAAGTTCGGTTGGGACTTCGCCAACGCTCAGGACCGGTTGACAAAGCCGCTGATCCGAAACGGGGATACTTTCCGCGAAGCCAGTTGGGATGAAGCGTTGAAATTGATCGCGGAAAAATTGACCGCGATTAAAAATGCCGATGGACCGGACGCAATCGGCGTCATCGCTTCGTCAAAGTGTACCAACGAAGAAAGTTATCTGATGCAGAAACTGGCGCGCGCCGTGATCGGCACCAACAACATCGACAACTGCTCGCGCTACTGCCAGACGCCTGCGACCAGGGGACTTTCCCGCACTGTTGGCTACGGGGGGGACTCCGGCTCCATTGCCGATATTGAACATGCTGAGCTGGTCGTTATTATCGGCAGCAACACCACAGAAAGCCATCCGGTGCTGGCTACCCGGATCAAACGCTCGCAGAAGCTGCATGGTCAGCGCGTGATTGTATCCGATTTGCGGGAGCACGAGATGGCTCGGCGCGCCAATCTTCTCATTCGTCCCAATCCCAGCACCGACCTGGTTTGGCTCTGTGCGGCTACGAAATACATCGTTGACCAAAGCCTTGCGAAGACGGATTTCATTGAGCAATGGGTAAACGGCTTCGAAGAGTATCGAAACAGCCTCGCCCCTTTTACGCTGGAGTTTGCCGAGCGTGTCACGGGAATATCGGCTTCCACGATTGAGCGGGTTGCCCGAGAGATCGCGGCGGCAAAAACCGTCTGCATTCTCTGGGCAATGGGCGTGACGCAGCATTGTGGCGGCTCCGACACATCTACGGCGATCTCAAATCTATTGCTGGTCACCGGCAACTATATGCGTCCGAGTACCGGAGCGTATCCATTGCGCGGACATAACAACGTGCAGGGCGCGAGCGATTTCGGCTCAATGCCGGATGTTTTTCCTGGATATCAGAAAGTAGAGGATCCGGAGGCATTTTCTCGTTTCGAGCATGGATGGAAAGTGAAATTGCCCACGGCTAAGGGCCTGGACAATCACGAAATGATCGACGCCATTCACCACGGCAGATTGAAAGCGATGTACCTGAAGGGCGAGGACACGATCACCTCCGACGCAAATGAAGGCGATGTCTCAGCGGCATTGAAGAAGCTGGAATTTTTCGTTGTTCAGGACATTATTATGAGCGAAACGGCGCGCTATGCGGATATCGTTCTGCCTGCCTGCCCAAGTCTCGAAAAGGACGGTACATTCACCAGCACGGAGCGGCGAATTCAGAGGCTGCACCAGGTGTGGGAGCCATTGGGAGAGAGCAAACCGGACTGGCGCATTATTCAGGAGATTGCAAATGCGCTGGGTGCCGGCTGGAAATATGATCATCCTTCGCAAATCATGGATGAAGCCGCATCGCTGACCCCGCTTTTCGCCGGGGTAAACTACCAGCGTCTTGAAGGCTACAAATCTTTGCAGTGGCCGGTCGCCGCCGATGGCTCTGACCAGCCGCTTCTGTTTACAAAAAAATTCCCATTTCCCGATGGCAAAGCCAAACTGCATCCCGTGGAATGGCAGGAACCATGCGAGCAGAAAGATGAGGAGTTTGATCTTCATTTGAACAACGGCCGTTTGCTGGAGCACTTTGAGGCCGGCAATATGACCTTCCGCTCCAAAGGCATCATGCAGGAAACGCCGCATCAGTTCCTCGAGGTCTCGCCGGAGCTCGCTACCGAGCGTGGAATTACAACCGGCCGATGGGTTCGTCTGCGTTCTCGATACGGACAAACCCGAGTGCAGGTGTTGGTGACGGACCGCGTGCACGGTAAGCAACTGTATCTGCCGCTGAACTCCGTGGAGCAACCGGTCAACCGGCTCACAGGCAGCGCGACTGATCGCGCAACGCATACGCCGGCTTACAAGGAAACGGCGGTCCAGATGATTCCGTTGCCGGAGCAAGGGCAGAGTCCGTTGCCACGTACAAATTTCCGCTTTGGCCATCCGACACCGCAAACTGGCGTCGAGGTAGAACGGAAATGGCGGCGCGGAGACTATCGTCTGCCAGGCACCGCCGCGGACGACAAACTGGTGCAGATCGAAAATGTTCGTCTTTGAAAGGGGAACCGCGTGGCAGAACCGATTCGCAATTACACGCCCCGCCGTGACGTTCGCGAGGAATTGCGGCGCAAAGTGGAAGAGGCGCCCATCGAGCATGCTCAGGCTGTTCTTTCTGCTTATCAATTGTTGCAAGAAGCTCAGGACCACGGTGTATTGGACACATTGCGCGGGGGGATTGGCGCGGGAGAAACCTTAATCGGCACGGTCAGCGAGTATGCCAACACTCCGGAGGGTATTTGCCTCCTGCGCAATGGGCTGGCGGCGGCGCGCCTGCTGGGCGAAATGGATCCTGCGCTGCTGGATGGGTTGGCAAAAGCTTTGTCGCAACACCGCCATTCTCGCCAGGAAAATGATGCACCTCCCTCACTTTGGCGGATTCTCCAGCGGCTAACCAACAGAGACAGCCGCCGGACCCTGGGATTGCTCGCTGGAGTTACGGAGTCGTTCGGGCGAGCGCGAGAACGCGGTGACCAACCCATGGGCAAAGGCAACATGCGGGTCCCCGCAATTGTTCCCGTCATTGCGGTGTCAGCCATCGCCGTGGTTGTCAGTTATTGGCTAGGACGGAATAGTTAGCGGACCAACCCATTCTCGAGCGAAAAGAGGACTTCGGTTGTATACCATTCCATGAATTTTGCTGGATTGGCAGCTTTTCCGTGTATTCGCGAATCTCACTGCATGAAAAAGGTTTGCGAGAGGGGAAAGCCTGTGGCGCGCCCATATTGGTCCGGACAGATTCAGATTTCTTTGGTTTCCTTCGGCGTCTCATTATTTCCCGCGACAGAGGCGGCGAGTGAGATTGCTTTTCATCAAATTGACCGCAGAACCGGAGAGCGAATCCGTCACAAGAATGTCTCCGAAGACCGCGGGGCAGTGGATCGCGCCGACATTGTCAAAGGCTATGAGTTTCGCAAAGGCGAGTATGTGCTGATCGAGCCGGAAGAGATCGCACAGCTCAGAATTCCCAGCAAAAAGACATTAGAGATTGTGCAATTCATCGACTCAAGCGAGATCGATCCCGAATTTTTCGAGAAGCCGTATTTCGTGGTTCCCGAGAGCGCGACTCAAACACAGGCATTCGTCGTCATACAGAAAGCGCTTCGCGAATCGGGCAGGGCCGGTCTTGGAGAAGCAGCGTTTGGTGGGCGCGAACATTTGATCGCGCTCATGCCGCCGCTCGATCCGAAATCGCGTGGCCTGATGGCGTACACCATGCGCTATGAGGCCGAGCTTCGGGATGCGTCCGATTATTTTTCTGACATAAAGGATGTGGCTATCGATAAAGATCAGCTTGCGCTGGCAAAAGAGTTGATTCGCAGGAACACGGCGAAATTTAATCCATCGAAATTCGTCGATGATTACGAAGTTGCGCTGCGCGAATTGATCGACGCCAAGATCGAGCATCAGCCCATTCCGCGGGAGGAGAAAGTTCCGAAACGCGCCAAGGTCATCAATTTGATGGATGCGCTGCGAAAGAGTGTGGGCGAGCAAGGTTCTTCCACCGGCAACCGCAAGGCCTCTGTTACCCGAGCCGCGTCGGAAAGCAAGAGCAAATCAAAAGCGAGCGGCCTCAAGCTGGTGAAACCCGCCGCACGGCGCAAACGGACGGCGTAATCCATGCCAAGCACCGCAAAGAAAAAGCGCGCACAAAACGGGCGCGGTTCCACGAAACGTCATTCCAATGCCATCGACAAGCAATTGGCCCGCTACCAGTCGATGCGGAATTTTGACGTTACCGCAGAGCCCAGGGGTGGTTCCGGCCGATCTGCCGGCAAGAAATCAGAAAAAGAAGGCCGGCTGCCATTTGTCATTCAAAAGCATGCGGCGACGCGGCTTCACTATGATTTCCGCCTGGGATGGCGCGGTGTGCTGAAAAGCTGGGCTGTCACCAAGGGTCCGAGCTATTACCCCGGCGACAAGCGGCTCGCCGTGCAGGTGGAAGACCATCCTATCGAATATGGAGGTTTCGAAGGAATCATTCCCAAAGGGCAATATGGCGGAGGCACCGTCATGCTGTGGGATGAAGGGACCTGGGAGCCGCATGGCAATGTGGATGAGGGCTTAGCGACTGGAAAGTTGAAATTTACTCTCTATGGAAAAAAGCTGCACGGCAACTGGACCCTGATCCGCATGGGAGGAAAAGCGGCCGGCGAGAAAAAATCCAACTGGCTGCTGATTAAAGAACACGACAAATACGAGCGCAGCGCCACCGACCCATGTGTGACGGAGGAAGAACCGGATAGCGTAGTGACCGGGCGTAATCTCGATGCGATCGCCGAAAATCAGGATCACGTGTGGGGATCGGCAGGAAGCCGGAAGCCAACGGAAAAAGAGAAACTAGCGTCATCTAGTAAAAAAAAACTAACTGAGTCGTTGAAGCCCCCCCTTTCGAAGGCGCGCAAACCTTTTTCATCCTCCGGCGTGATTAACGCGCTGCGCGACGTTCCCAAACAACATCTGCCTGAATTTGTGCCACCGCAACTTGCCTTGCAGGTGAGTGAGGTGCCCGAGGGTGCGGAATGGGTTCATGAATTGAAGCTGGATGGATATCGAATCCAGAGCCGAATTCATCGCGCCAAAAATAGAAAATCATCGTCGGTGGCTTTAATTACGCGGGGTGGTCTCGACTGGACCCATCGCATGGGGGACATTGCCAACGCATTGGCCGAGCTGCCGGTTGAAAATGCGCTGCTGGATGGTGAGGTAGTTGTATTCGATGAAAGCGGAGGCTCCAGTTTTGCGCTGTTGCAAGCCGCTTTTCAAGAAGAGAAAAAGCAGCAGCTGACCTATGTTGTGTTTGATTTGTTGCATCTCGATGGACACAATTTGCGAAATCTTCCGTTGGAGCGGCGAAAGGCAATTCTGCAGGCATTGCTCCGCGATGCAGACAATCCTGACTTCCTTCGTTTCAGCGAACACCTTGATACGAATGGCAAAGATATTTTCAACAAAGCATGCCAGCTTGGAGCGGAGGGGATTGTTTCCAAGCGAAGATCCGCGCCATATGTCTCTGGAAAAAATGGGACCTGGCTCAAGATCAAGTGCATCCGGCAGCAGGAATTCGTCATTGGAGGATTTACGCCGCCCTCAAAAAGTGGCGTTGGCGTCGGCGCGCTATTGCTTGGCTATTATCGCGGCGGCGATTTGATCTATGCGGGTCGCACGGGCACAGGATTTACACAGAAAATGCGGAAAGAGATACGCGCGCGATTGGAAAAACTGAAACAAGCGAAGCCCTCCTTTCTTGCGTTACCTCCTGGTGCCGCCCATCAGGCGATATGGGTTGAGCCGAAGTTCGTGTGCGAAGTCCGTTTTGCAACCTGGACTGCGGATAATCTTGTCCGTCAGGCATCGTTTCAAGGCTTGCGGGAAGACAAGCCCGCGAAAGAAGTGAAACGCGAAGTTCCGGTGGATGCAGAGACCGACGAAGAGGTCGAAGACATGGAAAGCGTTCGTAGTAAGCCAACACGCACGTCGAAAGCGCAAGAGAGAGAAGCGCCAAAAACATTGGCAAGAAAAATGGGATCGAGTTCGAGAAAATCCGTTGCGGGAGAAGTTTTTCCCATTGTCCTGAGCCACCCGGAAAAGCAGGTGGACGCCGAAACCAAACTGACAAAACGCCAGCTAGCGGATTATTTCTGGGTGGTCCGCGGTCACATGCTGCCGTACATTTCGGAGCGACCACTTAGCATCGTCCGCTGCCCGCAGGGAAGCACTCAGCCCTGCTTTTACCAGAAGCACGTCACCGGAAATTTACCTGAAGGCATCGAGGGAATCGACATCCGGGGCCGGAGAAGTGGAGTCGTCGAAACATACATTACTCTTTCCACTCCGCTGGGACTTGCCGGTCTGGCGCAGATGGGCGTGTTGGAGGTTCACCCCTGGGGGTCGAGCAACAGCGATATTGAAAAGCCAAACATGCTCATCTTCGATCTCGATCCGGACGAAGCTATTTCGTGGAGGACGCTGGCAGGCAGCGCGCACGAGGTGCGTACCCGGCTCAAACAGTGCAAATTGGAAAGTTTTCTAAAGACAACCGGAGGCAAGGGCCTGCATGTCATCGCTCCAATTGAGCCGGAACACGACTGGCCGGTGATCAAAAATTTTGCGCTGGGATTTGCCAGCCAGATGGAGTCCGAAAACCGGCAGCTTTATCTGACCAAAATGACGAAGGCGGCGCGAAAAGGGAAAATTTACATTGATTATCTGCGTAACGAGCGGGGCGCTACCTCCATCGCGCCGTTTTCTCCACGAGCACGGCATGGTGCTCCAGTTGCCGCTACGCTCGACTGGAAAGAGTTGGACGCGCCTACGCTGCCGCGTTTCCGGGTGGCAGATTTTGATGAATGGAAGGAACGCCTCCGCCACGATCCTTGGAAAAAGATGCTGAGCAACCGCCAGGCGATTTCGTCAGAAATCCTCGCCAGGTTTACTTCCGGTCCGGCGTCCGGTTCACGTCGTTCGGCGCGGAAGGGTTGATCTTCCCTTTCTGCGTTTCCGGTGTGGGGCTTTTGACGGCTGTGTTTCCCGGACCTGCCGTGGCTGGATTCTGGCCATCGTAGCCCGAAGGTTGGACCGCGTTCTTCTGCATATCCTTGCGGCCTTCCACTTCATCTTCTTCCGTGTCCATGAAGTTATCCTCCGGTATGTGGGAATGCCCTCGCCGCAAAAGGGATGGCTCAGGTGCTCATCGGGTATTTTTTAGCGGCCCCGGCAGACCTGGATCAGCAGCAAGCCGTTCAATGCTGCGATGGTTACCGCCGCCGACCAGCCAAGAACTCGAAGCCAGAAACCGTTGACGAACTGGCCCATTTTTTTTGCATCGCTGGTGAAGGCTACTAGAGGAAATACCGCAAAGCTCAACTGCATGCTCAAAATTACCTGGCTTAGCAACAGCAGATGCCAAGTGCCGGTGCTTCCCCAGATCGCCACTACGATAACGGTGGGAACGATTGCAAGCAGGCGGGTCACAAGCCGCCGCTGCCAGGGGGGAAGGCGCAGGTCGAGAAATCCTTCCATCACCACCTGGCCGGCGAGCGTGCCGGTTAAAGTAGAGTTCTGACCGGAGGCCAGCAGCGCAACCGCGAACATCGTGCTCGCTCCGGCAACGCCCAGGAGCGGTGTTAAAAGCCGGTAGGCATCGCCGATCTCCGCCACCCCATTGTTTCCGGAACGATGAAAAACGGCTGCCGCGACAATCAAAATCGCGGCATTAATGAACAACGCCATGATCAACGCAGCTGCGGAATCAAGATTGGCCAGCGAGATTGCCTCGCGCTTTCCTGCCGCAGTACGCGGATAATCGCGCGTCTGCACAATGGAAGAGTGCAGGTATAAATTGTGCGGCATCACCGTGGCGCCCAGAATGCCAATGGCGATATAAAGCATGCTGCCATTCGTAATAATCTCCCGCGAAGGCACGAACAAGCGGAGAGCAATCTGGCTCCACTCCGGACGGGAAAATAATATCTCTATGGTGAACAACACGCCAATCGTGGCGATCAACACCATGACGACCGCTTCGAAGTACCGGAACCCGCGGTGTTGCAGAAAGAGAACCAGCAATACGTCCAAGCTGGTAATGATCACGCCAGCCAGCAACGGAATTCCAAAGAGTAGCTGCAGGGCAATCGCAGAACCGATGACCTCCGCCAGATCGCAGGCGGCAATCGCGATTTCGGCAAGAATCCAAAGACCAACACTGACCGGCCGGCTATAGTGTTCGCGGCAGGCCTGGGCCAAGTCCATTTCCGTCGCAACCCCAAGTTTTATTGCCAGGCCCTGTAACAGAATTGCCAGCAGATTCGAAACCATGATGGCGAATAGCAGCGTGTAGCCGTAGCGCGAACCCGCGGCGAGGTCGGTTGCCCAGTTGCCAGGATCCATGTAGCCGACCGAGATAATGAATCCCGGACCGATGAATCCGAGCGCGCGTCTCCATAGATGAGGGGAACGCGAAATGCGAACACTGGAAAAAACGTCCGGCAATGAAGGACGTCGTACGGTAGCTTCCAGCTCCGTTTGAGTTGCGCCTTCGGGCATGCGGGAAAGGCTCCTTACCGTAGTATGTCACAAAAGGTTAATTATGGTTAATTAAATTAAGTTAATTTACGCTTACTGACCGATCGTCGTACCCATACTTTTTCGGCGGCCGGCCGGCCCAGCGTCATCTTTCCAGATGGAGTTTCCACAGTCACCGTCTGATCGTAATTTCGGGCAAGCACCTTTACCTCGGCATTCGGGCCGATACCGCAGCTATACAGAAAAGCCAGCAGTTTCGGGTCCCGTTCATAGAGGCTGGTTACAACATAGGGTAGATTTTCCACCGCTTCATGCAGCGGAAGCAGTCCGCGTTTCTTCAGTTGGACAGGGCTCTCCGGCAGCACAGAGTTTCCATGCGGGCAGGTGCCTTTCTCTCCGAGCTTTTCGATCAGCTTCGCTTCAAATGCCGGGGAGACTGCGTGTTCCAGCCGCTCCGCTTCATCGTGTACGCGATACCAATCCATTCCAAACATCTCCGACAACATGCGCTCAATCAGGTGATGGCGGCGTGCAGTCCGATATGCGGTTTCCTTCCCTTTGGGAGTCAGCCGTACTATCCCATCTGTTTTGACCTCGACGTAGCCATCGCGCTTCAGACGTTTCAGCGCCATCGTCACCGCTGGCGGAGAAACGGAAAGCCAATGAGCCAGCGTGGAAGAGATGACGGTCTGCCCCTCGGACTCCGCTTCCAGCACGGCTTTCAGATAGTCTTCCTTCGAAATGGTGATAGCGTTTTTCATTTTGATTTCAGAAATTGGCCCTATTGCTGTATGAAATCTTGTCCTCGAGGGCGACTGAAGGCTGCAGTTCCTGACAGGCCCTTTATTCCCCGGCTCTCTCGGCGGAAGGATATTTGTGCAATCGACCCGTAATCGTTCCGCACTCCACCGCATAGTCGATGCTGCGGTCATTCGATTATATTGATAAAGATTGTCCAGTCAGCATATCCCCGAGAGGGAATTTGGAGCCAAAAGAATACACTCGTCTTCTGATCCAGATGCTCCTGCTCCCATTGCTGGCGCTCTCGATTCTGGCCGCTGGCCTGGCCTATTCATTGCAACGTGTGCAGAAGAGCGCCGCATGGGTAGACCACTCCGATCAAGTCATTGCCCACGCCAACCGGCTGCTTGGATTAATTGTCGATGAAGAGACTGTATCGAAAGAATTGATTGAAAACCAGGGTGGCCGCTTACGGGGTTCACTCCAGCATCTCAGGAACTTCCACAGGGACAGTTTTCTCCATCTATCTTCCATCCAATTTGTCGGAAGAAATGCGGACCGGCAAATGAACCAGGGAGAAATCGCAGGCCCCGTTTGATTTCAATGGTGCGATCACCACGAGAAACGCTGCTCTTGCAGCCGATTTTGCATTTATAAAAGTTGCGCGACCATGTCGATAACCGTTCCCGCCAATACCGGCTCACGATCTGATTCCAATGCGGTTGCATTTAAACGGGGCTTGGGTCTTTTTGATTCGATCATGATCGTGGTCGGAATCATGATCGGTTCGGGCATTTTTATCGTCCCCGCTGAGATGAGCCGCCTGATTGCGAGCCCCGGTTGGCTGCTGGTTGCCTGGGGAGTGACCGGCATTCTTACGGTTACGGGAGCACTTTCCTACGGAGAACTTGCCGCGATGATCCCGGAAGCAGGTGGGATGTATGTATATCTGCGGGAAGCTTTTTCACCGATTATCGCTTTTCTTTACGGTTGGACGTTCTGGGCGGTGATCCAAACCGGCATACTCGCCGCCGTTGCAATCGCCTTTGCACGATCTGCCGGAGTGCTGTTTCCGTCGATTGCCGAGGACCATTATCTACTGGTCCCAACTCATGTGATTGGCCGTTATTCAGTCTCTCTATCGACGACTCAGCTTGTGGCGATTGGCGTGATTGCGGTGTTGGCATTTGCCAATATGCGTGGACTCAACTATGGCCGAATTCTACAGAACATATTTACTATCGCGAAGGTTGGGGCGGTTGCAACTTTAATTGTGCTCGGCTGTACCATTGGAATCCACCACACCGCGATAGTCGAAAATCTCCATCATTTCTGGACCGTGCGTCACCCTGTCCAGTTCGCCGCTGGAATGGATGCCTCCAGCGGCATAGGGTTGTTCCTGGCGGTCTGCCTTGCGCAAACCGGCTCATTATTCTCCTCCAACTCATGGGATAACGTTACGTTTATCGCGGCGGAAATCAGAAATCCTTCGCGCAATTTGCCTTTGGCACTTGCCATTGGCACCTCCTCAGTTATAGCTCTGTATTTGTTGATGAACCTGGCATATCTGCTTACACTGCCGCTGACCGCCATCCAGCACGCGCCTTCGGATCTGGTTGCTACGGCATCGCTGCAGAGCATTTTCCGCTACTTTGGAGCGGGAATGATGGCCCTGGCTATCATGATTTCGACTTTTGGGACCCTGAACGCGGTAACGCTGGTTGGCGCACGGGTTTATTACGCGATGGCGCACGATGGCTTGTTCTTTCCGCGGGCTGGGAAACTGAATCGGGCTCATGTTCCCGCCTGGGGAATGGCAATTCAGGGCATATGGGCGGTCTTTCTTGTTCTGCCGCGCACCTTCAATCCGCTTACCCACCAATATGGCAATCTATTCAGTGACCTACTGGACTATGTAGTTTCGGCGACGATGATCTTCTACACCCTGACGGTTGCTGGGGTCATCCGCTTGCGCAAAACGCGGCCAAACATGAAACGTCCATATCGTGTTTGGGGATATCCTTGCCTGCCATTGGTATATATCGTAGGCGCCAGCACGATCCTGATTGTTCTGTTTACCTATCGTGCTGCTACCACTTGGCCTGGACTCGCAATTGTCGCCTCCGGATTGCCGGTCTATGGAGCGATGCGTTGGCGCAATCGAACGCGGGCCGTTTGATTTTGCCTGTCAGTGCAGGTTCGATTCATTATGCGATCTTCACCTTTCGCATTCGGTCGGACGTAAAAGGCCGTCCAGCTTGCAGGCGCAATTCGAATCGAGCCGCATGTCGCACATGGTAGACCAACGCAGGACGAAAGCAGGCCACGCAGGTTCCCCCTTTGCGACGAACACTGGGATATAAAATTCCATTGGACTGGTGCGTCAACAATTCAGCGGCGAGTTGCTGGGGTTCTCGATAGCAGTCGGGCACGGGAGACGGCTTGAGATATTTTCGGAATTGCGGCTTCGATGCGGTCAGATCGTGTAGTTCCGTGGCGAAGTCGGCTAAATAATCGTCATAGGCGGATACTTCCTCCGGCTTCCAATCGATCTCTTCTAATTGCTGCAGCTTGTGGAAGGCTACTTCAGTCGCGGAAGCTTCCTGTTCCAGTCCGGCGTACCAGGCGCCACGCTGGGCATCATTGAAACGTCCACCAGTGGGAGCAGCATGGGTAAACGCCGCATTTACGATGTGAGCGTAACCAACGCCATAGACAAGCTCATGGACGCCAATACCGGGCAACAACCCTTCCTCTCCAAGCAGACGCGTGTTGGTGGCGCCATCCAGTTCTACCAGTTCGTTCAGCGCCGCTTCGTCTTCTGTCAACCGGGAAAGCACTGTTCCCATATCACTGTGCCTACAGGGAATCATCCGGTGGGTATCGTAGAGCAGAAGACCACGGACAGGCGGCGTCATCCGTCTAGATTGGGTCATTGTCCCCCACGGCGCGCATCCAGCAGTTGACGTACAAACACCATTCCAGGCAAACCATGCTGGATCATGTATGCCACGGGAGTAGCTCCGCGGAACATGGTGTTGCGATTCGGCAAGGCGATCCATGCATCGGCGAGAGCTTTGCTGTACAGGATGTTTAAGGCCTTAAAAATTCCGATCAGGAGGGAAATACGGGTCAGAGTGTCCTGATCGAGTGTGCGCGAGGCCGGTTGCTTTTTCCATGCGTAGTACGAACCCGAGGAAATTCCTCCCAGCAGCCGACGGGCATCCGGGTCTTTGATGTCCCAGTGATCCATAATGCGCAGAAATCCTTTGATCGCGGTCTCGCTAAGACGTGCTCGCGTCTTTGCGTCCGACAGGTTGGCGGAGACATCGAATGCGTATCCCGGTGCGTGTGGAAGAACAAAAGCGGTCGCCATTGGTCTCTCCAATAATGCACTATTATTGCATCAAAAATGAATATCTGTACAATAATTATCTGCAATGCGCAAGGTGTAATAGGGGCCTCATGGGGAATGCGCATGCGATCCCTGCGAGACAATCCGTGTAGCTCCGTGATTGGAAGCCAATGATTATGAAGGAGATTGCCTTGAGTCGTCCATCCTTTCGGCTTCAGAACGCAACATTTGTATTTTTTGTTTTTTGGGCCGCCATATTTTTTGCTCAGACAAAAAATCAACCGGTTTCCCCAAGCTATTTCAATGGAATGAAATGGCGGTTGATTGGACCCTTTCGTGCCGGGCGTGTGGTCGCTGTCGCGGGAGTTCCAGGCAGTGAGACGGAATTTTATTTTGGTTCCGTCGATGGCGGCATATGGGAGACGACCGATGCGGGTACCGTTTGGAAGCCGATTTTCGATGGTCAGGCGGTAGCGTCGATCGGTGCTCTTGCTGTAGCGCCCTCCGATCTAAAGATTCTTTATGCCGGCACCGGAGAATCGGACATTCGCTCCGATCTTGCTTCGGGTGACGGCGTTTACAAATCCACAGATGCTGGACACACCTGGAAAAATATCGGCTTGCGCGATTCCCGTCAGATCAGCCGCATCGTCGTCGATCCGACGAATGCGGACGTCGTGTATGTGGGCGTTCTGGGCCATGCCTATGGTGCAAGTGCTGAGCGCGGAGTTTATAAGTCGACGGATGGCGGAATGACCTGGCAGCATGTTCTCGATAAGGGATCAGACGTAGGTATCGCTGACATGGCCATCGCGAGTGCGAAGCCGACCATTCTATTTGCCGCCACCTGGAACGCACACCGGCCGCCGTGGAGCACCTATGCTCCGCTGGAGGGTGCGGGCAGCGGACTGTATCGCTCGACCGACAGTGGCAATACATGGTCTCAGTTGACAGGAAATGGTCTTCCCGTCGGAGACTGGGGCCGTGCAGGCGTGGCGATCTCGCCCGATGGAAGGCGCATCTATGCAGTGATCGACGATAAGAAAAATTCTGGACTATATCGCTCTGAAGACGGCGGCGATCATTGGCGCCGCGTCAACGACGACCCGCGACTGACCAGTCGCGGTTGGTATTTCAATCGAGTGACAATCGATCCGAACCATCCGGATATTGTCTATATCCCCAATGTGGCGTTGTATTGCAGCGAAGATGGCGGCAAAACGATTTCCGTACTTCGCGGCGCACCAGGGGGCGACGATTATCACGAGCTCTGGATCGATCCAAAAAATTCCTCGCGCATGATTTTAGGCACGGACCAGGGGACGACCATCAGTCTGAACCATGGCAAAACCTGGACCACGTGGTACAACCAGCCGACCGCGCAGTTTTATCATGTCATTACCGACAATCAATTTCCTTATGTGGTGTATGGCGCGCAACAGGATAGCGGAAGCGCCGCTGTTTATAGCCGGACAGATCACGGGCAGATCACGCCGCGCGATTGGTTTTTACCCGGCTCCAGTGAGAGCGGCTATCTCGCGCTCGATCCGAATCATCCGGAGATCGTGTATCTGACCGATACCTATGGCGCGGTGATTCGCTTCAACCGAAAAACATCCTTCAGTCAGAACATTGCTCCGTGGCCGACGGCGGATTTTGAGACGGAGATTGTGGGACATAAATACCGTGATCCGTGGACGCCGGTGCTGGTCTTTTCGCTTGATTACAAAACGCTCTACCTGGGAACACAGTTCGTAATGAAGACCACGGATGGCGGACTGCACTGGCAGAAGATCAGTCCTGACCTGACAGGCGCGGTGGGCAGCGTTGCACCCGTTTCACCAGCGACATTAGAAAGCGCGAAGCAGCATGGCTATGGAACTATTTTCTCGATTGCACCTTCCGTCCTGAGCCAAAAGGAGATATGGACGGGGAGCGATACTGGACTCATCCATCTCACGCTGGACGGAGGTGCGACGTGGAAGGATGTAACTCCCCCAGGTCTGCCGATCTGGAGCAAGATTTCGATGATTGAGGCCTCGCGCATCGAACCCGGGACAGCCTATGCCGCGATCGACCGGCATCGACTCGACGACCAGACACCGTATATCTATCGCACACGAGATTATGGAAAGACATGGACGCCGATCGCGACAGCGATCCCTTTTGGTTCTTATCTTCATGTGGTGCGCGAAGATCCTGAACAACCCAACCTGCTTTACGCGGGCACAGAACTCGGCATCTATGTTTCCTTCGATCAGGGGGATCGCTGGCAGCCGTTACAGTTGAATCTTCCGGTTGTCTCCATTCGAGACATGCAAGTGCATGGAGATGACCTGGTGGTGGCGACACATGGCCGCGCGTTCTGGATCCTCAATGACATCACTCCATTGCGCCAGGCTGCCTCAGCCGCCAAGGCGAGCGAAGCCCTTCTCTACAAGCCGGAACGGACGGTTCGTATCGATAACGACGATTTTCCCGGAACGCCACTTCCGCCGGAAGAACCAACCGCCGAGAATCCCCCTGCCGGCGCCGTGCTGGACTATGTTCTGAAAACTTCAGCAAAGGAAGTGACGTTGAGCATCGCGGATGCCAGGGGGCGGGTGGTCCGCCATTTTTCCAGCAAAGACAGTGCACCGCCAATGCCTACCATGGTGGCGATTGCGGCACAATGGTTTCCCGAACCGCAAAAGCTGGAGACATCGCCCGGAATGCATCGATTTCTCTGGGACCTTTCATGGGGAAGTTCTGGGGGAAAATCTGACGAATCTGTTGTTGAGGCTACGGGCGAAGATACAGGCATTCCCCACGGGCCGCGCGTCGCGCCCGGTGCGTATCAGGTACGGCTAACGATCGATGGGCGGACGTTCACTCAACCGTTGACGGTCGTTATGGATCCACGTTCTTCGGCTACTCCGGCTGTGCTTGAACAACAGCAGGAGACTGGGCTGCATATCTTTGCCGATACGATGCGCAGCCGCCAGGCGTTGGCGGAAATACAGTCCGTGCAGAAGGAACTGGAAGGTTTGCGAGAGAAGATCGCGGGAAATCCGGCGCTTTCTGCCGCCATGGACCAGCTAACGCATTCGATCGAACAGATTCTCACGGGCGATCCGCAAACGACTGGATTGCAGAAAGCGAATAACCATCTAACCGCTGCTCTGAACGCCGTCGAGAGCGGAGACAGAGCAATTCCAGCTCAGGCATTGGAGCTATATCAGCAGGCGCGGGAGAACATGAGCGGGCGTCTCGAACAGTGGAATCGAGTGAAGAAATCACAATTGCAACAGTTCAATCAACAGTTGCGGAACGCGAAGATCGCACCCATTCAGATATCCGGAATCGAACAACAGGTGATCTATCAAATGACGCGATGAGCGCGTTCCCGTACCTCTTCGCATCCAGCGGTTTACGACTGCGGACCATCCTTTCGCAGCTTCCATAAAGTCTGCCGTAACATGCCAAGCAAAGTCGCGGAGTCTTCTGAAGAGACATCGAGCCGCCGGACCAGTCGGCGTATCTCCATTTGCTTTTCATTTGAAGGATCCGCATTCAGGTAAGTGCTGGCCCGCAAAGTTTCCAAAAGCAAGGAAGTCATCCGTTCCAATTCGCTGGCGGAGGCCGGGATTTTTTCTTTGAAGGTGGCAGGGACATTCTCACTTCGAATCAATTCATATAAACAGACGGCGACCGCCTGGCCCAGGTTCATGGAGGGTTGTTCTTCGCGGGTGGGAATGTGCATTAACCAGTGACAGCGACTCAGGTCGTCGTTTGAAAGTCCAACCTTTTCTGATCCAAACAAAATCGCTACACGGTGCATTGTTGGATTTGCGTTGTGCAGTTCTTGGGCAATAATGGCCGCGCCTTCGGCCAGAGTATTCAATAAATGTTGCGGCTGGCGATCTCCCAGGGCCGTTGTCCCGACCACGAGTGTGCAATCTGCAATGGCGTCGGTGACTGTCTCAAATTTCCCTGCATTGGTCAGGATCGAGGCCGCGCCCACCGCGGAGCGTGCTTCGCGAAACGATGCTTCATACGGGTTCACGACTCGCAGATGTCGAAATCCGAAATTGCACATGGCTCGCGCCGCTGCTCCGATATTCAGTGGATTGCGCGTGGAAACTAGGACTACGGATAGGCGGTCGGGATCAAATGCCATTACGAGGGCTTATTCTAAAGATGTTTTTGGGGGCTGTATAGGGACGCGTTATCTGTTGCGCAAGCCGTGCGACCATCATTTGAGGGAGCCTGAAGGATGCAATTATTTTTTGATCTTTGTGCCAAAGCGACAGTTCGCCGCCGATACTTTCGCAGATGCAGCGTCGCAATTGTGATGGTGCTCTTCTCCGGCGCAATGGCTTTTGCGCAAACATCTGCGTCTGGGAACACCACACAACAGGCGAATCTCGAAAAGCTAACCGGCCAGCTGCGCATTGGCGCGGAATATTTTTTGAACCCTACAGACACCAAGACATATATTGACCAGCAATTTGAATCGATGCACGCTACGGGTCTTACGCTGGTGCGGATTTTCATCATCTGGAACGACGTGGAACGGGTTCCTGGAGTGTGGGATTTCCGTCGCTACGATTGGATTTACGATGCCGCGGCGCGAAACGGCATCCAGATCGCAGCCACATTGTGTCCGGAAGATCCGCCGGGCTGGAAAAACGAAACGCCGTTCTATCACAGCCGGATAAACCTGAACGAGCCCGCTGCCCGTGCAGCCGCTGCTGAATATTTGAAGAGAGTCGTTGGCCGGTATAAGGACAATCCTGCACAGGGTGTCTGGCTATTGATGAACGAGCCGGCAAAATATGATACGGAACCGGCAACGTTTCAAGCATTCGGGAACTGGCTGCAAAAAAAATATGGATCTGTTGATGCATTAAACCAGCAATGGTTCGGACATCTGCATCGATTTTCGGATGTCACAATTACCGAAGGGCAATTGGAGAATTACTGGACGGACTATCACGCGGTGATCGATTGGAGAAACTTCAATGTCGATAACTTAATCGATCTGCTGACGTGGGTGAAGCAACAGGTGGAGGCGATCGATTCGAATCATCCGGTTCACTTTAATGTGACCCGTCCGATTGGGGATGCGGCGGGTCAGGATGTATGGAAGGAAAAGAGCGTTCCTGACATTGTGGGCGTCTCCATGCACTGGACCATGCTCTCGACCACGCCGGAGACCGACTATGGCGAACGGTACGCATACCGGTTGGACCTGGCCTCAAACGCCAGCATGTCTCTGCCAGCAAAGCCATTCTGGGTGACGGAACTGGAATCGGGTCCGGTTACGTATTCCGGCCAATTTGCGTTTACAGAAACTCCGGACGATCTAACGCGTTGGATGTGGGATTCTTATGGCGCGGGAAGCCGGGCGATTATCTTCTGGTTGTGGAACCCACGAGTCGGCGGAACGGAAGCTGGCGAATGGAGCCTGGTCAGTCTGGACGGCACGCCATCGGTTCGCGTTGCGGCGGTGAGACGGGTGGCGGACACGCTGAAGCGAAATCCGTGGTTAAGTCAGGCACGACCGCAGGCGGCTAACGTCGCCATTCTCTACAACCGTGACGCTGAAATCCTGATGAGTCTGGACGGACGACGGCAGCATCGCGACACCGAAGTCAGCGACTCTTTGCTGGGCTGCTATCTGGCGCTGCATCGCGCGCATGTGGCGACACAATTTGTCGATCTCGATCAGTTGAAAAGTGGCGAACTGCAGAAGTTCAAGGTGCTATACATCCCGGAATCTTATGCCCTCGATGACACATCCATTGCGGCGCTCAAGAACTATGTGCGCGACGGAGGAACGCTCTGGGCCGACGGGCTGACCGGATGGAAAACCGCGACGGGTGAAATTCGGCCCACGATTCCCGGTGGGATGGCGGATCTGTTCGGGGTTGAAGCAAAAGATGTATACCCAATTCAACCGGACCATCCTTATTCGGTAACGACTGAGAATGAGCAAGGTGGAGAGCTATGGAGACTGCCATTACAACTGCGCGGCGCTGAGACAATTTTGCGAACTGAAGATGGAAAACCGTTTGAAGTGAAACACGAATTCGGAAAAGGTCAGGTCTATTATTTCGAGTCTGCCGTTTCGCTCGCCTACGCCAAGCGAATGAATCCGATTGTGCAGCAATGGATAGTGGGTCCTTCCGCGATCGCGGGACAAAGCCAACAAGTTACTCTGGCGCAAGGAGCCAGGACCATCCTGTTTCGCGGGATGACATATCCGCACGGCCTGGCTGCGGTGCTGTCCAACTGGGCAGGCGACCAGCACGCAGTGGTGCGTTTCCATGGAGATCACAAAGTAACGGATGCTGTAACAGGAAAAAGCGTTGCAGTCTCTCGAAAGGACGGCGATACGCTGGCCACAGTAGATATTCCAGCGAGAGCAGTTGTGGTGTTAAAGGCCTCCACTCTACATCCTTAGCTTAAGAGGCCGGACTTGTCAGCAAAGGAATGGCGCCGAGCAATGCTGCATGATTCCCGAGAGCTGCGGCGATAACCTGAACCGTTCCGCTCGGCGTCCAGGAATAGTCCCGCACATAGTTTTGGATATATGGCAGGATCACATCTGCGCTGCGCATGACGCCGCCGCCGATAATGACGCATTGCGGTCCATAAGCATGGATCAATCCAACAGTACCGCAGGCCCATACATGCAAACACCTGTCCAGCAGTTCCATGGCGACGCGGTCGCCCTCTTTTGTAAACCGGAATAGGGCGCGGAAGTTTACCTTTTCCACTTTTGCCAATTTACTTTCGGAGAAACCGGGCCACTCCCGCGCAATCAAGGGCAGCGACCAGCCGGAAGCTTCTGCTTCCATGCAGCCATATCCGCCGCAGGTGCACTTTCTTCCCGTGAACAAGACTGGGATATGTCCGCCCAAACATCCCCCCTGAACCTGGGTCGTTCGATATACTTTGCCGCCTGCCATGGCGGCCCCGCCAATTCCAGTGCCAAGCGTAATCATGACGACGTCCGACAGTCCCTTGGCTGCGCCGGCATACCACTCGCCCAGCAGTGCCATGCGCGCATCATTCTCCAGCGCCAAAGGGACACCAAGTTCCATCAAAGACCATGCAGGCAAGTCAATTTGTGGAGCATCCTCAAATTTTTCATTCGTGGAAACCACTCGATCTCGTTTCGTCATGGCGGCAACGCTCAACGCAAGACCAATGCAATCTTTGATATTGATCCGGGCCTGCGCCAGCAGATCGAAAAAGATGGTTTTGAAGATCGGCAACACCGGACGCAGACCGGTGGAGGAATCCACCGGGATTTCTCGGGAAATTAGGATTTCCTTGTCTTCTACGATGGCAAGCGTGGCGTGCGAGCCGCCCAGATCGATGGAAAGTGCTTTCATTATTTCCTTTGGGTGTTTCCGGTAATTGATATCTGTGAATGATCTGGAAGAATTTCTAGACCTGATAGAAATTTATTTTCAACAACTCGGCAAGTTTCTTCAACCGATTTGCCACGTAGCCGATGCCAACCGCGCAATGGTGGGCAGCGCCTTGGCTGTTCCAGTGCTCCAGAAAATCGCGTGCTCCTATCGGAAAACGAAAGCGACTGTTGGTGTTTCCGATCTCGAGAATCTCCCCAGGCTCGCATACACCTTCCGCAACCAGCAACCTGAACCCGGTGTCTTTGTCTTCAACGATGGAGAGCAATGTAACGGGACCATAACGGACGGACATTTCAACAGAAAGCCCCTGTCCCACCTTGCCGTGATAGACCTGTAGCGGACGAACCTTCGTTTTGCCTTCTGCAATTGTGGAATGTCCAGGCCCATCATGCCCCATCAGCACCAAATCGGCCGCATAGTCCACCGCATAAAATTCCGTAAAAGAACCACCGACTCCGAAGCTATCTAGAATCTTCATGGCAACTACATTCTTTACTTCATATTCGCCGGCCACGGGAATATTTCGGGCAGTCAGCATGGATGTTCCCAGGATGATCGAACTCATTGTGTCTTTATTGGCGGCATTGCCTTTTCCCTCGTAATAATAGGCAAGAGAATGAAGATCGTGAATGTCAACGAATTTGTCCAGCGCGACGGAGGTACTCGCCGCTCTTTGCAGTTCATATTCTGAACAATCGGGTTGTACGTCGAAATGCTTTTGAAAATCTGCGACTCGCTGTGTAACAGCCGGTCCTTCGATTCCGGTGCGTAAAGCGCTCAACTGATCGACTTCCAAAATTTCAACATGTGTGCCGAAGGTAATGGCGACCTGCGTAACGTCTGTCATTACGTCCAACATGCCACTGTAGTAATGGCCCAGAAGTCCAAGACGATTGGATTCAAGATCGTTCTTGACCCAGGCTGCCGAAAGCCACTCTTCGATTTCCGTCCAGGTGGCATCGTCTTCGAGGGTTCCATTCACCGCATGGAAAGGGATGTTTGCCCGCTTGAACACATTGGCGATTTCCGGAACAGGACAGGCAGAGCAATAGGCAAGCCAGTTCTCTGTCATTTTGGTGCGGTCGCGCCATTGATTCACGGCACGATAGTCGATGGCTGCATTCGGCTGCAGATTCAGCAGAATCACTGGCACTTTTGCCCGTTGTACCAAAGGCAAAACAATGCTGGATACCGCGTAGGTTGTGACGTAGATGAATAGCACATCGATATCGGTGGAGCGGCACTGGCGGCCAGTTTGTTGCCCGCAGGTGGGCGTATCGATTAGTCCCAGATTCACCAACTCGATACCGGCGCGCATGAGTCGGTCCGCAACCTGCTGAACATAACCTTCCAGCCTTGGCTTGAGATTTGGAAATTGCTCCCAATAGGCTTCTAGGCCAATTCCGCAGAGACCTACCCGTAAATTTTGTCGTTGTTTCATGATCGAGTTTGGCGATTTTTTGGAAATCGACTCAGCTATAAAACTATTCCATATAGAAGACTTCGCGCATTGTCGGGAAACGCTCCCCCGGGCGAAGCGAGACCATGGGTGCGAAAAATTCGGCCATGGCTTGCTGCCATCGTGTGTTCACCGGGCTCTGTTCGATTCGATCCCAGGTCTGTTCAAAATTTTCGACGCGCATCGAAAGAACCACAAGTTCATCTCGACGGAAGATAGAGTAATCCGAGACGCCGGCATCCTTTAACAAAGTCAGCATCTCAGGCCAAACCTTGCGATGAGCTTCATCGTAGGAGTCTCCTGTTCCGTCCCGCAGCCGCAGGCAGAATGCAACTCTTTCCATAGATGTCTCCGATTATCTCCAATCAACAACGGTAACGGCAAAGGGCGCAAGCGCCAGCATTGATCCCGATGGAGGCTTTTTCACCGGAGGCCCTTCGCCAGTTGATTCGTCCACAGTGAAGACTGCGGAAATATTCGTGCTGTCGGGGAGAGAGATAGTCGCGACCCGATTCCGCTGATTGACGAGCAGAACTTTCCTGCCTGTCGGCGTTGCAAACGCCTGCGCGGTTACACCCAGGTCGGAATTCACTTTTGTCTCTACTATCTGGTCGCCGGGATGGAAGTTATCTTTCAGAAGCTTTAATACCCAATAGCGGGCGTTTGGTTTGCCATTCACCCAATCGATCATCGTGACGCTGGGAAATTGAGAAGGATAGCCAACCAGCTGTGATTCGCCGATAATCTCAATGCCTTCTTTTGCCAAGCCTATAAATAAGTGGGCGTAAAGGGCCCCGGCGGCATTCCAATACGCTGTGGGTATTGATGTAATGTAACCCGTGGAGTCGGCGACCTGCTCGTTGTCGTTGGGCAGGATCACTCCAAGTTCATCGGCATCCGTTTTTGTTTCCGGAGAGAGACGATTGCGAATTGCATTGATAAATCGCACGGATGTAAGGAAGGCGTTCGCCTGCTCGAAGAACGTATATTGCCAATCATTCAAGTTCTGGCCTGCAGGTGGCGAAGCATAAAAATGATAAGAGATGTAATCGAGTGGAATTCCAGGCCGATGATTTTTATGGTTCAGGAAATATTCGAACCAATGCGGGTCTACGGGATCCGCCAGCGCCAGTCCCATGAATTTTGTATTCGGGCTGACCGCACGGATGCCGTCGACAATGGCGTCATATCGTTGGGTGTATTGTTCGGGCGAGGTGTGGTGCTCAAAATCCACTTCATTCAACACTTCCCAGATGGGAAAGGTGTAGTGATACCCGGAGTTATGGCGCTTCCCGTTCTCATCGATAAAGCCGCCGCGGGTATACCAACTCACCAGCCGTCCATAATAATCGCCTAGCTGTTTTCCCGAAGCATCCTTTAGCTCGGTCCCCTGTGTGTAGTCCCAATTCACCTGGTACGCGTCGGCTGGATAGGTGACAGGCTTGTCTGTCTGGAAGAGCCATGCTGGCATGGTGCTGAAATTCATAACCGTGCTGTGCCCTTCCGTGCTCGCGAGAAAGTCTTTGGTTAACGGGTCGATCAGCGTAAAATCCCACGAAGTCCCAGTAGCGGTGGACGGTTCCAGTTCAGCAACCGCCAATTTCGGGTAAGGCAACCACGGGACATATCGGACATAATCCGCGCCCAGTTGCTTTACCGCGTCGAAGGCTGCGTCGTGGATTCGCGATCCTCGGCGGAGCATCGGGTTGACGACGACCTGCAATGTCGGAGTCGAGCGCGATATGATGATTGTTTTTCCCCAGTCGATCGTGACCGAAGGCTTCTCAGTGGTTTGCGCGAAACAGCGGTTGAAAATTCCGAACACTAAGAACAGGAATGCGCAATAGAGCAGTACATAGCTTTCTGCGCGATGAAAAATTCGATTTTTTCCGATCATCGTAGCCTCAACAATAAATTTTGCCCTCGCAATTCAGACGCGCATCTTGCTTTGGAGTACATGAAGAAGCGTTGCATCGAGTTGGTGTCCGTGCCAGTCTTTGAATTGAACGCCGGGTCGCTTGGTGTCGAGAATTCCGGATGGACCTCGAAATGTCCACAATGCCCAGCCAGAATGCAATTCATTGATCATATCCAGAGTGTCGCTGTACCATGCGTGGGCTACATCTGCAGGTGTGTGTCTAGAGCAGCCTAACTCGCCAAAATGGATTGGAATGCCATGTTTGGCCAACTCGCCCCAGGGGCGAAACTTTGCTTCGAGCATCTGCTTGTCATAGATGATTTTTCCCTGTGCATCGCTAAGAGGCCAGGTGGGAGCAGGTTGCTTGCCGGTACCCCAACGCACGACCCATGGGTTGCCATACGCCGTCACCTGTCCCGGGACGTAATCATGACAACTCTGCATGACGCCCGTGTCGAATAGTTCTGGAATCGGTTTGGTGGCAACTGGATAGCCGTCGGTAATAATCAGTCGATGGGGATCGATTGCGTGGATGGCGGCAATCGCGGCCTTCGCGACACGCACATAATCCGCTCGACCCAGATCAACCGATTTCGCATTTTTCTCATCCGGTTCATTTACCAGATTAAAGCTGAGTCGATTGTTGGAGATGCTTTTGTAGCGCTGCGTAAAATAGACCCATTGGTGAACGAACGCCTGGAAGGTAGCCGGGGCCCGGTAGACGCTGGTCTTTTCCTTCGTGACATGAATGCCAGTCAGCTTTTCGTCGGCTTCGTCGTTAATGCATTCTCCCGGAGCACGATGCAGCGAGATGTTTACATGAATCCCATAGTTTTCGCCTAACCGGATCGCCCGATCAATCGGCTCAACGCCTTTCTCATTGATCTTCATCAGATCGTTGGAATCAGTCCAAAATCGATAATCCATCGGCAATCGAACCCAGTTGAATCCCCAATCGCGCATCCAGCGAAAGTCATCTTCCTTGAAATTTCCATCGTTTTTGTAGGGGAAGTATTTCATCCAATCCGGGTCGGTCGAGAAATATTCCAGCAGATTAAATCCATACCAGCGCGGGTTGATGGAATTCCACGAGACCGCGGGCATCGCCAATCCTGTAAAAGCAGTGGGCAGGCCGCTGACGGCGGCAACGCCCAGCATGGATTTCAGGACCGTGCGGCGGTCCACATTCGAATAAATGCCGCGCTGCTTTTCAGGCTTCATCTTGGCTCCCTTGAAATTGATATTTGGATAGTATCAATTGTTCTCTCCTGCCAAAGATAAATGCATTCGATGTTCCAGTTACCCGGAAAAGATAAAATCGGGTACCTTGGGTTGAATTACGGAATAGTTCAATTTTTTTGAGTCTGGGAGTTCAGAACGGTTGCGCGGATCAAAGCAGTTCTCCGCGATGATAGCGTCCGGCCAATCATAGCTGGAAATTTGGCCACACAGCAGCTTTTCGAGCCGGGTCCGACACCCACATGACAGATTCTGGATTATTTAGAAATTGCTGGTAGAGTCCGCAATCCCGAATCAGATCTAATTCAGGATAAGCGCGCGCTCTACGTAGGTCGATACCGGCGGATTTGTAGGAGAGGTTGGCACGCCATTCAATCTCATTCGTCGTGGTCAACAGCGGAAACCAGGCCAGTCCACCATGTTTGCGAACGCCGTCATACACAAAACCGTACTGCCGATCGCACCAAGCTCCAAACACCATGCGGCGGTTCGGGTCGGCGTTGATCACAGAGTGGGCCCAGCCGGGCGGAACGACAACTTTGTCGCCTTCTTTCGCGAATACCGCTATACAGTTTCCCGGATCATCTTCTGTCGTTTCCTGTGCGTAAATGACGGCAGATCCTTCCCACACCTCAAATATTTCTGGCGGCGACCATCCACTATGGGGTGCAATTGCGTGCACGTGCCCCTGACTGCGGACAGGTTCTTGCCCCAGCCGTCCGGCGGCATAGACGACGATGCCAAATAAGAGCATGCGAGTTTTCAGAGAGGGCATATCCGATGCCCGGGCGACATCCATTGCAATTCCGTAGACGGGATCAGGTCCCCCGCATTGGGGGTCGAGTAGGCTGGCGCGAATCGCATCCAAACGGCGAAATTCCGTTTCCGGCCCCACGATGCCGGGACCGTAATGAAAGCGGAGTTCGTCAGTTTCCAGGGAAACGCTTAGAACGGAATTGGAGATCGTCTCATGGCATTGTTCGCGATCGTTGAAATTTGCGCCCATCAGTCTTGAGAGCAGACAACGTCCGCTTTCCTGGGAACAAGAACGGGGCTTCCACTCCGTTCAATCAAGCGTGCGCTGAAGCCTTCGCGCTCAATTGTTTCGTAATCGTAGCCGGCGTCGCTGGGCCAGCAGGCGGCAAAAACCAGCGGCACACTGCCGGTATTCGCTACGCGATGAGCGGTGTTTCCCGGAATGTAATGGACCGAACCGGGAGACATGGTTTCGTATCTGGTTACACCGGCTTCGTCCATCAGCAGGAGTGCTCCCGCGCCACAAAATGTCAGGTAGTATTCTGCGCGGTTCCGGATACGGTGGAAATGACCCTTGGTCATGAAATATTCGTCCCCAATTTTTCCGGGTTGAAGAACAGTGTTGCCCCAGTACAGGCCTCCTTCTGTTCCCGCAGGTACTGGCATATATGCGTGGACACGATACAGTTCAAGGTCCTCCGGCATGTTTTGCGCCGCGTTCTGATCATGAAAAAACGCCCGCATCTCCCCCAGCGTTTTGCTGGAGGTCTGCAGGTTGCCGGCGATCCTGCCGCTGGACCAATCTATTGAAATATCGTTCACCGCAAATTCTCTCCGCGCTTCCATTCCAAGAATTAGACTAAATGATTCGTTTTAACCAGGAAGATCATAATTTGCGATCGAATCCTTCCCCATTTGACATTTGAATATTGCATCTTCAGAATGTCAGCTAATTGAAAAACCTGTCAGCAAGCGCTTACAAATTTATGTGGCGATTCAAAATCCGTGTGGTTTATTTCGCTTTGCTTGCGTCTTGCCTTGCAGGACTGGCTGGAACATTTGTGAGCCAGACCGCGTTTGCAAAGCAACGTTCTTCCCAGCCCTGGATGAATCCGACACTCACCCCGGAACAGCGCGCAGATTTGCTGCTGCATGTGATGACCCTGGATGAAAAGATCACCATGGTTCACGGAGTTGATCCGCTGCCGGTGAAGGAATATGTCGGATACGTTCCGGCGAATCTCAGGCTTTCTATTCCAGCGATCAAGGAGGCGGATGGTCGTGCCGGAGTTGGCAATGGCGCGACCAATGTGACTTTGCTGCCCGCGCCCATTGCTGTCGTTTCCAGCTGGGATACGGCGCTGGTCCATCGTTACGGACAGGTGCTCGGAAACGAGGAGTGGGGGAAAGGGACGAATGTTTCGCTAGCTCCGACAATGGACATCATCCGTATTCCAGAATGGGGAAGGAGCTTTGAAAGCTACAGCGAAGATCCATATCTAAGCGCGCAGATGGCTGTGTCGGAAGTTCGCGGAATCCAAAGTGAGGGTCCGATCGCGAACGCCAACATGTACCTGACGATGAACGAAGAAGATAAAAGATTCGAACGAAACTCCGTTGTGGATTTGCGAACGCTTCATGAAATTTATCTGCCGTCCTTTGAAGCGGCTGTTCGCGATGGCCATGTCGGAACGGTAATGTGCTCCTACGTGAAAACGAATGGAGTCTTCGCGTGTGAAAACCAGGATCTTTTGAACGATATGCTGAAAAAGCAGCTTGGATTTGAAGGTTGGGTGATGAGCGACTGGGGCGCAACCCATTCGACCGTCGCTTCGGCGGAAAACGGGCTGGATCAGGAAATGCCGGGAGACAAATATTATGGCGCCTCCCTGAAGGCTGCTGTCGAAAATGGTCAGATTAAGATGACGATTCTCGATGGGCATGTCCGGCGAATTCTGGCGACTATGTTTCGCTTTGGTCTTTTCGACAAACAGCAGACGGGAACCTGGGCTACGAATGTTCGCACGCCCGAACATGATGCGTTCTCCCGTGAGGTGGCGGAGGAGGGAACCGTACTGCTGAAAAATGCCGACCGTATTCTGCCGCTAGCCGACACATCTTCCATTGCAGTTTTTGGAGTTCCCGGCGGCTCGAAACCCAGTGCGGAAGGCGGCGGCAGTTCAGGTGTGGTCGCACCCTACGTCATTACGCCACTGGAAGGAATTCGGAAGCGCGTGGCGGGCAAAACAGGGGTGTTCTATGACCCGGGCGATAACCTCGAGCGAGCGGCCGATGTTGCGCGTCATGCCAAGGTGGCAATCGTGTTCGTCAGCAGCGATGAAACGGAAGGGAAGGACCGGCCCGATCTCGAGTTGCCCGGCAACCAGGACGCATTGATTTCAGCGGTCGCCGAGGCCAACCCGAAAACCATTGTTGTCCTGAACACAGGCGGCGCGGTTCTTATGCCGTGGCTCATCCACGTCCCCGGTTTGATTGAGGCGTGGTATCCGGGGCAGGAGGATGGAAACGCCATTGCGGCAGTGCTATTTGGAGATGTCAATCCCGGCGGAAAACTTCCGCTGACGTTTCCTCGCATAGCCACTGAGATTCCAACCGCTTCTCCGGAGCAGTGGCCAGGAACCAACGGAAATTCCGTCTACAACGAAAAACTGAACGTGGGATATCGCTGGTATGACGCGAAAGACGTGCAACCCTTATTTCCATTTGGGTATGGCTTGTCGTACACCACCTTTAAGTTGAGCCATTTGTCGGTAACTCCCCAACGGTTGGAAGTATCTGCCGATAAGCCGGAAAAGAATGTGCGAGCAGATCTCGACGTTGCCAATACAGGTAAGCGGCCTGGCGCTGAAGTTGTCCAGATTTACGTGGAACAGCCGGCGAAAAACGGAGAGCCCCCGCGGCAGTTGCGTGCGTTCGCAAAGGTGACGTTGCAACCGGGAGAAACCCGACATGTGGAACTAACCATGAACCAGCGTTCATTTTCTATTTACGATCCGGCGATGCATACATGGAGAAGCCCGGATGGGATGTATCAAATTTGGGCAGGGACATCGTCCAGAGATCTGCCATTGCATAGCGCTGTTACGGTTAGCGGCCCATAGCGCGCTTCCGCCAGAAAAATCGATAACAGGTGCGTCTATGCTGTGGCTTTTGGCCGCTATAGCCCGCGGTCCACCTGCGCAATGCCAGCGCATTCGGGCCTTTGTGCATCTAAGACGATCAGTGGTATCTGCTTTGAAAGGTTTTCTTGATGCGCATCGCTCTGATTGCTTCCCCGTTTATTGCCGTACCTCCTCGCAGGTATGGGGGCACGGAGCTGTTTATCGCCAACCTCGCGGAAGGATTGAAGAGGGCGGGCATCCCATCTGTCGTCTACAGCAATGGGGAGTCCACCGTAGACGTTGAAAATCGCTGGTGTTATCCAGAGGCCGAGTGGCCGCTGGCAACAGAAGGTTCAGGCATGTTCAAGGAACTGGACCATGTCGCATGGGCGATCGAAGATGCGGCGCGGGATTGCGATCTGATCCACATCAATAGCGCTCCCGCGGTGACGTACTCTCGATTTGTATCGCGTCCCTTTGTCTGTACGTTGCATCATCCATATGAGCCGGCTTTGGCGCACTTTTATGGACGCAATCCCGACGTGTTTTATACCTCCATCAGTCGCCACCAGACATCGCTGCACCCCACACTGAAGTTGTCCACAATTCATCATGGCTTGGATTTTCGCCACTACAGATTGCAGACCGACAAAGAGGGGTATCTTTGTTTCTTAGGCCGGATTGCTCCGATCAAAGGAACTCATCTAGCGGTCCAGGTCGCCAAACGTGCGGGTATTCCTTTGAAAATTGCGGGAGAAATTCAGCCGATGTACCGCAGTTATTACGACACCATGATCAAGCCTCATGTGGATGACAAACTGATTGAATATGTGGGAGAAGTTGGCCTGGAAGCAAAAAATCAACTTCTTGGTGGCGCGATGGGGCTACTGTTTCCGATCCAATGGGACGAGCCATTTGGTCTGGTGTTGATTGAAGCAATGGCATGCGGCACCCCGGTATTTGCTTTTTCGGGTGGTGCGGTACCGGAGATCGTGTCTGAAAGTGTTTCGGGAAATATTTCAAATTCAGTCGCTGAGATGGCCAGAAACGTCCAAACTATGAGCTTCGCGCCGCCCATGGTGCGCAACTGGGCAGAAACTATGTTTTCCGTTGAGACAATGGTCGATCGTTATGCGGAACTCTATCGAGCAATTCTTGAGCGCAAGGCCAGCCGAAGCCACCGGACTATACGCACAACTACGACAACGACGGATACGGAGACTGCTGCATGAGTAGCCGGATATCCGTTCCGACTGAGTTTGGACAGTCGAATCTGTCGGAGATTCCGCCACCGCAGGAACCGCGAATCCTTTATGCGGAGCCGCACCTGTCAAATGTCGACATTCTGGCTCTGATCCGGGGAAAGACATTCTTCACCACGAATCATGAAGGAAACGTGATGCCGCCCGGGGCGCCGCATGTCGGCCTGTTTCGCGACGACACTCGCTATCTGAGTCAATTGCAACTGCTGATCAACGGCCATCCCCCGGTAGTCCTTTCTTCCAGCACTGAAGGCGCATACGCCGCGCGTATTGAGCTGACGGTGAAAGGCAGCCTGAAGGTAGAAGGACTTGATTTACCCGTGAATACGATCTACGTTCATCGGGAACAACTGCTGGAAAACGATGTTCTCTACGATATGGTCCACCTGGAAAATTTCAATCAGGAATGTGCCAAATTGTCGGTTGAATTGAGATATGACGCGGATTTTATGGATATTTTTCAGGTGCGCGGCATGGTTCGGGGAAAAAGCGGGCACTATTTTGCACCGATCGCGACCGAGGATCGAATTCAATTCTTATACAAGGGGCTGGACCAGCGGGTCCGAAGCACCACCGTTCATTTTTCTCCAAATCCCAAAAAGATCGTCCACAAGACTGCGCGCTGGGACGTGGAACTGGCGCCTTCGGGAAGATGCCATATCGTAACGGCGATTCAGGCTCATCCCGATCCTCACCGGCGATTGGCAGACATGCCTGAAATCGGTGAGGATCGGGACCGCACCATGGACCAAGTTGCTGAATGCGACAATCTTCGAAAGCCGTTGCATCAGCTTCGTCATGAATATGACCAATGGTTGAGCGATTGCACGAAGTTCCATTCCGATAACGAAATCTTCGACGCGATGCTTGCAAGTTCCACCGAAGATTTTTACGCGCTCCAGATTCCAGACAGGGCCGGCACTGCCGTAGCCGCGGGTGTGCCATGGTTTGCGGCATTATTCGGCCGGGATTCTCTTATCGCGTCGTTTCAAGCGCTGATTTTGAAGCCGGCGCTGGCGCAGGGAACGTTGCGGGTGCTGGCATCGCATCAAGGGCGCGAGACCCGAGATGACCGGGACGAAGAGCCCGGGAAAATAGTGCACGAGATGCGCTCCGGCGAGATGACGGAGACCGGGGAAGTTGCCTTTGGTATGAACTATGGCTCGGTGGATGCGACGCCGTTGTTCATTATTTTGTTGAGTGAATATTGGCGCTGGACGGCTGACGACAAACTTATAAAGGAATTGCGGTCATCGCTGATGATGGCGGTTCAGTGGCTGCTTTCATACGCACCGATCGATAAAGATTTTCTGATCGAATATAAGCGCAAAACTCCAAAAGGACTTTTCAACCAGGGATGGAAGGACTCTGGAGATGCAAACATGCACGCGGACGGCACCATTGCACAGCCTCCAATCGCGCTGGTCGAGGTACAGGGTTATGCAATAAGGGCGCTCTCTGAAGCCTCTCTTCTGCTGGATTTTTTAGGAGAAAAAGATTTGAGTACAAAGGCGGCGCAACGTTCGCAGAAAATTCGCAGTCTGCTCGATCCCATGTTCTGGATGAAAGATAAAAATTACTATGCAATGGCGCTGGATAAGGACAAGCAGCCATTGAGAGTGATTGCATCGAATCCCGGCCAACTGCTATTTTCACAGGCGATCTCTCACAAAAAAGCCGGGCCTGTAGTGAAGACATTGCTTGATCGCGGACTGTTTTCCGGCTGGGGAATTCGCACGCTTTCGAAAGAAGAGCAGACATATAATCCGATGAGCTATCACCGTGGGTCGGTTTGGCCTCATGACAATTCTTTGATTGCCCATGGGATGGCATCGTATGGCTTTTACGACGAGGCTTCGTTGGTATTTTCCGCATTATATGAGGCCGCACTCCACTTTCGTGACTACAGGCTGCCGGAGCTTTTCTGTGGTATTCAACGTCGGTACCGAGATGAGCCCGTCCAGTATCCGGTTTCCTGTTCTCCACAGGCGTGGGCGTCCGGCTGCCCGCTGCTGCTGCTGACGGGGATGCTTGGCCTGCGTCCGGCTGCCTGCCGGCGCCAGTTGAGCATCGTCAATCCTCACTTGCCGGAGTTTATCGCGCATCTGCGCATGGAGAACTTACGCGTTGGGAATTCGCGTATCACCCTGGAATTCCAACGGCAGGAAGATCGCACTTTTTGCAATGTCATCGGTATTCAAGGAGAGCCGGTCGCCGTCAGTGTCGACTTTCGCTAATTTTGTCAGTGCTGCGAGGTGAATGGCGACGCCGGCAGGCCGTCTCGGTTGTAAAGATTGCACTGGGGATTGGCTGCCCATCCATATCGGACATACACTGGCGATGGAACAGCGTCGCTCCAAGCCAGGATAGAATCGCCATCTATTTTCGCCGTGGCGGGAGCGAATTTTCCATCCGTGCCGGCAACTTCAAAGCCATGCAATTGATCGCCGCGAACTACTATTCCGCTGTTGGAATGGTCGAACCACACGCGCATTTTGTTTCCGTCAGGCACCCCCTGGCGAAAGAGCGGGCCTGAATCTTCAATATGTTCGCCGTAGGATAGGACTCGTGCCCACAGCGCCAGCCGATAGCCGACATCCTGCTTATCGACTGGATGGATGTTATTAGGATCTCCAATGTCGATGGTCACCGCCATCCCTGTGTTGGCGAGTGCGAGAGTTTTTCGTTGTGCGTCTCGAACCGTTGGCGAATCGGCATCCGTGATGTAGTTTGCAATTTGTACAAACAGGAAGGGAAAATCTCCCTGCGCCCATTGGCTCCGCCAGTCTTCGATCATCGCTGGAAATAATGTGGAATAGAGTGGCGCGCGGTCTGGGTCTGCATTACTTTCGCCCTGATACCAGATTGCTCCACGAATCGGCAATGGAGTGAATGGCGCAATCATCGCGTTGAACAAAGCGGAGGGCGCCCAGGAATTCGGGTCCGGGTGCCAGGCGGATTTTCTTGCCGGCCTTCCCGCAGCAATATCTGCGGCTTGCTGCTGTTTTTCATACTTCTGTTCCAGCAGGGTTGCCGATTCGTCCCGCATCATATGCGCTCGCGCTGCGAAGACCGGCATTAGAGAATTTGAGCTGAGCGCCTGAAGACTGGTCCAGGATTCTGCGGGTGTACCGCCCCAGTCTGTCTCGATCAGGCCAATCGGCACCTTCACCTTTTGGAGCAAGTCCCGGCCAAAGAAATAGGCGACGGCGGAAAAACCGCCGACGCTCTGCGGAGTGCAAGCTGTCCACGTCTTCGCCGCGACATCCGTCATTGGATAATCGGAGGTTGCCTCTTCAACGTGAAACAGCCGCAACTGGGGATAGTTTGCCGCAGCAATCTCTTCCTCGGAATTTTTGGTGCCTAATCCCCAGTCTGTTTTTGACATAGGAAATTCCATGTTGGACTGGCCCGATGCAATCCATAAATCGCCCACTAGCACGTCGTTCAATGTGATCGCATTCTTCCCTTGTACGGTCAACGTGAACGGGCCGCCCGCATCTCCAGGGGAAAGATAAACGCTCCATCGCCCCAGATCATCCGCTGTGGCCGATCCCTGCTGACCACGAAAACTTACAACGACTTTTTCGCCTGGATCGGCATTTCCCCACATGTGAACGGGCTTATTCCGCTGGATGACCATGTGGTCGGCGAGGACGTTCGGTAAGGTCACTTCCGCTTGAATCAGAGGGCTCAAAAAAATCAGGCCGATAATGAGGTAGGAATATTTCCAGCAACGATGCACGTATGTTTCTCCCGGCATTGAGGGTGTGAATCCATTGGATGCTATTGAACAGCAATTATGCCTGATATTATGCGGAATTGAATAATGATCACGCCAGGAGCGAAAGACTAGTGCGTGGCCTAATCCCGTCGAGGATCCCCTTATGAAGAAAATTGTGGCAATCTGTGCGCTGGCAATAATGAGCCTGACAACGGCAAGCGCCGCCAATTCAAATACGTTCAACAGCGTACAGGCAGCGAAAGATGTCTCTCTGGACACCAATCCAGAGTCCGCATTCTGGCGCGGAGCCATCCCGGCATATCTGGAAGTGGACAATTTTGGAAAACGAGTTCCTCGTTACCGGACAGAAGTTCTATCGCGATGGACGAAGGGTCAGCTCTATTTCCTTTTTGTCTGTCCTTACCAGAAGCTGAATCTGAAACCAGGCCCGCATACGGATAAAGAAACGAACCAGCTTTGGAACTGGGATGTTGCCGAAGTCTTTATCGGTTCGGATTTTAAAAATATACGTCACTATAAGGAATTTGAAGTTTCTCCCCAGGGAGAATGGATCGATCTGGACGTCAATCTGGACAAGCCGCACCACGAAGATGGATGGGTCTGGAATTCCGGCTTTCAGGTCACTTCGCGAATCGATACCAAGAAAAAAATATGGTATGGCGCGATGCGGATTCCATTTATTGCGATCGCTCCGCATTCACCCCGGCCAGGAAATAGCTTCCGAGTGAACATGTTCCGAACGGAGGGCCCGGCGCCGAAGACGAAATCGATCGTGTGGCAGCCCACGATGAATGAGACATTTCATGTGCCGGAACGGTTTGGAACGCTGGTCTTGGTGCCGAATAAATAACGTATCGATATGGACTTGGATTTTGCTAGGGCAGAAACTATGGCCCGCATTCGATACCATATTTTCTGCTGAGCCAGAGTTGCAGCGCTTTGGGCGATGCCACGGCAATTTCCTGCCAGGTAACCAGCATCAGACGGCAGCGCAGCCCAGGATAGCGTACACATTGCAGAATGCGATACCAGCTCGCGATTAAATCCGGGCGACGCGCGTCGCAGATCACGCAAAAACGAGTATCAGCTCCGGCATGCGCCGCAAGGACTCCCCGCACCAGTTGATACGAAAGCAAAAAATCTTCCGAGCGGGGAAGATCTTCAACATCGAATACTTCTTCGAGATCGCGATACCGTTCTACGAGTCGAAGGGCAGCAGTCTGGAAACCGGGTTCCGTAAGCTTCGCTTCAAATAGCAGATTGCCGAAGCGCATATCAATCTCAGTTTGGTCGAACCGGCCATTTTTTAGTGGAATGCGAGGACGATAACCGAATTCAGGATCGATTCCGCCGCCGGTACCCAGCAGGGCAAGCAATCGGCTTTCACGTCGCAGCGCTTGTGGATGGCAGAAGCCGCTTATCAATAATGCGTCGGAACTATTACAGGAATCGAGCTCGCAGCGGTCAGCATCGTGGCTTAACAGAATTTTCCGGGCCGATGTGTGAACCTTTCGCAGCCGACTGCTCCATGCGAGATTTCTCTCGATGCATACATAGGCAGTGGGGTAGAAGTTTCCATGCCGGCCTTGGTCATCTTCCCGATAAAGAACTGTCGGCGTCGATCCAAGGCTGATTTCATGGGCTAGATTATTTTCTTCCGCCCAATGAATATTTCGTTCGTTCAGTTCGCGACGCAACTCCAGAGCATGACGAGCCGGATCTGTCCGAACCGCAGATCGCTCTTGCGGCTCCACTTGTTCTTTGACATATCGCATGGTCGGTTACTCAAAGCGATACACAGAAGCTTTTTGGGCCGGGGCGGCCAATTGCTCATCGACCCAACGGGCATATTCCATCACCCGAGCCGGCGGCTGCTGGCGACGAAGTTCACGTCCCATGAATTCCATATATGGCGCGACGTGATGGAAGAACAGTTTATAGGCGGTACATAAATAATTCAGGCCGGCTTCACCGTCCGGGGTATCGATGAACCGATGCTTGGGGCACTCTCCATTGCAGGCGAAGCGTACATCGCATTCACGGCAATATCTAGGCAGCGTGTCCCGTTTGGCATTGCCGAACGTCTTCTGTTGCGAAAGGCCAACAAGAGAGGCCAGGGGATTGTCGAGGATGTTTCCCAGTTTGTTTTCGGGGTAGACATAATGATCGCAGGAATAAAGATCGCCCTGGTGCTCAAGCGCCAAGGCGGAGCCGCAGGTTTCGGCAAAGACACAGAGTCCTGCCTGCATCCCCAGCCACGAACCCAGCGTCACATCAAAGATCTGCACAAATATCGTGCCGACATCCTTGCGCACCCATTCGTCAAAAATTGCGCAAAGGAATTTTCCATATTCCAGCGATTCAACAGACCACTCGGACACGGCGACAGAGGACTTTTCTTCAGGGCTCAAAAGGACCAGTCCATTACGATCAGGATGTTCGGCAATCCGTTCAACGACCGGAATAAATTGCATGAAGCCGCTGCCGATCTCTTTCAGGAATCGATAGACTTCTTTCGGCTGGCGGGAATTCTGACGATTGACGACGGTGAGGGTGTTAAAGCGCACACCGGCATCTTTCAAGCATTGAATGCCGCGCATCACTTTATCAAAGGTCGGTTGTTGGCCTTTGTCGGTGCGGTAATAGTCGTGGAGTTCACGCGGGCCGTCGATGGAAATGCCAACGAGAAAGTTGTTGGCGGAAAAAAACTCCGCCCACGCTGCATCCAGCAACACGCCGTTCGTCTGGATGGCATTCTCAATATGCTTTCCGCTTGCATATTGCTGCTCAAGCGCGACAATTTTTTCAAAATATTCGAGGCCCAACAGCGTCGGTTCTCCACCTTGCCAGGCGAATGAAATGGTATCGGAGGATTGTGATTCGATGTACTGTCGTATATACGACTCGAGAACTTCGTCGCTCATCTTCCACGATTTTGTCCCGGGATAAAGCGTTTCCTTCTCAAGATAAAAACAATATTTGCAGTCGAGATTGCAAATCGGCCCGATCGGCTTGGTCATCACATGAAACGGAGCGACAGAAGCTGCAGAGCCGTCCCGTTCCAGCATATTGGGAGATACATCGCTCATTGAGTCCCTTCGTAGCGCTTAGAAGTCGATTATACGAGCGTCGATCAATGCGTATTGATCTTCAACAAAGCGCGTCTTTCAACAGGATCGTGGGCTTGTATTTGTAATGGTCGTTCGTCTCACGACCGAGCTCTTCCAGGCGGGCGGCCAGTTGTTTCGTAAGATCAACATATTTTGGATTGCCGTATAGGTTATGCATTTCGTCCGGATCAGTTTATAAATCGTAGAATTCGAATTCCTGCGGGTTGACGAAGTAATGGATGTACTTATACCGAGAACCGAGAAATTTCCGTAACGGTTCAAGGCTGGAATATAGAGCACTTTGAAATTGGACATCTTCGCTTCTAGCGATGAATGCGTGGTAGCGCTAACGGGAATCGAACCCGTGTTTTAAGATTGAGAATCTCACGTCCTAACCCCTAGACGATAGCGCCCTGTGCCTTTTAACTATAACGAACCCTACGCCGGGTCACAACCTGACCTCGCGGCGGACATTCTGTGGGATTGAGCTTGCCTTTGCAATCGGTTGCGCCAATAATTCCTTTAGAGTATTTCCAAATAAAATCGACCCCGAAAAAGAAACGAGATCCATCGAGATGCGAAGAAGACTTTCTGCATTATTGTTGCTGCTCTCTTCAGCTGTTTTTGCCTCTACCGCCGTCCTGGCCCAGTCAGTTTCGCAATCCACAAACCAGACGCCGCATCCGATTACTCCCGCAATGGAGCAAAAAGTCGACGCCATGGTGAAGAAGTTAACCCTGGACGAGAAAATTGCGCTGATCGGCGGCGAAGACGGCATGTTTATTCGTGCAGAACCCAGCATCGGATTTCCGCGGCTGAAAATGTCGGACGGTCCGATGGGCGTGCGCACCTGGGGACCCTCCACGGCCTACGCAGCGGGCATCGGTCTGGCGGCGAGTTGGGATACATCTCTGGCAAAGGAAGTTGGAATCGGAATTGGCGAGGATGCCCGCGCACGGGGAGTTAATTTTCTGCTGGGACCGGGCGTGGATATTTATCGGATGCCCTTGAACGGTCGCAACTTTGAATATTTTGGCGAAGATCCTTATCTCGATGCCCGGATTACGGTGGGCTACATCGATGGAGTGCAGAGCCAGGGTGTCAGCGCCACGGTAAAACATTTCGCGCTGAACGATTCGGAATTCGACCGGAACGATGAGAATTCCATTGCGGACGAGCGGACGATGCGGGAGATTTATTTTCCGGCATTTGAGGCGGCTGTGAAGGACGCGCATGTCGGCGCGATCATGGATTCCTACAATCTGGTGAACGGAGAACATTCCACGCAGAACAATTTCATGAATATCCAGGTGTTGCGAAAAGACTGGGGCTTTCGCGGGATTCTCATGTCGGATTGGGGCGCCACCTATGATGGCATCGCGGCCGCCAATGGTGGCCTTGACCTGGAGATGCCGTCTGCCCAATTTATGACCGCAGCTACATTGCTGCCCGCCATAAAGGATGGCAAAGTATCGGAAGCTATCATCGACCAGAAAGTTCGGCGCATCCTGCGGACAGCGGCGCAATTCGGGTTCCTCGATCGCGAGCAGCTTGACCTGAATGTTCCTCTTTTCAACCAGCATGGAAACGAGTTGGCACTGAAAGCCGCCGAAGAGGGCGCAGTGTTGTTGAAAAACCAAGGCAATCTGCTGCCGCTGAATCGGCGATCGATCCATTCGATTGCGGTATTGGGCCCCGATGCCGATCCTGCGGTGCCGACAGCCGGGGGAAGCGCCAACGTGACCGCAATTGCGCCGGTTAGTTTTATGGCGGGGCTAAGCAATTCTCTGTATCCAAACGCGAAGGTGTACTGGAGCCGCGGGGTTGAAAACCCGGACGACATTTTTAGCAATACCGAGTGGTGCGCCGATGCGGACTGCAAGCGTCCTGGCTTAAACCGCGCGGAGTACGTTCTTTCAGCGAACGAGAGGCTCTACTCCACCGTAGACAAAACTGTGGACCATGCGCACGGCTCCTGGATGTGGGAAGACTTCAAGACGCCGCGACGCATTGAATGGTACGGCTATTTTGTGCCCAAGGCTTCCGGCACTTATGTTGTAGTTGTCTCCGGCGGCGGCAGGTCGCATTACCAGGTCGAGATCGACGGGAAGCAGATCATAACGGTCAACGCACGGGAACACGATCACCTTTGGTCGGTGCCGATCATGCTTCAGGCAGGCAAGCCTGCGCAAATCATCTTCAATTATTTCCCTGACTGGGACGAGAGCACCCCATCCCTGGGAATTACTTCGGAAAGCACTCTCGTTGATCCGAACGCGGTAAAGTTGGCCCGGATGGCAGACGTCGTGGTGCTCACGGTAGGGTTTTCTCCGGCAACGGAGTCGGAGGGGATGGACCGCACGTATCAATTGCCGTTGGGTCAGGAGCAGTTGATCCGAGCGGTCGCGGCGGCCAATCCGCACGCGATTGTCGTGTTGACGTCCGGCGGCAGCGTGGCCACCGCGGATTGGATCGACAAGGTGCCCGCGCTATTACAAACATGGTACGCCGGCCAGCAGGCCGGGAACGCGCTTTCCAAAATTCTGTTCGGGGATGTGAATCCTTCGGGCAAGCTGCCTATCAGTTGGGAGAAAAAGCTCGAAGACAACCCGGCGTATAAAAATTATTACGAACTGCCGGGTACAAAGAACGTGAAATATTCTGAGGGTGTCTTTACGGGCTATCGATACTACGCGACGAGCAGTGTAAAACCGCTGTTTCCTTTTGGATTTGGTTTGTCTTACACGCGTTTCGCTTTTAGCAATTTGTCTGTAACTCCCGCCTCTGCGTCCGCTTCGGTACCAATTACAGTTTCGTTTGACGTGAAGAATATTGGATCGCGTGCCGGTGCCGAGATTGCCCAGGTCTACGTCGGCGATCCTTCGGCTACAGTTCCCCGGCCAAAGATGGAGTTGAAGGCGTTTTCGCGGGTGATGCTTTCGCCCGGGGAAGTGCGTCATGTAACTACGTCTCTCGACAAGCGTTCGCTCGCCTACTGGGACGTAAATTCGCACGGATGGAAAGTCGATCCGGGAAAATTTGTCGTGTATGTCGGGGATTCTTCAGAGAATCTTCCACTGCAGCACGCGTTTAACGTGGAATAAACCAGTCCCGGTTCGGAGCACGGCGGCGCTTTCATTCGAAAGCGGCCGCGAGCAAGCCTGATGGACCCTGGCGCCGATCTTGCAGCGGCTCCCATATTGGTAAACGTTCGTGCGTTGATTTCTCTCGTCCAACGAGAACGATTCGATAGGAGTAGAACGAATGAGAATGTCCCGGAATCTACGGTTTGTGGCGTCTGCGTCGATGATGGTCGGTTTCGGCCTGATTCTATCCTTGAACCTGTGGGCGGCTCCGCTCCAGTCGATCGATCTGAACCACGGTTGGGAATTCCGGCAATCCACGAATCTCGAGGGAATTGCGCACGCGCAGTGGCTTCCGGCAAAAGTTCCAGGGGAAGTTCCTCTCGATCTGCTCCGCAACAAATTGATTCACGATCCCTATTACCGCGACAACGAGACCAAGCTGCAATGGATTGACAATGCCGACTGGGAGTATCGCACGACCATTCCCGCCAGTGCCGAGTTGTTGAATCGAAGGAACATCGACCTGGTATTCGATGGATTGGACACATGCGCTGAGGTGTATCTGAACGGGAATCTTCTTCTTTCATCGGACAATATGTTTCGCACGTTTCGCGTGAATGCGAAACCATATTTGACGGTGGGCAATAACCAGCTTCGAATCGACTTGATCTCGTCGGTCGCTTGTTCGGTAAAGAATGCAGCCAGAGACAGGTGGCACCAGGACATCAAAGTTCCAGCCAAGCAATATATCCGCAAGTTCGCGATCGAATGGGACACGACCGGCATCTGGAAACCGGTCCGGCTGGAAGCATGGGACGACGTAAGGATCGCGAATCTAAATATTCGACAGCTCGATGTGACAGCCCAGTCGGCACACATTCTCGCTGAGGTGGAAGTTGCGGCGGCAGAGAGCACGGCCGCGGCGGTCAAGATCAACTACGAAATCGGCGGGAAGAAGACTTCTGCCACGCAAGACACAGAACTGCACCCCGGCATCAATCATGTCGAGCTTCCGATTACCATCGAAAATCCCAAGCTGTGGTATCCGGCCGGGTACGGCGACCAGCCCTTGTACTCCTTCCATGCGGATGTAACGATCGGCGGGACTGTCCAGGATAGCGATACAGTGCGGACGGGCCTTCGATCGGTCGAGTTGCGGCAAGATCCAGACCAGTGGGGACGTTCCTTTGAGTTTGTGGTCAATGGAATCCCGATCTTCGCCAAGGGCGCGAATGTCACCCCGCTCAATAAATTTCCCGATGAGACAACCCCGGAACGAACTCGTGCCATTTTGCAGTCCGTCAAAGATGCAAACATGAACATGATTCGGATATGGGGAGGTGGCTACTATGAAACCGACGAATTCTACGAAATCTGCGACGAGCTTGGGATCATGGTCTGGCAGGATTTTATGTTCTACAACCCGTGGCAGCCGGGAGATTATACCTTCAAGCAGGATGTTACCGCGGAGATCACAGATCAGGTCAAACGGCTGCGTAACCATCCCAGTTTGGTCCTGTGGTGCGGCAATAATGAGGAGGAAAACAATTTTCTGTCACGGAGCGACGATGTCACTCAGATGGCGCGTCTGCAGATGTGGACCGACTATCTGACGGTGTTCAGCGGTATCATTCCAACCCTGGTGGCGCGTTACGATCCGGCAACGCCGTATTGGCCCAGCAGCCCAAGCGGGGATTATGCGGAAACCAAGAACAAGAACTACTGGGTTCTGGAAGATGGGGACGATGTCGGAGGCAATGAAGAATTCGGCGATACGCATGACTACACGATCGGCTCCTCCATCGGGGTGATGCCTCGGCTGCCGTTCAGCAGCGAGGAAGACCGTCATTACAGGTTTGTCAGCGAGTACGGCATGGAGTCCCTTCCCAATATGGAGACGTTCCATGCGTTCACGCCGCCTCAGGACTGGAACAGCGTCGCCAATTCTATTATGGGCGCAAATAAAGATGACGACTACATGCTGCAATATTATGGAGAGCCAAAGGACTTTGCGTCTCTTCTGTACGGCAGCCAGGTATTGCAGGCCGAATTTACCAAACTGGTTGCCGAGCATCTTCGCCGAGATCGCCCGCGCACCATGGGGTCCCTTTTTTGGGATTTAAACGACGATCACTGGCATTGGGCCTCTTCCTTGTCGAGCATTAATTACGATGGGCGCTGGAAAGCGACGCAATACTATGCGCGCCGCTTCTATAATCCGCTGCTGGTCTCATCGCGAGTGAGAAACGGCACGTTGGCAGTCTCAGTCGTTTCCGATAAGACCTCGCCGGTTGAAGCCCATCTGCGGGTCCGCATCATGAAATTCGATGGAACGGCGCTCAGCACAAAAGTCCAGGACATCGCGATCCCGCCGCTCTCGAGCAAGGTCTATCTCAGCATCCCGACCAAGCCATATACCGCCGCGGATCCGGATGAAACAGTGGCCGTGCTGGATCTGACGGTCGACGGCAAGCGGGCTTCGAGCAATCTGATGTACCTGGTTCCGGTCGGCGAAGTCCATTTGCCCGCGGCACAGATCGAAAGCCATTGGACTCAGGCGCACGGAAAATACCAGCTGCGCCTCTCCTCACGCGTGTTCGCGCGCAGCGTCTATGTGTCTTTTGGAGACACGTCTGCCCAGGTCTCCGACAACTACTTCGACCTCGTGCCCGGTGAACCTGTGACGATCACGGTTGAAAGCAAGGAGAATCTGGTCCAATTGAAAAACAGCTTGAAGCTTTTGTCTATCGCGGATGCATTTGTGCCAAACACGGTATGGAAGCCCAGGCTTGCCGCACCCGCTGGGAGCGGGTCGGCAAAGACGCCCGGCGCGTCTTCAGCGGCTACCGCCCCCACAGTGGCACTGGCTGGCCCGCTTTAGGGTCCTTGTTTCAATGTAGACTGCCGAAACGTGAAGTGGCTGGCTACTTACTGTCTGCCGGCTGATCCTGATTGATTCATAACCGGTTCATGGGCGCTGGCTACCGCGGGGTGATGCTCCCGCGACGGTGAATGAAATTTCGCCACGCGTGATATGCCCATCACTAGCAAGGACCTGCCAGTGGATATAGTAAGTTCCATTCGTAAGATTGTCGGAGGCGGCTTTTAATTCTGAGGGAGTTCGGCTTGCCTGCATCCGCAGCGGAACATTTCTGTCGGCAGTATTTCTCAAAGTGATGGTACAGCGGCCTGCATCAATCCTGGAATTGTAATCGAGCGTTATCTCTATGTTACGGTGATGCAGTATCGCGCCATCTGCGGGAGCGGAGCTCAGCAAAATAGCATGAGCGAATGCAGCTTTTGTGCCGGTGAATGACAGAAACACGACCAACGCTGTGAGAGCGGCTTTTCTTGCCATCCAGGTCCTCCCCACTCAAACCGACTACTTCCGCATTTGAACCGACGCAGCCCGAGCGGAATGACCCGAAAGCTCCGCCGAACGTGCTTCCGCATAGGCGGCCGCACCCATCAATGCTGCACGGCTTTCAAGAATGATACGTACCGGCATCTGAGAGACCAGATTGTGCATGCGGCCTTTATCGCAAAACGCCATCATAAATGTGCCATCCTGCATTTTTTTTAGGATCTTGGGTGCAATTCCTCCGCCAACGTAGACTCCTCCATGTGCGAGGACTTTCAAGGCTAAATTGCCTGCTTCCGCCCCGTACGCCGAAACAAATAAATTAAGGGTTTCCGCGCACAGTTCGTTCTCCCCTGACTCGCCCAACCCTCCAATAACCGCATTGGGATCTTCCGTTTGCATTCGCTCGCGTAGTTCGGAAGATTCCTTCATCTTCTTTACGTCGCGCAGAAAAGAATAGATGTTCTTCAAACCGATTCCGGAACAAACGCGTTCCCAGCTCACATGGTTGCCAATCTCGATATCGGCGCGCAGATACTGGAGAAGCTCAATTTCCAGATCGTTTCGCGGACCGAAATCTGCGTGGCCGCCTTCCGAAGCCATAGGCACATGGCTTCTGCCATCCCAAATCAAAAAGCCTTCACCCAGACCGGTACCAGCGGCGATCAGCGCGCGGTTGCCAACCTGACTGCTATCTCCTTCATTCAGAACCAAGATCTGGTCCGGACTGAGTTCAGCGATTCCATAGCCATTCGCTTCCAGATCGTTGATCAAAAACAGGTGTGAAATGCCGAGATCGCGCGCGAGTTGATCACTATCAAGTGTCCATGGAAGATTCGTGAGATGGATGACATTTTTCCGCGCCGGTCCAGGCACTCCAAAACACGCGGCGGTGACCTCTTCGTGCCCATTTTGTCCGTTGACCTCTTTATTATTCAGAAAGTCACGCACAACGGATTGCAGGTCCGGGTATTGTGCAGCGAGAAATTTTCGCTCGCGCACATGTTGCAGCGAACCCCTTTCAAAACGATACAGGGCAAGATCTACTTTGGTACCGCCAACATCTCCGGCCAGGATCATCGGCTCACTTCCAGCAAGCCGATTCCATCAGGCGTTGGCGAAGGCAATTGTGCGGCGGCAGCCTTATCCAGCAGCACGTTCAGTTCACAGCTCTCCGGTCGAATCAGCTGCGCCGGAAGCACTTCAGGCTGGTATGGTCCCATGAACACCTGGTGCACAACGTTGGCTTTGGATGCGCCTTGAATCTGGAACAAAACCTGGCTGGCATGGTTGATTACCGGCCAGGTCAACGATATGCGCCAGGGATTTTTTGCTTCCACCTTTGCTGCGATGGCCAGACGCATCATGGAATCGAGTGCTTCGGAATGAGGGAACAGCGAGGCAGTGTGTCCGTTATCGCCAAGACCGAGAACGATGAGATCGAAACGAGGAAGTTCAGCGCCTTCCAGGCGAAACCGATTGCGTAGGGCCGATTCATAGCGGGCCGCCGCTTCTTCCGGATTGAGTTCGCCTTCGATGCGAACAACGTTTCCTTCCGGTAGCGGGACTTTTGAGAGAAGTGACTCCCGCGCCATATGGTAGTTGGAATCTGTATCATCCGGCGGAACACAGCGTTCATCCACCCAGAAAAGCAACATACGCGACCAGTCGATACGAGTACGGAAGGGTTGCGCCGGGTCGGCAAGCAATTCAAATGTTCGCTTCGGCGTGTTGCCGCCGGAGATTGCAAGCCGAGCCGTGCCGCTTGACTGGATGGCCTGTTCGACCGATGAGGCCATCCACTCCGCGCTGGCCAAACTGAGCAATTCGCTGCTTTTTTTGACGTAATAGTGAACCTTTGTTGTCTTTGCCATGATCCTCATCGTAATGGACGAATTTATTGTTGGCGCCATTTGCGGCCATCGCGAGCCAGGAGTGCATTGGAGGCCGCTGGGCCCCAGCTTCCAGCTGTGTAATTCGGAAAATCCTTCGAGGGGTTCGCTGCCCATCCTTCGAGAATCGGAGTCATTAGCGACCAGGTGGCTTCGACGCCGTCACGATGGGCAAACAGGGTAGCGTCGCCTAGCATGGCGTCAAGCAGCAGTCGCTCATATCCATTGGCGGAGGATACCCCAAACGCCGTCGCGTAATCGAAGTCCATATCGACTGGGCAACTCTGCATGGTCGGCCCGGGCACCTTCGCCGCGAACCGCAACGAGATGCCGTCATTGGGTTGAATTCGCATGGAAATAATGTTTGGTTGTATATTGCCGCACTTGCTGGTGCCGGCAGTATCCTTAAAAAGTAACAGCGGCGGTTGCTTAAATTGGATAGTAATCTCCGTCGAGCGTTTGGCAAGACGTTTTCCCGCCCTAATGTAGAAGGGAACGCCCGCCCATCGCCAGTTCTCAATCTCGAGGCGTAAGGCGGCAAAAGTCTCTGTGTTGGAAGCAGGATTCACACGGTCCTCCTGGCGATAGCCGATGACCGGAGCTCCGTCGATGGTTCCGGGACCGTATTGGCCGCGAACGGTGTCCTCAATTGGTATCGGCTGGACCGCTTTCCAGACTTTTATTTTTTCGATGCGAATAGGCGAGGCCCCGAAGGACACAGGAGGCTCCATGGTGACGAACGAAAGCAGCTCCATGACATGGTTTTGCACCACATCCCGCAAGGCCCCGGCTTTTTCGTAGAACGGACCCCGGCCTTCGATCCCGATGCTCTCCGCAGCCGTAATCTGCACATGATCAATGTAGTTGCGGTTCCATATGGGTTCAAAAATGCCATTGGCGAAGCGAAATACCAGGATGTTCTGTACGGTCTCTTTGCCCAGATAATGGTCGATGCGGAAGACTTGATCTTCCGACAAAACCTTATTGATGTTGTCGTTCAATTCCCGCGCCGAGTGCAAGTCATGACCAAAGGGCTTTTCGATAATCACGCGAACAGCGCCTTTATCCGATTTGGCCATCCCATGCGCGCCTAACTGGTCGATAATTTCCGCAAAGTAGCCAGGTGCGGTTGCCAGATAGAACAGCCGGCCGCCATTCGTTCCATATTTTTTATCCAGGCTCTCGAGCGACGTTTTCAGCCGGACATAACCATCGGCGTCATCAAAGTCCATCGCGTGGTAGTTCACTTTGGAAAGGAACTCCGTTAGTTTGGCGTCGCCCGCATCCACGCCGCCGCCCCTTACAATTCCGTCGCGCATATCGTTGACGAATTCATCTTTTAACGGGCGTCGCGCCACACCAACGACCGCAAAATTTTTGGGCAGCAAGCCGTCCTGATCCAGGTGATACAGGGCAGGCAACAGCTTGCGTTTGGTCAAATCTCCCGAAGCGCCGAAGATGACGACGATGCATGGGTCCGGCATTCGCTCGCCGCCACGAGAGGCCTGAATCTGATCCGGAGAAATTTTTACTTCTGTAGTTGCCATGCCGCCGACTCCTTAAAAACTTCCAGCAATATCCGATCAAACGTTGCGACGAACAGCAGAATTTTCGCGCCACGAAGTCGGTAACATCCGACCTAGCTGGATGTTTTCACAGCGTGTCCACCAAATTCGTTTCGCATGATCGACAATATTCGGTCGGAAAAATTATTGTCCTCCCGTGAACGAAGCCGACGGATCAGAGACTCGGTAATTACAGGAGCGGAGACATTCAGATCGATGGCCTCAAACACCGTCCATCGGCCCTCGCCGGAGTCCGCAACGTAGGCTTCCAAACCCTGCAGTTCAGGGTTTCTCTTAAGCGCGTCAGCGGTCAAATCCAGCAGCCATGAACGTACAACGCTACCATATCGCCAGATCTCGGCGATCTGGGTCAGGTCCAGATGCAACGGCTCTTTATGCTTCAAAATGGAAAAACCTTCCGCATAGGCTTGCATCAGGCCATATTCAATTCCGTTGTGGACCATTTTCACAAAGTGTCCGGCGCCGGAAGGACCGACATGTCCCCAGCCTTTATCCTTGCTGGGAGCAAGTGTCTCAAAGATTGGACGCAAATGGTCGACCGGATCGGAATCCCCGCCAATCATCATGCTGTACCCTTCCTTCAGACCCCAAATGCCACCGGATGTCCCAACATCGACAAAATGAAATCCTTTCGCAGTTAGTTGAGCGTGGCGGCGTTGCGAATCCTTATAGTTCGAGTTTCCACCATCGATGAAGATGCCGCCCTTTTCCATCAGTGGCTCCAGCTTACTGATAGTCTGATCCACCGGATCGCCGGCGGGCACCATGATCCAGATCGCCCGGGGAGCTTTCAAATTTTTTACTAGATCGTTGAGCGATTGGACCCCGATTGAACCGGCGGCGGTTAGCTTTCCGACGGCCTCCGCATTGAAATCGAAGCCGACCACCTTGTGTCCGCCCTCCCGAAGCCGCTCCGCCATATTGAAGCCCATTTTGCCAAGACCAATCAGACCGAGTTCCATATCTTCTCCCCTTAGATTGCTTTACGGTGGCCGCTTACGCAGCCGTAATTCCTAACTGCTCCAATTCTGCGATGGCTTGCTGCGGCGTTTCCAGACGAATGCCGCGAATTCCAAGTTTTTCCGCAGCGGTTACGTTTTCTTCTCGGTCGTCGATAAAGACGCATTGATCCGGTTCGCGCTGAGTGATGTCGAGCGCACACTGATAAAACGCGGCCTCCGGTTTTCGCAGACCAATATAGGAAGAAACCAGAAATGCATCGAACAGCGTGGTCAGGCCAAATTTTGGAATTCGATACGCCATCAATTCTTTTGATTCATTGCTGAGCATATAGATTCCCACGTGGTTCGCTTCTGTCTGGTTCGCCCGCAATTTTTGCAGGAATTCAATCATGGTGCGATACAGCACCTCACTCATTTCATACATTTGCACTACAAAATCCCTTTCAGAGAAGGGTCGCGCCGCATAGAAAACGGTTTCATGCAAATACTCTCGCAGGCCAATTTTCCCCCGCTCCCATGCGTCATTCGGCTCCGGATGACGGCGTTCAAATTCATCCAGATCCAACTGGAAGTGCTCAATAACTTTTCTGCGCTCCGCGCGGTCCCATCCATTGGTAAGAAAGACACCACCGCAATCCCAGAATGTGGCAGTGATCTTCGTGGGCGCTGCCATATCGGTTCTTCCTCGCCAGGCGAATCGTAAGATTTGGTGTTATACGGGGTTGTCCCAATTGTCCGTCATGAAGCGCGCTTCGATCGCTTTTACTTTATTGAATCGTCGCATGAACCGCTGTTCGTTGGACTGGAAGCGTGCGTTCAGATAGGCGCCGACCAGTTCGAACGCCAGTGCAAATCCAATTATGCGGGCGCCCAGCACCAGCACGTTCATATCGTCATGTTCCACGCCTTGATGTGCCGAATAGGTGTCATGACACATAGCGGCGCGGATTCCCGGCATCTTGTTCGCGGCGACGGACACGCCAACGCCGGAGCCGCAGATCAGGATGCCGCGCTCGGCCTTTTTCGCATGAAGCGCCCGTCCGACAAGCTCGGCGAAATCGGGATAATCCGACGGATCAGCATTGTATGCGCCGACATCGAGCACTTCGTGCCCCAGGCCGGTGATGTATTTGCAGACTTCTTCTTTTAATTCGAAGCCGGCGTGATCGGAACCAATAGCAATTTTCATTTTGTTCTCATTTGGCTACGAGAGCGGTTGCTTTGGTCGCCCGCTGGATGACCCTGCTGGCTCGCTCGACGACATTGTTTACATTGAATCCCAGTTTATCCATCGCAATTTCGCCCGGCGCCGAGGCGCCAAAACGATCCAGACCCAGGACGTCGCCACTGTCGCCGGCAATCTTCCACCAGCCGAACGTGCTGCCCGCTTCCACGACCAGGCGCGGCACACCGCGGGGCAGCACAGTCTGCTGATATTCCTCCGTCTGCTCTTCAAACAGTGTGTAGCTGGGCATGGAGACGACGCGCGCATGCGTGCCTTTCGCTTCCAACGCCGCCGCCGCCTTAAGAATTAAGCTGACCTCGCTGCCGGTTGCGATTAGAACAACATCGGGCGAGGCGCCTCCGTCGTTCAGGACATACGCTCCGTGGCGGACCCCGTTAAGAATGTCATGTTTTTCTCCGTCGAGCACCGGCAGATCCTGCCGCGACAGAGCAAAGAAAGAGGGCTTCCGGCGTTCAAGAGTTACCTGCCATGCAGCTGCGGTCTCATTGGCGTCGGCGGGGCGGAAATCCGTCATGTCCGGCATGGCGCGCAGGGAACTGAGCTGTTCGATGGGCTGGTGCGTGGGGCCATCCTGTCCCAGGCCGATCGAGTCATGCGTAAAAACAAAGATTGAAGGAATCTGCATGAGTGCCGCCAATCGCAAAGCGGGCCGCGCGTAATCGCTAAAGACGAAAAACGTCGATCCGTAGGGAATCAGTCCGCCATGCGCCGCCATGCCGTTGACAAAGGCGCACATTCCGAATTCCCGCACGCCGAAAAAGATATTTCGGCCATTAGGATCGACATGGAAACTGGGACTGTCTTTGATAATCGTTTTGGTGGAGGTCGATAGATCCGCCGCACCCCCAATCAACTCCGGCACTTTTGCGGCAATGGCATTCATCACCGCATTGCCCGCTACGCGAGTGGCAATCGGCTTCGAGCTTGCTGGGAATTTAGGCACACTTGCCTCCCAGCCGGCGGGAAGAATTCCAGCGAAAACGCGCTCATATTCCGCTGCCATGTCCGGGAATTGCTGCTTATAGCGTGCAAACAGAGCGTTCCAATCGCTTTCAAATTTCGCGCCGCGATCTCTTGCTTCCGCCCAGTTCCTGACGGCATCTTCCGGGACATAAAAGCTCTTATCTGCGGGCCAGCCGAGTTTTTCCTTTGTCTTTCGAGTGTCTTCGGCGCCCAACGGCTCTCCATGTGCTTTTGAGGTGCCGGCCTTGGGGCTGCCGTATCCAATCACCGTGCGGACGGCGATGATCGAGGGCTTGTCTGTAACCACTTTGGCCGCATCAATGGCTTTTTGCAGCGCTTCCAGATCGTTGCCGTCGGCGACGCGTTGCACATGCCAGTGATAAGCTTCAAACCGCTTCTCAACGTCTTCCGTGAACGATAGCTCCGTCGGCCCGTCGAGCGAGATTAAATTGTCGTCGTAAAACAAAATCAGCTTACCCAGTCCCAGCGTACCGGCCAGTGAGCAGGCTTCATGGGAGACGCCCTCCATTAGATCGCCATCGCCACAAATCACGTAGGTATAGTGATTCACAATCTCCAGCCCTGGCCGGTTATATCGAGCCGCCAGATGCTGCTCTGCCGCGGCCATTCCAACCGACATCGCCAAACCCTGACCCAGAGGTCCCGTGGTCACTTCGACGCCATCCGTTTCTCCCCGCTCCGGGTGCCCGGGAGTATGGGAATCATATTGGCGGAACTGTTCCAAATCCTCCAGAGTCACCTTGTAGCCGGAGAGATAAAGCGCCGAATACAGCATTGCGGAGGCATGTCCGTTGGACAGCACGAACCGGTCCCGGTTCGACCATTTGGAATTGGCCGGATTGTGATGCATGTATTTATGGAAGAGCAAATATGCGATCGGCGCGTCTCCTAACGGCGCGCCGGGATGTCCGCTTTTGGCTTTTTCCACGGCATCGACAGCCAGAAAGCGCAAAGCGTTAATCGACAATTGATCCAGCTCAGTCATACATCCCCTCTAAATCTTGTGTTGTTCGGAACGGGCTCGCGTGCCTCAGGTAGATTGACAAAAACTGCTTCGCTATCTGTAACCGGCTCGCCCTACCATTGTATAGATGCTTTGTTTGAAAGAAACCGGGATCGAGAATCGAATTCCATTGGTATCAATCAGGTGCTGATGGGAACGTCGTAATTTTTCCCTTCCCAGCGGTCTTCTATGGGCCAATAGAGCGTAAATGAAACCGCCCCCTCGGCATTTTTATCGATGGGGAGGTCCGCATAATAGACCGAGGAGCCAAGCAACTTTGATTCGAGTGTGTTCGTCGTTTTCCAGTCATCCTGGGTCCAGATCACGCGAAAGCGAGAGCACTCGATAACGCGCAATACGTTGCCGCCTGCAATCCTCGCGGGCAGATGGTCGCGTTTGCATATTACGACAGGCAGTTCGCGCGGTGAACGATAGCGAGCGTGTACCGGTTCGACCCTATCGAAAATCTTCCCGTCTTCGGCAGAGCGCAACAGTTTGATGTACTCGGAATGCGCCCACGCCAAGGGCATGGCCGAACCCGATGGTCGTCCTCGATGCATTCCACGATTGGGAATGCTGGGGGCGTCCCAAATTTGTTCGGGAAGCATTCCACCGGTAGATGCGAACCGCTCCATGGACGTAATAAATGGGCGCACATCATTGCCTGCAGCGAGTTCATAATGTGCTCTTTCGCCAGCCAGCAGCGGCCAGGAACCACCCTGACCCCAGCCTTCGTAGGGACAGCCGTCCGGCTGTTGCCCGTAACCGTCGTGGTTATACCGGCGCCAGCAAGGTCCATTCGGGGTATCTCTTTTTAAGACTGCATCCACTACTTTCAGCGAATCCACGATCAGAGGATCATGCGGCGAACGGATTCCGTACCGAACCAGTTCGAGGAAGCCGGCATCGATGATTTCCCGTGCGTCAAATACACTTTCCTCGCCCGGACCGCGATTCGAGAGACGAATCCTACCCTTCCCAACGCTTGCGTCGAAAAAGCGGTCGCCCGGGCTAGGCGGGCGAATCCGCATATAGTGGCGGCGAACTTCTGGCAGTAACACGCCATCCTCCGTCACTGTCCAGGTCTCGAGATTCGACTCGATCCAGTCGGCGAATACCGAATAAAAATCGGCGAGTTCGACGGCATCGTATGCTTTGACCAGCTCGCTGGCGCAGATCAGTCCGGTAATAACGGCGGCCAGCGTGGAGGGCGAATAACCGGCGTTCTCTTCCCAGCGCTCCTGTTGCGTGACCGGAGCATATTTCAATAAATAGCCCGCGGCGCGTTCCACGAAACGGAAGATATCGAATTCGCCGAGAGCGTCCAGTTTCCACAGGCGCCACGCCAAAATGATGGGGAAAGCCACTTCATCCAACTGCATCCCGGACCAATAGGGAACGCCATTCACCCAGAAATTCTGCGAGAAGCCGCCATCCGGACGTTGTGCGCAGGCCAGGTAGACAAGGGCCCGTAAAGGCGTTTCACGCAAACCCAGCGCCAGTAACGCCGTCGCCGACTGCACCATGTCGCGCGTCCAGACCAGGTGATATCCGCCTAAATCATCGTCCCCTTTCGATTGTCCCCACGGGATGGAAGCGGAGGCGATAAAGGCGCCTTGAAAAGTCTTGTCCTCATGTGCCAACAACACGTTGTGGCTGATTCCCAGCAGTCGCCCCTTGTCGGATGAGGAATGGAGCTTCACAGGGCATCGCGCGCGATGCCATTGGGCGATAAATTTGTCCCTGTGGGTCTCAAATTCTGTTGCAAGGGATTGCATTACAGCCGCCAGGGCCGCGTGGTGGCCATATCCGAAGCCAATACCGATGGTAAACTCGCGCACCAGCGCAATTTCGATTTCCCCCATCAACGCAATATTTCCATTTAGGGCCTGGTCGAATTGCCAGTCCATCTTGAAATTGTCATGCAGGTCTGTCCAGCCATCGCTCATGCCCACATATCCGCAGGATGCTTTAGTAAAACCGCAGTTGCCGGCCATCGCTAGAGACACATTGTCTTTCCAGGCCAGCAAAATCCGTCTGCCGCCAACATCGATAATTCGTCCGGAGTTTCCTGCTCCGCCCACCTCAAGGTGCGGCGCCAGAAGCGCATAGACTTTCAGTCGGCGCAAAAAATCTTCGTCGCCATGCATGGATGCGTGGATGAGAACGGTGGACTGGTGAGGGTCGGTAATAATTTCCCTGGTCAGGGTGTAACGGTTTTGGGGATCATGCGCCGTAATGCGGACTCCCAACGCATCGGGGTCGATGTATTCGAATGCGTGTATCAGGTCCCGCTTTTCTTCGTGAAAAAAAGTTTCGCCGTCGGTGATGAGAAATCCCAGGTCCCTGGTCTGCGGACGGTCGATGGTCGGATAATAAATTTCATTCAGAATGCCGTGCGAAACGGTAAACCAGACCCGGCTGGAGGCGGAATAGGCGGTTACAACCGCATCTTTTTCGCTGGAGGTCCAACGCGGCGGCATACCCGGCGCGCCAAATGCAGACCCATCGGAAGTAACCCATTGGTATTCGGGCGCACTCTGTTGCATTGAAGAAAACTCCGTCTTCCCAGGGATTCGTAGAACAGTTTACTGATTCAAAATTGCCTCAATAAAGCGTTTGGTACAGCGGAAGACTGGGTTCGCGTCCCCTCATGCGAGAGTTCGCCTGTAACCACGTTTTCCATGAATTATGCATTGCTGGCGTACCTGGAATGTCGGAAATGGTCCGATTGCATCCCGACCGCATCTACATAGAGTAGGATGAGGCTTGATTCGATTGTATTCAGATCAAGGTATGATTTTCGAATCGATGTTTTGCTGCGCGCCGACGATTTCGCGTTTTTGTTGTTCCTCGCAACCTCCCAGGTAAGCGAACCCGGAGTTTTGCGCGGGACATGATTTCGAATCGAGATGTCCCCGCGATCACGAAATTTACAACCAACAGGAGGAGTCCCTTGGCACACGAACTACCACCACTTCCCTATGATTATGCGGGGTTGGAGCCCCACATCGATGCAGCCACCATGCATCTGCACCATGACAAACACCATCAGGCATATGTCAACAACCTGAACGCCGCCATCGAAAAGCATCCCGAGCTGGGGAAATATACAGCCGAGGAACTGTTGCGCGATCTGAGTACGGTACCGGAAGATATTCGGGCCGCGGTCCGGAACAACGGCGGTGGGCACGTGAATCACACCATGTTTTGGCAGATTATGAAGCCGAAGGGCGGCGGCGAGCCGACTGGGAAAATCGCTGAGCAGATCAAGAAGGACTTTGGAAGTTTCGAAGATTTCAAAAAGCAGTTCAACGAGACCACCGCAAAGCAGTTTGGCTCCGGCTGGGGATGGCTGATCCGTGATGGCGGCAAGCTGAAGATTGTCACCACCGCGAATCAGGACAGCCCTTTGTCGCAGGGACATTTTCCGATTCTGGGAAATGACGTGTGGGAACACGCGTATTACCTGAAATATCAAAATCGGCGTCCGGATTACCTCGCCGCGTGGTGGAACACTGTGAATTGGGACGAGATCAACAAGCGCTTTGAATTGGCGGAGAAATAGCCCGCCGTCTCACTTGTGAAATGCCAGGAATAGGCCTCGCTCACGGAAGGCGAGGCTTATGTTCCCATGGAATCCCTGTCGGTTGTGCTGATTCGTTATTGAGTCGAGGAGAACGCATCCGCCAACGATATGACATGGATAGATGGAGTTTGTTATAAGGCACGAAATAGAGATTGTTGGTCGACACTGACTGATCGCTCTTCTCTCCTTGAATCCGCAATTCCGTGTGAAGAACTACCTGACCGGGATCTTTGCGCTCCTAAAAATACGTTCTCCAAACCTGCGCCAGCCTACTACGATGGTCGGGGAAAATTGTCGGTCAGCATCTTCATCGCCCCTTCACGCGTGTGGATGCTGCCGTCCAGTTGCGCGTCTTCGATCAGCGTCAACATGCGGCGAAAATCGGGACCCGGTCGATAACCGAGTGCGATCAAGTCATCGCCAGTTAGCAGGAGCTTGGGCCGTTCCGGTTCTGCAATCTCATAATGCTGTTTGGCAAACTCATAGAGGGAGAGATCGCCGTGACTGGCCACGCAATCCATGCGATGCAGGGCGAGATGCTCCTCAAAGGCAGGCAGCCGCAGAAATCGCTTCAAGGTCGAAGTCTTCATCTTTTCGACATCGCCAAAGCGCATGTGGTTGGCGATTAACGCCACGATCTGTTCCGTGTCGTTGTTCGACATCCGCAATCGTCGGCAAATATCTTCCGCCATACGGATTCCGACTTCGACATGGTTATCGAAGCGAATCCGGTCGGGCGCGCGCCGAAAGGTCGGCGGCTTGCCGATATCATGCAGCAGCGCTCCCCATGCCAGGGTGGAAGAACATCCGGCAGGTAACTGCTCCAGCAGCATGAGGGTATGGGTCCACACGTCCCCTTCCGGGTGATATTGCGGCGGCTGCTCGACTCCCCGCATGCGCGCGATCTCCGGCAGGATTTCCACCAGCAGGCCGGTGGTTTCCAGCAACTCGAAAGCAGTGCGGGCGGAACCTTCCGTCAACATGCGGGTCAGCTCATCGCGCACACGTTCCTGGCTGACCTGGCGAATTTCACTGGCCATCGTGCGAATCGCCTGCAGAGAGCGTGCTTCAATGGCAAACCCAAATCGCGCGGCAAACCGCACTGCCCGCAGCATGCGAAGTTTGTCTTCGGTGAAGCGTCGTTCCGGATCGCCGATTGCACAGACGATACCGGCCTGCAGATCAGTCATTCCGCCCACGAAATCAAGCACCGCCGGCGCGATTTCGCCAGATTGTGCCAGTATCGCCGGGTCCAGCATCATGCCGTTGACGGTGAAATCGCGACGCTGCACATCCTGTTCAGCCGAATCGGTATATAAAACCGCATTAGGTCGACGGCCGTCGCTGTAAATTCCATCGCTGCGGAAAGTGGCAACCTCGGTCAGGATTTCCGCGGCCTCTACTTCCGTCGCCACCAACACAACGCCGAAGTGGGCCCCCACCGCAAAAGTCCGCGGAAACATATCCAACACCGCCGCCGGGGTCGCGCTGGTCGCGATGTCGAAGTCGACGGGTTCCCGCCCTAACAGCATGTCGCGCACGCAGCCACCGGCAAAATAGGCCTCATGTCCGGCAGAGCGAAGCCGATCCACAATCTGCGTGGCAACAGATTGGCGGATGGCCGAAGGAACGGAGTTTTGATCGATCGCCATAAAGCGGCCTTTGGACCTGGGACGTTGCTTGGATGAGCATTCCCAGTACCATGGTGACATGGCTTTCAACGATTTCTCCAGCGCCGGCCTAATTTTGGGGATTGAAAGCTCCTGCGATGAGACGGCCGCGGCTGTGGTACGCCGGGGAACCGAAGTCCTGTCGAACGTGATTGCCTCCCAGATACGGACCCACGCACCCTACGGTGGAGTAGTGCCGGAGTTGGCTTCACGCGAACACCTGCAGAATATCGTTCCGGTCGTTCGCGCCGCATTGGAGCAAGCAAGCTGCTCGTATCGCGATCTGGATGCCGTCGCGGTTACCGCTGGGCCGGGTCTCGCCGGTGCTCTCCTGGTGGGCGTGATGTATGCCAAGGGATTAGCGTTTGCACTGGAAAAGCCGTTGCTTGCGGTAAACCATCTGGAGGGTCATATCCACGCCGTGCTGATGGATACAAAAAGGCAGTCCGATGCGCGCCCGCAACCAACGCTGGCGTTGGTTGTCTCGGGAGGCCATACGCATCTGTATCTGGCCGAGGAAACCGCAGGCGGCCCCTGGCGCTACCGGAATGTCGGCAAGACGGTTGACGACGCTGCGGGAGAAGCCTTCGACAAAGTGGCGAAGCTGCTGGGGCTCGGTTATCCCGGCGGTCCATGGATCGATTGGCTGGCCCAACATGGTGACCCGCGAGCAGTTCCTTTTGGGCCGATCCAGGTGAAGCAGAAGCCCTATCGGGCCGCGAGCGGACAGAGTCCGCGACTTCTGTTTTCCTTCAGCGGCCTGAAAACTGCCGTCCTGCGCTATGTGCAGACCCATGACATGGCGAACCTTATCGAAACGCGTCGCCGCACCCTGGCTGATTTGCCGGATGCGAAGCCGAACGATGCGCTCCCGCTGTGCGATGCAGAAACGCTGGATCTGATCGCATCTTTTCAGCATGCCGTCGTGGAGGACCTGGTGCGAAAGACCTTCGCTGTCGCCGAAGATTTCTATTGCGCCAGCATTGTTGTTTCCGGCGGTGTTGCCGCCAATGGGGAATTGCGGCGTCGTTTTCTTGCCGAAGGGAAAAAGCGGTCGTTGCTGGTGGCGTTTCCGTCGCTGGCGTTGTCCACCGATAATGCCGCTATGATTGCCGCTGCCGCATGGCCGAAGTTGGTCGCGGGAGATTTCGCGGCGGACCAGCTGAGTGCCGACCCGGCACTGATGCTGGGATAAATTTAAGCATCCAGGACCTCCGAGAGGCGGATCGGAGGGCGATCAATAATCGACACCAGAACCGCGCCGATTCCAAAGTACAATCAAAATCTGCATGGCACTTCGTCTCTACAACACACTCAGCGGGCAGATAGAAACGATCGCGCCGCAACCAGGTCAGCCGCTCGGCATTTATGCCTGCGGGCCGACGGTCTACGATTATGGCCACATCGGCAACTTCCGTACTTTTGTGCAGGTGGACATTCTGCGACGCTTTCTCAAACAACAGAAAGTTCCACTGCGCCACGTCATGAACATCACCGATGTGGACGACAAGATTATGCGGAACGCCACCGCTGCCGGTCAGTCCATCGGCGACTATACCGCGAAGTATGAGAAGGCTTTTCTTGAGGATCTCGCCGCGCTTGCCATAGAAAAGCCGGAATTTCTTGCTCGAGCGACCGATCACATTCCGCAGATGGTTCGTCTGGTTGAGCAGCTTGTGAAGCGGGACAGCGCCTATCGCGGAGAGAATGGGTCTTATTACTTTCGCATCGCGAGTTTTCCCGGCTACGGCAAGCTTTCGAAGAAAGACCTGGACGGGATGGAAGATGGAGCGCGAGTCGATGTCGATGAATATGACAAGGACAGCGCTCGCGATTTTGCCTTATGGAAGGCGGCAAAACCAGATGAATTTCATTGGGACACGACGCTGGGCGCCGGCCGCCCCGGCTGGCATATCGAATGTTCGGCAATGGCGACGGAATATCTGGGCGAAACCTTTGACCTGCATACCGGTGGGGAAGACCTGATGTTTCCTCACCATGAAAATGAAATCGCACAATCGGAGTCGGCCAGCGGAAAGACCTTTGCCCGGCACTGGATGCACGTTCGCTTTCTGCTGGTGGAAGGCAAGAAGATGTCGAAGTCCCTCGGCAACTTCTATACCCTGCGCGATCTTCTTCTGCGCGGGTATAAAGCGTCGGCCATACGATTTCTGCTGACCTCCGTTCCATACCGCAACCAGCTGAACTTCACGTTTGACGGCTTGATTGAATCGACGAATGCCGTCGAGCGATTGCGTACCTTTGCCGAGCGCTTGCGCAAAGGCGGTTTTCCCGGCGGCAGTAACGCGGCTCTTTTGTCAGCCACCCATCATGCCGAGGCAGCCTTTACCGCCGCGCTGGAAGATGATCTGAATACCGCGGAAGCGCGGGCGGCGATCTTCGATCTGGTGCGCGCGGCAAATTCTTATGCCGATCGCGGGGAGCTGCAGAACGAAAATGTATCTTCGATTCTCGAGGTATTGGCCCGCTTCGATGCGGTATTTGCGGTACTGGAAGACCGTGATGAGGAGGTCACTCGATTCGCGCTGAAGTGGGCTCAACAGGAACAACGCCTGGATGAGGTATCTCCTGAACTGTCCGCTGGGTATTCGCTGACCGATGAAGTGATCGATGGACTGATTGCGGAGCGCAACGCAGCTCGCAAATCCCGTAATTTCGCCCGTGCCGATGCGATTCGGCAGGAATTGGCGGCCAAAGGGATCTTGATCGAAGACGGCGCCGACGGGGCTCGTTGGCGCAGAAAATAATTAGCTGGAGCTTTTTCCTTCAGTTGCTATCAAATGAGAGCCACACAGGCTTCTCACGGCAGTTCCACCTGCGGCCTGGATCCGTTACCGCGATATTTTTGATGGAAATGTTGTGGTCGAGCTATACTTGTTCTGTAAGGTCCAACATGCGCATCGCATCCGATTTCCACTTCGTGTCCGGGAACAGCGTTCTTAGCGAACGCGTCGGAGGGATGCGTCCGCGGAAATACCTGCGCTATCTTCCTATCCGCACACGACCTAGTTTGTTCGGCAGCGACTAAGCTGCCCGCGCGGACATCTGTACATCCGATGTTCGGCGAATCATGTTCAACATACTGGGAACAAGAGCATTTTCATCCGGCTTTTGAAATTCCTGAAAACACTTTATGTTGACGTGCTACTCATGAATGGGTGGCCGCACCTCCACATTCGACGGCGAGGAGAGCCATGAAGCAGATCAATGGAAGCGATTCTTACAAAAACACAGAAAAATACGCCGAATTCGGCCCAAAATTGGCAGGATCATTGCCAGGACTCAAGGCGAAAGCTGTTGTCGAGGGCGATCATAAATGGGTTTCGCCAAGTTATACGCGTTCCTATCCGATGGTCGCCAAACGAGGACGTGGCATTCGGGTGGAAGACGTCGATGGCAACGAATTTCTCGATTTCGCTTCGGGCATCGCTGTTTGCTCGACCGGCCATTGTCATCCGGAGGTGGTAAAGGCCATCCAGGATCAGGCGACGGAACTGATTCATATGTCTGGTACGGATTTCTATTACGAGAGCATGGTCCAGTTGGCGGAACGCCTCTCGAACATTGCGCCCATGCCCGGTCCGCACAAATTTTACTTCGGCAATTCCGGCGCGGAGGCGATCGAATGCGCCTTGAAGATCGCACGGTATCACACTGGGCGGCAGAACATTATCGCTTTTCTCGGTGCTTTTCATGGCCGCACTATGGGAGCGCTTTCCCTCACCGCTTCAAAACCTCAGCAGCGCCGACGGTTCGGCCCTTTTGTGCCGGGCGTGATGCATGTGCCTTATCCCTATGCCTATCGCGGGTGCAGCGGCGGTCCCCAGGAAGAAGAAGCCTTTGCGCTTGGGTGTGCACGATACATCGAAGAAAAATTATTCAAAACCACTTTGCCGCCGGAGGAAGTCGCGGCTATCTTCGTTGAACCCATCCAGGGAGAGGGCGGCTACGTGGTGGCCCCTACTGTGTTTATGCGGGAGCTGCGCAAAATCTGCGACCGGCACGGCATTCTGCTGGTGGCGGATGAAGTACAGAGTGGAGCTGGCCGCACCGGCAAATGGTGGGCGATCGAGCATACCGGTGTCGAACCGGATATCATCTGTATGGCCAAAGGTATCGCCAGTGGTATGCCATTGAGCGTTTGTATGACGCGCGCGGAAATCATGGATTGGAAGCCCGGTTCCCATGCTTCGACATTTGGAGGCAATCCGATCTCGATTGCGGCGGCTATGGCGACGTTAGATGTGATCGAGCGGGAAGGCATGGCGAACGCTGCCAAAGTCGGCGGCGCCATGATCCAGCGCATGAAGGATTGGCCGAAGAAGCATCCAATTGTCGGCGAAGTGCGCGGCCGCGGGCTGATGATCGGGGTCGAAATCGTAAAGGACCAGCAATCCCGGGAACCCGCCGGGGAATGGCGCAACCAGATCGAAGTTCTTGCCTATGAGCGTGGGCTTCTGGTTCTGGGCTGCGGGGAGACGTCCATCCGGTTGGCTCCTCCGCTGATATTGAAGCAGCAAGAGGCCGATATTGCCCTCGATATTCTGGAAGAATGCATTACGCAGATTGAGACCCGGCACGTGCAGGCTGAGGCTGCTGTCCACGCATAAGCTGATTTTCTGTGGCAATAAATTTTGCTATTAGCGCCCGCTTCGACATGAACAGGGCAGCAGATTTCGCTGCCCTTTCCTTAAGGCGCTTGATACAGTGAAGCTAATCTTCCATGCAGATTTCTCGTTTTGAACAATATCGCCTGTCCATTTTTCAGCGGACCACCGTCTGGCTGGATCGCCAGGCCATGCGGAAGGCCGTCTCTCCCGGGCGGGTTGCGCACCTTACCACCGGTTTGCGGGGAGAAGATGCCGCTTATTTTTACCTCCGGCATCTGGGGTACATCATCGTTGCCCGGCGCTGGCGAAACTCACGGCTCCGTGGAGATGTGGATCTGATCGGCTGGGACGGCGAAACGCTCTGCTTCATTGAAGTCAAGACCCGGAGCTCCCGCGCTTTTCTACCCGCGGAAGTTGCCGTGGACAGCGAAAAACGGAAGATGCTCTATCGCATGGCGCAGGAATATATCCGGCAGATGGAAAATTTTAATCGGATTTCGATGCGCTTCGATGTGGTTTCGGTCTATTTCACCGACGGGCCGCCGGAGTTTGAACTGTTCCTCAATGCGTTCGTTTAATGAACCTCAATTTACCCATTCCTCAAACAGAAGCGGACTTAGCCAGCTCGTAGTTGGGCGAAAATTCCCGCAATTTTTGCACCGTGTCGATCACACGGTCTGCTGCATACTCCACTTCGGCCAGCGTGTTAAAACGGCCCAGACCAAAGCGAATTGAACTGTGCGCCACCTCGTCATCGATGCCCAAAGCCTTCAACACATAGGACGGTTCAATAGCCGCCGAGGTGCAGGCCGACCCGCTCGAAACCGCGATATCGCTGACGCCCATCATCAGCGCTTCTCCGTCGACGTGAAGAAAGCTCATATTTAAATTTCCAGGTAAACGAGGCTTCATCGTGCCGTTTACATGAACAAAATCCAACGCCGATTCAAGTTTTTCCTTCAGCCGGTTGCGCAGCAGGGTCAGGCGTTCCCCTTCGGCCGCCATCTCCATTCGTGCCAGCTCGCAGGCTTTCCCCAGGCCAACGATCCCCGGAACGTTCAACGTTCCGGAACGCATGTCGCGCTCATGGCCTCCGCCGTCCATCTGCGCCTTAATCTTGACGTGCGGATTGTTTCTGCGGACATAGAGCGCGCCCACGCCTTTCGGCCCATACATTTTGTGCGCGCTTAACGAGAGTGCGTCGATATTCATCACGTTCACATCCACCGGCATCTTGCCAATTGCTTGTACCGCATCGGTATGAAACACTACGCCACGCTCGCGGCACAGCTTGCCAATTTGGGCCACTGGCTGGCTAACTCCAATTTCGTTGTTCGCGAACATGATTGTGACCAGAATGGTTTTGTTATCGATCGCTCGTTTTAAGTCTTCGAGAGCGATCAGCCCGTCCGTATCGACCGGCAGATAGGTGACGCGAAACCCCTGCTTTTCCAAATTGCTGCAGGTGTCGAGCACCGCCTTGTGCTCCGTCACCTGGGTAACGATATGATCGCCACGATCGCGATATGCCTCTGCAATCCCTTTCAGCGCAAGGTTGTTGCTCTCCGTCGCACCGGAAGTAAAAATGATTTCTTTTTTAGTTGCCCCAATCAGCTTCGCCGTTTGTTCTCGTGCAGCATCGACCGCTTGCTCTGCCTCCCATCCAAAGGAGTGATTGCGGCTAGCAGCGTTCCCGAATTTTTCCATGAAGAAAGGGAGCATCGCCTCCATCACGCGCGGATCAACCGGAGTGGTGGCCTGGTTATCCATGTAAATTGGCAGCTTTAACCCCACAGATTTTGGCAATGAATCGGAAAAGGAACTCATAGAGATACAACTCCAACTTTGGAAGGAACGTCAGCACATTCTCCGCGGCGTGCCGGCACGGAACTCAATGATGAAGAGTCACCAATTGGCTGGCCTGGCTTTTTCGCGCAGCAGCCAGTGCAGCCGCATTTGATTCCTCGCACAGGTCGGAGATTCGCAGATCGTGCAGAAGGCTCTGGATCGTGTCATTCAGCTTGCGCAGCGGTTCCTTCACCGTGCAGGAGTTGAGAAGATCGCAATCTCCGTGACTGGTCGTACAGGAGGCAATAAACAACGGGCCTTCAATCGAGCGAATGACTTCAAATGCAGTGATCCGGTTGGCTGGACGGCCCAATGAATATCCACCGTGGATGCCGGCATGGGATACAACTAGCCCAGAGCGTGCCAGCGTTTGCAGCACTTTGGCAAGTAGCGGGGTCGGTATGTGATAAGCCTGGGCGATTTCTTTGGCGCTTTGGGCCTGCCCTTCCGGCAGTTCCGCCAGATGCTTCAACGCGATCAGCCCGTAGTCGGCTTTTTTGGTGAGACGCAGCATGCTGTCAGCCCTTCAAATCGTTCCTTCTCCCGATTTCAGACGGTAAGGACACCCCCTATAGAATAGGACTCTTTATCGTCATGGTGCAAGGCGAGTTTCAACTGCCCAGTCAATTAAAGAGCAAGGGGAGCGCCGCCGGACCTGGACGAATTTTTCTTTGACAAACTCATTTGCATATTGAAGACTATCGCCATCGGGAGCCGCCCGCATCTAACCCCTCAGTCATGGAAGCCTGTAATCATCCCCGCGTGCGCGTGCTAACGCGCGAAGAAGATGCTGAATTTGTGGAATGCCTGGAATGCGGCGAGGTCTTCGACTCGCACGAATTCACCGATATGGCTATCGAAGAACGCACCGAACAGGAAGACGAGGAAGAACCAAAATCGAGACGCAAGGCTTAAGCCGCGTCAACTCAAAATCGGCTCATAGGGTGACTGTTCATGATGGTTGTGTTCAGGAAAGATTTCCCGGATTGATCTCTACCGGCGCGCCCAGCCGCTTACCGCTGCGCCATAGATAGTGAAAACCCGACAACACGGTAAGCCACAAGGTTGCTTCCAGCGACCAATATCGGGTCCAGAGCACCCAATAGGCTGGATGCGTCTGGGCCAAGACGACGGAGCAAACGGCAAGAATCTGTGCGACCGTGTTCGCTTTTCCCAGCAAGCTGGGATTGAAGTTGCGGGTGCCGGTGGTCGCATACAGCAACGCCGCAATGACGATAATCCCCAGGTCCCGGCTGAATACCATCACCGTCACGCGCCGGGACACAAGCCCTACGTGCATCAATACCAAAAAAAGAGTGCTGAGCAATAATTTGTCGGCAACCGGATCCAGATACGATCCCAGTTCCGTGCGCTGCCGGAATAGACGGGCCAGGGCGCCATCCAGGCCATCGCTGACACCCGCAATGACGATCAGGATAAAAGCGCGATGATAATGCGAATCCAGAATGGAAAGTACAAGAAAGGGTACGATCGTCAGTCGCAGCAGCGTAAGTTGATTGGGCAGTGCGCTTAGTTGGCGGAGCACGGGAGCGAAAGTATCCTGATCCATCCTAACGCAGGTTAACGATTCAACGAGGGTTATTGGCATCGAGAACGCTTCGCCGTTTGCGGCGGGTCGGCTTGGGCATTAGAATCGGAGGAGTGCTGTAGGCGCGTAGCTCAGTTGGTTAGAGCGCTACCTTGACACGGTAGAGGTCAGGAGTTCGAGTCTCCTCGTGCCTACCATATCCAAACCCCAATATCCATGCGGGTTTGGAGAACAGTAAGCCACTTGATCTGCAGCCAAAACGAGGGCACTGAAAAGGCACATTCGCAATATATCGCCGATACCGGCACAATGTAAACAGAAAAGGCATCCCATATTCGGGATGCCTTTTTATCGGTGTAGTGTGCAAGGTTAGCTGGCTTGCTTGAGCACAAACAGTTCGCTGGTGTGCGCCTGAGCTGCCCTTTTCTCGTCCTGATCCGCCTGCTGATAAAGTTCCATCGTTATGCTTGCGTTGGCGTGCCTAAGAAGTTCCTGCACCACTTTGACCTTCTCCCCTTTTGTCGCCAACAGCGTAGCGAGGGACCTCCTGAACGTATGCCAGCCGATTCGCTTGATGATGCCCGCTGCGTGGGCCGCTGGTCGAATATGCCGTTGAAGGGCAGTACCGAGCCAGAGCGGATTCCGTCCGTCCCTAGCGGGAGACGCCAAGACCCAATCCTCGTCCTTGCGATACGGGGATGCTTCCCGCCACAATTTCAGGGCATCGGCCAAATCTTGCGATATCGGAACACCGCGCGGCGTGCGTCATTCATCATTTCATCGAGACCGGGACGTTTTGTCCTGGCGCCGCTGATCCGGTCGGTGTATTCGTTGACAATCTCGTATCCACGCTGGGCGGCCATCTGGCGGAGATCGTAGAGCTGGGTTTCGGGATGCTGATCGAGGGTGGAAACTCTCATGTAGAGGCCGGCGCGCTTCATAAGGGAGGAAAGCAGCATATCACATATATCTGAGATATATCAAGACAAGCTTACAACTACCTTCCAGGGGTGATCGTCAACACACTGGATGGCGGCCTGACCGCCAGCTTTGCACCCCAGGACGACTCCATCCTTGTTATCGGCACCGCCGGCCAGGGACCAATCAACACCCCCTATCAGGTAACAGATCGCGCCCTTGCTGCCCAGACATTCGGTTTCTCCGGCACCCTCGAACGTGCCATTGAAGAGTGCGCCACCTATTCGGACAACATCCTGGCCTTCCGTATGGGACTTCCCCCATGGTTCTGACCGGTGTAGGTCTGGACACAACTGTGGGCACGGAGACTCCAGGTTTCAACATCACCTTCAGTGATGTGATCGCCGATGCCGCCATCTGCTACCAGATCTGGTACAAAGCCGGTGTCCTGAGTGTGTGGAAAGACGGCACGCTGGTTTATTCGAAAGGACTACGTCCCTCCGGCCCGCGCAACAGAAAACTCCCCCCCCGCGCGGGGCCGGCCGATCTACCGTTCTGCCGCGCAACTGTACTGTCCGGGGTCCTGCGGAGGGTCTGAATCTCCCGAACACATCCATCTTTACTCAGCCTGCCGCCCACTCGTGATTTCCGCTCCCGGATCCCCACTCTGAAAGTATGAAAATAATTTCTTTCCCAGGTTCATGTTTGGTGCGCCGATTTTTACACTCAAATGCGGGAAATGCCTTTTCCCTACCTCTTTGGGGGTCAATTCCGCACAAATGAACCGCTTTTTTGACGACCTAGTATAAGGTTTTCACATCAAAGAACCGAATTCAGGGGCTTATGGTGCAGCTATCAGCCTCGATTGCAACCTCGCATCAACCTCGATTGCAGACCCCTCTGTTTTGTCTTCTCTAAGAGGGTTGATGAGTTCCTTCCCGGTCGCATCTGCCCATTACTCCGCCCCGCCGTTGCCGCTACAAAATACATTTTCCGGCCGCTCGCCCATGCTCTCCTATGTCACCCTGCCGATGCAACATAAATGCCGCGTGCGAACTCTGCGTGGGGCGCTTCCAATCGGTCTCGCTGGCTTCGGGGATGGCGTTACCGTGACAGCAAGCATCGAGAATTCCATCCAAACCGATCTTGGTACGTGTATTGGTTCGGGCCAGGTGAATTACCAATACAAGTAGGCTGAGAAATTCTGCCGCACATGCGGCATCGACTTGGTGGCCTTAACCTAACAAAGTGACGCCATTGAGAATGATTGATTGATATCCATTCCCCAGCCGCTGACACTTATCCGCTCCACAGAATCAGCGAAATGCAACGTCCTTTGGTCTGGAGAGAAGCAAAGCCCATTTGCAAGATGAAGTCTTTCGTCGAGGATCCTCACTTACCGTCCGCTTCAACGCACACCAAATGCCCAACGAGAAGTTTTGAAACGGCGCATAAAAGCATGAACCGGCCAAGAGTCACCCTTTTGGATCTGCTATACAGTCATTCAACTGCAGCTTCGTGCCGTCTGCTTGTGCCGCCAACTGAATCGGATCTTGGATCCCATCCCAAAGCCACACTCCGGATTATTTGTATGGAGTCCGAGTGAAGATCCTCGTGGCCATACTTCCCGGTACGATATGGAACGAAAATGGAATTAATTTGTAAGTTGTATTCAGTATATTTCGTGCAACTACTGGCCACTAGCTAGGGTGATTGCTCTCTGGTAATCTCGATTTGCGTCTTCTACATCTCCTTGACCGGTCGATATCTTGCCGAGTATTGAATAACCAAGAGAGGAGTGGGGATCCAGCTTGATTGCCTGATCAACTTCTGTACGAGCACGATTTATCTGCCCAAGCGCTAAAAAGGCATTCGCAAGACCCAGATAGACTTCGCTATCGCCAGGATCAATCCCCAACGATGCCTCACAGTCTTCAACTGCAGCAGTCGCATCGCCCGAGCGCTGAACTAGACATCTGTAATAATATGACTTCGCATCTTGAGGATCAATTGAAACAGCACGATTAAGGGTAGTGATTGATTTAGCATGTTGGCCCATGAGATTAAATACTAGGCCAAGAATCCGCAATGCTACTGCCGATTGAGGATCTAGCTCTAGAACGGCCTTCAGAGTGCGGACAGACTCATCGTAGTTGCCATTCTGGGCAAGCATGGCCGCCCTTGAAATGAGTGGATAATAGATCTGTTGATCTTCTCCACTGATCGCGGGAGGCGAAAACAAACGCTGCTTTTTCGATACAGATGAAGCAGTAAAATGATTGCTTTCATTATTCATCGTATCTACCAGAGATCTCCCTGCATCGATATTGCCGGCGTCCGGAACACTCGATACAGATGGGAGTGCCGCATACGACGTATCTAACTCCGGTTTAAAGTGAAACGACCCAATCAAGCTCGATGCAGTCCAAGGAACCTGAGTCCCATTTGACGCACGTATTACATCCTCGCGCACTTGTTGAAACATCTGTTCTGCGTTGAGCGAGGAGGTTGCCAAATACTTCAGTAGCTCTCGAGTAAACAGACCATGGGAAGCGGTAGGGTCATCACTGGCCGTGGATCCCGGGCTTGTTCCAAAGGCCAGTAGAGTGCCTGCAGACGTACTTACACCCGCCCAACCCTCCTGCATGGAACGGGACCCAAGGAATGGATTGTTGCGACACGCGTCTAAGATGATTATCTGAGTGCCGGCCCCATGCGTAGTAAATGTATTAATGATAGATGATAGTGAATAGCCTTGGTGTTTCACGTCTGCAGGAGTGGTCACCCTAAAGTCTATCGGTACAAGGTAATTTTCTCCGTTTACCTGCAGTCCGTGTCCCGCATAATAGAGGATGGCGGTATCGCCAGTCGTTAGTCTCTGCGCAAAGGCTTCAATCGCAGCCCCCATCATGTTATGAGATGCGTCAGTCACTAGCGTCGTCGAATATCCCATCGACGTGAGGCTATCGGCCACTGCTGTGGCGTCATTAACGGCGTTCTTCAATCGATTCCCAGGATAATTATCGTTTCCAATCACTAGAGCTTTGCGAATCACTATCCCTTGGACCGAGCTGGAACACATCACGATCATAAGCGCAGCTAAAAGAATCCTTAACGTCATAGCCTTCCTCCGAAAGCGACGTGTTAATATACACGCCAGGCGACCATGCAAAGCGCTATTGTTGGTCATTATCGTCAGCCCCTATGGTATTCAGCTGGCTATCTATGCCGACTCGTCTCGCAAGCATATTTATGGCTCGGTCCGAAGACCGACGTATAGCCGGCGAAAAACGATGTCGTAAGGACAAGTCCAGATGGTCCTTCTTTTGTGGAGCAGAAAGTGGCGAGCCTTCAAAACTACTTTCAATGCCACCCAGTTCTCGTTGATCTCCAGCAAGTCGGCCCTTTAACATCTCAATTGCAGGCATCGGCCTCTCTTCGGAGGGATAAATTCCTGGTCGTCCGTACTCGTGAATCGGTGTGGTCATCGTTAAAGCGGATCTTTGATCTTCGTGCCGGCTAAATTCTCCAGCCGGTAATGTGGAATATACTGACGGAGCAGCTACATCTCCTAACCCTTCAACCCCCTTCGCAATGCCAGAATCTTCATCCGCCATCCGTATTCCCAGGAGCGTTAACGCTTCCGGTTCTGTATGAGGGAAGCGGCCAACGGTATGAGATCTACGTATACGTCTACTATTCGATAATCGATCGTCTGCCGTGTAGTCGCTATTTGCCTCTTTCCGCAACGCTTCTCTAGATTCGGCAATAGAGATTTCATCCGGATATTGTGTTTGTGAAGACTTCGGCGGAATTGAGGCGGAGCGCACTGCAGCATCTGTATCTCCTAAATAGGAAACGTATAAAGTATCTCCGACTTGTGGCACTTGGCTCGGGGACAAGGTGATTATGTTCGAGCTGACCTGATAATCAGTGAAATCTTCAAGCAGAATGCCATTGCGATATACCTCAATTGTAGAGTTCGGCTGAGGAACATGGCTCATCATAAAGCTAGTATTCCAGCCGTTAATAGGCCCGTGTGGAATTTCACCGATAGCACAATAGCGTTGACTCTGTGATTCGCTGGGAAAGCCGGCAACGCCTACCGCTCGCCTAGCGAAGAGGGGTCGGATGCCAAACAGCATCAGCAATAAAATACAACTAATGGTCGGCTTGATTGTAACTGGCATAGATCTCCCGTATTCCGATAAGCATGAGCATAAAAGGAATGAGTAGCGTCACATCTGTCCCCACGAGCGCCAGCGTACTTGGTTGTCGAGTTGATCGACCAGGGAGCTGCGTGTGCGTTTTGGAAGCTTATGCAAGTTCTCTTCCAAGTTGTTAGGTAATTCCACTGCCCGCCTAAAGTCTATTGCGCGAGTATTTATCGATGGCTTCAGAGCTCGCGTTGCATCTTGAAAGAAGTCGGCTGTAGAGTTTTGTGCGTCAAGTCCGAGCTGCATTTCACGCTTCGGAGATTTTGCTTTTCCAGCCCCGCTCTCTACGTTGTCCAAGAAATGGTTATAGGAATCTCGCGCTTCTTCATAGCTTTCCATTGCTTGCTGATATTCAGGCTCGCTGGGATTAACCGAAGTCTTGACATCACGAACAAATTGCTCAGCTAATGTTCTGTTTGCTACCAAAGTTGAAAGGGCTGATTGTAATGCGGATAAGGTATCGCCTTCCTCGGCAGAGGTGCATCCTCCGACAAAGACGCAAAACAGTAAGAGGATTCCAGTAGCGGATAATACTGAGATGCTTTTATTGATTACAAGCATATAAAGTTCTCCTGAAGGTTGTATTGCTCCGTAAGTGTGCTGTGTGGGTATAAATGGTGACCCTGCGAGTAGTCATTAAGAAAGTTCTCTAGGCAAAGGTATGTTTGTGCATTTGCCAAAAAGCTTTCTAACTGTGTTATAGAGGGTATCGTCCAATAGTCCGAGGTGAGTCCGGACTTTTATTCGTCGAAATCACTTCGTTCCCGCAACGGGAACTTATAGATCGAAACGGGAATGGAAGAATTGTCGCGCTTTAATGGTATTGCGCCGGCAATCACAATGGCCGATAAATACCACATGAGCCATATCGCGATCATGCGGTATCTCTAGCATTCTGCGCATTGGCAAAAGCGGGGAGTTAGGGACGGACATTGGTGCGCTGGTGCCTGTGACCCGCGTTATGTGCGTGTAGGTGTAATGCGCAGTGATGCGTAACGAATAAAGGGCGTTGACTGAACAAGAGGTAGACTACGATGTCTTGCACAATGGCGTGGCATAAATACAGAGTCTCTCAGGTTGTGCTCGCTGTGGTGGCGGTTGCAATGTTGTCGCTGAGCTTATGTTCGACAGTATGTTATGGGCAACTTCAGACCACACATGTCCAGGACACCGTATTTAATGCTGATGGAACCTACGCAACCGGAACAATCAAGGTGACGTGGGCCGCGTTTACGACCGCGGCAGGGAATGCGGTTCCAGCAGGTAACATCGAGGTGACAATTGGCTCAAATGGGGCTGTGTCGTTCGACCTGGCTCCCAACGACAACTCTACGCCAGCGGGATCTTACTATACGGCAACATACAATTTAGGGGACGGAACTGCAAGCAAGGAATATTGGGTTGTTCCGAGCGTTTCGAATACAACCATTGCGGCCATACAGAGTGAGGTCATGCCGGCCAGCGTGGCGGTGCAAACGTTGACGGCGACCCAAGTCAACTCCATGCTGAACCAGTATCTGCCGCTGAGCGGCGGGAGTCTGAATGGCGCGCTGCAATTGCCGAGCGATCCGCAAAGCGCGATGCAGGCAGCTACGAAGAATTACGTCGACAGCGCCGTGGGCACAATTTCGACCACGATGATCCATGCGGTGTCTGCTGCTCCGACGGCAAGCCAAACCATACAGCAACCTTCCGGGACGAATCTTTCGGCCAATATTCTTCAGGGAAGATATTATGCGTCGGCTTTTCAGTCCGGCGGTCAGAACAATGGAATCTCCACCCTTGCTGGAAGTTCAAACTGCGATGTCAATTCCCCGAATGGCCACAGCGGTTGCACGATCGATGTCGATCCGACCTATGGCAATGGAGAGAATCCGCAGGGATACGGCGCGTATCTGTTTGGAAACAACGTAAACAATATGAACTGGCCGTTGGACACGCATGTCCACGATGAGCGCAACGGAGTTATCGCGGACTACTATGAAGATCCATTTTCCGTGGTGCCGAACCAGTCCGCGGGTCAGAGCATTACGTCCGGAATTACGTTGGATTACCAGCAGTGGCCTGCTTACCGGGGAAATGCCGCTGGATCGGAGTATCTGCAAACCACCGATTATGCAGGCGGGTATAACTTTTACAACTACTTCGGATATAGCCAGCCGCACTATTTTTTTAAGGCTTACTACGACAATCTCGCGCTAGCGACGACGAACTATACCTCCGGCCAACAGGAATCCATCATCAACTGGGTGAATTGCCATGGAGTCGGAGATTGCCTGGGCATGACGACGCAGGTGCTTTGCGACGGAGGAGTCAATACCTCCGACGATGAAGGCTGCCATGGAGGGGACTTCATGGTGACGGAAGACCCGGTGGTCTATAAGGGCGTGGTGACGGCGGCGGCCGCAGTGGGTACGAACGCGGTGTACACCTACGCGACCGCGGGCGGCGGAACCCAGGGCCAGGACCGGCTACTGTTAGATACGAATGCGAGCGTCATTCTATCGGGGAATTCGATCACAGGATATGCGAGCCCGCAGTCGACGGGTCCGAGCGGGAACAGCGCTGTGGCTCCGGATTCGGCAAGCGACAGCAACGCGAATTTCCCGGTATCGACAATGGTGCAGCTATGTTATCCGGGATCGGACAACGGAGCGGGAGGGGCGGCTGCCTGCACGGCAGGAAGCCAGCCAACGGGATTTATTCCTTCGGCGTCAGGCATGATCAATCCCGCACCGAGCGTGGCTACAAATGTAGTTGCGGCTTACAGCCCGGTGAGTTCTCCGCAGACGGGATTGCCGGCGGGATTTTGTACGCCGAGCACTTTGCAGTCCAGCAATTCCGCCGGGGCATGCTATCTGCCTGCTTCCGGGACGGCATGCATTACCGACCAGGAAGAATATGAGACGGTCAATTACACCTACAACTCCTCGACACAGCAGATCACGTTGTTGAATCTCCGCTTTCCGCATTTAAACGGACTCTTCTTTGCCCACGGAGGACTATGTGGCTACGCGGTGGAGCAGCAATCGGACGTGTTCAGCGGAGACGCCAATAACAATGGCATCAGCCAGGTATTTCCGGTAGAGGGATCGCCGAATTCGACGACCTTTTATTACATCAGCCAACGAATCAATCTGGGGTATACGTTGCCGGTGCTCGGTGTAAGCACGGGTATCGGCGGGACTTCCCAGACGGGTGGCGGGGAATGTTTTACCCTGAACGCTTTTCTATTCCAGTTGCAATCGGACAACAAGACGGTTGTTGTCGCCTCGAACGTTCCATTTTCGACTGGAGACCTGTCGCCACTGAGCGGGATGACGCTGACGATCACAACTCCAAACTCGACCTACAACGGAAATTACGTTGTTCACTGGGGATCGACGAATGGGAATAACAATGAATTTTCCTATGTTCTGCCAGCAAGTCCAACGGGAAGCGCGCCGAAGTCAGGCACGGCGTCATTCTGCAATACGAATTACAAACTCTATCCCGCGGTTCGCGTGAACAGCGTTATGAACGTGAGCAATAAAAAGGTGGATGGGACGATGAATACGATGCCCATTCCGATTGCGTTTGCGAGCAACGACACGGTGATGGAGCCGCATTACCCGTGGATCGATACGGCGCATGACGTTGGTCGCGCCATCAATCAATATCTGCCCAGGCTGTATAACGGCGGTTCTCTTTACGGAATGACGTATGGATATCTGCTGAGTGGAAGGCCTTTCCAGGGATTTTCAATTACCAATGGCACCGACCAGAACCGGTACATCGGATATGGCGGCACGCATGAACTGCCCGGAGCCGGATACTTCCTGGGAGGCGGCTGGGAAGATTCGATTACGGTTGGGCAGCCGGGCGATGAGGCGGTGTTGAAGGTGAATGGATGTAAACCGAGTCCGATCGGATGCAACAACGCGAAGAGCAACTTTAATGTGCTGCTGATGCCGGGCGCGAATGGATTGCCGCGGCAGGCGCTGAATTACGATCCGAACGCGACGACGTGGACCTTTGGCAGCAGCTATAACCCGGCCGCCAATCCGCCGGTGAATCCGCTGGGGACGGTACAGGCGTATAACCTGCATGGCATTCACAATGTTACCGCGCCCGCAGTCGGGGTGGGCGGGGCTTACCTATATAACAATGGCGGAATGCTGGCGGTGACCACTAACCCAGACAGTCCGGGACTGAATGCATGGTTTGCGAACTATGCGTATGGATTCGGTGCAATGAATTCGAGAACAGTTGACGGCTATCTCTATCGCGGGGCCTCCGCAAATACCATCGATTGCGGCACCGGCACCGGAGATACAAGCTGTACTTTCACGCTGGGCGTACTGAATGCCGTAACTTCGGTGAACGCGCCAACGGTGGCGGCTTCTTCCGCTGTGACCACGCCGAGCGTGACGGTTGGAGGCGGCTCGGCGGTTTCCCGGATAACTTATTCGACGACCGGGTCCGTGACGCCGACGGCGGTTCCGGCGCAGTCATGCGCTGACCAGACGTTCGCAGTGAGCGGGTTGGCGATGGCGGACAATCTTGGGTCGGTTCATCCGCCGGGGCCGTTGGGAAATCTGAGTGTGAACGCCTATGCCAGTGCAGCGAATACGGTGACGCTACATTTCTGCAACGTGAGCGCGGCCAGCGCGGCTCCTCCGGCGGGGGCGTATACGTTTCTGGCGATGCATTGAGGGTCGCTTGTACGTAAGCCGGGATCATAAGTAGGCGCCGAAATGCCTCGGCTTGCTCTAAACACGTAATAGCTCTTACGGACAACACCAATGTTATACAAATCGGAGCGCCGGATGTCATCACTTGCCGCTACGAAAACGAATGAACTACCGGACAGCAAAGAGGGTCCAACGCGAGAAACCGCTAAGGATCTGATCACTACGGCACCCACGATGGCCTGCTATCCTTCCACTCTGTGCTGGACATGCGCGTTCGCACGAACATCCATATTTTGCTGGTTCGCTCGGAAATTCGATCATCCTCCACAATAGTTTCTGCCATTCAAGTACTACGTTTGCAACTCGCTGTCAATAGGTACGAGATTACCAAAGTGTGCAACAGAAGGGCACCCAACCAAAAAAGGATTTATATTGACCAGCGCTTACGCGGCGTGTAAAAAATACACACCGGCAAGAAAACATCTCATATCTGGGGTCTCACGCCCTGAATGGACGCCTTGATCGGATTGTTTCTTTGTAGTACGCATCCCCACTTCCGGCTATAGGTCATGGCAAAACAAAATACTTATCCTCGCAGAGTCGTTGCAATTGATTTTATACGGAGAATGAGGGGCGGCTCGCAAAGCTCTTTGTTGCTATGTAATGATGGTAATTTTTACATAGTCAAGCTCATGGGAAATCCTCAGGGCTCCACTGTACTTTTCAGTGAAGCCTTAGGGACCGAATTAATGCGTGTTGCTGAATTGTCAGTCCCCATGTGGTGTCCGGTTGAGATCTCCGATGAATTCATCGAGAAGCACCGCGAAATCTGGTTTCAGGCAGCGACGCCCGGGCGAGTGCGCCCCAACGCCGGCATACACTTTGGCTCTAAGCTTGTTATGCCCAGTTCTACAGAGGCACTCTACGAATTACTTCCCAGGAATTGGTTTAAGCAAATAGTAAACAGAGAAGAATTTATTGGTGCTCTCCTATTTGATCTCTGGGCGAATCAAATGGACAACCGACAGGCCTTATTTCTTCAACATTCAAATATTCGATCCATTAAAGCCATTTTCATCGATCAAGGAAGTCTTTTTATCCAGAACGAAGATGACGCAGATGTTAATATGTCGCGTGCAATGTTCATGGATTCTTCTATATACGCGGACTTGCCATTAGAATTGATAGTACCGAAATGGCTCACCCGTATTCGGAACTTCAACGAACCGATGATACGGTCGCTCATTGGTATATCAAATATTCCGTCCGAGTGGTACACTCCAGACATTTTAGAAAGTGTTATTCATGGGCTGATGCAGAGCACGCGAATACTGCAGAATGATGTATCTTCTATTGTAAGTTTATTGTCTCACTGTTCAACTATCAATCGGTCGGCGAAGGGACTGGATGACGATATACAACTACACGGTCTTGGACTACGCTCCGGAACCTACAAGCGAGCGGGCCACCGCATATCTGGTGTTTGCTAGATGTGTCGGCGGCACGGAACGTTGCAGCGTGAAAATATTTGTTTTTGCTTCGTTACATGAGAACCTCCCAGAGCCCCATCGACAATATGTTAACGAAGTCGTTGAGAGTGTGTTGTCTTATTCTGAAGTCGATTTGGACTCTTTTTTCAAGGGCATTCAGGGCTTGTCCGTCGGTCCACTGAGATTTAGACTCAACGGCTCGTGTGGTTCACCCGAGCTGAGCGACATATTAAAAGAGATTTTTTCTGAGTCGGGCTATATTTCTCTCCATAAGTAGTTTTTTCGCATTTGTCTTTTCCTGCTTTGAGCAGCCCATGCTTCAGAGCTAACTTCCCTCCTTCTTTTTCTCTGATTTACGTTTATTCAGCGGTGCGCCACAATTTCGTGAGCAGCATTTTTATTATTCTGCTTTTTCTTAATTACGCACCAGAATCCGAAATGCCCCTTTACTCTGCGCTAATAGGCTCCTTTTAGGCCCGTTATAGGAATTCCTCTATTCAGGAATTTCTAATTGGAAATTTCGCTGAAACTATCATTTTTGTCCTCTATGACAAGCACAGATTGATCCTAAGCTGATCATATGACTATCTGGAACCTATATCGTTCCAAGGATCGCGTGCGGGTGACAGCCCTTATCAAAACGGGTAGCAGTGGTGTCCACTTATTCGGAATAATAGGCAGGGTTGTTCTAACACTGGGTTTGTGGTCAGCAGCGATTTGGATGGTAGGCTCCATTAGTGCGCAAACCACTTCTGGTTATTTGACACTAGCTTCCTCGATCAGCACGGTGGTGGGAAACGGAACAGCGGGGTACAGCGGAGACAATGGAGCAGCCGCAACAGCGGAGCTGAGTGCTCCTTCAGCGATCGCCCTGGATGCGAACGGCGATCTCTATAT
>Ga0134128_10000129_pt1 | contig 104798 bp, 94 predicted proteins | sample KB31754_FD_96462 | JGI IMG/M metagenome (GOLD analysis project Ga0134128, IMG submission 96462) | Terrestrial soil microbial communities with excess Nitrogen fertilizer from Kellogg Biological Station, Michigan, USA - KB3-175-4 | ecosystem: Environmental > Terrestrial > Soil > Unclassified ... | reverse complement strand
CGTGCGGCGGCCCCGACGTGTTGATCACTTCATAACTGGGTGTGCCTTGCGCGCGCGCTTGCGAGTATTGTTGAAGCTGCGCCTTGAAGTTGTCTTTCACCTCATCGCTGGCGACGTCTTCCGCGTAGCAGCAGAAATTGTCGACAATAAACGGCCTGACTTGCTTGAATCTTGAATCCATATACAAAGCGCCCAGGATCGCTTCGGTAGAGCGCGCCACAATGCTCGAGCGAACATGCACGCCTTTGCCGACTCGAATGAATTTGCCGATCCCAAGTGATTCGCCGACCTGCTCGAGTGTTTTTGCGCTCACCAAAACGCCGGCAATTTCTGTAAGTTCGCCTTCATGCTTTTCCGGATATGCAGTGAATAGATACTCGGCAACTACAAACTTGAGTACCGCGTCGCCGAAAAATTCCAGACGCTCGTAGTCGTCCTCATCGTTATCGGCGGCATGCGATTTGTGCGTCGTAGCCTCATCAAGCAAATGAAAATTACGCACGGCCACGCCGAGACATTCGACCAGCTCTTCAAGCTGTTTGCGTCGGTCACTAGAGATCGGTGGTCGCTTTTTCATTCGTACGTATGTTAAATATTATGTCACGGGCGCCAATGACAACAGCCCCAAACGCAATAAAGCAAGCTCTATTACGGCTCTATAATCTACACAATCTATGTGTATGCAGAAATGATGATGGCACCCTTGCTATGCTAAGTTCCATAACATAAGCAGCCAATACTTAGGCTGTCCGGAGACCAAAAATGTATCAGCTACAACTCGCTGAAATTGCTTTGTTCGTCCTTGCAGGTTTCGCACTGCCGGCTCTTGGGATGATCGGTCTGGCTTGGGTGATTCAAAGCGTTCTCGGCTACCACAAGCCGAATCCTCTGAAAACGCAGCCGTATGAATGCGGCATGAAGCCACTTCAAGACGCTCATGTGCAATTTGACATCCGTTACTACCTGTACGCGCTGCTGTTCATCTTGTTCGATATCGAAATCGTCTTCATCGTTCCCTGGGCGATTGCCGCACACTCGAGAGAGATAGCCGGTATTCCGTATCTTGCCTCCATTGAGGTCGCCATTTTTATCGCGGTTCTCTTTGCCGGCCTGGCGTATGCCTGGAAGAAGGGAGCACTCAAGTGGGAATAACGCATCATGGCTGACGGAAACAACATTAGAATTCCAGAGGAGCTTCACGATACCGTTCAGGTCAGCAACCTCGACTTCGCGATCGACGCGCTCAGCAAAATAATCGACCCGGTTGCCAACTGGGCGCGCTCCAATTCAGTATGGCCACTGACTTTCGGCACATCCTGTTGCGCCATCGAAATGATGTCAGTTGGAATGTCGGCGTTCGACATCTCGCGGTTCGGTTCTGAAGTTTTTCGGGGCACTCCGCGTCAAGCCGACCTGATTATCACCGCCGGAACCATCACCAGGAAGATGGCGCCGGCCTTGATCACGCTGTACGAACAGTTGCCTGAGCCCAAGTATGTGATTGCCATGGGAGCCTGCACCGTAACTGGTGGCATGTTCAACGATTCGTACTCAGTCGTGCAGGGTGTGGACAGAATTATTCCTGTGGATGTTTATCTGCCCGGTTGTCCACCCAGACCGGAAGGCATCCTGGATGCACTGATCAAGTTGCAACAAAAGATTCGCACCGAATCGTATGTAGAGCGACGCAAGCGCGTATATAAGCAAAACGCCGTTCGCCATGTCGACTATGACACCGGACTGCCGATGGAAACGCTGAGCGAGTTGGTCGACCAGGCGAAAATGGATACGGACGAGTCCTTGAAGACAGGAAACAGGTAACATGACACAGCAACCAGGAGCGGGGGCACATGGAGCTGGACAGCAGCCGCCGGCTGAACCCAAAGAGCTTGCAATTGGACCGTTCGGTCAATTCCTCAAAGACGTTGGCATAAAATCGACTCGACTGGCTGACTCGTCCGGAACATTTGGCGCCAATGTCGAAACACTGGAAGTGGCGGCCGATGACATCGAGCAAACAATGCGTCATTTGCGCACCGCCGGGGACATTGGTCCGCTCGATCTGCTGATCATGGTGAGCGGCGTCGATTCTCCCGATACATTTGACTCCGTTTATCACCTCTGGTCGTACAGTGATTCGCAAAAAGAGCTTGTGGTCAAGGTGCGCGTGCCTAAGGCCTCCGTCGGCGAAGGTCGCCTGCCCCACGTGCCGAGCATCACTCCTTTCTGGCCGGCCGCCAATTGGCACGAGCGAGAGGAATACGATCTCGTCGGCATCAAATATCATGGACATCCTTACTTGCGTCGCATCATGAATCCCTGGGATTGGGAAGGACATCCGCTGCGCAAAGACTACAAGCAACCGATCGACGCGCTAAACGACAAAAATCCTCATAGCATGAGATAGCGCTGTCGTATTCCGCAGGAAGGACTAATATGGCTACCGAAATTACCCAGACCGAAGCAAACCGACAGCGCTACTTGATCCAGCCGTCGCATTACGCTGAGGATACCAACCTCAAAACGGATGAGATGATCATCAATATGGGTCCGCAGCACCCGGCGACCCACGGTGTGTTGCGGTTGCTGCTCACGCTCGATGGGGAAATCGTCAGGCATACAGAACCTGTGCTCGGGCACTTGCATCGCGCGCAAGAGTGGCAAGGACAAAATCGCACGTGGTTCCAATACCAGGCGTTGATTGACCGTGTCGATTATCTTTCCGGGATGTTCACCTCCTGGGCGATGGCCCACGCCTGTGAAAAGATTGATGGTTTGCAGATTCCGGCGCGTGCGCAGTACATGCGCGTGATCTGCGCCGAAATGAACCGCATCACCTCGCACTTGTTGTGGCTTGGAACATACCTCATCGACCTTGGGGCGATGTTCGGCTTTCCTTTTTATCCGTTCCGAGAGAGAGAAAAGCTCTTCGATTTGCTGGAGGCTATCTCCGGACAGCGCATGATGTTCAATTACATCAGAATTGGCGGCGTGCAAAGAGATGCACCGCTTGGCTGGTTCGAAAAGTTGAAAAGATTCACTGATGAGTTCAACGATCGTGTCGACGAGTACGAGGCGATTGTCACGCAGAACCCAATTTTCTTGAACCGGACAAAGGGCGTCGGCGTAATGCCGAAAGAGCTTGCCATGGCTTATGGGGTTACCGGGCCATGCCTGCGCGCCTCTGGCGTGGCCATGGATCTGCGTAGTTATAAACCTTATTCCATCTATGACAAATTGAAGTTCAACGTGATCACGATGGACGGCGACGGCGACACTTGGGCTCGCTACATTTGCCGTATCCGCGAGATGCGCGAGAGCAACAACATCATTCGTCAATGCATCGAGCAAATCCCGGGCGGCACCACTGAAGAGTTGCGCAAAAAACGCGAAGCCTGCAACTCCTGCGGCAAAGCCGATTGCGCCAACTGCGGAGGCGATTTGCAGCTAATGGTTAAAAAGCAGAACTCAGGTCTGCGCATTAAAGCCGGTGAAGGCTTTGCCGCAGTCGAGTCGCCGCGGGGCATTCTTGGCTGCTACATAATCTCCAATGGTAGTGACAAGGCGCAGCGTGTCGCCTGGCGCAATCCATCGTTCTGCAATCTTTCGATTCTGCCCGAACTGTTAACCGGGCGGCCGATCGCTGACATCATGGCGATCTTTGGTTCACTCGACATCATTCTTCCGGATGTTGATCGGTAATGGCGGAGACAAGAAAAGGCTAACAAAATGACAAGTTCACTGGCAGCAGTTCCCAAATCAATTGTTGAGCCGACAGGGCCATATAACTGGATAGAGATTTTCAAATTCACGCGATTGTGCGTGACATGGATCGCTTTGATCTTTCTGCCTGTCTGGTTGGCATGCTGGGCGGTTGGCGAGCTGCCGACACTAATTGTTCTGGCCACCACCCAAGGCAGTGCTCCCAGTGAGACTGCAACTGCCGTGGTGGAAGTACTGCAAGCGTTGGTGCCGATTACGGCTGTGATGGTGTTCATTCCCATCAATGCCATGTTCATGGTTTTGTGCGAGCGTCGCGCTCTTGCATTGTTTACTGTGCGCAAGGGCCCCAACCGTGTGGGACCGGATGGCCTATTGCAAACTGCCGCCGATGCCGTGAAGTTGCTGTTCAAAGAAGACATCACCCCCACGGGCGCTGATCCGGTTATGTTCACGCTCGCTCCGATTTTATTTTTTGCGCCGTCGATTTTTGGAGCGATGCCTTTGCTGGCGGCGGTGACATTCAACCATCCCCTCTTTCAGACGATGCAATTGCCCACTGGCATATTCTTTGTGCTGGCGATGGCGGCGATTCCGACGGTCGCGCTTGTGATGGGCGGCTGGGCAAGCAACAACAAGTATTCACTGGTCGGCGGTTTGCGTTCGGCAGCTCAAGCGATCAGCTACGAAATTCCGCTGGTGATGGCGATCATTACTACCTGTTATATGGCCATGGGTTCGCCGGCTGAGGCTGGCGGCTACAACCCACTCGACGTCGTACATATTGCTATTTTGCAAAACATTCGGACCACAGATGCCGCAACGTCGATTGCCCAGTTGCAGGAGCTGCCATCACAGTACGTTTTCACCAAACCCGACACCCCGATTCCACCGGTGGCAGGAGTGATGGGACAGCCGACGCGTGTGCCGGCGGCGCCGCGATCGCCGGGCTTCTTGCATTGGAACGTCTTTGGACCGAAGATTCTCGACAAAGATACCCAGCAACTGCGCGGTGTGTTGGAGTTCGATTGGAAAGCGGCTATAAGCGATCCAGGCAGGGCGGTATCGACTGCATTTGCCCACTTGCCGCATATTATTGCTGCCGTACTCCTGGCGATTTGCAGCTTCCTGCTCATGGGAGTGTATTTGATCGGAGCTTGCGCCGAAATCAACCGCATTCCGTTTGATCTACCGGAAGCGGAAAGCGAGCTGGTCAGTGGATATAACACCGAATACAGTGGCATCAAGTTTGCTATCTTCTTCTTGGCTGAGTTCACCAACCTCTTTATTGTCGCCACCATTGCTACCGTTATGTTTTTCGGCGGCGGAGCATCGCCGATTCCGGGCTTCCTTGATCCATGGGCGTTCCAGAAGGCGTTCGTTTGGATAGGCGGCATCCTGGCTAGCGCGAATGTGAGCACGGACTTCGCCCGTATCCTGGGATCGTTGTTAAACCCGGTAACCTTGTCTCAGTGGTTCTGGGCTGTGGTGAAAGTTTATAGCATCGTCATTTTCGCCATCCTGGTCCGGGGCACTCTGCCGCGTTTCCGAATTGACCAACTAATGGATTTCAGTTGGAAGCGCCTGATTCCTCTTTCGCTGGTGCTCTTCCTGGCGGTGGCATTCCTCACGGAGTTCGTATCTCATGGCTAACATTCTTACGAGAACAATCGACAGCCTCTATCAAGTCTGGCGCGGACTGAGCACCGTCGGCAAACATACATTCAGAGAGCCTATCACCAAAGAGTTTCCCGACACCAACCCGAATCTGCCCGGCATGTTTCGCGGCAGATTGGCTCTGGCTGTCAACCCGACCAACGGCGAGCACTTGTGCATTTCGTGCTTGCAATGCGAGCGCGTGTGTCCGGATAAGTGCATTCAAATCACCTCGCACAAGAGTCCGGAAACGAACAAGCCAGAACTGATTGATTTCAAAATCGATCACGGTCTTTGCATGTTCTGCGGACTGTGCACCGAGGTGTGCCCAACCAACTGCATTATCAACACTAATGATTTCGAGATGTCGGAGTACACCCGCGAGGCGTTGGTTTACGACCTGAAGAAGCTGACCCTTACTCAAGATGAGTCAGCCTTCTATTACGACAAGAAAGAGATTCCGCTGCCGAAGCCCAAACCGGTGAAACCGGCCGCGGGCGCCGCTCCGGCGGCGGGGGCCAAGCCGGCGGCGGCGGCGGCAGCCAAACCTGCCGGTGACGCGAAACCGGCTGCGGAAGCCAAGCCGGCCGCGGAAGCCAAGCCCGCTACTGAAGCCAAGCCGGCCGCGGAAGCGAAGCCCGCTACTGAAGCTAAACCGGCTGCCGAAGGCGAAGCGAAAGCCAAGCCCGAAAAACCGGCCGCCGGAGGAAAGTCCAAACCCGAGCCCGGCACCAAATCCGGTGGCGAAGCCGGCAAGGATAAACCGGGCGAGGCCCAGAGCCCCGAATAACCGGGACGACTACGAGGGAGACGAAAGTGACACTAGATTATTACCCCTTGGTGGCCCACTGGGCATCCCAACACGTGGAAGCGGGTTTGTTCTACCTGCTCGCGTTTATCGCCTTGCCGCTGGCGTATGGAGTGATCTTCGACCCGCGCATTATTCGTTGCGGATTCATGCTGATTGGTGTGTTCGGAGCAATTTCCGGCATATTCTTCTTATTGCAAGCGCAATTCTTGGCCCTGGCGCAGCTGATGATTTATGCAGTAGGCATCACTCTGGTAGTGGTGATCGCCTTGATGTTGACTAATCCGAGAATGGAGCATGATGTGGCGCCCGTGGTGGCAGGCAACCGATTGCCCGCGGTGATTACAGGGATCGGTTTGTTTGTGGTCATCTACCTTGCTTTGCGCTCCGAAACCTGGCAAGTTCGCAATAACATTCCGATGGTTGCGCCTTCCGAAAACGTGCTTCGCCTGGGACAGTGGCTGCTCGGCTATTATTCGCTGCCCTTTGAATTTGCCTCTGTTTTGTTATTTGTGGCGTTGGTGGGTGCGGTAATGCTTGCCAAGGCGGATGAGCCCGCTTTGCCTGAACAATTTATAGATGATGCCGAGGAGGCCGAAGAGAATGTCGTTAAGGTCTAGCTTTATTACTCTCGCCTACGTGGCTCTCGCCACCATTCTGGTGTGCATTTATTCTTGGGGTTCATTAGCCCAGTTGGCTCAGTCTGGTGCTGGTGCACACATGCCCGAATTCACAGGAGGCTTATCGGGGATTCTCACGAATTTGGAATCCACGTTCCACGCGCCCCCGGATGTATTAATCGCAATCGCTCTGGCTGTGCTGGCGGTAGTCGCGATTGTGTCAGGCGCGGACATGCCTATCATTATGATTACCGGGACACTGGCGGTCTTTGTCACACTGACGGTAATGCAGACCGAGCCCATTCGTTATATGACGCTCGCTGCATTGCTTTTCTGCGTCGGATTCTACGGATTGGTGGTGTCGCGCAATGCTGTCCGCGTTTTGATGTCTATTGAGCTGATGCTTAATGCGGTTAACATCAATTTGGTGGCACTGGCCAGATTCATCGACCCTGCTGGAATTCGCGGACAGGTTTTTGCCGTGTTCATTCTCACCGTCGCGGCTGCCGAAGCCGCAGTCGGGCTCGCGATCGTGCTGGCCATTTATCGCAATATGGCGACAGTGGACATGGAGAAGTTCAACCTCCTCAAGTGGTAACAGCAGCAGCACGATTTCATGGTGCGATCCCGCTGCTCGCCTGCTTGATTTGTTCCGGCTGTAGCCGGACGAATCAGCCTGAAGCGGCAACCGTTCCATTGCAGTTGGATGGACGTCGGTGGGTTGCCGTGCAGAAGAACGTTCGGCACCATGCGGGAGGCGACTTCATCAGGGAATACTTGCCTACGGGGCAAACCGTGGCTGATTGGAAAGAGATAGTGACGGTGCAGGAATTTTCAACTGCTATGGCGAAACATCCGATTAGCGCGCGCGACTTCGAAGCTGCGTTTATGAACGACTTGAAGAAGGACACTGCGCACCTCGATTCCAACGTACTCAAGGACAGCGACCAAAATTTGCTCATTGCCTGGAAAGCGCAGACCGATGCGAAGCTCGGCAATGAAAATGGTTTGGTTCGGATCACGCAGGGTCCACAATCGGTGGACGTCATTCAATACACATCGCGTGAGGCTCTTACTGAAGAGCAAATGAAAAGGTGGCAAGCAATATTAGCGAACACCCAACTGGATGAAATCGTTCGCTGATCGCGTGCGGAACAAAAGAAGGTTTGCATATTCTTCGTTTGCTAGCGCTGCAGATGAGGATGTGCCTATGTCTGAATCTAAGAAAAAACCGCAATCCGGCATGATTTATCGCCTTCTAGGCAGCACCGGTGAGCGGGTGTCAGCCATAGGACTTGGCGGCTATCACATCGGGTTGGTCGAAGACGAAGACGAAGCGATCAAGATTGTGAGGTCGGCGATCGACCGCGGTATCACCTTCATGGACAACAGTTGGGACTACAACGAAGGCAAAAGCGAAATTCGAATGGGGAAGGCATTGCGTGATGGATACCGCGAGCGTGTCTTTCTTATGACTAAGGCAGATGGACGAGACAAACGTTCTCTTACGGAGCAGCTCGATCAATCGCTATCTCGCCTGCAAACCGATCACCTTGATTTACTGCAGTTTCACGAAGTGATCCGCATGGACGATCCTGATCGGATCTTCGCGCCCGGTGGCGCCATTGAAGGGGCAATAGCGGCAAGGCAGGCCGGAAAGATCAGGCACATCGGATTTACCGGTCACAAGAGTGCGAAGATTCATCTGAAGATGTTGCAGACGGCGGAGCTTCACGGCTTCAAGTTTGATACTGTGCAAATGCCACTCAATCTGATGGATGTGCACTTCGAGAGTTTTCAAAAACAGGTACTTCCGCTTTTGCTGGATCGGCGTATGGGAGTCCTTGGCATGAAGCCGATTTGCGCCGGAAAGTTGATGGAGTCGCATACGGTGAGTGCGGTCGACTGCTTGCACTATGCATTGTCCTTGCCCACCGATGTCGTTATTACCGGTTGCGATTCAATACCAATTCTCGACCAGGCCTTAGATGCGGTGTCGAGCTTCCGGCAATTGAATCGAGAGCAGATGCGTAGTCTCGAGGAAAAAACTGTTGATGCTGCTGTCGAGGGAAAATTTGAAGAATACAAGACCACTCACGAGCATGATTCAACGATGAAGCATCCGCAATGGCTAGGTGCCGCGTAGTCAATGGACTATCATTTGTCCCCTGATTGAGTAAAAATGACAGGTAGGCAGATGACAAGTAATGTGAAAGCGGCCGGCACGCAGAGCGCTACCAAAACCGGGCGTGTAGCCGAAGTAAGCAAGCCGAAAGCAGGATTGAATATCGTCGAGCGGCCCAAGCCAGAGCCTGGTGCTGAGCAAGTGCGTTTGCAAGTTCAAGCGTGCGGTGTGTGCCACAGCGACAGCTTCTGCATGGACGGTACGTGGCCGGGGTTGAGCTATCCGTTGGTGCCCGGACACGAAATTGTCGGCATCATCGATGAAGTGGCACCAAATGCCGTGCGCTTCAAGAAAGGCGATCGCGTGGGCGTGGGTTGGCATGGTGGACACTGCGCCGAATGCAACGCCTGCCGCAGTGGTGACTTCATTTGCTGCGAGCGTTTGGAAATTCCGGGAATCAATCGAGATGGAGGTTATGCCGAGTACGTCGTTTTTCCAGAATCAGTTTGCGCGCGTGTTCCCGACGGGATGGATTCTGCTGAGGCTGCTCCGCTCCTTTGCGCCGGCGTTACAACCTATAACTCATTGCGTCATGCAGGAGCGATGCCGGGTGACACAGTAGCAATTCTTGGATTGGGAGGATTGGGGCACCTCGGTGTTCAATTCGCGGCCAAAATGGGATTTCGCACTGTCGGTATCGCGCGTGGCAGTGAAAAGGCTGACTTCGCCAAAAAGCTGGGCGCACATCATTATATTGATTCTGAAAAGGCGGACGCGGTGGAGCAGCTAAAGCAGCTTGGCGGTGCGAAGGTGATTCTGTCCACTGTGACAAGTTCGCGCGCGGTAACTCCGTGGGTCGAAGGTCTAGGATTGAACGGCAAGCTCGTGTTGGTCGGAGCCGACATCGAGCCTTTGGGGATCAACCCCGTTCAACTGCTCGGACAACGCAAGTCGATCGTGGGCTGGCCGAGCGGCACGGGCAAGGACTCCGAGGAGTGCCTGGAGTTTTGCGCGCTTACCGGTATTCGCCCGATGATCGAACGCTTCCCATTTTCCAAAGCCAAAGAAGCATACGATCGCATGATGAGCGGCAAGGCGCGCTTCCGTGCGGTGATCGAACTTATCTAGCGTAGTGCGCTAAGAAGTAACGAGTTAAGTGATAAAAGATCGGAGCGGCGAAGCAGAGCGAGTCGATGCGATCCATCATGCCGCCGTGTCCGGGAATGAGGACGCCCCAGTCCTTGACGCCGCGGTCGCGTTTGATGGCGGACATAACCAGTCCGCCGCAGAATCCCATAAGCGTAATGATAGCGGCCATTATGGCTGCCTGCCATGGATTAAATGGAGTCATCCAATAGAGCGCCGCGCCGAGCGCGATGGATGATCCGACTCCACCGACGAAACCTTCTATCGTCTTATTCGGGCTGACCTGAGGGCTGATTTTGTGTTTGCCACAGAGTTTACCGAAGACGTATTGTAGAACATCGCTGATTTGCACCACAAAAACAAAGAAGCACAACAACTTTGCGCCGTCGTGAAAATTGGGCGTATTCACATCAAGTAATGCCGGCGCATAGCTAACGAAGTAGACGCAGATCATCAGCGCCCACTGGATCTTGGAGGTACGCGTGAGAAAGTCGGTGGTATCGCCGACGAGGACGATGCGCATGGGGATAAATAGGTATGCATATACAGGTATAAATATGAGAAAGAACGCTACCCAGTTAATAGCCAGCAAAAAATAGTGAATGGGTGTGATAACAAAAAATACCCAAAACAGGGCGCGATGATCTGCGTGCCGCGTCGGAGTGAGAGTTATGAACTCTCGCAGAGCGAGGAACGATACGAGGCCGAAAAGAATGATGGATCCCATTCGTCCGGCGATAATTGCGATGAAGAAGGTAATGACCATCACCCACCACGCGTTTATTCGCGAGTTGAGATTTGCCATGACCTCTGCATGCTTCTCGTCGGTGAAACGTTGTTTCAGAACCCAGGCAATTAACGAGGCTAATGTGAGCACTGCCAACATCCCGAAGACGATAAACCGCGCTTGTGGATCGGATGTGAGGTTCATAAGTGTGCGCACTCCTGTACGGCTAGCCGCGCTCGCTCGAGAAACTGCTCTTTATGTTCAGTCGATTCCAGACGCAATGGGGTGCCAAAGGTAACTGAGCAAATTAGCGGCACCGGCAAGAATTCTCCTTTGGGCAAAACGCGATTGGCGTTGTCGATAAAGGCCGGAACAAGGTCTACATTTGGACGGGCTTTGGCGAGATGGTAGATGCCGGGCTTAAAATCGTGCAACTGATCGTCAGTGCTGCGAGTTCCCTCGGGAAAGATAATCAGCGATTTGCCTTGGTCTAGAATTGCTGTTAGTTGGGTAACCGGGTTGTTTTTTCTGGTGACGTTTTGCCGTTCGATCAATGCCACTTGGAACACTTTCTCGCACAACCAGCGCCGCAGAGGACCCTTCGTCCAATAGTCGGCCGCGCCGGCGGCAGTGGTGCGCTCCCGCAGGTTGGGAGGCAGCACCGCCCACAGTATCAGGAAATCGAAATGGCTAGTGTGATTGGCAAAATAGATCCGTTGTTTTGATTCCGGGGTGCAACCCATCCAACGAGCTTGAACCCCGGTAAATAATTGCACTAACAGAGCTAACGGATTCATCCTTGAAAAGCCCAATTTGCCCGGGGCGATTGCCACAGGCAAATTATAGGGTTTGCTTGTGATGAACACAATCAATATCTAGTTCGGCGAGGGCTCCGATTTGATCCGATTACCCATCCAGGCGTAGGCGGACGAACCGAGCAAGAACGCGATGCCTGCGATTACAAAGGACGCGCTCCTTTCCAGTATATTTGCTGATGCCAGGTCGAAGAAAAGTAATTTCAGTGCGGCGGCGGCGAAGAAGATTAGACCGATCGCCCGATATTCCTTATCTTTAAGGGAGAACCCGGCCGCTATCAACAGCAGGGCCGTCATTGGCCATATCATGGTTGCAAGCGGATTGGCCGTCATGAAGCACGGGGCGGCTAGAGATGTCGTGCACGCGCAAAGAACGTAAATTACTTGGGCAATCGACAGCTCGGGTGCCGGCGTTGCGTCTTTGAACTGGGGCATCCGGTAGCACCATGCCGAAAATAGGTAAGACAACACAGCGATAGCGGCGGTCACTAGCGGCCATTGCATCGCGATACCACGCCAAATGACCAACATTGGATGAGGGATGACACCAAAGATGACCCACAAATACGTGTAAGCCGTCAGCAAGCCTGCGAATAGACGGAATACCGCTTGCTTGTACTTGAGTCCGGCGTAAGTCAGCAGCGAGATTTCAGCGAGCAGAAATGCCGGGACTGCGTTGGCCACCAGCTCCATCGGCACTGCAGCCGTGCTCAGCGTTAGACCGGTCAATTTCGAAATTGGTTCTAAATTTATTTTGCGCGAGCGGAACATCTTCGATGTGCGCCAGTAAAATGCGGCGACAGCGTTGAGAAAGATGAAACGGCAGCCACTGAACACGCCTTGCAAACTGAGAAGACCCATGCCGACAAACAAGATCGAGTTGAGCACCATCATGGTGCCGACCAGTCCCTCCTTTTCCTGCGATTCAGCCAGAGCGATTGTGCATATCGAGTTGGCGAGCCAAATTGCCGTCAGAAACCCAAGCGAAATCAAAGCGCTGATCTGCGGATCGAGGACGCTGATTTCGCGCGCGGCAAAAATGCCGAATGTTAGATATGAGCCAAGACAGCTGACGGCATGCAGATTGTACCATCGCATTTTGATCACGGCGAACGCCATGCCGCACGTGAGGATTGCGCACGCCGCTATGGAAAACATGCTTATCGGGTTTAACGATATAGTGACCAATGCCAGCGACGTGCTGAGTATGGCCATGAACTCCGACTTTCTCCAGATCGCATGTCCAATCGATGCCACCGTGAAGGCGAGCAGAAGAACCAGGTCTATCGCTGGGTTGTCTATGACTTTTACGGCTTGGACGTTTTCCATGGCGTACACAACGAAATAACCGAGTGCGTATCCACCGGCGACCAGTCCCTGCCCGAACCATTTATTGTCGGCCAGCCGCAGGGTGCAGTATTCGCCGCCGCCAATGAGCCCGATCACGCCCAGCATGGCCAGTGCGACGCGAATTAATGCCGGCATTGACTGCCAGGAATATGCAAGCAGGAAAACGGCACCGAGGACAAGAAAAACCACACCGGTGAGATTGAGAATCCGACCGACGTTGAAGCCCTTTTGGGCGCCCGGCGTGTCCGGCGCGCAACTGTGGGGCGGCGGCGATTGCGTTGAATCGGTAAAGGGCATGCCTTCCGTGGCGTCAAATGCCTGTTGCATGGCTCGTCTCCTGTGGGACGTTACCAGGCTAACTTAGTGGAGACTGCAATTTGCTGGTCAACATTCACTTAACGAACTGTGGCGGTCAGCAAAGTCGTGTTATATTGGTTGAATCGATAGGGCAAAGCGGGCTTCGCCCGCCGCTACCAAAGGTATTAACTGATGATCAAGCAGCATATTAATTAAAGCGCTCAAGGATCATCCTGGTGTTCAGGCACCTCGCTTCGTCGCGGCTCAGGGAAGGTCCTGGGCTTTTTTATTGCCGAATTTATCCCGACAGCGGTCTTACGACCGCCGTTGCGGCAGTCGAGGTGTTATATGTTGCGATTCCATCAGGTGTCGAAGTATTTTGGCGCACAGTTGCTTTTTAGTCGGATCAATTGGCGCGTTGATCCAGGACAGCGAATTGGGCTTGTTGGCGTCAATGGCTCCGGCAAGTCAACTTTGCTGCGACTATGCTCGGCAGAGTTGGAACCGGATGAGGGCTACGTCGAAAGGCATCCTCGATTGCAAGTCCAGTATTTACCGCAGATGATCAAAAGTGATTCTCTGGTGAGCGGTGGACAAAAGCAGTTCAATTCATTGCGAGATCTGCTGATGTCGCGTGCTGATCTGTATTTGCTTGATGAACCGACCAACAATTTGGACGAACAACGCATTGAATGGCTGGAGGATGAACTGCGCCGCATACATGCTTCTTTGATCATTGTCTCTCACGACCGGGCCTTTCTCGATGCGACGGTGGAGCGAATTGTTGAAGTCGATTCGTGCAATCAGTCAGTTATAGAATATGGCGGAAATTACTCTGCTTATATGCAGACTAAACAATTCGATTTTGAGCGGACGCAGAGGCTGTATAGCGAGCAGCAGCGCCGAATGAGAAAGCTCAAGTCGGCGGTCGATGAACTTAAGCAGAAGGCTTTGGCGACTGAGAATTCGACCGTGGATGATTTCTATCGAGGCGTCAGCAAGCGAGTCGCCGCCGCGGCCAAGGCTCGAGAGAAACGTTTGCATCGGATGGCTGACAGCCAGCACCATATTGATAAACCGCCAGTGCAACGGGTCGTTCGCATGCCGGTGCCCGAGTGCGCTCGGCACAAGCGTCTGTTAATTGAAATGCGCGGTGTGGTGGCCGGGTATCAATCCGTCGTACTACGCAATCTCAATTTGACTGTTGAAAGTGGACAACGCATTGCCGTTGTCGGTTCTAACGGGGCCGGTAAGTCATTACTGCTGCGGACGTTGGCGGCGGAGCTCGAGCCCTTGTCCGGACAGATCACGAGGGCGACGAACGTTCAAATCGGATATCTTGCTCAGGATCGCAACTTACCTGCGCATAAGCGTTTGATTGATTGGTTCAGCAATGAGATTGAAGCTTCCAGGGCGACGCCCGGCAGCGCCTCCAAAAATGCCGGGCAGATCCGAACCTATCTCCATCGATTTTTATTTTCCGGCGATGATGTGTTTAAAAGGATCGGGCAGCTCAGTGGCGGCGAGGTCACCAGGTTGCAACTGGCGGTGTTCATTGCTTCGGGTGTGGAGCTTATGGTTCTTGATGAGCCGACCAACCATCTTGATCCGCCGTCGATTGAAAGCCTGGAAACAGCATTATCACAATTCGATGGAGCGCTGGTGATTGTGAGTCACGATCGCGCTTTCCGGAAACGGTTGAATCCGCAACTCACATGGACTGTGCAGGAGGGTTCGGTTGGGTGTTCGAGCTACGGATTTTGAGCTTGCAGCAGTCTGGCGATGCTCAAAGCTCGGCGCACGCAGGTGGCTGCTGCACCCAGGCAAATTACGACCAACGCCAGAAGTAGTATGTACGAAGTTTGATGAAACCAGAACTCGGTGCATCCGACGATAATGGCGATCGAAGTTGTAGCCATTCGGTGAGGCTTGGCCATGGGTCCGCAGAAATTTTGGGGCTGACCCAACGATCCGCCGAACGCACGAACGTAGGCGGTTAACACGGCGAGCAGGGCTGCGAGCCATCCGAGGTGAGCCCCGAGCGGTTGAACGCCGCACGCGAATCCGGTGCAGACCAAGATTATGCTGTCTTCCAGACGGTCGGGAAACTCATTGAACATGACACCAGTGGCGGTGCCAAGCTGATTTTCCACAGCCATGAGACCATCAATCATATTGCAGCAAAGGCGAGCCTGCACAAGGAAGGCGGCGATGATCCAGCACATGATGTGAACCACCGGGTCGAGTTGATTGCCGATGATTAAGAGCGTGCCCGCGATGATTGCGAAAACTAATCCGATCATGGAAACGCCGTTGGGTTTGAGTCCGATACCGGCACAGAATTTGGCGAGCTGGTGAGCCCATGAGGAAGACCTTGCGGCGATCGGGCGGCGTATGCCCTCGCCTTCGAAATGCTCGTCAGACATCCTGCCATCCCCTCGTACGCTTACGGCAATATGATAGCGCAAGGCATAAGCGGGCTTCCGCCCACCGTTACCATCTGGAGGATGTGTTGGTAGCAGCGGGCGACCCGCGGGGCGCATTGCGGCTTGCTACGCAAGCACGCACTGCTGGCGAGCCCGCTGTCAGGACGACAATTAGTCGACTCCGAGAAGTACGTTAAACAGGAATTTGCCTGCGGTTTTGATCTTGCTGGGTTTTGGAGGGCTGAAGTCGGGCGGCAGTCCGACCGCGGTGGTTGTTTCTGGGGATGGTTTGGCATCTGGATTAATGACTTCGATTTGAACAGGCGGGGGCAGGAGTTCTTGATACGGCTGCTCGGCTGACGAAGAAGAAGTGACGGACTGGGTCGGCGACGTTTCAGATCTGGATATGGCGTGTTCCAGGTGAACCAGAGTCAGTCCCATTTTTAATTGATTCATCAAGTCAGTGAGATAAGGCGCCTGATCGGGAAACTGCGCGCACACTCTTTCGTAGGTTGCCAAAGCGGATTCGAGCTGGCCGTCGTCTATGAGGAGGGAACCCATCAAAATCTGGTAGCCGGGGTTGTGCGGATCGGTGCTGATTGCCTGGCGGTCTTCCTCGATGGCTTCAGCGGTTCTGCCGAGATCCGCCAGGTACATCGCGCGCGAATGGTGCGAACGCGCCTGATGCTTCCAGGACTTGGCGGTGTTCGCGGTTGCCACAGCGGGAGCCGATCTGGTGACGATTGAATCGGCATCGGTGTTGAAAACTTGAGCAGCTACTCGAGTCGGCGCGGCGCAGCAAAACAAGAGCAGCCCCGCGCATAAGGGGATGCGTAATTTGTTCATAAGGGATATTTCCGGTCTTACTTAGATATTATCAACATTTTCTCCAACTGCGCAATTGGAAAGTTTGCGCAGATGCGCAGCCTGAGCCGATTTTTGCAAACGCCAATTAAACGAGATCTGCCGGTTTCCGCAGCCTGACCCGGAAATGCGAGGTCGGTTGGCCGCGGATTTGGGTGGTGCCGGCTCAGCGACAGGATTTAGCGGAATCGGTTGAGACCGGTTGAAAGTGATGCTGGTTGGAGCGAGAATGGAGCCCGGCATGGCGAGGAAGATTTTGTGCCTGACGAGATGGACGGGTTATCCCCCAAAGAAACGACGCGCTACAGCCGGCATTTGATCTTGCCGGAGGTGGGGGCGGAAGGACAGCTCAACCTGAAGCGAGGACGCGCGCTAGTGGTCGGCGCCGGGGGCTTGGGGGCACCGGTTTTGCTCTACCTGGCCGCCGCCGGTGTCGGAGCGATCGGACTGATCGATGACGACAAAGTCGACCTCTCAAATCTGCAGCGCCAAGTTCTCTACGGGCAAGGGGATGTCGGCAAGTCCAAGGCAGAAACTGCGAAACAACGGCTTCAGGAAATCAACCCGTTGATCACAATCACAGCTTATAACTACCGGTTTTCCGCCGAGAACGCCTTGCAGTTGATATCGCAATACGATGTGATCATTGACGGCACCGACAACTTTTCGACGCGTTACCTGGTAAACGATGCTTGCGTTCTCGCGGGCAAACCGAACGTGCACGGGGCCATTTATCGCTTTGAGGGGCAGGTTGGCGTATTTTCTTATGACGGCGGACCATGCTATCGATGCCTTTTCCCGGATCCGCCGCCGCCCGACGCTGTTCCCAATTGCGCGGAAGGCGGCGTGCTCGGAGTGATGGCCGGCACAATCGGCATGTTGCAGGCCACGGAAGCCATCAAATTGCTGCTCGGCAAGGGCAGTTCTCTTGCCGGAAAGCTGCTGGTATACGATGCGTTGCAAACACAATTTGAGACACTTACAGTTCGGCGTGACAACAACTGCCCAATATGCGGCGATAACCCGAAGATAAAATCGGTGGTGGAACAAGCTGTCGTTTGTTCGGCGGATCGACCGGTGATTCCGACTGTGCAAGTGCGTGATCTTCACAAAGAGCTGGACGCAGAGCGGGCGCCGTTTTTGCTGGATGTGCGGAGCCAGGAGGAGTTCGATCTTGGTCATTTGTCCGGCGCTGTCCATATACCATTGCCCGAGTTGGTGCAGCGATTGTCTGAGCTAAATGCGGCGATACCGATCGTTGTTTATTGCAAAACCGGCAGGCGCAGCCAGCGCGCTGCAGAAATTCTAGTAGAAAACGGTTTTTTGCAGGTGCGAAATTTGGAAGGTGGAATCGCGGCGTGGGCGATGCAAGTCGATAGCGGGTTGGCCGTTTATTGAACAGCGGGCTTGTGGACGCCGGTACAAACTTCGTGAAGGCGATTAGCCGCCGCTGCGGGCCGCGATTAGCCGCCGCTGAGGGCGGCGATGATGTGAACCACGTCGTCCTGGCGCAGCGGGATCTGGAGTTTATGTGCCGGTTCGGTGTTGACGAAAATCTTGATGTGCTGCCGAATTCCGTCTTGCTCGTCAATCATGCGAAAGCGGATGCCCGGATAACGCGCGTCCAGATCGGCAAGCACCGCCAACAACGTTTCGCCGGCGGCCTCGACACTGGCCGCTCCTTTTGTGTAACTTCGCAATGGGCTGGGGATGCGTACTTTCATGCGCATTCAGCTGTGGGCAATGGCCACAGAATATATTTCCGGCAGATGCCGAACCAGAAGTTGCCAACTCTGGCCCTCGTCAAAACTTCCCCAGACTTCGCCTTGTGTGGTGCCGAAATAGAGACCGAGTTTATCCAAATTGTCTGCCGTCATTGCTTGCCGTTTCACCGTGAAATAGGCGTTTGACGCAGGCAGCCCTTTGTCGTGGCGCTTCCAGCTTTTGCCACCATCGGCGGTGCTGTAAACGGCGGGCTTGCCACCGGGGCTCGTGCGAGGCCACACTTCCGTTCCATCCATGGGGAAAACCCAAGCTCTCTCGGCGTTCGTCGGGTGCAAGACGATGGGGAATCCGATGTCCCCAATATCGGCCGGCATATTTTTGCCGATGCGCACCCATTCTTCGGCTGGTCTGTCCAGACGATAGATTCCGCAATGATTTTGGTGATACAAGCGATCGGTTTGCACGGGATGCATGACCATGCAGTGCGGATCGTGACCGTAGGCGGCGTTGGGGTCGGGCATGAAGTCGGCCGCGATCCCCTTGTTCATCGGCTTCCAGGTTTTTCCGGCATCACGACTATGAAATATTCCGCCGACTGAAATTCCGATGAACATTTCTTTTTCGTCTTTCGGATGCACGATGATGGAGTGCAAAAATTGACCGCCCGGAGTGGCGCCATTTTCGGTCCACTTGCTGTAATCCGGGTGGTCGTTGAATCCGCTGATTGCTTGCCAAGTTTTGCCGTTGTCTTCGGTTCTGAATAAGCCGGCCGGTGCTGTGCCTGCGTACCAGTTGCCGTTGCCGTGTGCTTTGGTCAGCCAAAAGACCGAGTCTACGACTCGCCCTTTTTCGCCTTCAGGCACCTTTGGAAATGCCGGTGGTGTTTCGGCTTCGGTCCAGTTTTTGCCGTTATCCGTCGAGCGGAAAACAGTGGGTCCAAGGTGTCCCGTTTTTGCCGCCATCAACATTGTGCCGTCGCCATTACCGGACGACACGAAGTGATAAATGACGTGACCGAGAAACTGTGGTTCGGATAAGGACCAGCTTTTTCTCGTGTTGTCGCTGGAAAGAGTAAACGCACCCTTTCTGGTACCGATGAGCAGCGAGAGTGATTTGCCTGTTGCCATGCCCCGCCCCAATATGCAGCCTGAGAAGGAGGAAATATAACATAACTGCCGGCATCTTCGTAATTTCCCCACTGACAGGGGGGCGGCCGGCACGTACTATTCTGCTCACTCAGGCGTTAGTCCACCATCCCCAGTTTCAAACGCCGAGCCAAAGACAGCACAGCTGGAAGGTACCGTCATGGCAGGACAAGAACAAATCAACGAAGGCACTATCAATCGCGAAGCTATGCTGGAAGGCGCTGCAGCGGCGCTGCGGGTCGATCCGATTCGCTTGCTTCTAGAGGGGCGCGAAACGAGCACCCACAGCCAAATAACGAAGACCGAGGACGGCAAGATGACGATATCCACCGACATCCCGCATGCCAGCTCACCGACCCCGCGCCCGACGGCGCACAGCATCATGACGGTGGAGGGAAAGAGCACGTTTCCGCTCGGTTTTGAGCACCATCTGGACCGACGGCAAGAATTGCCGACGCGAAAGCGAAACAAATCCAGCCAACGGCGTGCAGTGTGTCTCTATCTTGCACGACAGCAAGCTGGGCGACTTCGGATACTTCCAGACCGGCACCAAAAACGGCGCTCTCGAATACAGAACCGTTCTGCGCACGCAGCAGGGCGGAGTTCTCGGCATAGTCGACCAGACATTCTTCGCTGACGGGCGCATCAACACCGTGGCCAGGAAGCCGGATCACCTGAAGTAAGCCGGAAGCGACGAAACCGCAGCCCGATGCGAGCAGCACCGCAGGCGCAGCCGGCTGATATTGCCCGGCGCCCGCCCTCCCAAATCTCGAGGAAAAGCATCCTGCGGCGGGCACATTGCCTGTAAGAAGTTTCGTGCTGGTCGTTAAGGATAGACTCGGTGAATTCGGAGCAGAAAATCGCTGCCGGCAACATGGCCCTGACGCGCGGGCTTTATATGGAAGCTCAGCGCCATTTCATGGAAGCGCTGCAGGAAGTGCGCGCCTACGCGCAAAGCGACCCGATGTGGAGCGAGATTCACCGGGGACTGGCGCAAGTCTATCTGCAATTCCAAAAGCCCGATGACGCAGAGAAAGCGGCTCAAACAGCGCTGGAAACAGACGATCACTATTTCGGACCCGAATGTGCCGCCAACGCCTACAACTGGTTCTTGATAGGCGACGCCTTGCGCATGAAGATGGAATTCGAGCAGGCCAAAACCGCTTACGAAAAGAGCAAGCGCATCCTGGACCGTGAATTCGGCAGTACCCACAGCCAGACGATTCAAATTTTTTCGCGCATGGTGACGCTGTATCTGGAAAGCGAGCAGGAGTATGGCTTCGAAGAGGTACACAAAGAGGCGCTGGCTGCTTATCAGTTGTGCTACCCGGTGGGTGCCTGGGTGCAGTTTGTGCGGCTGAAAGAGCTGGTCAGCGATTACGTGAGAAACGGCAACGCGACTAAGGCCGAAGCGATGGTGCAGCGCGAGCTGCAGATACTGAGCAAGTTGCTCGGACGAAATCACGTGGAAGTAGCCGGAGTCTTGCAAGTACATTCGGAGCTCTTGAAGGAACAGCACCGCCTGCTGGCTTCGTGGAAAGTAAGCAGCCAGACTGACAAGATGACGCGCTCCATCGTCGACCAATTATTTCTATCGGAACAGCGCGATTACACCGGCGAACTGGACGATTGCCGCTCGGTAATGGAGCGCATGCTGTCCATGCCGGGCTCGCTTGGGTCAAATGGGCCGACGATGCTGCAACAGAGCTGGTGGAAAGTGGATCCCAAGAAATCGGCACCGGACGAGCTCATTGCCACCTTGCGCTATAACGATTCGCTCGATGAGTCCGATCGCAAAGCCAGACTGAAAGTAACGATGAAGCTTTCCAAACGCGGGCCGAAGGTGCATGTTGACTATAACTGCACGCTGGCGAATTCTCAAAGACTCGCGCTAGCCAGAGATCTCGTGCGTTTTACAATTTCCGAAATCGATCAGACGCTGTCTGTTCTGCCGACAACACTTATGGCAGCGACGAACGAGCTGAGGGCTGTGAGCATCCCTCAAGGTGGCGTTTGGCCGACTCCCCAACAGTACAACGAAGCAATCCAAAATCCCAAGCAGTGTTTCGGACCGCTGGAGTTACGCGAGGCCCTGCCGGACGTCAATCAGCTCGGGCTGCCCAAGCCTGTTTCAGGCAACTTTGCCACTATCTACAAGCTTGGAAGCAGCAAGGGTGACTGGGCAATCAAATGCTTCACGCATCGAATCACGGATGAGCATGCCCGCTACCGGGCAATCTCGACGAGGCTGGCTGAGACTAACATGCGCTACTTCGTGCCTTTTCAATACATTGCCGAAGGCATTAAGGTGCGCAACGACTGGTTCCCTATGGTGCAAATGAGTTGGGTGGACGGCAAAGCGCTCAACGTCTACGTGGTCGAACACCTGTATGAGCCCAGAGCGTTGGGCAATTTGGCCGACAGCCTGGCGACGATGATCGATAGTTTGCTTTCCGCTGGTATCGCACATGGTGACCTGCAGCATGGCAATATTTTAGTCGTGGAGAATGATCTTGTACTCGTCGATTATGATGGGATGTGGGTTCCTGAGTTGGCTAAGTACAAAAGCAATGAACTGGGGCACCCGAACTACCAGCACCCTGGAAGAACGAAAGAACACTTCGGTTCATACTTGGACAATTTTGCCGGATGGTTGATCTATTGCTCATTGCGCTGTCTGTACGAAGATCCGCAGTTGTGGGAAACTTTACAGGGCGGCGATGATTGCTTGTTGCTACGTCGGGAGGACCTGCAAAATCCTCAACGTTCGCCTCGCCTGCAGTTGTTGCTGACGCATGAGAACGATGAAGTGCGCGAGCACGCAAGGGTGATTACTCGGTTGCTGTCGGTGCCCCCGGAAAAGGTGCCGACTTTCGCAACGGTTTTTTCAGCGTGAGTGTCCAATGAGTTCTGCCAGCAAACCGCCCCGGAAGGCACCTTCGGTTTATTCTTTATCGAAAGCTTCTCGTTGCTATAACTGCGATAAGAAGCAGGATGTGGGCGCGATTGTCAAATTGCAGCGGGCCGGACAAGAAGATCAGGAGTTGCTTTGCCGAGACTGCGCCGGGCTTGGTACATATATAGTCCTGCCTGCCGGCAATGCGGCTGCTACCAAACTGGCAGCCAAGTACTCTTCCGACCACTACATAATAATGAAGTGGTCGGAGCTGTGGAAATGCTACGAACGCCAGGGATTGTTGATCGACCGGGCCACGGCAACCCGTTTGGAACAGGAATTGGGAATAAAAATCCAGGATTAATGACAATCTCGTTCTTGGAATCCTGAATGTGCGATGGGCTGGGCGTTTCACTGCCGGGGTCGTACGGCGGCGCGGATGCGGACCGATATCGGTCCGCATCCGCGCCGACCTGGAGCTGGGACGGGAAACGCTCGCCCTGTGAGCCTTTTGGGCGAATTTTGGGCAAGTTGGGCTTGCCGTGGCTTTACGGGGGCTACACAACTTCTTCACAAGCCAAAAGCTGCCAAGGTGGCGAATTTACGGCCTCTTCACAAGGGCTTCACAACGCCCAACTAAATTGGAATCACGGGGGAAGGGAAATTTTGAAGGTGTGGTCATGAACGAGCTAGTCTCAGTCGCAATCCTGGCGCATAGAAATGATCGGCATGAAGATGCCATCGAACTGTTGCTGCAGATAGTGCAGAACGAGCGCGAGAACTGGCTAGCTTGGTTCTATCTAGCGATGTCTTACGGCAAAGTCGGCAAGATGGCCCACGCTCATAGAATTTTCCGAGTCGTTCGGGAATCTTGTCCGGATGAATCATTACGTATGAAGGCACAACTTGCGGTGCCGGCTCTCGAAGCCGAAATGCGCGAACGCGTCGCTTCGCAGGAAACCAAAAAACCTGCCAATATTACTCCGCTCCAGCTGCGCGCAATCATTTAGCGTCCAGCAAAACTCAACGCCGACATTGGGCAATTTACTCGCGCATGGCTGATGAGCCATGCCGATTTGCTGCTTTGATTGCGTCTACGATTTCGGAGTCTTCCACGTGCGGAAATGAACCGTAAAATTGCATAGCGCCATTGAGTGATGCCGGTATCTGCAAGGCGATTACCATTTGGCACTCTGATTCCAATAAGTATCTTGCTTGTTGGCTCATCACCGGCGAACCAAGAATCATTTGATTTGGATGATCTTCCTTGAGCGTTCGCAGAGTGGCCATTTCCAAAAGTCCGGTGACGCAGCAGTCGCTCACGACTACCACTCGTTTGTTGGCCATTGAGGGCGGCTGATACTGTGCTTCATCCAGCCAGTGCTTCTCGAGAGTCTTGTTCAGCCTGGAAAGTTGCATTTGCTGGTTACGTACATAGCTGGGCAATCCCTCGACTGACTCGTCGAAGGTATGGCTGAGCACGAGTGTGCCGCGTGACGAAACCGCACCGACAGGGATATCTGGCTCCTGGGGCGAATTGATATGCTTGGCCACCGTCAAAGTCAGTGGTGCACACAACATAGATGACACTTCTTTGGCAACGATAACGCCGCCGCGAGCAATCCCGACGACAACAGTCCGGATAGGGCGAGTTTGCGGCGCGTTGGTGACCGCCTCTGCTATTGCTATGGCTAGCAGTTTTCCTGCTTCTCGGCGGTCTTTGAACATCGACCTAGCCTTTCAAATGGCTGCAAAGGCGCTAATTGACTATATTTCAGTTATTCCCGCTATAGCAAGTTATTTCACCGTTTTTCCTTGAAAGAATGCGCCGAAAACTGCGATGATAAAGTTTTGTCCAGGAGAGAATGTGATGACAGCAGGCGCCCACGAAACATCAACGATCGACCGGACCCGGCTAAAGCAGCTGCTTACACAAGAGCAGAAGCGTTTCGCGGACGAGCATCCGCAGTCGCTGAAACTGTACGAGCAAGCTAAGAAAGTTTTGCTCGCGGGTGTGCCGATGAATTGGATGGTGAAGTGGGCGGGCACCTTTCCTATCTTCGTCAAGTCGGCTCATGGTGCCAAATTTACCGATGTTGACGGTCGAGAATATCTCGACTTGTGTCTTGGTGACACTGGCGCCATGACGGGACACGCACCAGCGGCGTCCGTCGAGGCCATCTGCAAACGCGTGGGCGAAGGCACCACCTTCATGCTGCCCACTGAAGATGCGATTTGGGTGTCGCAAGAGTTGCATCGGTGATTCGGCTTGCCCTTCTGGCAGATGACTCTCACCGCTACTGATGCAAATCGCTTTGCGATCCGGTTGGCGCGACAAATTACTAAGCGCAAATTGATTCTCGTTTTCAACTGGTGCTATCACGGCACAGTCGATGAAACCTTCGTGAATTTGAAAGATGGTAAAACCATTCCTCGTCGCGGCAACATCGGTATGCCGGTAGACCCTGCCGTGACCACGCGAGTGGTGGAATTCAATGACCTTGCGGGGCTCGAGCAGGCGCTGTCCTCCCGTGATGTCGCTTGCGTGCTGGCCGAGCCGGTAATGACTAACATCGGCATTGTCCATCCGCAACCCGGATTTCATGACGCGTTGCGGGCGATGACCAAAGCAACGGGGACGCTTTTGATCATGGATGAAACACACACGATTTGCACCGGCCCTGGTGGCTATACCAAAGCGCACGGACTGTCGCCTGATATTCTTACTCTCGGCAAACCAATTGCCGGCGGCATTCCAGCTGCAGTTTACGGGTTAAGCGCTGAGGTCGCCGAGAAGATCGCCGCCCAAACCAGCATTGAAGACTCGGACACCAGCGGCATCGGCGGCACACTTGCCGGAAATGCGCTGTCGTTAGCCGCCATGCGCGCAACGCTGGAACATGTCCTTACCGATGCCGCTTACGAAAAGACAATCGCTTTGTCCGATCGCTTCACTGCCGGCGTGCACTCAGTGATTGAAGAATTCTCTCTGCCCTGGATCGTCAAACAGCTCGGCTGTCGTGCCGAATATTGGTTCCGCTCGACGGCGCCTGTCAATGGAGCCGAAGCGGCGGCCGCTGTCGATGCCGATCTCGACCGCTACATGCATCTGTCCGCGCTCAATCGCGGCATTTTAATGACGCCGTTTCACAACATGGCGCTAATTTCCCCTGCCACTACTGATGGTGACATTGACAGGCACACCGAAGTGTTTCGCCAAAGTGTGGCCGCGCTTATTTTTGAACAGGCGGTTTCTTAAAGCTGTAATCTGTCAATTTGGAAACCGCCGTCACGCCGCCCGAGGTTTGGTGGCGGCAATTGCGGTACCGCTCAGCAACAAACATGCAGCCAGACAGTAGCGTGCCCGTGCGCTTGTTCATATCATCTCTCCGTCAATGTGCCGTGCGCAGAAGATTATAGACCGTCAGGTGGCGCAGCCTGCCGTGGCCTCATAAGGCGCCAGTTGCTCGATGCTGCCGTCGGCCAATTCGAGGACGACTCCGCCATTTGGGTAGTAGAAGAGCGACGAGCCGTCAGGGCGAACGATGACCCGGCGTCCATCTTTGAAATAAACAGGTTTGGTGTGCTCGATGGTCAGTCCCTTGGTCCCACCGGCTAGCTCCAGCTCGCCAACTCTTTTGTCCCGCTGCACCAACATGGTTTTTCTCCGCTTGCCACACAAACAATTGACAGGCGGAACTCAAAAATTAGGGACGTCAAGAAGCGGAATTTATTGCATCATCGCCCCGGCTACATCCTGGTTGAGTAAATTTATCTGCGCTTCCAGCGTGTCGTTTGCCGAGTCCGTGATCATTCCTTTTGCCAGCATGCCGTCGGCCAGAGCCGTCAAATTAGTGGTGCGATCGGAAAGACTTGCGGCCGCATCGGCGCTCAACATGCCCTTTTGCAAGCCGAGACTGATTTGATCTCGGATCATATCCAGCCGATGCAGGAAGTTGGACATTGGACCTGTTGTCGTGGGAACCAGCACCGATTGCGTGATCGATTTTTGGATTACTGTTTGGCCAAGCGGCGCCGAGAGCACCGGCGTCTGTTCTAGCACCGCATATGGTGCCTGACGAATGATTACCGTCGGACGGCTCTGGATAAACATGACCTGAGCACTGGCTGGCTGACTAGCAGGCATCAAAGAAATAACCATTGCTGCTACCACCGCCGCCAGGAACAATCCATTTTTGCTTAGCATGATTGGCGCCTCCTACCGAACGCCCCTGTCGACGTTCGTCCAGGCACATGCGTTCCCATCCCTCCAGACTCAGCTGTGGTAAGCCAGGTTAGACAAAACAGGGCACTCTTTCGTATTTTCCGGCCCCTTGCCGTGGGGAAATTCCCATCCGCGCGTTGACGCGCAGGTTTCATCTATCTATTCTGTGTATAGCGTTGCAAGCGAAGCCTCTCTCTTCGGCGCGCTTCGAGACTTTGAGGACCGCAATGGTAGCTGGACACTCACTGGAAAGCTTTTCCCCAAGCGCAGGAGCAGGGCACGATGCCTCGCACGCGCTGGTGGCTGCGGCATACGATGGCTTGCTCGGTCAGAAAGTGTCGGCCGCCGGTCTTGGCGATACTCCGGAGGCTGCAAAAGGGGGAGCCGCGACGGCGGCGCAAGCTCCCGATGCACTCGATGCCGCCTGGGGACAGATCAAGCAAATGGTGGACAGCGGCAAGGACGTGAAATTCTCCGCTGCCGATGCCCAAAGCAAAGCCCAGGCAGACTACATTTTGACCAAAGAAGGCAAACTGATCCCCAATCCCGATAAGACAACGCCTGCCTCGCCGGACGGCAAGATCAATATCGCAGTAGAAGGCGATCCGAAGGCGGCTGCGCAAGCCGCGCAGGCCCTGCAGGTTGCCGCCGTACAGGAGAAGATCTCGTATTGGCAGCGAAGTCACCCCGGTGAGGCGGTTCCTGAGTTCCTAAACGGCGAGCTGAGCGCTGCTCAGAATACAGGACCAAGTGTGGCCCAGAACCGTGCCGACTTCGACAAACTCGGATTCCCCGATGTCCAGCCGCCGCAGCAGCCCGGTCAGGTCGCCGATAACAGCGAAACTCCAGGCGCTTCTCCGGCGAGCTACGAGCCCGGTGGCGGCGGAGGCGGCGGCGGAGGAGGCGGCGGCGGCGGCGGCGGCGGTGAAGGTGGCTACCGACCAGGCGCCGACTACCACGGCTTGGAAAGTCCGGGTGCCGGACCGCAAGGCGGCTACACTCGCGGCGAATTCGACCCTGACGGCAAAATCAATCCCGGTGCTATTCCTGCACCGGTGGCGGGCGATATGAGCATTCTTATCGACCCGAACAAGGGTCCATCGTGCAGTGCCGAACAGATACAAGCGTTTCTTGATAAAGCCGGCTCGCCGGCTGCAAAAGAAATCGATCCCACCAACGGCAAATCTTTCGCCCAAAACCTGTATGACACCTGTGTCCAGCATCAGCTAGATCCCGGCGCCGCCGTCGGATTTTTCCTCGAGGAATCTTCGCTTGGCACCAAAGGCCGCGGCGCCCACAACCATAGTATGGGCAACATCAAAGGCGTCTCGCCTGAATCGCACCAAACCGACGGCACATTCCGCCGCTATAGCACCTTCTCGGAAAGTGCCCGTGACTGGGCTAATCTAATCGACAACAACTACGTGCATAAGCGCGGAGCAACCACGCTGGGTCAGATTTTGAACATCTACGCACCGTCTTCCGACGGCAACAACGTACGCCAATACGTGGCGACAGTCAAAGGTGTTGCCGAAGGCTTCAGACGCGAGAAACAGAATACGGCGACGGCATAAGCGGGCTTGGCGGCAGTGCGTGCTTGCGCTGCAAGCCGCAATGCGTCCTTCTTTTCGCCCGCCGCTACCGTGGTCTGCCGGGCCATCCGTGCAAAACCGGCGTGCAAAACCGGCGTGCAAAACCGGCGTGCAAAACCGGCGCCCGGTGGCTCAGCAGACGAGACTCTGCTATATTGCCTGATGCGGAGGATCTCGACACTATGAAGTGCGCCCACGTTTTGCCGGCTGTGGTACTGGCCTGGCTGGTGGCTTTCTGCCTGTTACCAGCGTGCTTTGCCCAAAATACCACCGACCGGGTGCCGAAATATATTCGCATTCCCGTGTATTTCGTCACCGATCGCAATCGCGAGGATAAGCATAATAAAGACGTAGTGGAGTTCGGGTGCGAGCGCAAATATCGCGGCATTTGCAAGCACGAACTGTTCACCGGCGTCGCCTATTGCCGGATCAGAAATACGGAAAACAAGCCCTTCAAAAGCTGTATGGGCGACATCGGGTGGAAGGAAACGCAGCATCATGGCGAGGGTCCGGACGGCGTAGAGCTAACGGCAGGAGACACTTATGCGGCGCGCCAGGACAAGTTGTTTTCACAGCTTGGGCATGCAGCCGGCGTAACGGCCGACAAAGAAATGTTCATGTTCGTCCCGGGCTATATGAGCACCTTCGAAAGCGGGCTGCGCAGCGCCGCTCGCTTGTCCTATTTTGCGGAGCGTCCCGTTCTTCTTTATTCATGGCCATCGAAGGGCAAGTTCACCCAATATTTTGCCGATGAGGCGACAATCGAGTGGACGCAGGATCATTTCAACGATATCTTGGGTCGCGTCAGCTCGCTAGGCGAGCTCAACCCGCCCGTGCATTGCCGTCTATACGCACATAGTATGGGCGGAAGGTTGGTACTACGCGCGACACCATATTTAAAAAGTAGCAAGAGCCTGCGCGAGGTGGCGGTGGTCTGTCCGGACGTGGATGACGGTGTCGTGAAACACTATGCGGCAAAATACTTTGACGGTTCCACCGATATTCTCGTCCGTCTCTACATCTCCAAACGTGATGCCATGTTGAAGCTGTCGCAGGCCGTTCATGGCGGCTATGGACGCCTCGGTGAGGACAGGCAGCCGCTCGATTCATTGCTGCCTCAGAATGCGGCGAAGTTTGTCCCTGCTGCCGATGCGACTGCCGAAGAACAGTCCTGCCCGGAAAGCTTGCACCGCAAGTTGCTCACGATCGATTTCACAGCGGTAGACATCGGCACCGTTGGCCATCGCATACCGGTAGAGCTGTTGACCGGATTGTCGCAAGCCGGGCAACCGTACGGCAATTTGAAATTGCGCGTTGTCACGGCGAAGGGCAAAGTCATAAGCGACGACACCACCGCCAATGACGGCGTTGTGACAGTGTTCAAACCAGGCTGGCGTGGAACACCAATCATCGGCACGTTGGTACGCTATCGCCCGCGCCTGCGCTTGCTGATCACTAAGGACTGGTCGCTGAAATAGACAGAGTCGATAGTCGCAGCTGACGCCGTTCAATAAAGCGGCGCTTCTGGGACCATCGCGCACCAACCTCTCTAATCTTGCGATCAAGTGCAGCCAGCTTGTCGGATTGTTCTTTCGAGGTCAAAGCGGGCTCATGCACAGGTCGCTGTTCGGCATTTGCCGTGAGGTGCGCGTTAATCTCGCCGAGCTTGGCGAGCATAAGTTCGCGCTCTCGCGTTAATTCTTGCCCGAGCAAGCACGTCTTTTTGCATTGCTCCAACAATCGCTGCTGTCGTACAACCAACTGCTGCCGCAACATCGTCAACTGCGCACGGTTGCGCCGCAGCAAAGCCACTTGTCCGCGGGTTGTCCGCGCAAGCACGTCTTCGACCACTGCCGTCAAATGCGCCGGTGAACAGGACGGTGTGTGCTCGGGGTACGGCTGCTGCTCATTTGACTGCAACAACAAAACTATTTTGCATTGAAGGGAGTGCTTCAGTCCGCAGTTAAGAAGTTGGTCGAGACTAAAGCGATAGTCATCGGCCACCACTATGCAGTCCACGCGACATGTTCGCAGGATGGCCAGTGCGTGCTCGACGCTTGCTGTGCGCAGAACTTGGCGATCCGTGGCATCGAGTTCGGCGCCGACGTTTCGTACACCGACAAGAAGCAGTCTTTCCCAGTCGCGAGCGCTGGCATCGCTAATTATCGATTCAGTTGAAGTGCCCAACGCGTCTGCCAGCTGAACCAACGAGGCGACATCAACATCGCTGCCCCCACGCTCGAGGCGCGCGATTGCTTGTCCGCTCAGCCCCGATACTTGAGCAAGATGCGTGAATGACATGCCCTTCTGCAGGCGTCGTTCTTTGATGGTTTTGCCGAGCGCATTCATGAGCCAGCTATGCATAAGCTACGCCTTTTGCTTGCGCAACGCCGCCGTCGGCGCGACCTGAGGCGCACCGAAAATAAATAGCACCCCTAGCGGTACTTCCATGGCATTGGCGATGCGCTCGAGCGTGAGAATCGACACGTTACGCACGCCACGCTCGACATCGCTGATATAAGTGCGATGCACGCCCGCCTTGCGAGCTAACTCTTCTTGCGACATACCAAGCTCTATCCGGCGTTTAGACACCGAGATACCGATTGCCTCAAGCAGAGCTCCGCCTTTTTCGAGCCTGCTCATCTGATTCTCCGTGTGATTGGGCGTGGTTCCCAGATCCATTGTAGACGATCTAACTTGGTAAGCGACCGCTCACAACGAAACAAACACTGAAACTAGCGTAATGTCGCCTGCTAAGAGCGCTAGCGCTCTTAGCAGGCAAGCAAAGGAGTGATTTTCCTTCGTGCGTGCGCGCCTCTGCCGAGCCGTCACTAATGCACAGCGCCCTAAGCCTACGTGTTCGCAGCGGTCGTTGAGGTAAAAGGGGTGGTGCCGATACACCACCCCTTAGGGATCTGTTGCCGACAGGACGGCGGCGCTTGTACCTGCTTCTAAGGCGCTACTGTGCTTGGGCACGTCGGCGCCAGCTGAACCGGTTGCGTGAAGGTACGGTCGATCATTGCCGGCTGCTGGATTGTGCGCTGGATAGTGATCGGCTGTTCATAAGTGCGATTGATGATCGCTGGTTCTTCAACCGTTTTGTTGATCAATATCGGTTGTTGGAACTTTTTCTCGACCATGACCTGGCGATTGAAGGTACGCTGGATCACAGCTGATTGTTGCACCATCTTCGGCACCATGATCTGTTCCGAAACGGTTCTCGGCACCAACTTCGGTACCGTGATTTGTCTTTGCACGGTAGTGCATTCCGGAACGATTCGATCCACCTCTACCATTTGTTTGACCACTTTGTTTACGACGGCAGGCAGCGAGATTGTCTTGGTCTCGCAAGACTGATCGTAGACTGTGCGGTTGATGGTTTGAGGCACCGAGATGCACTTATTGTACGTGACGGTCTGATTGCAGGTTTGCGGGACGAGCGCCGGCTGCAGGCAGCTGCGCTCTACCGTTGCTTGCTGCTGAATCACGCGCGGAACCATTATTTGCTGCTGGCACTGCCGCTCAACGACGGCAGGCTGGCTGCAGGTGCGTTGAATCAGCACCGGTTGAGTTACGTGAGTTACTGCTTGCCCACAGCCATTCGGAATGACCGTCGGCGTGCTGCAACATTGGGCAAAAACCGGCTGGCTCAGCATTACGATGCCTACGGCCAGCGGAATGGACGACAGTGTTTGTTTCATGGGGGAGTCCTCTACGTTACAACCAACCGCCGCGCTCGACGATCACCTGTGTTCGCTGTTCCGCATGTGTTTGAAGAACGGCTGAGGATGCGGGTTTGCTGTGCTGAAAGGCAGAGTTGCTAATGGTGAATGAACGGCTTCCAGTCTGTTACCGTTTCCACTTGACCGTTTTTGATCGTCGTCCAGTAGATGCCGCCGTGAAAACCAACATGATTGACTGGGCTGAAGGAGAGCTTGAATTGCGGGCCCAATCCCATGTCGAAATCGTGAATCGATTCCATGGCTTTGAGGAAATTGCTGCGCGTTAGATCTTTGCCCGTGCGTTTCAATCCTTCTGCTACTACCATGCCGATAAGAAATCCTTCGAAACTGCTGAAGTTCGGTTTCTGGTGCTCGTACTGCTCGAAGACCTTCTCGTAAAGCTTGACCGTAGGCAGCTCTCTTTTCGTGAGCGGCACCACCTGCGTAATCAGCATTCCATCGGCCAGTTTGCCGGCCCCTTTCACGACCAGATCGGTGCCCGGCGAGACTCCCACCAATTGTACGTTGTCGCCCATCTCCTGGCGCCGCTTTACCAGCGTCGGCAGCGCGATGCCACTGCCGCCGAGAACTATGGCCTCCGCTTTGGCGGCTTTCAAATCATGAATCACCGCGTCCATGTTGGTCTCCAACCGGGCGAAGGAGACCTGCACCACAGGTGATGCCCCATATTCCGCCAGGGCCTGCACAATGCCTTCTCGAACGGTGGCGCCATAGGCATCGTTTTGATAGGCGATGCCTATGCGCCGAATGTGCAGATCGTTCCAAAGTTTGCGCACTTGCTCTCGGGTTTCGTTGCGATTCGATTCTCTAAGCTGAAAAACATAGGGATGGAAGGGAGTGGTGATGAAGTCCGGACCGGAGGAAATGCCGACTATGGGAAAGTGGTTGACGTCCGACATGGGCACATATTTGCTGGCCGGCACCGTGCCTTGAAACAACGTTCCGAGAAAGACTTTTTCTTTGAGGCAGTTATTGAAGCACTCAATCGACCCCTGCGCATCGTAGTGGTCATCGCAACTCTCGAGCTTGATCTTTCGTCCCTGCACACCGCCATGGTCATTTATATATGAGAAATAGGCGCGGCCGCCGCTCACCACTTCGCTGCCGCGATCTTTCATTTGCCCCGACAATGGCGCGCACGAGCCCACCGTCACCTCAGTGCCGGTAACGCCGAGTTGCTCTTTGGCCGGCTCAATTTGAAAGGTGCTTGCGTAAGACGCTGTGGCCAGTTGTAGCGCCGCGGTTAGAATGGCTGCGCAGGCGGTGAAATATCGGTGCATACTCGGTATTGACATGAGATTCCAATAGAGGTCAGGTGGTAATGCGACAAGCATAGACCATTACTGCATCAGTTGTATGCTCAGGTTCTGGCTGCGGCACGCAAGCGCGAGACTGCCTCGACCGCTGGGGCATAACCCTTTTGTGCCGCCCGCGTGTAGCATTGCAGCGCATAGTTTCGATCTTTGGGCACGCCGAGCCCGTCTTCATGGCAAATCGCCAGCCAATGAATAGCCTGTTTGTTGTCTACGGCAGCCAGCGTTTGAATGGTCTGCAATGCCTCGCGGAAGTTGAGCGCCGGTTGCGCGAAGGGCCAGAGAGGACCTTGCGGGAATCGGGCTTCCGCGGCAAGTTTGAGCAGCCGTTCCGCCTCCCTGGCATCGCGGGTGGTGCCCAATCCGTTCTTGAAGCACAATGCCAACTTCCACTGAGCGTAGGGGTGCGACACGGCCACGGTCTTGAGCATTGCGATGCCCCGCGTGATGTTGCGCGGCGAGCCATCGCCGAGAAGCAGGCAGCAAGCCAACACTGTTTGCGCGTCGTTGTCCTCCGCCGACGCTTCTTCAAGCAGTCGGATCGCTCCTGCCGGATCGGCCAATGTTCCATAACCGCTCTTCAAGCAAACCGCGCGCAGAATTATGCCCTCGCTGTTGCCCTGATGGGCAGCCATCGTCGCCCAGTGATAAGCCTGGTCGAAATATTGTGGGTTATTGGCATACAAATAATTACGAGCCAGTGTCACCTGCGCTTCCACGTCACCTTTTTGGCCGGCTTCGAGATAGAGATTGTGAATCTCCTCTCGATAATTTTCTGCATCCAGCCGTTTGCTCAAATATTTCGCCAGAGCCAGAAGCGACGAGGCCTCGCCGCCGGCGGCCCGACCGCGCAACCACGTCTGCATGCCTACCGAATCTTCGCCGGATTCGAAAGAACGGGTGTAGCACTTGGCGACGTGAGCTTCGGCCTCGGGATGTCCTTGCCGGGAGGCTTCCTGATACCAGATGATCGCTTGCGCCATGTTCACTGCCGCGCCGGTGCCAGTCTCATAGCATTGTCCCAGTGCGAATTGCGCATTGGGAAAACCTTGTTGCGCAGATTTCGTCAGCCATTCAACCGCCTGCGGAAGATCGTTTATATCGGCGCGCATGCAGGCAAGGGCCATACGGCACTGCGCTTCGGCATGACCATGATCGGCGGCTGCGCGCAGCCAGCGCATCGCTTCTTGCGGGTCGGCTGTTACGCCCTTGCCGAGCCGCTCAAGCTTCATGGCCATGTCAAATTCCCACTGAGCATTATTGCCTGGCGTTGAGGATGGTGCGCCAGCAGATACGCTCTTGATGCCGGCGTAAACTTTCGGAAGCGATTCCAATCCGGCTGCATAGGCGCTGTTCAACTGCAGACGGAATTCAAACATTGATTGCTGGCGTTCTTCAGGCCGTTTGGCCAACGCTTGCATAATCACACGCTGCACCTGACGCGGAACGTAGACGTCCGGATATTCATCGAAGCTCATGGGCAGCCGATTGAGGTGACCTTGAATCAAATCGATCAAGTTGCTGCCCAAAACCGGAGGCGAACCGGTGAGCATGCGGTAAAAAACGCAGCCGAGCGAATAAATGTCGGAACGCGCATCCAGCGCTTGCGCCTGGCACTGCTCGGGGCTCATGTAAGCAGGCGTGCCGAGCACTTGCCCTTCCAGGGTCAGGCGCTCGGCGTTTTCTTCATCGGCATCAAAACGTTTGGCAATCCCGAAATCGACGATTTTGACAAAATCATCAAACTCTTCAAGCTGGCGCAACATAACATTGCCGGGCTTGAGGTCCCTATGAATCAGTCCGTGGTTATGAGCATGCCCGAGGGCCAAGCAGACTTGGGAAATAATGTTGAGTGAGCGGGCAATGGTCAGGCGGCCTTCGCGGGACAGTAAGGTATGAAGGTCTTCGCCGTCGACATACTCAAGTACGAGAAAGGCGAAATTTTCCGCTGACAGACCGAAATCGAAGACAGTGATGATGTTTGGATGGTTGAGAACGCCGGCGGCCATCGCTTCGCGCTTGAAACGCTCCAGCATGCTGTGGTCGCCCATGTTCTCATACAGTAGCTTTACCGCAACCGGGCGGTTGAGGGTGTTGTCGACAGCTTTATAGACAATACCTGAGCGGCCTTTGCCGATTTCAGACTGAATCAGGTAACGGTCACCCAGCCGTGCGCCGATAAAACTTTCCAGGCCAAGAGTCATCGTTTTATCCGAGTATGCCTTTTAGCTATTTACCAAGATAAAACGGGAAGAAAACTGTGGCGAAACACCCGGCTGTATACAGCCTCGGCCTTACATGCCGGTTCTGGGTCGGGCTGCCGTGCGGCTAAGGGCCTGGTTGATTGTGGCGGACAGCTCCTGTTCAGGCATGAGCCCATCTGCCGAGCCAATCAGGCGACCGTCCTTGAATACACGGATGGCCGGGATCGAACTGATGCCGTAACGCGCCGCTGTCTGGCGGCTGGCATCCACGTTTACCCGGACAAACTTAATTCCTTCGCCTGACTGAGCCGCAACACGGTCGACCACTGGTCCCATTCTTCGGCAGGGGCCGCACCAGTCGGCATAGAAATCGACTACCACAGGCGTGGGGGAAGCCAGTACGCTTTGGGCAAATGTAGCGTCGTTGCTTGTTCCCACAACGGCTGCGGATGCCGGCAGGGCTAACGCCGCAATCGCGCCCGCCGCCATGATTCCGAGCATCAAATTCTTTTTCAAGGTTAATCTCCCGGTAAACAGAACCTTACTTGCGGTAAGACGTCCTGAACTCTGGCCCGTTCCGCCACAGGCGGCTCAGCGGCTGGTTTGTTACGGATGGGTAACGTTCCGCAGTGATACCACTATGGCTTGGGTGGCGGATCTATATCATCCGAGGTGAAAATCGCGAAGGCCCGCGGTGGAAGCGTGTACGTATCGCCCACATCTTTTTGCTGGGCGCGAAAAGCTTCGGCGCCTCGCAGTCCACTTGTGAGATGTTGCGAAGTGTCGGTGACCAAGAAATTATGTTTGGACGGCAGTTTGAACGTGAGCGGCTCCCACCAGGCGTTCATGTAGACATGGAAGTTTTTGCCCTGCGCAGTATTTGGAAGGGTGAAACCTAACGACTTGCTGTGCCATGAATTGTCAGGCTTGTATGGTTCCAGGCCGTGGAAAAGAATATCTCCTGGCCATCTGCCGAGCTGGTTATCCCGGCGCAGGTGCACCAAATACTTGATGAAGTCGTGAAATTCCGGGCTTTCCTTTTCTAAGTCCCAGTTCAGTACGTTTTTGTTCTTTTGCGACCAGATGTTGTTATTGCCGTCGTTGGATTGGCCGAAAAGATCCTGGTAATAAATAATCGGCACGCCTTGCGACATGAGAAGAAGCACCATCTTGTTCTTCATCAATTGCATCCGCATGTCTTCGATCTGTTGTTTGGCTTCCTCTGGCAGCGGTGCATCTTTCACCGGGCCCTCCCAGCCGGTATTCCAACTGTTGTTGGAGTTGTCGCCGTCGGAGTTGTTCTCGCCGTTTTCCCAGTTTCTCTTTTCGTTGTACATGACCAGATCGCGACTGGTCATACCGTCGTGGTATACAACAAAATTGTTGGGCATGCGACCCTTGGCTCGGTCGAAAGTGTTCGGTGAACCTTTAATGTGCTCGATCAGATCGCTGACTTGGCCGTCGTCGCCTTTGACAAATTTGCGAACAGTGTCTCTGAATTTACCATCTTGCTCCAGCCATGTTCGGTCCGAGAACGAGCCGCGGTCGTACGCGGTGCCCGCAGTCCACGGTTCGGCGATCAATTTCAGTTTTGAGAGAACCGGATCTTTTTCAATCGCCTCGATGATTGGTGTTTTCCATTTGTGCTGGCCGTCGGTGTCAAATTTGAATGTACTGGCGAGATCGAAGCGAAAGCCTGTGACGCGCATCTTATCGGCCCAATAATGCAAGGTATCGAGGATAAATCGCCGCACTGCCGGTTGGTTAGTGTTCACGGTGTTTCCGCAGCCGGTATGATTCTCGTATTCTGCTTTGTTGTTGGGCTTGAGCAAGTAAGCTTGCTGATTGGCCAGTCCTTTGAACGAGACGGTCGGGCCGTGCTGGTCGCCCTCTCGAGTATGGTTGAGAACGATGTCGGGTATTAATCCGATGTCGTGCTGGCGTAAGGTCTTGGAAGTTTGTTGGAATTCGGTAGCCTGCTCGCCGTTGCTGCCGCTGGCTGCATAGCTATGCTCCGGTGCCTGAAAACCGACGGTGTTGTAGCCCCAGCTGTTTTCCAATTTTTCGCCGGTCAGCGGATTGACCCGGTCGACATCATGGGCGTCATATTCCATCATCGGCATCGCCTGAACGTCGGTGATTCCGAAGTCCTGAAGCCAACCGGCTTTGGCGGCCAAACCGGCATAAGTGCCGCGCAAATGCTCGGGGATGGAACTATCTTTGAGGGTGAATCCCGGAATGTTGACTTCGAGAATGATGGTGTCATCGATCGAGCGCGCATGGCTAGGCTGCTTGTCGCCGGACCAATCAAAATTATCCGGGTCGATTACCACCGATTTCGGCATTTTTTCGATGCTGCTTTCGGTGCCCATTTTCAGATCGCGATTGGGATCGTCAGGGTTGGAATTGTCATAGCCAAGCGGCGCTTTTGTGTCGCCGGTCAAAGCTTTGCTGTAGGGATCGATAAGAACCAGGTTGCGATTGACTCGCTTACCATTGCTTGGATCGTAAGGACCATCCGCTTGGAACAAGTACTTTTGTCCTTCGCCGACCTCAGGCACGAAGCGGTGCCAAACTTCACCGGTCTTGAACATGGGCAGGCGCTGGGTCGGCTGCTTCGCATCGGCTGAGTCGAACAAGAGCAAATCGAGTGCGGTGGCATCTGGTGCGTACAAGGCGAAATTGGTGCCTTTGGCTTTGTCCTTTACGACGTTGGCTCCCAGCTTATCCGGAGAGCCCCATACCGCGGAGTCCGGCGAGTTCGACGGCTTGTCGGTGACTTCGCCGTCGAACTCGATGCGCGGTCGGAAGTTTGTATTCTCTTTGAACTGGTTCCACTCATCCTGCCAAATGTCTTTGTACAGTTTGCCATTGCCGGCGCGTTGTTCGCTTATTGATTTTGTGGTATCAAATGCTGACGGCTTGTTGTTTGAGACTTGCGCTTCCACCATGCGCGCTTCGTTTTCTGCGTAAGAACGCAGTTGGTAGAACTTTTGTTGTGCACCTTCTAGGCTTTCGTTGGTCAGTTTGGCGACTTTAACCATGTCGCCGATTTGCAAGTATTCCGGCTCGATTTGTCTGGACAGCTTCAGGTGTGTAAGTTCGTGCGCGAGCTTGCCTGCATCGGCGGTGTCAGCAAGATAGACGGTGTTCGTTTTTACGTCTGCTTTAGTGATGCCATCGGCTGCTGTTTTTACTCTGGCCAGTGGATTTTGTGCTGCCAGCTTATTGAGTTCGGGGTGATCGAATCCGCCCTGCGAATTGTCGGCATGCAAATACCCGATCTGACGGCCGATAGGAACACCGCGTCCTTGTGAGGCTGAGTTGACCGTTTTGTCGATGGCGGTTGTAGCCCACCGCTGAGCCAGCGGTAAACCAACGTTCACGAAACCGCCTGAGTAAATCGCGTCCCAGCGCTGTTCGTTGGTGGCATTGTTTTCTCTGCCCGTTAGATAGGCGTTGAGGCGCGTCGTCACTTCAAATGACGCCAGTCCTCCGGCGGCGCCGACTGCATAGCGCCCGGCTCCCGTCGCTGTGGCACCGGCCACCTTGCTCAGCGTTTCGCCGACGGTGGCGCTCAAGTATTGCTTGGCGCCTGTCGTTGCCATGGCGTTGCTGAAGAAGGGCAGTGCGCCGCGATTTCCCAGTTCGTAGGCGGTGAAGCCGACCATCGAGCCGGCAGCGTTGCCTGTGCGAGTTTCGCCTTCGCCCGGTTTCTTGATGGCGTCGTACAGTCCGGCGCCGCCAATTTGACCGAGAGATGCGGCAAACCCGCCGGAGAATGCCTTGGCGCCGATGCCGAGACCTTCGCTGACACCACCGGCTATGAGCCCGCGTTCCAGCCCGCGACCGGCTACGCTGAGAGCGCCGGTTGCGGCCTTGCCGATTGGGATGTACATTAAAAGCGCGCCGGCGGCGCTGGCGAGGTTTTGCGTCGCCCATTCGACTTTGTTCGTCGATTTCGGGGCGTCCCAGCTGACGGGGCTTTCGGTGAAATTGCCGGCGACTTTGAGGACGCCGGTGCCGCTCACGAACGGTTTGGCGACGTTGTCCTCGAGCCAGGCTACCAGTCCGCGGGGCTGCTCGGTCGTTTTGTCGGCGTCAGCCGTGTGCCCCGGTTGCTCCGAGGTCTTTGCAGTTGGCTTCGTGTCGGCTGAAAGATTGCCGTCCATGCCCGTCCCTGAGAATCCCCGGCGTACTCAGGCATTGTGGGCTGCCTTATGCCGGGATTAGTGCGACGATAAGACCTATATCACGCCTTATCAATCGTATTTTTACGCGCGGCCGGTGAAAATACGAGATATGAGACGACGATTGTCCTAGTTGGGCGCGACCACAGCATAAGCTGTGGCCATTACCGTTTAACCGTTCACCGACGCGTAGCGACCATTTATTTATTTGTTGTTGTAGTTGCTTACGCCCTGGTTGTATGACGAAGGCGCGTCGGTTGTCGATTGAGACGACGCCTGGCTCGACGCTTGCGATGACGCCTGCGAGCTGCTTTCCGAGTAGGAGCCGCCCGGAATCGGCGGCATGGCGCCGAGATATTTGGGTCCAATATCAAACGGAATCGCATTGACTGAACGCACGCCTTCTGAAATTACTGACACTGGAATGTTGAGCTGTTGAGGTCCATAACTCCAGTTTGGAATGATCACCGTAAGTGTGTTCGAATCGCCGCTGACGATTTGGGCCGGCACGTTGCCGAAATAGACTTTGTTTTCAATGAGGTTGGAAGCGAAGTTTTGACCGCTGATGGTTAATTGCGCGCCAGGAGGAGCCATCCAGTAACTGGTTCCTGTGACAACGGGCATCAATCTGGCCACAACAGAGATCGGCAATTCTCGAGATTCGACGGAATCGACGGTTACTTTCACGTTTGCCTTGCCGAAAACGTCCTTCGGAACGACGGCAGTGATACTGTTTCGGCCGGCAGACAGAATTTCGGCCGGCTGTCCGTTAATCATGACGGTGTCCTGTTTTTCGTCAGAACTGAAATTGTGTCCGCTTAAGACGATCGGTTTTCCGGCGGTCACCGCATTTGGTTCTATGCTGTTGAGCAAGATCGCAACCGTGCTCAGGGAAAACGAAAGGGCCGCGCCCGGCTCTCCGGCGGCTTCAATCAGAATCTGACCTCCGCCCGGTTGCATTTTGCCGCTAACATCGAGCGCGGCTGTGCGACTGCCGTTCATGTCCTTTTCGCTAGCCATCAAGTAACCGCCAATGTTAATGCGGAACCACTTGAATGGTGTTTTGCCATCGGGGCCGTTTTTGATCTCCATGATTAAGGGCAGCTGTTCTTGATTGGAGCGCAGCGACATGTTGTCTTGGAAATGCTGCTCGGCTGTTGAAGGTGCAGTGTATGCTCGGGACTGAAATAGAACCACGCCTGTGTTGGCAGATTGCAATGCCAGGCTGTCAGGTGTCGTCACCTGCGCGTTGACTGCCTGCGTGATGCCTGAGAGAGCGGCGGCTAAAAGAAGCGCTTTCAGCTTGTTCATTTGCGAACTCCGAGTTAGCTAGCTCTGATCAATTATGCCCGAATGAAACCGGCGTCTCTCTCTTTGCAGCTGCCTGTGAAATAATTGAAGGCATGGTATCGGAGCCGATGAAAAATGCAGGCGCCGAAATGCAGGCGGCTGTCGAAGTAAGGCAGGTCTCCAAGCGTTACGGCGAGCATGATGTTCAGGCACTGCAAGATGTGTCTTTGTTGGTTCCGCGCGGCAAGTTTATCGCGCTTATGGGTCCCAGCGGATGCGGCAAGAGCACGTTGCTCAACTGCATCGGCGGTCTTGATGTAGTCAGCGGCGGAAAAATTTTCATCGGCGGAGCTGACGTGTCCGGTTTGGATGAGGCGGCGTTGACTGAACTGCGTCGGCACAAAATCGGTTTTGTCTTTCAGTTTTTCAACCTGCTTTCGACGCTAACCGTGCGCGAGAATATCAGTTTGCCTCTCGAGTTGGCCGGTAAACTTTCGCGCCATGAAATCCGCAAGCGCACTGATGAACTGCTGTCGGAAGTTGGATTGACGCCACGAGCGGATTTTTATCCGTCGCAGCTTTCCGGCGGTGAGATGCAGCGCGCCGCAGTGATTCGAGCCATGAGTCATCGTCCTCAAGTGATACTGGCGGACGAGCCCACCGGCAACCTTGACACAGACAACGGCAACAACATTCTCGGATTGCTGCAATCGTTGTGTAAGCAGCGGGGCGAGACCATTTTGATGGCGACGCACAGCCAGGATGCGGCTGCCTACGCTGATGCTGTTGTTCGCATGAAGGACGGCAGAATTATCGAAACGGTGCCGGTCTGATGTCCGTCGTGGTAGAACGGTTGCACCGTGGCGTGCTGTTAATCGGCAGTTTCATCCTGCGAGATTTGCGGTTAAATTGGCTGCGCACTGCTTTAACTGTCTTCGGAATCGCTCTCGGGGTGGCAGTGATGTTGGCCATCAACTTGGCTAATGGAACTACTTTGTCGCGGTTTGAGGAAAGCATCAACCTCATAGCGGGCAAGTCGAACCTGGAAGTGAGACCTACTGCTACTGCCGATCTTGATGAAATGCTGTTGCTGCGACTTCGCTCGCTTTGGGATGAGAATGTTCTGTTTACGCCGGTGATAGACCAGATGGCAGTGGTTGCCGGCGCGGCACCGGATGTGGTGCAGGTCCTGGGTGTCGATATGTTTGCCGATCCGGCGTTCCGTCCGTTTCAATATGAATCCAGCGGGCTGTCCAAAGGGGGCGCATTGCGGCTTGCTCCGCAAGCACGCACTGCTGCCAAGCCCGCCGGTACCAAGACCGCGGGAGATGACCAATCCGGCGGCGAGAATGCCATTTTTTCGTTGGGTGCGGTGTACGCAGGAGAGCGGTTCGCTCAACGGCATCATCTGGCTGCCGGCAGCCACTTCAAAATGTTGATCAACGATCGTTCGAAGGAGTTTACCGTCGCCGGTATCATCGGTTATAGCGGACCGGGCAAAACCTTTGGCGGCAACATTCTGTTGATGGACATTGGTCCGGCGCAAGATGCTTTCGACATGGCCGGCCGAATCACTCGCGTCGATTTGATCGTGCCCAAGGATGCGCTGTCGGCGACCGCCGCTTCGCTCCAGGCACAAATGCCTAACGGCGTTGTCGTGGACCGTCCCAGCCGGCGCGGACGGCAAGTAGAGAAAATGGTGGCAGCGTTCCAATACAATTTGGCGGCACTGAGTTTGATTGCGCTGCTGGTCGGCATGTTTGTGATTTACAACACGATGTCGATAACGGTGCTCCGAAAACGGAGCGAGATAGGAGTTTTGCGTGCGTTGGGAACTTCGCGGCGGCGGGTGTTTTTTATATTTCTGTTTCAAGCAATCGTACTGGGCAGTGCCGGCTCGCTGCTTGGCGTGGGATTAGGCGTCGTATTTGCGCGGTCGGCAGTGAAAGCGGTGGCAACCACGGTGCAGTCGTTGTATGTCGATCAACCGCCGGCCGATGTGACGCTTGCTTGGACTGCGCTGGCAATCGCTTTTGCGTTCGGTCTTCTGATGACGGTGCTCGCCTCGCTCGCCCCTGTAGTCGAAGCAATGTCAGTGCCTCCGGCCGAGGCCACCAGGCGGGCATCTTATGAACGCCGGATCGCATCCGGTTCTGCGGCCTTGGCGCTACTGGGAGTCGGCTTGCTGGCGGTGGCCGCCATTGCTGCCTGCCTGCCCGCCGTCGAGGGTTTTCCTGTCTTCGGTTACGCTTCGGCCGCGCTCACCATATTTGGTGTCTCATTTTGCCTGCCGATCTTATTGTCCGCTGTCGGCAAGTATATTCAACCGGTATTAATACCTTTGCTGGGCAGTGAAGCGAACTTTGCCATGTCCAGTTTGCGCGGCGCGCTCGGGCGAACGTCCGTCACGGTGGCCAGCCTCATGCTCGGCATTGCAATGATGATGAGCCTGGCCATTATGATCGGCAGTTTTAGAGAAACGGTAATTGTCTGGGTGAATCAAAGCCTGAAGGCGGATTTGTATGTGGCGCCTCTGGCGAGAGCCACCAGTAAACGGGTGGGAAAGCTTTCGCCTGAAACGGTGGAAAAGATTCGGCGCATCCCCGGCGTCAGCGACGTCGACGCATTTGTGGACATACCCATAGAGTACAAGGGCAATCCAACCAATCTCGGAGCCGGGGACATTGATGTGCTTTCGCGGCATGGTGGCTTGATGTTCGTTGGGCATGAAAACCGCTCGTCGATTCTCAGCCGGCTGCAGCATGATCCCGGTTGTTTGATTACGGAGAGCTTTGCGTTACACAACAACGTTCACGACGGTGATATTCTCACCTTGCAAAGCCCTTCGGGACCGTTCAAAGTTCCAGTGCTGGGAACGTACTATGACTATGCCAGTGAACGCGGATACATTGTTTTGCCGCGTTGGTTATACAGGCAACACTTTGAGGATCGGTATTCGACAACGCTGGGGGTTTACGTCGGCTCCGGCAGCGACCTGGAGCGAGTTCGTTGGCAAATTCTCGATGTACTCGGCGCCGACACGAGTTTGAGCGTCAGGACCAACGGTGAGCTTCGCCGAGAAGTGCTGCGCGTTTTCGATAATACGTTTTCCATCACTTACGCCTTGCACGCGGTTTCGATTCTGGTGGCAATTCTCGGTGTGATGAACGCAATGTTGGCTACTACTTTCGAAATGCGTCGTGAATTTGCCATCCTCCGCGCCATCGGCGCCTCGGTAAAGCAGATCGAAAAGATCATTCTTGTCCAGGCAGGAACGCTGGGTTTGCTGGGAAATATTCTCGGTTTGGCGGTTGGTTTTTTGCTTTCGCTTTTGCTGATTAATGTGATCAACAAACAGTCGTTCGGCTGGACGGTGCAGTTGAATGTCCCGGTGGCATTTTTGGTGCAATCGTTTTGCTTGATTCTTTTATTTTCAATTGCTTCGGCGTGGCTGCCGGCGAGGACGGCGGGGCGCGATGTTTCAGCGGAGGCGGTGCGAGTTGAGTAGGGTTCGGCTAAGGAAAATCTTATTGGCATCTATGGCGTGTATGATTGCTTTTGCTGCAGCCAAGGTCGCCGCCTATGGTGCCTGGCAGCTCGCCCTGCCCGGGTACAAGTTTTCCTTCCCTCGCGACTACGCCTCGCACGATGATTATAAAACCGAGTGGTGGTATTACACCGGGCACCTTACCGCCGATGACGGCAGCCGCTACGGTTATGAGCTGACGTTCTTTCGCCTGGGCATGGATGTCGTCAACGGCGTGAAAAATTCGCCATGGTCGGTGCGCGAGGCATATCTTGCTCATTTCGCCATTTCCGACATTGGACAACGACGATTTTTTCACAGGCAGCGGCTGACGCGTGCGGGTATCGACTTCGGCGGCGCTGATTCGAAAACCTATCATGTTTGGAACGAAAACTGGAGCGGTCAGGCGGTAGACGGGGACCAGCAATTGAAAGCGGCCAGCACCGAATATAGTATCGACTTAAACCTTCACTCCGATAAATCCCCAGTCATCCACGGCGAAAATGGCGTCAGCCAAAAAGCTTCGTGCGTCGGTTGCGCGTCTCATTACTATTCGTTCACGCGATTGATCACCGGTGGAGAACTTGTGGCTCACGGCAAACGGATGCACGTGAATGGGCTCTCGTGGATGGACCATGAATTCGGCAGCAATCAATTGACGGCGGAACAGGTTGGTTGGGATTGGTATAGCATTCAATTGGATGACCAGAGCGAACTGATGCTATACGTGATGCGGCGGCGGGCCGGCGGCTTCGATGAGCACTCGTCGGGAACGTTCGTGTCGGCTGACGGCGCGAGCACGCATTTAAAGTTATCCGATTATAAAATTAAGCCGGAAGGCAGCTGGCACAGTAGCGTTTCCGGTGCTACCTACCCAATGGGCTGGCGGGTTGAAATTCCGGCGCGCCATTTGTTGCTTACAATCAGTCCCCAAATGGAGAATCAAGAACTGAATAAGCAGAATCAACGCGATGTCACATATTGGGAAGGAGCGTGCGACGTTCGCGGCAGTCGCGATGGAAAACCGATTACCGGCCAAGCATACGTGGAAATGACAGGATATGCCTCAACGTTCTCCAAAAATATCTAGCCGGACCGCCGCAAAGCGGAAGCCGAACCCGAAAACGAATGCAAAATCGATTGACGCCGCGATGGCGGTGCAGGAGATGGGCGATGTGGCGTCGGGAGCCGTTTTCGATAGTAGCGGCAAGTTTCGCTATTCGCTCTGGAGGCAGTGGGATAACGAGCGGCCGCGACTCTGTTTCATCATGCTGAATCCGAGCACCGCCGATGACGCGCACAATGATCCGACCATCGCCCGATGTGTTTCGTATGCGCGTCGCTGGCGGTTCGGCTCGCTGGAGGTCGTAAATGCGTTTGCTTACCGGGCCACCGATCCCACTAAATTGGCGCGCGTGCGGGATCCAGTCGGTCCGCTCAATGACGGTTATATTCTCAAGGCGGTGCGTGCCAGCGCGCAGGTGGTGCTGGCCTGGGGTAATCATGCGCTTCTCGATGATCGCCATGCCGAAGTTGTCGACTTGCTCGCTGAGCGCGCAGACATTTATTGTTTCGGTATTACTAAACTAGGGCAACCGCGACACCCGCTCTATGTGCGCAATGAGGCGCCGCTTCTGCCCTTTACTCGGCAGCAGGTTCTGCAGACAGAATAGCTTGATAGCCTTCCTTATACGTGGGGTATTTAAGTTGTACGCCCAATTCATTTAGAGCTCGCGAGGGGTCGACGGCGCGGTTTGCTCTCAGCGTGTAGTGCAGTGCGTCAAGCGGTGCCGATTCAGGTAATGGCAATTCGAGTCGATCGCAAAGCCATTGCGCGACTTCCTTATGAGAGGCGGGTTTTAAATCGCCGACGACGAAAGTATCCGAATGCTTGCCGGAAGCGAATAGGGCCAGCACGAGCGCTGCTAAATCGTCGACGTGGATACGCGACGAGAGTCGGCTTCCATCACCGGGCAAGCGGAAAGAACCGTCCCGCAGCCGTTTGTGCAAGCCGAAGGATGGGCCGTAAATACCGGGTGCCCGCACGACGTTGGCGCCAATGGAACGCCAGATCTTTTCTGCTTCGATTCGCAGCGTTGCGTGTTTGTCTTGCGAATCGACAGGCGTGCTGTCGTCTATTTTGCCCTCAGTGCTGCCAAACACGCCTGTGGATGAGATATAGACTACGCAGCGGGAGTTAAGACATGCCGGCGCCAAAATCGCATCGGTGCTGCCGTCCGGCGGGATGGAGACGAGGACGTCTGCATCCCGGGCCAACGGTTCGATAACTTCCGCTGAGGGCCACGGCATGACGATGGGTTCGATCGATTCGTGAAACAACTCGAATATTCGCATCGGTTGGCGCGTGGTTCCGACCACTCGCCTTTCGGCTTTGACGGCGTTAGCAGCAGCAAGTGCAACCTGCCCGACGCCTAATAACAGTAATGCAGGGGATTCCATCGCACAGAGGATAGCATGCAAAGAAAACAGAACCGGCGCCGGCCGATTCTGTTGTGATCGATTGGACGTTAGCTGTTATTGAGCGCCCAACAATTGGACTTGAAATTTCAGCGTGGCGTTAGGCGGAATCGGGCCGCCGGGGGTCCCACGTTCTCCGTAGCCGAGCTTAGCCGGTACCATCAGTATCCGTGTTCCGCCGATTTTCATGCTGGCGACACCTTCATCCCAACCTTTGATTACTTCGCCGGCGCCGAGAGTAAAATTGAACGGCTGACCGCGGTCGACTGAACTGTCGAATTTTTTTCCGTTGAGCAGCCATCCGGTGTAATGAACAGTTACCTTTTGTCCTTGGTGGGGCATCGCCCCCGTACCGACGACCACGTCCTGATACTGCAATCCGCTTGGCGTGGTCACCATTTTTCCGGCTTGAGGTTGTTCAGCCTTCGGTTTTTTGCCCAAAAACTTGGCCTGTACGGCAGAGGTGTTGACACCAGTCGTGACAGAGGCCAGCAAAAGCAAAGTGATAGGTAGAGCGTTTTTCACAAATCTTCTCCCAAAGAGACGCCGTAATTATATTAGGTAGGCAATCCATCTGTTGAATGTTACCCGTATGCATAGGCCGAAATGCTGGCATAATTGAGCTGACCGGCGGAATCAGGATGATTAGATTACTCGTAGTCGACGACCATATCCCATCGCGCGAGGCGGCTTCAACTGAGCTCAGTGCTGACGGCGTCATACAAATTGTCGGCGAGGCTGAAACATCGGATGAAGCGTTCAAAATGGCTTCGCAGCTTCTTCCTGACATAGTGCTGCTTGACTTGCATCTGCCGGGACTGATGAGCAATGAAGATTTGCTCAAGCGGCTTGTCTCTTTGAAGAACGTTCATATCGTCATTTATGCCAGCCAGAGCAAGGCTGCCGAGGTGCAGGATCTTTTCGATGCCGGTGCTTCGGCTTACGTAATCAAAACTGATCCCTGGCCGCTCATAAAAATGACAATGCTCATGGTGTCGCGTGGATCGCAGGGCATAATTTCGCCGGCACTTCCCAAGAATCTCACCAAAATGAGCACGCAAGAACGCAGCATTTTGCGTCAGGTTACAAAGCGCGGCGGCTTGCCGAAAGCGGCGGAACGCATGGGCATCACCGAATACGATCTCACGCGTATCCTCGAGAGTTTGGCTGAGAAGTTGGAACTGGACAATGCCGATCGCCTGGTACGCTGGGCGAAAAAGCACGGATTTTAAAACGAGTGTGCGCCGGCGTTCGGAGTCTTGACGCCGATCATCAAGCCGGCAGCGACCAGCCCGATCAGCGATGCACCAATAATGATCGCGACCATCTCCAGTCCGTTAAATCCGTATCGCACATAGACATCTTCCGCTTCGACAGACTTCCAATATTTGTTGAGCCAATGCTGCATGATGGCGCATGGCACCGCGCCTGACAGCAAAGAGATCAAATATAGGCTGCCGGGAAGATAGGCCAATCCGGAAATCAGCAATCCGGCTCCAAGCACGAGTCCGCAAGCGATCAGTGCATGTTTGCGGGCGAACGAATTTTCGTCGGGCACCAGCGACGCGATGCCGACCATCAGCGTAGCCAGCACATAGATGACAATTGCATCGCCGACCAGTGTTTTCAAAAATTTGTCAACGAAGGGTATGACCCCAATCAATGCCGGTGCCAGTAGCGCCACCGTGCGCAGCCCTGGATTGATCTTCGTGAAAAGAGACAGGGCACTGTACTGATTGCGCTTGTCCGGGTCGGCGGCTTCGTTTTTCAATAGCTTCCAGGTCTTGTACGCCCAATAGACGAGGTACGCCGAACCAGTGAGCGCGCCTAAGATGACTACGTGCCAGACCGGTTGTTGGTGGGATTCCACGCCCGTTTCAGTTGGTGGTTTACTGTCGAGCTCTCTTGAAATGATCGTTATCTCCGGGACGGTGGCAGGAATTTATCGGATAATCTCACAATAGACTTCTGCATATGGTGAGGAATAGTCATGGTAAACGCAGTAATGCTGGTTGGTCGAGCCGGAAAAGACCCGGAAATGCGCTATTTTGAATCAGGCAGAGTGAAGACGACTTTCAGTTTGGCAGTTAACAGACCGACAAAAGAGCGCGAAACGGATTGGTTTGACATCGAGCTCTGGGGCCGGCAGGCTGAGGTAGCCGGCGAATACGTTCGCAAAGGCAGCCTGATCGGAATCGAAGGACGCCTCGACTTCAGCCGTTGGACAGATGATGGTGGCGTACGCCATATTCGCCCGGTTATCCACGGCAATAATTTGCGTCTGCTTGGCAGCAAATCCGACCGCGGCGGCAGCGGCGAAACGTCCGGCTCATCCGAGGAATTTTCTCAGTAGACTGGCGGCTGTCAAGCGACAGGCCGGTGTGTCCATGCCCGTCCCGAGTGCGGACCGATATCGGTCCGCATACTAGTGCAGGGAAAACAGCCGAAAAAATAGGCAGGCGAGAAGGTGGGGCAAAAACCTTCTGCGCCTGCCGGGTTCCGTTATGGATTTGGGATCCCAACGCTATAACGTCGGAGCGAACGAAAAAGTTCAAATCAAGATGTTTAATTGCGGCTAATGTAATCGGGCGACACTCACACGCTACTATGCTTGGTCAACGGGGGATTTCATTTGCAAGTCGGCATCGTTGATTACCTGATAATCGGAATCTATTTCGTCTTTGTTCTCGGCATCGGTTTCACGCTGAAGAAACAGATGGTCAACACCGAGGAGTTTTTTCTATCCGGGCGTTCCATTCCCAGCTGGATTACCGGGCTGGCGTTCATCTCGGCCAATCTCGGCGCGCTGGAAGTGATGGGCATGGCGGCCGATGGAGCCAAATACGGCATCATGACCGCCCACTATTATTGGGTGGGCGCAATTCCGGCCATGCTCTTTCTCGCCATATTTATGATGCCGTTCTATTACGGCTCAAAAATTCACAGCGTGCCCGAATATTTGAAGCGGCGTTACAACGAGCCCACTCGCGCCTTGAACGCGATTTCGTTCGCCCTGATGACGGTGCTCATGTCCGGCACCAACATGTACGCTATGGCACTGGTTTTTCATTTGTTGCTCGGATGGAACATGAACTTCTCCATCATCACGTCGGCAAGTGTAGTGCTGGCCTACACCATGCTCGGCGGCTTGACGTCATCTATATACAATGAAGTGTTGCAGTTTTTCCTCATCGTCTTGGGCTTCTTGCCATTGACCATTCTCGGACTGGATAAAGTCGGCGGCTGGAGCGGACTGGCTCAGAAGCTTCCTGAAGGGTTTACGCACCTATGGGCGCACACAGGCACCACCCATAACCCCATGCAGATCGAGTGGATGGGCATCACTATGGGACTCGGCTTCGTCCTCTCTTTCGGATATTGGTGCACCGACTTTCTGGTTATTCAACGCGCTCTGGCCGCTGAAGATATTCAGGCTGCACAACGAACGCCGCTGATTGCCGCCATTCCCAAGGTACTTTTTCCGGCTTTGACAATCATTCCCGGGATGCTGGCCGTCGCTCTTGTGCCGGGATTGGGAACTTCCAACGATCCGGCTCTTTCGGCCAACCAGGCACTGCCCCGGATGCTTGTTCAGTTTTATCCAGAGGGCATGCTTGGTATTGGTTTGACGGCAATGCTGGCAAGCTTCATGTCTGGTATGGCCGGTAACATCACTGCCTTTAACACCGTCTGGACTTACGATATCTACAAGAGCTACATAGCGAAAGACCAGACCGATCAGCACTATTTGTGGATGGGAAGGATCGCTACCGCCGGCGGTATCATCGTCAGCATCGCAACGGCCTATCTGGCCATGAATGCCGAAACGATCATGGAATACATGCAGACGATTTTCGGCTTTTTCAACGCGCCGTTGTTTGCTACTTTCTTGCTCGGCATGTTTTGGAAGCGCACAACCCCTTGGGGCGGCTTCTTCGGATTGGTGTCCGGCATTTTTGCTGCGGCCGTCTGCAAGTTTTTTTTCGAGCCTGCGCACATTCTGCAATACAATTCGGCAGCCGCAGGCAATTTCTGGCGGGCGACGATTGCCTGGTCCGTTTGCTTTTTCACCACCATCGGGGTTTCATTGTTCACCAGTCCCAAACCGGAGTCCGAACTGCAGGGTCTGGTTTGGGGATTGGGTCCGAAGATCGACAATGTCATTTTGCCCTGGTATAAACGTCCGCTCGTGATAGCGGGCTTCGTTGCTGTTCTCGCTATTGCTGCCAACATAATTTTCTGGTGATATGTCATGCTCGATTTGCGTTTACCCATCGGTTACTTCTTTTTGATCAACGCCGGACTGCTCATTGGTGACGGACTGGCTAATCCGCACCAGGTGACGCTATCCGGGCAGATGTTCAACCTGGATATTGTCTGGGGCGCGGTGATGGGCGTGTTTGGTCTATCCATGGCTGGATTTGCCTGGCGGGCGAAACTGAAAGCGAAGAAATCCGCGGCTGAGACCGCCGGCGAAAAATCATAGTCAGCGCCCGGCGCTGCAGCGCCAAGTGCTGGAGCGTCACGTGCCGGAACGCCAAGTGCTGGAGCGTCACGTGCCGGAACGCCAAGTGCCGGAACGCCAAGCGCTGGAACGCCAAGCGCTGGAACGCCAGGTGCATGAACGTTTATTTGCGCGCCGCCCGGTCGCTAATGAGCAGGCGGGCAACCGAGTACGCCGGCTGTTTGTTTGGACGGCAGAGAATCCAATCCGGTGGACATCAAATCTTGCAACTGCTTTGCGAATTTGTCCGGCTTTTGTTCGGGTGGCCTGGCATTAAACAGCGCCACCCAGGTGATACCATCGGCGGTGTGCTCCACGAAGGCGCGTGTCCCTGGCAATGTGCCATCCTTATATAAGATGATCCGTCCCTGGCGATCTTTGATTACTTCCCAGCCCATGGAGAAGAAACGCCGTTTGCCGCGCCAGCAAGCGACATCCGGACATTCCACTATTTGTGCCTTACTTTCAGGCGACAAAACTTGTTCGTCGGCGAAAAGCTTGTCGAACAGCTTGGCCAGATTCGGCGCGCTGGCAAGCCAACCGAGCATCGGCACATCCGCCTCCATATACGCCCGAGAGTAGGGAGCGCCGACCAGCCGCTCACGGCAGGGCAGAAACGGCCGTGCCTGCGGCTCAAGCGGTGCATAGTAAGCTACTTCGTCGGGCCAACGGTCTTGCGCAAGCGTGCGTCCCGGGTAGAGCTGTACGCCACAGGGATTGAAAATGTTCTCGCGCACGAAGCTGACATAATCTTTGCCGCTCTGGCGCTCGATAATCTTGCCCAGCAATCCGTAAGTGAAATTCGAATAGGCGAACCTTGTGCCCGGCGTGAAGTCGAGCCGCTTGCTGAAGACATAGCGCAAAGTGGTATCAAAATCAGCGGCGCTGCCCGTGTGGAAATGTCTGGCCGCGCGTCTGATGTAGGGCTGCAAGATCGGGTCACCGCTGCGCTCTCTGTCCCAGCCGGCGGTCATGTTGAGCAGATCTTTGACCGTGATGCCGGAAAGCCGTTTATCCTTTTTGACGGTGGGCAAGCTGGTGGCATCGAGCAGATTGAGCGCTTTGTCGTCCATATTCAATCGACCTTGCTCTTCCAGTTTCATTACTGCAGCGGCGGTGATCGGCTTGGATAGGCTGGCGATGCGGAAGAGGCTGGTCGTCGGGTTAACCGGCTGATGTTTGTCAATGTCGGCGTATCCATAGCCGCGCGCGAAGACGAGCTGCCCGTCTTTGTAGACGGCGATGGCGCCGCCTGGAATCGCCCAGTGGCGCACGAGCGATTTGGCGTGCTCGTCGAGCCAGCGCAAATGCTTGGGCACCGGCTCGCCGCTCACCGGAAAATCATGAGGCTCGCTGGCATAGAACGTCTGAGCCAACGACGTGGCAAGCGCCAGAGCGAGCGCAAAAAGTTCGACTGCTGTTTTGCCCTTGAAACTCATCGGCGACATCGCGGCAAGAGGCTGCTGCTGTTTTTATACCGCCGGCGCCCAGTGGCGAAACGGTGGGCGCCCTCGCGAGGGCGTTCATTATCCAGCAAGCGGCTGCGTTCGAGGTTGTCTAGTTGACCGGACGCGAAAGCTTCATGTGCGGCTTGAGAAGCCGCTGGCGATTGGTCTCGAGCTCCAGGAAGTGCGCGCGTGCATCGATAATGCTGGTGCGATCGATCATGCCCAACAAAGTCGAGGGCTGTTCCGGCGACACGACAGGCAGGCGCCCAATGTCGTTGGTGACCAGCTTGGCTACCGCGTCGCTCAGTATTTCGTCGGGATAAGTGACGATAAGCTGGCTGGACCCGGCCTCGAGCACGCTTATTTCCGTCTGCGTGCCGCCAAGGCTCATGGCTTTGACCATGTCACCGCGCGTAATGATGCCGACCAGATTGTTTTGACCGTCGACGATCGGCAGCGCGTGGCAAGCCGACAGCAGGCTGTGGTGATCGGACATGGACGCCGACAGAGCGGCTACGGTCATGTCGGCTGGCACCGCCGGCGGTGCCGGCTTCATCAGCTCACCGCAGCGCAAAAGATCCAGAGGATCAACTGAGTATTCGCGCGATATGTGATGCCCGCGCCGAGCCACCTTTTCCGTGAGAATCGAACGGCGCAACACGAGCACCGTAAACAAGTAAGCGACCAGGCATGATGCCAGCAGGGTGGGAGTGGCATTTAGATCGTGGGTAAGCTCGAGGGTAAAGAGGATCGCAGTTAGCGGCGAACGCATGGTGCCGCCCATCATGGCTGCCATGCCCACCGTCGACCACAAAGCGCGATCGCCGAAGGGAATGAAAGGCGATTCGATACTGCCCAGACACGCGCCCATCATGAGCAATGGTGCCAGCACACCCCCTGAGGTGCCGGAACCGAGCGCAATCGCCCAGACCAGCCCCTTGCCGATGAGCAAACTAGCCGACTGCGCCGGATCGATGTGCCCGGCCAACAAGTTAGCAATAACGTCGTAGCCGACGCCGAGCACGCGCGGGTTGAATAAAGCGGCGACGCCGACGCACAGACCGCCCAGAGCCGGCCACCACATCCAATGTATGGGCAGTCGGGCGAAAGTGTCTTCAAAGAAATAGACAAGGTTGGTCAAGATGCCCGAGACCATGCCGGCGATCAGTCCGACCACAAGCGCACAGCCGAGAATCTCCCATGTTGGTGTTGTATGTGGTGGCACGGGAAATACGGCACCGCCGCCCAAGAGCTGCCAGCGCAGCGCGGTGGCGACCACAACGGCAATGCCCACCGGAATCACCGAACGCGGTTTCCACTCGAAGAGCAAGAGTTCTACAGCCAGCAAAACGGCAGCTACCGGCGTATTGAAGACGGCGGCCATACCGCCGGCAGCCCCGGCAACCAGCAGCGTCTTGCGCTCGGCTGAGGTCAAATGGAACAGTTGAGCAAACAGCGATCCGAAGGCCCCGCCGGTCATAATGATCGGACCTTCGGCACCGAAGGGGCCCCCTGTGCCGATCGAAATAGCTGAAGAGATCGGTTTGAGCACGGCTACTTTTGCATCCATGCGGCTGCGCCCGATCAAGATCGCTTCCAATGCCTCAGGAATACCGTGCCCGCGGATGCGTTCGCTACCGTAACGGGCCATCAAGCCGATCACTAACCCACCGACGGCAGGTAGCAATACCACCCAGCCACCGAGGTGGTGGTGAGTGGGGGTAGTCATGACGCTGCTGTACTTGCCGAAAAAGCAAAGATTGGTGATCACCGCGATCAACCACAACAGTGCCCAGGCAACCAGGCCGCTCATCAGTCCTATGATCACGGCGCTGGCGCACAGATAAAGGATCCGTGTGTCGCGGCGAAAATCAGCTAGCTTGTCGCGAAATTGTTCAGTTTCCATGCGCCTAGGCTTCTTCCCTTCAGATCTTACCGCTATTTGCTCCGGCTGCTCGGCTGGCGGCTGGCAGATAGTAGTTGCGCACTGTGACGGTTTTGGGATGGATTGGTTTGTTGTCATCTATTAAATACTTCAGTCCTTCGTCTATTGCCACCACAATGGCGGCGTCCATGTTGAAGCGGCCGTCGAAATCCAACGCTTGCCATATGGGCTGCGTGTATGACGAGGGGCGGCTGTCATCAAGGCAATCGGCCAGGAAGATTACCTTGGATAGCGGCGACATGTCGATAGCTCCAAGGGTGTGCTGGGCTACCGCTTCGAGTATGTCGCGGTTGACGACGCCCAATTCTCGTTTGGCCACTTCGGCCGATACCGGACCATGAAGCAAGTGCCCGTTATGCTCGAGTATGGGATCGAGAGCGAGGTAATAGAGGCGCGCGCGCTCGACCAGCTCAGGCGCCTTCATTTCCTTGCAGGCGTCGTGCAGCCAGGCTGCCACCGTGGCTGCAAATACGTCGCAGCCGGCTTTGGGTGCCAGCTTTTCTGCTACTGCCACCACCCCTTCAATGTGGCGAAAGCGCTTGGGCGACACGCGCGGGGCAATCCAGGCTGACAGTGAGTCGGCAGTGATGTTTTCAGGGACGCCCGAACACCTGCTCAAAGGTACAACCTCTTTTCTTTTAATAGGCCGGCGACGGCTGCCGGCACCAGATAATTCACGGACTTGCCTTCGCGCAGCCGGCGGCGAATTTCCGAGCTCGAAACATTTACATGCGGCAGATCAAGACGGATAACTCGAGCGTGGCTGGGAACCGTTGCCGGTTCTTGGGGATCAGTGGGCTTGATAATCTGTTTGCTGCGCGGCGCCACCACTATTCGGCAGAGGCGAAATATTTCCGCTGCCTGCTTCCATTTGCCTATGTATTGCAAATTATCTTCGCCGATAATCAAGTCGAGTCCGCTGTCGGGAAATTGCTCGCGCAAGCTGCGCAGGGTGTCGATTGTGTAAGAAGTACCGCCGCGCTCCAACTCCGCACGCGAGGCCTGGTAATGAGGGTTGCCCGCCACCGCCGCTGATACTAGCTCGTGGCGGCGTTCGGCATCCAGAATGTCAAAATGGCGGTGGGGAGGGTTGGGGCTGGTGATGAAGAGCACTTTGGTCAGCCCCAGTTGCAGCCGCCCGTATTCAGCCATCAACAAATGTCCCCAATGAATGGGATTGAAAGTGCCGCAAAAAACGCCAAGTTGCTGCGACATCAAGAAGAACCCCGGACCGCTTTTACTTCATGGCGCGTGTATATGCGCGGCATGCGGGCTCGCAATCGACAAGCCAGCTCATAAGTGATGGTTTGCAATTGCACGGCCCAATCCGCCAAGTATAAAGTATGTTCGAACCGGCCGGGACCGCTGTCGGCATGTTCGGCGTCGCAACCGATGAGCGTGATCACGTCGCTATCTTGGGCCTCGGGGACGTCTGTGATATCAAAGAGCATTTGATCCATGCTGATCAAGCCCACTTGTTGGACGCGCTTGCCCAGAAGAATGCCCTGCACGGAATTGGAAAGACGTCTGTCTATGCCGTCGGCATAACCGATGGGAATTGAGGCCAGTCGCGTTTGGCGTTTAGCCGTCCAGGTAAGGTTGTAGCCGACGGATTGCCCGGATTCGATCGTTTGCAAATGATTGATTCGTCCGCGCACGGACATGGCGGGCTTCACCGCATTTGATACCGCGCGCGCCTCTAAGCCGTAAAGCATCAAGCCCGGTCGAACCATGTCGTAGTGAGTTTGCGGAAACAGCCGGGCTGCGTCCGAGGAAGCCAAATGAACCAGCTGCGGTTTATGTCCGATTGCTTTGGCCTGTGTCACCACCTGCGCAAACAGCTGATTCTGTTTGTCGGTAGTCTGCTCGTCATCGGCTTTTGCCAAATGACTACAAAGCCCAACCAATTCAATTTGTTTGTAATCTGAAACCAAAGTCAAAAGACCGAGCGCATCTTCAGGACGAATGCCAAGGCGATGCATACCGGTATCAACTTTGACGTGCACCTTGGCAATCAGCTTGACTGATTTGGCGGTGTCGGCGATGTCTTTTATTTGTCCGGGGCCTGTAACGGTAAGTTGCAAATCCGCTTCGATGGCCGCTTTCAATGCCCAGCTAGGGCACGGGCTCAAAATCAATATCGGGCAAGTAATGCCGGCCGCTCGCAGTTGGCAGCCTTCGTCGATCGATGCTACACCCAGCCCATCTGCGCCGGAGGCGATCAAAAGCTCGGCTACGCCGACGGCACCGTGTCCGTAGGCGTCGCTTTTCACTACGGCCAGGACTTTTGTAGATGGTGCAAGCGCGGCGCGCACCACTTTCATGTTGTGCTCGATGGCGCCCAAATCCACTTCCACCCAAGCATCCCTGAGGACCGAAGCGACAATCGGTTGGCGGGATGCAAGCATTAATGATTTCTCGGTTTAAGTGTCCAGTTGAAAAGCTGGAAGGGGTAGAACTTTATGCTAGCATTGGTCAGATTCGTAGTCATCAGGTAGTTGTGAGCTGTCTTGGCCATTCTCGTCCAGTACAGCGTTTTGCCGTGAGCGCAAGCAAAAACTTCCGTGCTGACAGCGAGCAAGGCGACCTTCGTACTTCGTATTACTACTTGGGATGGAAGCACCTTGAACAAAGCAGAATTGGTTGATGTCGTGGCCCGCGAGGCCGGCACCACGAAAAAGGATGCCGAGACCATCATCAATACAATGATGGAAACAATAGTCAAACGTGTCGCCTCCGGCGAACGAGTGACTCTAGTTGGGTTCGGTACCTTTGAGGCGCGCCAGCGCAAAGCGCGCACCGGACGCAATCCGAAAACCAACGAGCCACTGCAGATTCCGGCCAAGCGTGTTGCCGGCTTCAAGGTAGGCAAAGAGTTCGGCGAAGCGGTGAACGTCAGACGCGGGCGCTAGAGTCTTATCTGTTCGTCAAAGGGCAACCATTTTGGAATCAGCAAAAGTAGCGGTAATCGGAATAGGCAACTGGGGTAAGAACCTCGTTCGCAATTTCGCTAACTTGGGCGCGCTGTCGATGGTTTGCGACGTCGACCCGCGGCGCCTGGAGAACGTGCGCCGCGAATATCCGCAAGTGCGAATTACCGATCAGCTCGATGTCGTTCTCAACGATCAGGACGTGAAAGCGATCGTGATCGCCACGCCGAGCGACAGCCACTTTCAGGTGGCCCGGCAATCGCTGTTGGCCGGCAAGCACGTATATGTCGAGAAGCCTCTGGCCCGTTCGGTGCGGCACGCTGAAGAGTTGGATCGTTTGGCTACCGAGCGCAACTTGATACTTATGGTTGGGCATCTGTTGCTCTATCATCCTGCGGTCAATTGTTTGAAAGATCTGATTGCCTCAGGCGAGTTGGGCGAACTGCGCTTTATTCGCTCGGATCGCATGAATTTCAATCCATCGCGCTGTCACTGGAGCGTGCTCTGGGATCTGGCGCCTCACGACATCTCGATGATGAGCTATCTGCTCGATTGCGAGAAGGCCGAGGTAGCGCGCGTAGGCGGCTGGGATACGCACGGTGATGCGCTCATCGATGTCGCTTATTTGGACATCAACTTCTGCACCACAGGTGGTGGCTGCGTGCCCGGACAGGTGCGCAACAGCTGGATCGATCCGCAAAAACTTGTCCGGCTCACCGTCAACGGCAGTTTGAAAACAGCCGTGCTTAACGACGCGCAGGTGGAAAACAAGCTGGCGCTGCACAGTTTGACTCGCTCCGGGCGCATGGTGGTCGAGTACCCTTCCTTCCCCGATGTCGAGCCTCTCCATCTCGAGTGTGAGCATTTTCTGCAATGCGTCAATACCGGTGAAAGGCCGCGCACGGATGCAAACAACGCCTATCAAGTGGTAAGCGTACTGTCTGAAGTTGAGGACCGTCTGTCTCGCCGTCCACCGAATCTGGTGCCGCGCTAGGCTCTTGACTGCCGGACGGGGCTCACCTTTGCCCAGTGCGCCAACCGATATCGGAGCGCATTCGGGCGCGACAGGGCGTGTTATATTTTCTGGCGGATTGAACGCGCTCGAGTTGTTGCAAATGTTCTTCATAAAGCAGCTTGCTTGAAGGACAGCTGGCGGCGCGGTATAATACTCTACCTGTCTGCTGCGGGAGTAATTCAGTGGTAGAATGCCTCCTTGCCAAGGAGGATGTCGCGAGTTCGAATCTCGTCTCCCGCTCCATTTTTGCGAGATGCCACAAGTGGTGGCATCTCGCTTTTTATCAGCATAAAAGCGAGATGCAGTAAAAAATCTACGCCAGCAGGCTGTCGGCGCCATCGGCTGCCTGCCCTTGACCCCAAGTAAAACCTGATATATTACCGACAGCACATGTTTGGTGATTCAAGGCCTGAATTTTGTGGTTTAACCCTTTGTGGTTCAACCGTTCTGGAGGGGCAATGGGCGACGAGGGACAAGCAGTCAACAAATCGGTGGACGATCCATCGTCGGTCACGGTGCAACCATCGCCTTCAGGCGATGCCAACAAAGCTCCCGTAGATTCCGTTATCAACAGGCGTTCACGCTGGATCAGTGCATTCTCGGCACTACGCTACGTCAACAGCGTATCGCGCGATGAGGAAATTAAAACTCGCGACAGCGACCGGGCCACATCAATTGCGCTTCTGGTTTGCTGCGTTGCCGCCCTGATCTGTCTTTTGGTGCCTTCGCTGGAAGCGCATCGCGTCGGCTTTGTCGTGGCTGCCGATTTGCTGGTCGGACTGGCCCTCTTGATGTACGTCGCCAACCGATTCGGAGTGGTAACCACTTTCCAGCCGCGGCAGGCTCTGCTTACCTGGCAACTGATGCTGGGCAGCAGCTTGCTTGGCATCTTCTTGACCATCAACCTGGCCTTGATTCTGGCCGTATTCGTGCAAAACTCGCACATCATCATTCCGCACTAAATATCCTCAGTCATCTGGTCAGCCCGGTTGTTTAAGAACCGCTGCAGGTGTGCCAGCGGCTAACGAATGGCGGCTGCCTGCGTGCTACAATCGGCGGACGGCCAGAGCACCCGGGCGCCTCAGCAGTTGAGGATTCCCGGCAACGCGCCGGGAAAAATGGAGCGTGGGCAAATCGCCGACGGATGTTGAATTTAGCCCTAGAGGCAGCACTGTGGCGCGCGCCAGGCAAAGATACAAGGGAGAAGACAAAAAATGAAGGTGAACCTGGAGAAGGAAGGCGTCAATCTGGTCAAGCTTGGCGTCGAGGTGGAGGCCGATAAGGCTCAAAAAGCCTACGACAAAGCCTGGCGGCAGCTGTCGCACCGGGTCCGCATCCCAGGGTTCCGCCCCGGCAAGGCGCCGAAAAACATGATCGAAAAAGCGGTGGGCGTCGATTTCATCAAACGAGAAGCGCTTGAGCAGCTGGTTCCGACTATATTGCACGAAGTGATCTCAGGTGAAAAGCTGGACGTGATCACCGAGCCGCGCATCGATTCTTATACGTTTGAACTTGGACAACCGCTTCTGCTCAGCGCTTCCTTCGAGGTACGTCCTGAGGTAAAACTGGGCGAGTACAAGGCGTTGACCGTGCAAGTGCCGGAGGCCAAGCTCGACGAAGAAGCGATGGATCGTGCCTTGAAAAGCATCGCCGAAGCCAAGGCCAGCTTGCAGACCGTGAGCGAAAAACGGCCGATCAAGATGGGCGACACCGTGCTCATGGATTTTGAATGTCTTGTAGACGGCAAGCTCGTCGAAGGCGGCAAGGCAGAAGGGTTATTGCTTGAGATGAAGGAGGGCAATTTCCTGCCCGGATTCTGCGAGCAGCTTGTCGGCAAAGAGCCCGGTGCAGAAGAGCAGGTTAATGCCACTTTCCCTGATGACTATCGCAATGAGTCGCTGGCCGGCAAAGACGCCAACTTTAAGGTCCAATTGCGCGAGATCCGTGAACGCTTTACGCCGGAGATTAATGACGAGCTGGCAAAATCGGTTGGGCAGGAGTCGCTGGGTTCCCTGAAAGAGGCGCTCAAGCAAAGGCTGGACGAAGAAGTTAAACAAGAAAATGAGACCCGCATGCAGCGCGGCGTGGTCGATGAAGTGGTTAAGCACGCCCAGGTAGAAATTCCCGACAGCATGATCGATCGCGAATGCAACCTCTTGCTTGCGCATCTGCGTCGCTACGTTGAGCAGGTCGGGCAGACCTGGGACACCTTTGTCCAGTCTGCCGAGTATGAGAGCGTTTACAACGAAAAGCGCGAAGAGGCCAAAACTAGAGTTTTAACCTCGCTGGTGCTGGGAGCCGTGGTCCGCGCCGAAAATATGACTATTACCGAGGAAGAGTCGGCGCCCTATCTGTCCGAGTTGGTGGCCCGGTATAATCTTCCTATAGAGCAGATCGCGCACGAGAAGAACGATGATTTACGCCGTGCATTCGACGAGCTCAGGCGGCAGGCCATGGAGGAAGCGCTAACCAGAAAGGTGGTTGATTTCCTCACCGGCCAGTCCAAGGTTGAGTATGTCGCTGAAGAGCGCAAGAAAGAGGAACAACCCGCCTAACCTGTATAAATGGGCGCCGGGCGACGCATGCTGTTTTTCCCGCTGCCTAAGTAGGAAGTGGTGTTATTCTTGACACAGGCCCATAATTGGGTATCGTTGCTGTATTAATATTGATCTGTAATGTGATCTGATCTGTTTAAGGAAGGAGATAAACGGACGAAATGACCAGGCTACCAAAATCGCCGTCCATGCAAGATGTCTACGAGCTGTGGAGCATCGCTCCGGGCGCATATTATCCGCCGACAGTCATCGAGACTACGGCTCGAGGTGAAAGAGCGTTCGATATATTCTCCCGCCTGCTGCGCGAGCGCATCGTATTTCTGGGCACGCCCATCGACGACACCGTCGCCAACTTGGTTGTTGCCCAGCTACTGCTTTTGGAAGGCGAAGATCCCGAAAAGGACATCAGACTTTACATCAACAGCCCGGGTGGCTCGGTGACAGCCGGCATGGCCATTTATGACACCATGCAGCACATCCGTTCAGAGGTCTCAACCATCTGTCTGGGACAGGCAGCTTCCATGGGCGCCTTTTTGTTGGCCGCCGGCAAGAAAGGCAAGCGTCTGGCTCTGCCTCACTCCCGCGTGCTCATCCACCAGCCTCTGGGCGGCGCCCAGGGACAAGCTACCGATATCGAGATTGCCGCTCGCGAAATCTTGCGCATGAAGCGCGAGCTGAACGAGCTATTGGCCTCGCATACCGGACAGTCGGTGAAGCAAATCGAAAAAGACACAGACCGCGACAACATCATGACTGCCCAGGAAGCTAAGGCATATGGTCTAGTTGACGAAGTCATCGTTAAGCTGGAACAGGCCCCGCTTGCTGCAGTCTAGACAGCTAGCCTAGTCCTTCAAGTTCTAGTTCCTTTCGAATCCCTTCTGCAGGTAGTTCCCAATGGCCAAGCAATCCGACAATCGACTGAAGTGCTCGTTCTGCGGAAAAAGCCAGGATCAGGTAAAAAAACTGATTGCCGGACCAGGGGTCTACATTTGTGATGAGTGCGTGGATCTCTGCAATGAGATCCTCGATGAAGAGCTTTTCGAAGGCGGTCCGAATGCGGCGCCGGCCGAAGCCGGCATTCCGCAGCTTGTCGATGTGCCAAAACCGAAGGAAATAAAAACCTTTCTGGATCAACACATCATCGGGCAGACCGATCCCAAGAAAATTCTCTCGGTGGCTGTCTACAACCACTACAAGCGCATCAACCACAACTCCGAACTTGCCGATCAAGTAGAAATTCAAAAATCGAATATCCTGCTTATCGGTCCTACCGGATGCGGAAAGACGCTGCTTGCTCAAACCCTGGCCAAGTTCCTGGATGTGCCGTTTGCAGTTGCTGATGCCACCACGCTTACGGAAGCCGGTTATGTCGGTGAAGACGTGGAAAATATTCTTCTGCGCCTTTATCAAGCTGCCGACTACGACATCAAAAAAGCCGAACGCGGCATAATCTACATCGATGAAATCGACAAGATTTCGCGCAAATCGGAAAACACCAGCATTACCCGTGATGTTTCCGGTGAAGGCGTGCAGCAAGCGCTCTTGAAGATGATCGAAGGCACGGTGGCCAATGTGCCACCACAAGGCGGTCGCAAGCATCCGCACCAGGAGTTTATCCAGATAAACACGCAAAACATTCTGTTTATCTGCGGTGGCGCTTTTGTTGGATTGGAAAAAATCGTGGAAAACCGCGTTTCTTCCAACCGCAGCATCGGCTTCGGTTCGCAGGCGCCACTCACGGCCTGGGAACGCGAGCAGCGCGCCAGCCGCATTCTCAAGGACACTATTCCTGATGACCTGCTCAAGTTCGGCTTGATTCCCGAGTTTGTCGGGCGCATGCCTGTGATAGCTGTTCTGGAAGCACTGGATGTCGATGCCCTCGTACGCATCCTCGTGGAGCCGAAGAATGCCATTCTCAAGCAATACCAGCAGCTTCTGGCCCTTGACGGCGTCGAGCTCAAGTTTGATTCGGAAGCGGTGCGCGCCATCGCCGAAGAAGCGATCAAACGTAAAACTGGAGCGCGAGCTTTGCGTGCGATTGTGGAAGAAATCATGCTAGACATAATGTACGAAGTGCCTTCGCGCACCGACATCAAGGGCTGCCACATCACCAAGGATCTGGTCGAAAAGCGGTCATCGGCCGAGCTTTTGCAAATGCCAACGAAGCTCAAGGGTGAGATTGCCTAGGCACTCTCATGCACCGCCTGAAACATCTGTACAATACGTAAACCAAGCCTAACCCTACAATTAAGCACAGAAATGGCGGATTTTAGTAATACCGTTTTTCCTTTAATTCCTCTGCGAGACGTAGTTGTCTTTCCGCAGATGGTGACGCCGCTGTTTGTCAGCCGTCCCAAATCAATAGCCGCCCTCGAGCAGGCGCTGTTGCGTGACGATCGTCTGGTTATCCTGACGGCCCAGCGTGATCCGGACACGGAAGATCCCGGACAGGAAGACGTCTACGAGATTGGCACGCTGGCCGAAGTAATGCAGATGCTCAAGCTGCCGGACGGCACCGTCAAGGTGTTGGTCGAGGGGTCCTGCCGAGCCAAACTTGATGAATTTTTTGACGACCAGGCATATCTATCAGGCAAGGTCACCGAGCAAGAAGAGCTGGTCAAAGACGACGCGCAAAGCAAGACGCTCATCAAGTTCACCGTGGAAAAGTTCGAGCAGTACGTCAAATCCACGAAGAAAATCAACCCCGAGAGCCTGCTTGCCGTCTCCGGAATTGGGCAGCCCGGGCGCCTGGCTGACATCATCGCCACTTACCTCGGACTCGACGTGGCCGAGCGCCAGCATTGCCTGGAGATTATCGACGCCAGCGAACGTCTGGAATACGTCGGCCAATTGCTCTCGCGTGAACTCGAGCTTGCTTACCTCGAGCAACAAATACATGACCGCGTGCGTTTCAACCTGGAGAAAACGCAGCGCGAGTATTACTTGCGCGAAAAAATGCGCATCATTCAAGACGAGCTCAATGCCGACGGCGAAGGTGTAGGCGAAATCGCCGAGTACAAGCAGAAAATCGCCAAGGCGAAATTGGCAGGCCCAGCTCTGGAAAAGGCTTTGAAAGAGCTCCAGCGTCTGGAGAAAATGATGCCGCAGACGGCCGAGGCCGCCGTTATTCGTACCTATCTGGACACTTTGGTATCACTGCCTTGGAATAAAAGATCACGCGATGTGCTTGATTTAGGCAATGCCGAGACGATCCTGCACGAGGATCACTATGGCCTCGAGAAGGTGAAGGAACGCATTCTGGAATATCTGGCCGTGCGCAAGCTGGCCAAGCAGCCCCAGGGAACCATTCTCTGTCTGGTCGGACCGCCAGGCGTAGGCAAAACCAGTCTGGTCAAATCGATTGCTCGTTCCATGAATCGCAAGTTTGCTCGCATCAGCCTCGGTGGCGTCAACGATGAGGCGGAGATTCGCGGGCATCGCCGTACTTACATCGGTGCCATGCCCGGTCGCATAATTCAGGCCATCAAACAGGCAGGCACGCGCAATCCTGTCGTCTTGCTCGATGAGATCGAGAAGATGACACGCAATTATATGGGCGATCCGACGGCAGCGATGCTGGAGGTGCTCGACCCTGATCAAAACGAGCATTTCACGGACCACTACCTGGACACCCCGTTCAGTCTGCAAGAAGTGTTCTTCGTAGCCACTGCCAACTCGCTTGATTATGTGCCGCGCCCGCTTCTTGATCGCCTAGAGGTGATCCGTCTGTCCGGCTACACGGAAGAGGAGAAGGTGGCAATTGCCGAAACGCACATTATTCCCAAGACTCTCGAGCAGCATGGGTTGACCGGCAAACAAGTAAAGATCGTCGACCAGGCGATTCGCAAGATTATTCAGGAATACACGCGGGAAGCCGGCGTGCGCAATTTGGAGCGTTCGATTGCCACAATTTGCCGCAAAGTAGCGATGCAAATTGTCAAAGGCGACGAGTCGGCAGTAAAAATGACGCCGCAAAATACGGCCAAATACTTGGGGCCACCAAAGGTGGTGCGGGAAGAAGAGACCTCGCGCATACCTCAGGTGGGCATTGTAAATGGTCTGGCCTGGACTGAGACCGGCGGCGAGCTTTTGCAAATTGAAGTAAATACCATGCCAGGCAAAGGCAAGGTTCAGCTTACCGGGCAGCTTGGCGACGTCATGAAAGAATCGGCCGCGGCGGCGCTCAGCTACATTCGCAGTCACAATGCCGAGCTTGGCATAAAAGATACGGTCTGGATGGATACGCTCGATATTCATATTCACTTGCCTGAAGGAGCCATACCCAAAGATGGACCTTCAGCCGGCGTCGCGCTGACTGTCGCGCTCTATTCAGCGATCGCTAAACGCCCGGTGAGAGCCAGTCTGGCTATGACAGGTGAGGTAACTTTGCGCGGGCGGGTTCTCACCATTGGCGGCTTGAAAGAAAAGGTCTTGGCTGCTTTGCGGGCGCAGATCAAAACGGTGCTCTTTCCGATCGGCAACGTCAAAGACTTGCAAGACATTCCTGATTACGTCAAAGAGCGTCTGGAGTTAATTCCGGTGTCACATCTCGACGAAGTCTTCAATGTGGCCTTCAAGAAAGAAGCGAAACAACCGGTAAAAGCCAAAGCGGCAGCGGCGGCAACCAACGGTAAAGGTCGCTCGCGCAACGGCAGCAAGTCTAGCAGTCGCCGCAGCGCGCTAGGCCGCGTCAAGTAATATCGATGCTGCCGGCTTGTGCCTGCGGTGCGGTGCCAATTTTGACCATAAACGGGCTGACGTAGGCAATAATCGCCGCATATTTGATTGGTTCTGTAGCTGCGCAAAGTTCGAACAAGGCACCTTCGGGCCAGCGTTCTCGATCAGTGGTGCACCATTGTCCGGCCAAAAACAGCTGCAAATACTTTCTACTTATGCCATGGAAATGATCGCGGCTCGTTTGTATGAAACCTGCGATTGCTTGCCGCAGCTCATTTGCAAGATGTTTTATGGTGCCATTGCCATTGTGCAGGGTTGGCTTGCTGCTAGATAACTCGGTGCGCAAGAAAGAATTGCCGCTTATGCCTTTCACCAGACCGTCCAACTGTAGCGACAAAAGCATGGCGCTCAATGTACCGGAGGGCAGACCGGTTGTTTCGTGAAGCATGTCGAAGTCCACGGGCTCATCGCTAAGCTGTTCGTAAACGTGCTTGTGCTCGGCATCGAGTCTGTCGATCAGAGTCTGTCGCTCTTTGATTTCTCGCTGTAATGTTTCCTCTTTTTGCGCTTGTTCCTGCGGTTGCTCTATTTCCTCCGATTGCGGATGCTGTCTGGTCTGTGTCTCGCGGCTGCGTTTATAAATTGCCTGTCTAAATAACAGCGAGCGCACCTCCGGCAGTTCTTCGTGCATATCCTTCTCAATTGCCAACATCAATTTTTTTATAGTCGCCCATGCCGACGAATAGGCAATGCCCGTGAGCTGCGACAATCTCCAGGCGCTGACGATGAAGCCTTTTTCCATCAGCCATGTCAGTGCTAGGAGGGGGCGTGTATAGCGAACACCATGAAACAAGGTGCCGGCGGTGCGCCATGTAGCTTTTTTGCAGCGCCGGCAACGATAGGATCTCTGCCCTTCCTTTAAATCGATATCTTTGCTCGGGCAGTTGCTGCATTTTGGCTGACTGTGATCGATGCGCGAGGCAACAATTTCGACCGCTTTTTCCTCTGTCGGACATTCTTTGGCAAACTCACGAAACATGCTGGAAAGCGGGTCTTCGCCTGGAAACGGCCGATTGCTCGACTCAAGAGATTTGTTATGCATAGCTGTTCCTCCGGTGCGTTTCTTTTGTTAAAACGATTCCAAGCGCAAAAAAGTTCAAGGACAAACATGAGATTGCATTCACCTTTCCGGCGTGCAAAACCCCGCGTGGAGTGCGGGCCGATATCGCCCCGCCTCACACCGTCGGGAGGGCAGGGCAAAATTTGGCGAATTAGCCGTTTGTAGATTTATCTTCGGACAGGTCTGAGAAAATGGAGGTTATCGGCTTGGAGAAAAGCGGTTAGTTGCATGCTTTTTCAATACCAGAAGTTCGAGGCGTTGGATGCTGCGGCCAGGGATTCGATTGTGCCGCCGGTCAGTCCCGTTCAATTCGCGCTGCGGCTGCCGAGCTGGCGTTCCGACAATGCAGGCGTCACTTACGTACATCGTCTGCAAAGTGGCGCTACGGTCAGCGGATGGCAGCTTGAACGTTGCCTGGTGGAGTTGTTGCTTTGTGATCTTGGGCAACAGGTGAATATTTCACATCGAGTTGATGGCTGCACGGCGGCAATGTGGCGAGTGAGGGCCCTCGACCAGATGGATCCGCTCGCGTTTAAAGCGACGCTATTGAAAGTGCCGGACAATGCCGAAATTGGTCCTGAAAGCGGTGAATGGCTAGATGCTCAATCTTGGAGCGCCCAGGGAAAGATACTGATGTTGGGTACAGAGGATGGCGATGCTCTCTCGAAACGAGCCCAGGAACGCGACTGGATGCCGTTTCGCTTTCAAAAAGCCCTGGCAGCGCGCTTCCCTGAATATCTTGCAGACGGCATCACCGTCAAGCTTCCGGCGCTTGATTCGGCCGAACTGTGCCAGGTGCAGTTTATCGTTTCGTGGACTGCTGCCGATCAGTCCGATCAGTCCGATAATTCCGCCTGCCTGGCAGTTGATAGGCAGCCTGAGGACATATTGCACAGGGCCGGCTGTTCGTAGCGCCGGCGCCGTCTGCAAGAGGAGACATGCTGCCAGGGTCGCTGTCAAGGGGTGAATTCATCAAAACAATTGAGCGGCGCGACTGTAATGGCTGTCCCGGTGGCATAACGGGAATGACACCCTTTTTGGATCTGGGTCCCATTTTATGTCCACACGAGGTTCGCAAGCGGAAAGCTTTGATTCGACCGCCAAGCTGATGATCGAGGCCTTGGCCAAAGCAAGTGCCGAGCTGGAAAAGTCGGTTACGGCCTTCACCGAGCAACTGATATCGTTCAATGAGAGCGTCCAAAAGTCGCTCGATGAAGAATTGCGCGCTGTCAAAACCCGCATGGAAAGCGCGGTCAAGAACAATTTGGACGAGCTGCAGCATAACAAGCACGTCATGATGAAGCGTCTGCTCGATGCCGAGCGTGTGGAGCTGGATGCGCTTTCCGACGTGGGACGACAGGTGCGCGCCACTTTGAACAATAACGCGCAACAGATAGAAAGTAAGATCGAGCAATTTATCGACGCGCAGATAAAAGAACTGAGGAGCTTTCTGGAACAGCCCGAGGCGCAGATAGAGCAGATTGCGCACGACAGCAAGGCCAGTCTGGCCGACAGGAAATCCCGGGCGGCATCCCACCTCAAAGAAAAGCAAGATGAGTTCCGAAAGAAGTTGGCAGATCGCGTCGCTGACCTCGAGCGCGAAATAGTCGAACACTCCGAGAAGGCGCGCGCCGGCATCGCTTCGATGACCGAACAGTGGGGTTCGTCCTTGACGGCCGAACGCGAAGCCTATTGCCAGGAACTGGACAAAAACGCCGAGCAGACGGTGACTGCGCTTAAGTCAGCCGACGCCGAAGGGCACGCCTCGCTCGAACAAGCAGAGGAAGACGACAAAGACAGCCTGGAGACTATTGGGAAAGATTGGCGGCAACAGGTTAACAGCCAGGCGGATGCGTTCAATAAGCTGATCAATAATCTCAGTTCGGTGCTCAAGGAAAATTTCGAGACGCGATTGTCGAATGCTGCCGATCAGGCGCGACAGGAAATTACCGTGTTGTCGGACCAGGCACACGAGAAAATTTCCGCCACACGCTCGGAGTTGGAAGTCGAGCTGCACGATCTGGAAAAGGATTGTTTGCATCAGCTAGAGGCGACTTTGCGCAAGCTCGAAGCCATGGTCCTGGAGCACGCCAATGATAAGCGCAATAGCGGCGTAGCCAGGCAACACAAAGCTCAAAAACTGCGCGACCAAATGCAAACTCATCTCAAACGCTTCGGCGCTTCTTTGGTCGATTCGATCAAGGATGCGGCAACGGCATTGGAGAACGATTTTGACCGCGCCACCGATGGATTTCACGTGCGCATCGAAGGTGCTCGCACATCCGCCATTGAATCGCTCGAGCGCGAAAGCAAGCTCATGCAAAAAGACATCGATCGGACACTCAAGGAATTTCAAAGAGAGCTGTCCGAACAAGAAGCGCAGATCCATAAGATTGAGCACGCCGGACAGGACGCCGTCGTCACCGTCATCGCCTGCCGCAAGGCAATGCTTTCATTCAAAGGGGAATAGCAATCGCATGAACGTCGCTGGCAAGAGCCTCCAAGATATTTATGATGCCGGCTCCAAACGGCTGGAAGAGCTCGAAAAAGGGCAAAAGTCGCAGCTCGGTGATGTCACTGACGCGCATTTGCAGGAATTGCAGGAACTCGAGCCGACCACACTCAAACAACTGGAAACTAAATCAACGGATCTCGAACAAGAAATTCGCGGTTACCTCAGTCACGGATTAGAGCGCGTAGAAAAGGTAGTATCATCCGAATCGAAGCATACGCAAGCTTACGTTGACCGCCTGGTGGAATCGATTTCGCTTTTGGCGAAAAAATTCACCGAGTCCATCTGCCAGCTGCGGGCCACCGCCGACAGTCAACTCAGCGATCTCTCACAAGAACAAGAGCAACTGTACAAGAGCGCCGTGCAGTCCTCTTTGAGTGAGCTCAATAAAGAGTGCGCAATGACCGTCGATGATTGCCGCAAGGACGGCTCGGGCGCGCACGCCGACGTAATCACTCGTCTGGATGAAAGTTGGAACAAAGTTTTGGAGAAAGAAGATCAGTCGGTCGGCGAGCTGCTCGACGGATATGATGCCAACGGCGATCAATTGAGCCTGCGTGTAAACGTTTCGCGTCAGGAAATTCAAAATCAGCTGAGCGAGATGTTGTCCAAGTTGGAGTTGCGCGCGCTGCAGGCCACCGAAGCGGTGAAGAGCGCCGCCGACCGCCTGGTCGAATCAGCCGACCGCTTCGCTTTCGATTCCGAGACTAAGCTCAAAGAGAACTTTTCTGCGCTCTTGCAGGAAACCCAAAGCGCCATCGAAGAGTCGGCATCCGCTTCGCTCAAGGAAGTGACAAATCTGCACGAGTCCTCAATGGCCGATCTGAATATGAAATCGCAAGAACTCAGTCGCGCCATGGACGGATTGGCTGAAAAGGTCACTACCGACGGTTGCGGTAAATCGAACCAGCTGCAGGATAAAGGTAAAAATCTGGTTGGCAGTTATACCGACGAGCTAACCAGCCGGCTGGAGTCGGGCAAAATTTTCCAGCAGGATCTGGAAAAGGAACGCTCGCAAATGGTGTCCGAAATCTGGCGCGAACTCAGCGATGTGCGCAGCAAATTCGAGGATAAGCTGGCCAGTCTCGCCAGCTCCACTCTCGACAAAATGCGTACCATATGCGACGACGCCGAAACCGCCATTGTCAGCGCCCAGCATGACTGTATATCCAGCTCAAAAGCTCATGCCGGCGATCGGCAAACATCGATTGAGACTTCGTCCGCCGAATTCGTTGCCCGCATCACACAGACGCGTAACGCCGCTTTGGAAGCTATCGCCAAGGCTGCCGGCGCCGGCAGCGAAGACGACGATGCAGCTTCCCCAAAAGGCCAAGCGGCGCAGAAAGCCGAAGAGGCAGCTTCAGGAAACGATGAAGCCTCGGGCAAAGGCGAAGCATCGGGCAATGGCGAAGCATCGGGCAATGGCGAAGCATCAGGCAAAGGCGAAGCATCGCAAGACGGTGCTGAAACCGTACCGGCTGCCGGTTCTGCACAGGGCGCCGACAACGCTGACGGGGCAGACGAAAGCGCCGAAGTTGGCGAAGAGGATGCTAAGCAAGCTGATACCAGCGGTGGTGAAGGACGCCGCAGGCGGCGGCCGGGACGAAACGATAAACGTGGAGAAGCTAAGAAATGAGTTTGTTTCTGTTCCAGCAGAAGATACCGTTTAGATCTGTAAGTACCTTCTTACGTGTGTTCGAGCCCGGCAGCCAGATGAGCCCGGATCAATTTGCCAAAGCCGCCGTCGAGGACGTAACTGCAGGCGATCTGCTTTTTGTGCTCGAGCCCATTTACTCACCATGGAGCGACTCCAGCTCCGGCATCGGCGTAGCCGAGGGCGATGCCTTCAACGTAGCTGCAATTATCATCGGCTACAAGTGGGAAAATGGCTTGCTCGGCTACGTGGTCAACGAAGAGTCCTACGAACGCCAAAACGTGCAGAATTATCTGGCCCAGCAGGCCCATACGGCCAAAAGTAGCCGCTGCGGTTTCTATTATGCAATTGTCCGCCCGGTTACGCCCTTGTCACCGGATGTGATGCGAGATCTCGCCGAATTGGACAGCTTCGGCAATTCCGGATTCCGTAAGGACGAGAATCAACCGATCGACATTCTGTACGGTTTTGCCACTGCTGCCGGACTGGCCATGGAAGTGCAAGTCGGACAACAGCCGGACATCGCACAAATCGGTTACGGATTGTTCTGCGATAAAGAGCCGGCACAAGGCAGCAACGTTCCGGATTTTCGCGGACTGGTGGAACCAATCGCCAAAGATCAAAAACGAGAGCCTGAGCAAGTACCGGCCGATCTTTCGCAGCCCGAGCCGGTTGCCTCCGCTGTCGTAGAGAAAGCGGCCAGCCCCGTTTCTCCGCCAGCTGCTCCTGCGCAGCCGCCGAAGATCGGTTTGCCGAAAATGCCTTCCTTCTTTAATAAGGGTAAACAACAGCAGCAACAGGACGGCAAGAGCAAAACTCCGCGCATCATCGGACCGGCACCGCGAAACGCTTCGCAATTGCAGGCGACCAGCTCAGGCGAGCAGCAGTCGGCAGCGGCCGCTTCCGCACCGCTGCCTGAGCCCGGCGGAACCCCGCCTGCTCAAGGCTTTGACCCGCTTTCAGCCTGGGCGGAAAGCAGCGACACCGAGCAGACGCCTGCCCTGACGACAGACGATCTGTCCGCGGTTGAAGGCGGTGCACCGCCTCTGCCTGATGCGCGTGGTGACCAAGCTCATGCCGAAGCCACGCGGGCCGATGAAGGCAATCACGATTTAGCCTCCTCCATGCAGACGGCAAATCAGCCGCCGCCTCTGCCGCAAGGCGGGCCGCCGCCTCTGCCTATCACGCCGCCGCCGCTGCCCGCCAATGGCGGACGGGTGCCCGGTGTGCGTTTACCGCGTTCCTCCGGATCAGCAGCCATGCCGGCCGGGTTGCAACCGCCGCCGCTACCAGCCGGCGAAGCACCAAATACGGTGGCAGCCGAAAAGTCCGACTCCGGTGCCCCACAGCCTCAATCATGGTCCGAACCGCAATCAGCGCAGCCTGGTGCTGCCGTCGACAACGAGATTCCGTCGCTGGCCGAATTGCTCGGTAATATCTCGCGCGCATCGCAGCAACAAGAACCGCCGCCGGCGGCCCCGCCGTCGCTTAGCGAGCCGGCTGCCACCGAAGATGCGGCGGCTGGTGGCGAGGGGACTGAAGCATCGCCTGCACCGGGCGCTTCGGCTGCCAAGAAAAAACCAGATCCGGCACATGAGCTGCAAAATCGCCCGATTAAGGAGCCAATTACCGTCAAAAGCGGCGTCGCCGGTCTAGTATCGAAACTGGAGCAGCAGGCGAGCAAGGCATCCAACCGCCTGGAGACACAGGTTGACGAGATTCAAAATCGCCTCACAGAGGAAATCAGCGAGCTTCTAGCCAAGGTTAACTCTGCTGAATCCAGAAGCGTGCGCAATGGCCAGGATTTGCGTGCGGAGCTTTCCGAGAGCATGGACAAGGCTACTTTCGACATCAGCGAGAAAATTGCTGTGGCGGCCAAAGATGGCGCCCACACGATCAAGCAACATGACGACCAGGGCTCAAGCAGCCTCAATGAAAAATATGACTACCTGCGCACGGCGCTTACCAACTCTTTCGAAGAAGTAAAAGCACGCGCTGAAGCGATCGCCAAAGATTTCGAGGAGACGCTCGGTACCGCCTCCGAACGGTCGCTCAAAGATCTCGATCAGCTCAAACAACAGGTAGACCAGCAACTTACCGATTTGTATGCGCACTACGAAAAGGCGCTGCAAGACTCGTTCGATGCTTTTGAGAAACGGTTGCAGTCGGCCAACTCGTCCGTGAGCAGCACGCTGGAGGCTCGTTATCAGCTTTTGCAAGGACAGTTGCAAGATGCTTTCGGGCGATCGAGCTCGAGACTGGAGCAATGGCAGTATGCCTTCGTCAACCAGCTGAACAAGGAATTCACCGTCGCACGCTCGGACCTGCGCAAGCTTCGCGCCAACACGATGGCGCAGACCATTCTGCCCAGGTTGCAGGAACACCGTGAGCAGCTGCGCGCGATCATCAGTGAGTGCCAATCGAAGTTAGCCGAAGATCTGGAAAAGAAAGCCGACGAGAAATTGTCGTCATTTGAGCCCATGCTGGTGGAAAAACGACAGCGGTTGCAGGAGATGTTGCACGGCACCGCCGCGGTCAAAGATTCGATTGCCGAGCAATTGCGTGAGCGATTGCAGAAAATCGGCGATGAGCTGAAAGCGTTTGTAGAGCAAGGAATCGGGCAAGCGCAGACGGCGTTCAAGACTACCGAAGATCAACTGGCTGAAATCGACCGCGCGGTGAGGCAGCTTGCCGATCAGTCGAGCATCGAGGGCGATCTGGAGCTGCTCAATGAGCGCAATCAGGTGCTCTCCTCGATGGACGAAGCTAACGAGAAGGCAAAAGACGAAGTGTTGTCTACGCTGCGAACCAGCCTGGCTGTCCTTGAGGAAAAAGGCAAGCAATTGCAGGAGGAGCTCATCTCCTCGATGGAAGAGGATGCCTATAGAGTGCGACGGGCCTCCGAGCAATCGCTCAACACCATACGCGATGCAATAAAAGATGCTTTTCAAGCCATTCAATCCGCGCAGGATGAGCGCATGCCGATGTAGTTATGATGAAACGGGATGTCCCACATTTTAGAATCGGGCTTCTGTTGACGGAAGCAGGCATTTTGGCGCCCAAGCAACTTGACGATGCGATCCAGTTGGGTGAACAGTCGGGATTGCCGTTTTTGAAGGTTTTGGTTTCCACAGGCTCGCTGAAACATCACGAATTGCAGGCAGTGATTCGCGCTCAGTCCCTAATTTGGAGCGGGCTCCTCGATGTGGATCGAGCCATTCAAGCGCTCAGTATCGTCCACGCGAATAACGTTTCCATTGATGAGGGTTTACGCTCAGTCGGCTGGGCTCGCCCGGAAGGCACCACGGCCGATACCATTGCCGCAGTGGTTAAAGTCAAAGATCCCGAGGTGTCCGAGCTTCTTATCGACGGCAACCGCTGCTGCCAGTATTGCGCTACTCCTCTTACCCCCGGTGCCACCTTGTGCGCATTTTGCACCGGTGACAATCGCCGCCTGTCCATATCTTCGAAGGTCCACCTGGAGCCGGTATGGCAACGCGATGCGGCAGCCATGGAAAGTATTCGCCTTAGCGCTACGGTGCCGGCGAGGAATCCTCTGCTCATGGCATTTTTGAGCGGCTGCTGCCTGGCTGGCGTCGGGCAGATGGTAGTCGGCCAGTCTGCCAAAGGTATCTGCTTGATGTTGCTGGCTATTGTTCTGGCTTTCATTACAGGCGGTGTCTCGTCGTTGATTGTCTTTCCGCTTTCGGCGCTGGACGCCTACTTGCTCGCTGACAAACTCTGCAACGGAAAAACGATCGGTCCATGGGAATTTTTCTAAGAATATTGCTGGCTTGCAGTCTGTGCCTGCCACTGAATGCAGTGGCGGCCTCGGCGCACGGGAATGACGGCGGCCGCTTACCGGCGGCCAAGCCGGCAGCCGCTTGGGCCGTGAAGTTCAACAATAAAGGCGTCGATCTGTTCAATGCCGGCAAATACGAGCAAGCGATCCAGTCGTACAACGAGGCCATCCGCCTCAATCCGGACTATACCGAAGCTTACAGCAATCGCGGCGCTGCCTTCGATGCATTGAACAATCCCGAGCGGGCCGTGCAGGACTATACCGCGGCCATTGAGTTGAATCCGCAGCTGACGCCGGCGTTTTCCAACCGCGCAGCCGCCTACGGCGATCTGGGCAATTTCGAAAAGGCGATCGAGGACTGGAACGTGGTCATTCAGCGGACGCCGCGCGATCCCCTGTCCTACAACGGCCGCGGCAGCTGCTATAAAGCGCTCGGCAATCTTGATGCTGCACTGCGCGACTTCGACAAGGCAATCTCTCTGAGACCCGGATCCCTCAAAGCTCTGAAAAATCGGGATGCCGTCAAATCATCGATGGCGGCAAGCGTGTCCGTGCGACAGCCGCCGGCACCGCCTTTAGTGCCGGAGCAGCCTGCCGGCACCACAAGCAGCCTTCCTGCAGGCGCAAAGCCGACAGTACCGTCGTTTCCGCAGGTCGGTCTCGAGCCTGTCTTGCCGGCAAAAGTACCGAGCGGCGTTCCGGTGGACAATTCGTCGGCCGGCGCGCGCACAGCCGATAGCCGGACATCGACAAGCCCATCGGCAATCGGCGGCGAGGCTTCGCTACCATCCTCGGTGCGCGCCAATATGCCCTCGGGGCCGCTTGGCGTATGCGGCAGTGTCATTCATCATTTGACTGGAAACATGTATTACGCCTTCGGTCAATACAAAGCGGCGGCCGATCAATACCAGATGGCGATGAATGACAATCCGGCTGATCCCTACGCTTATTTTCGCCAGGGAAATGCTTTTACGCATCTCGGGTACAACCAGCAGGCAATGGCTGACTACGAAGCTGCTCTGCGCTTGAGCCCGCACGGCAACTTTCGACCGGCATACGTCGCTCGCGATCGTCTGCGTTCGGCAGCGGCCAGGGCCTTGCATAATTCAGAAAATAGATAGGAGCGGCCAAGCGATGAACGGTGAATCTAACCATAGCCATTCCTGGGGCAGCGGTTCTTCTGCCTCCTTTAGCGGACAGGGACAGCCGGGCGGCGAAGAAGAAGAGTTCTCAGCCGCTTGCGCGCTGCGATTCGCCCTGGATCGATACCGTGAGGACAGCGGCTACTGTTTCACCTTTCTTGGATTGATCGAGGCCGTCTGTTTGTTGTCGGCCGCCGTTTTGTCTTTCAATTGGGTGCTGGCGGCTCAGCTTTTATTTCAGTTGGAGCCGCCGCCGGAAAGTTATTTTCTAGCGTTCGTGTGCATTTATGTTCTGGTGCGCGCTTGCGCTCAGCTTGTGATCAATAAGTGGCTTTTGGCTTTGCATGAAGGGCAGCCGATGTCCTTCGACGAGCTGTTGGGCTTCGACTTCGGGTACCACTTACCGACCACATTGCGCCTTACCGCTGCCTCTCTCGTTTTCAATTTTTCGACGATGTTTCTCAGTCTCTTGCTTGTGGTGCCAGGCTTGTTTGCCGCTTCCACCTTGCGGTTTTACAAATTCATCATTGTCGAGCGTGATGCTGATGCAGTGCAGGGGCTCAAGGAGAGCTTCGAGCTGTCCGGTGCGCACAAGGGACAGCTCATGAAGCTGAGCGCGATTACCGCTGGGTTCAAGCTGCTCGGACTCTGCCTTTTCGGCATTGGTTTTGTGCCGGCTTGCGCCGTTTCGGGGCTGGCTGAGGCGCACGCCTATAAAATGCTCATGCAGGAATACGACCAAGAGCCGGGCCGGCAGCGGTCGACGCTTAATTAAGAAAAGCTGAATAGTTGCTGAAAGTATGTCGCAGTCCGGGTTTAAGCATCCCGGCATTACTTATGATGGGAGTAAAAGGCCCAAGCTAAGCCAATTCCATTGACCGCCGATTGAACGTTGATCATACGAAAAATATACGAATAGGCTAAGATCTGGGTCTTTCGCGAGGCTTTAAAGGGTGCTCAGCACTTTAAAGCATGCTTAGCAAACAAGGAGCATCCAATGGTGACTGCAACGGACAAAAACCAGACTTACTTAAAGCTGGATGACGCCCACGTAAATCAGGTGCTGGCCCGCACCGCGCGCATCGTGGCTGAGAAGGCCAAGGGCTCCTGGATTTACGACATGAATGGCGATGCCTATCTCGATTTCGCCACCGGCATCGCTGTCAACAGCGTCGGTCACTGCCATCCGAAGGTCGTGGAAGCCGTGCAAAAGCAGGCTGCCGAGCTCATGCATACTTCGGTCACCGTTCATCACAAACGCTACATCGAACTGGCCAAGAAGCTGGCTGAACTTTCGCCGGGCAAACTCGATTCGGTTTTCCTGGCCAATAGCGGTGCCGAGGCCGTCGAAGGCGCGATCAAAATGGCTCGTTACGTCACCGGACGTCCGGCGATTATCAATTTCAAAGGCTCGTTCCACGGCAGAACATTGATGACGACGGCGTTGACCACCTCCAAGCTTTATTACCGGGAAAAATATGAGCCGCTACCGAGCTCGATTTTCACCGTGCCATATCCGTATGTTTACCGCTCCAACTTCCGCAAGGATCCCGAAGGACTGGTCGACGAGTGCATCCAGCAGTTCGATGTGCTCTTCAATCAGTTCGTGCACCCCGAGCAGGTGTCCGCTATCCTGGTCGAGCCGATTCAGGGCGAAGGCGGTTACGTTGTTCCCCCGGTCAGCTTCCTGAAGCGTCTGCGCCAGATTGCCGATCGCCACGGCATCATGCTCATCGTCGACGAAGTGCAAACAGGCTTCGGTCGCACCGGCAAAATGTTTGCGTGCGAGCACGCCGGCGTCGAGCCGGACATCATGCTCATGGCCAAAGCAATCGCAGGCGGCATGCCGCTTTCGGCATTCGTCACCCGTAAGGAGATTTCCGCAAAATGGCCGCCCGGACGTCATGGTTCCACATTCGGTGGCAACCCGGTGTCTTGCGCGGCGGCGCTTGCCACCATTGATGTCATCGAGTCGGAACACCTGATCGACCGCGCTGCCAAACTCGGCAAGAGCATGCTCGAGCGTTTGTCCAAGCTGACCAGCCACAAAAACGTCGGTGAAGTGCGCGGACTCGGACTGATGATCGCCATCGAATTGGAAGATGAAAACGGCGCGCCCAGCCATGATCTCGCGGAAAAGGTGGCCAATTTCTGCCTCGACAACAAGCTGATCGTGCTTACTTGCGGCACGCACGGACACGTTCTTCGTTTGATCCCGCCTCTGAACATGTCCGACGAAGAGGCCGACAAAGGAATGACAATTATCGAAAAGGCAGTGGCCAGTCTGAAATAACTTGGAGCCAGCATTGCCGGAGCAAAGCGGGCTTACCCCGCCGTTACAATTATCAAATGGAGAACAGTATGAGCACGAAAACGGAAAGCCGCGAAGCCGCTAATAAAAGCGCTTCTGCGCAAACGCATCATAATTACATCGGCGGGCGCTGGGTAAAGGCACGCAGCGGTGAAACGTTCACTAGCTACAACCCGGCCGATAACAATGAAGTGATTGGCCATTTTGCTTCGTCCAGCCCGGAAGATGTTAAAGACGCAGTTGATGCTGCCGAGAAGGCATTCCCGGCATGGAAACGCACCCCCGCCCCGGCGCGTGCCGAGCTGCTGCTCAAGGCCAGCCGCTTGCTCGAGACGCGCAAAGAAGAAATCGCGCGCATGATGACCCGCGAGATGGGCAAGGTGATCAAGGAAGCTCGTGGCGACGTTCAAGAAGCGATCGACATGGGCTACTACATGGCCGGCGAGGGTCGTCGCCTCTTCGGTCACACCACGCCTTCCGAACTTCCCGATAAGTTCGCCATGGCCATTCGTCAACCGATTGGCGTGGTGGGAGTGATTACGCCGTGGAACTTCCCGGTAGCCATTCCAAGTTGGAAAATTTTCCCCGCTCTGGTCGCCGGCAATACGGTCGTGTTCAAACCGGCTACCGACACGCCGATGGTGGCGATGATGCTCGTTGAAGTTCTTATTGAGGCCGGCTTCCCGCCCGGAGTCGTCAACTTCGTCACCGGCGGCGGCGGCAAATGCGGCATGGCAATCGTTAATGATCCGCGTGTGCGCGTCATCTCGATTACCGGTTCCACCGACGTCGGCAAGCAAGTCGCCGGTCGCTGCGGCGAGCTGATGAAGCGCATTTCCTGCGAACTGGGCGGTAAGAATGCCATTTGCGTCATGGAAGATGCCGATATCGATCTGGCGGTGGATGGTGCCCTCTGGGGAGCATTTGGAACCGCCGGACAGCGTTGCACCGCGACCAGTCGCATCATCGTTCACAAAGCCAAGTACAAAGAGTTCACCGATAAACTGGTGGCACGTGCCAAGGCGCTCAAGATCGGCAACGGACTCGATCCGGATATCGATGTGGGACCGGTGGTGAATAAGTCGCAAGTAGAAAGCGTTTCCAGCTACATAGAAATCGGCAAGAAGGAAGGTGCCAAGCTGCTTTGCGGCGGCAACGTTCTCACTTCGGGCGACCACGGCAAAGGCTACTTCATTGAGCCGACCGTCTTCGGTGACGTGAAACCGACCATGCGTATCGCGCAAGAAGAAATCTTCGGACCGGTCACGGCGATTATTCAATGCGACAGCTTCGAGAACGCAATTGAAATCGCTAACGGCACCGAGTACGGCTTGTCTCTCTCAATGTATACCAATGACGTCAGCCGCGCCTTCACAGCGATTCAAGAGCTGGAATCCGGCATCGTCTACATCAATGCACCGACGATCGGAGCTGAAATTCAGTTGCCGTTTGGCGGCATCAAGCAGACGGGCAACGGTCACCGTGAAGCCGGTACCACTGCCATCGACACGTTCACGGAGTGGAAGGCGGTTTACATCGACTATTCCGGACGCTTGCAGAAAGCACAAATTGATACGCACGACGCTTCTAAGGAATAAATTATGGGCGGCGCATGGCGCCGCCTTTTCTCTCTCATTTTGGTTTTAGATACGACTGGAGAAACAAATATGGATTTCGATTTCACACCGGAGCAAGCTGCAATTCGCAAACACGTGCGCGAATTTGCTGAGCGCAATATTGCGCCGGTCGCGCAAAAAAACGATCGTGAGTGCCACTTCGACTGGGACGTGGCCAAAAAGATTTTCAAAGAAGGCTTTTTGGGATTACCGGTGCCGGAGAAATACGGCGGTCTGGGCATGGACTACATCTCGTACGGCTTGATGACCGAAGAAATCAACCGCATTTGTTCTTCCACGCGTACTCTCTTCTCAGTGCAAACCTCGCTGGTAGCCTTAACCATTTTGAAATGGGGCACCGAAGAGCAGAAGCAGTTCTACTTGCCCAAACTGTGCAACGGCGAGTTCATCGGTTGCTTCGGGCTGACCGAGCCGGAAGCCGGATCGGATGCCGCCAACCAGCAAACCCGCGCCGTCAAAGATGGCAATGACTACATTCTTAACGGTCAAAAGGTGTGGATTTCCTGCGGCTCGATCGCCACCCATGCCTTGATCTTCTGCCAGACCGATGCGAAGAAAGGTCATGAAGGCATGGCTTGCTTCATTGTCGACACCAAGAGCAAAGGATTCTCAGCGCAATCGATAAAAGGCAAGCTTGGATTGCGCGCTTCCGACACTTCCTCGCTCTTCTTGGATGACGTGCGTGTCCCGGCAAGCAACATGCTCGGCAAAATCGGCGAAGGCTTCAAGATCGCCATGTCCGCTCTGGATAACGGCCGCTTCTCAGTGGCTGCCGGCGCGGTCGGCTTGGTTCAAGGCTGCATTGACGAGTGCACCAAATACGCCATGCAACGCAAGACATTCGGCGTTCCTATCGGCGAGCACCAGCAAGTGCAAGCTATGATCGCCGACATGGTTGCCGATTGCGAAGCCGGACGCTTGCTCTATTTGCGTGCCGCGCACTTGAAGAACAAAGGCGTGCGCAATACACTCGAGACCTCCATCGCTAAGCTCTTCTGCGGCGAGGCGGCAAACCGTGCCGGCCATAACGCCGTGCAGATCTTCGGCGGCTACGGCTACTCCGATGAGTATCCGGTCGAGCGTTATTTCCGCGATGCCAAAGTGCTCAACATTTACGAAGGCACCCGCGAAATTCAGCGTCTGATCATTGCCCAAGACGCGCTCGGTATCCGCTACGCCAACGGCCAGCCCACCGGCAAACCGACGGCTCTGGCTGGCGTTGGCGCCTAGCCCGTGGTCGGCGCCCCGGCACCAGCGGCGCAGAATGTACAAATTCCGGCGGCACAGACGATCGATTCGTCGGTGCCGCCGGATGCTTTAGCGCCCGCTTCGAGGACGGTAGTTCCGCCGGCGGCCGCGTCCTCGCAAACGCCGACTAAACCAGCGCCTAAAAAGCCTGACTCGTTTCCACCGCAGCCTTATTGGATCGACCCCGATCGGCCTCACATCGCCGATTCAAGCGTCAACGTAGCCAAAGGTTACTACCTGCAGGAAAACGGCTTCCAGCAAACGTGGCCTGGCAGCGGCGGTGCATTCGACATTCCCGAGACGCTCATGCGGCTTGGCGTATTGTCCCGCACCGAGTTACGCTTCAACGTTCCCAACTATCTACTTTCACGAACCGAGGCCGCCCACGTCGAAGGATGGGGCGACATTCAAGCCGGGTTCAAACATCGTTTGGGACCGTTATTCGGCGACTACCAAATCGCCATCAATCCATACATTTCTATTCCGACGGGCGCCAAGCGTTTATCAAGCAAGCATGTGGATCCCAATGTCAAAATGCCATGGTCCAAAGAACTCGGTCATGGCTGGGACATAGAAGGCATGCAATCAATATTCCTGCCGACCATCGAGGGCAAACGGGTAATGGATTGGCAGACATCGGTCGTGTTCAATCATATGTGGGGCAGGAAAACCAATGCATTCATTGAATATGCAGGCGACGTTGTCTCGAGACATCGAAACGTTCAGGTCATTCACTTCGGCGCCGCCTATCGCCCAAATCGCTTCAACCAAATAGACACGCAGTTTGGATTCCGCATGTCCAATGCTGCTCCAGTAGCGTTTCTTGGGTTCGGCTATTCATTTTTGCTCGGCCGCTAAGTTGGTTATTCGTGTCCGTTGGCAATTCCACTGCCGATACCCCGCTGCCGATGCGGGCCGATATCGGTTGGCATTTGTGGTGCGATAAATCCGCCGAAAAAAATTACAACTATTCGAATTCGGAATCTCAACCGATATCGTCCCGCATCTCAGCACATATAGCCGACGCTTCCATGGACGCCAAGAGGGCATCCGGATAATTTAAAGTCAAAGCGATTCAAAGCGTATTAGATGAATACTCTCATCGGTTAACCAAGGAGAACATATGTCTGGCACCTACAAGATGACTGAGATCGTTGGCACTTCTCAGACAAGCTTTGCCGAAGCAACGAAAGACGGAGTCAAACGCGCCGCCAAAACTATCCGCAACTTGGGCTGGTTTGAGGTCATTGAGGAACGTGGTCTGATCAAAGATGGTGCCGTCGCCGAATTCCAGGTGACGATGAAAATTGGGTTCAAGCTGGAAGACTGAAGTGCGGCAGTAATCTACTGCAATTTCAATCGATAACCGACGCCGGGCTCGGTCATGATGAATCGCGGTCGAGCCGGATTGTCCTCGAGCTTTGCCCGCAGCTGCGCCATGTAGACGCGTACATAATGCGTTTCGCCCATGTATTCGTCGCCCCAGACTTCTTTTAACAGCTGGTTGTGGGTGACGACCTTGCCGGCCCGTTTTAGTAAGCTGCTCAGCAGTCCAAATTCGATTGGCGTGAGATGTACGTCTTCACCCTTTTTTCGCACCAGGCGCCCTTCCAGATCCACTGAGATGTCGCCGAGCGTGAATGTGTGCACTTCCGCAGGTTCAGACGCCCGTCCGGCACGCCGCAAAGCAGCTCGTAAGCGCGCCAATAATTCGCCGATCGTGAATGGCTTCGTAATGTAATCATCGGCACCGCGATCCAACGCTTCGATTTTTGTCTGTTCTTGCCCTCGGGCGGAAAGAACAATTATCGGTACCCGTGACTTCTTGCGCAGCTGAGAAATTACCTCGAGTCCATCTATATCCGGCAACCCCAAATCGACCAATACGAGATCGACTTCGTTGCCGTCGAATTTCGAAAGAGCCTCTAGTCCGGAACCTGCTTCAATCAGCGCGTAGTTTTCGTCGGGCAGGCTTGCACGCAGGAACCTGCGAATCTGTTGTTCATCTTCGATCAGGAGAACAACCGGCTTAGTGTTCATGCTGCTTTAACTCGCTGACTGGCTTGGCTGGCAACCTGAAGACGAGGTTGGCACCAGCAGTAGTGTCACCGGTCTCTGCCCATATTTTGCCGCCGTGGGCTTCGATAATGGCTCGGCAAATAGCCAGTCCAAGCCCGGCACCAAAGGCTGAATTCTGTGTATCTTTCGAACGAAAAAATTTTTCGAAAATCCGGTCGCTGTCTTCAGCCTTGATTCCGTGTCCATTGTCTCTGACGTTCACGACGACAGAACCGTTATCGGCGCGCGCTTTAATCCATATGGTGTCTCCGGCATTTGTATATTTTGCCGCATTGTCGAGCAAGTTGAAAAACACTTGCTCCATAAGTACCGCGTCGAGATTCAAAAGAGGCAAATCGGACGGCAGTTCCGTCACTATCGTCCGCTGCGTCAGCCGTTCTTCCATCCGAGCTAACGCTGCGCCGACCACTTCCTCTAACGGCTGCGCCTGGAGATTCAGCGGCAATGCGCCCGACTGCAGCCGTGTCATATTGAGCACGTTCGTCACATAGGCCTCCAGCCGCCCGGATTCTTCATATATAGCTGCGGCCAACTCTGTCTCCCGCGGCATGTCCTGGAGGCGATCGCTGGCGAGCAAGCCGCTGGCGGCACCGGTGATGGTGGCAAGCGGAGTACGAACATCATGAGACACCGAACTGAGAAGTAGGTTGCGCACCCGTTCGAATTCGGCTTGCTGAGCCAATTGCGAGCCTTCGAATGCCAGTTCTCTAGCACGAGCGGTGAGCGTGCTGATTAATACTGCAATTACGAGCATGACGGCGAAAGTTAAAAGATATTGGCTGTCGGCGACTGTAAACGAATAAAATGGTGGCACAAAGAAGTAATCGAAAGCACCGACACTGACTATCGAGGACAACACTGATGGACCTCTTCCGTAACGTGAAGCGCACCAGACCACGCCCAGCAGGTAAATCATGATCAGATTCGATAGCTCGAGATGTCCTTGAACTAGTCGACAAACAAGGGTGCATGCAACTACGGCGAGCAAGGCGCGCAGATATGCCCCCGCTTTGCTGCGAGGCACAAAATGCGTTTTAAGTTGCTCCAGTTGGCTCGTCACGGCTCCAGTTTAGCGGTAACGCTGAGCTCCGGTGACGTCCGGTCATCTTGATCATTTTTTGATCAAATCCATATGGAGCTTTTACGACCCGCACCGGCGCGCGTGTAAGGCTCTAAGTGAAGGCCATAAACAGGTGGCAGCTGTGCAATTTCAAAAGTCAAGACCTTTGAAAGACGATTACCGGATAACTCTGGTCACCAAGCACTTTGATACGTGCGAGCTGCTGCTCTTGCTGCTTGCCGGAGTGATTTTGTTCTACTTGGGCTGGCAGTTCGGGCGAAGCTCGGTGATGCCGCCGCATGCGCAACAAATACCTGTTTACGGCCGATTTGGCGACTTACAACAGCACGGATGGACCTATTAGCAAATGGAAATTCGAACCGTTCCTTACGCTGACCCTGTTACAGAGTCCGGTCATGTCACCGGATGGAAAAAGATGCGGCGGCTCGTCTTCGGCAGCCCGATTGCCACCCAGCAAGCGCATCGAGCGCTCTTGCCGAAAGTTCTGGCGCTGCCCGTCTTTGCTTCGGATGCGATCTCTTCGGTTGTATACGCGACTCAACAAATCATTCTGGCATTAGGAGTGGCCGGGCTCTGGGTGATGAGCCAACGCGAGGCATACACTCACTACACGATGCTTCTGTCCGGGCTGATTGTACTCTTGCTGGTGATCGTCGTTGCCTCGTATTGGCAGACGATTTACGCATACCCGAACGGTGGCGGGTCCTACATTGTTTCCAAACGCAATCTCGGGATCATGCCGGGACTGGTGGCGGCCGCGGCCCTGCTCATTGACTATGTCTTGACCGTCTCCGTTTCGATTGCCTCCGGCGTGCAGAACTTGCGAGACGTACCGTTGTTTGCGCCGCTGCATATTAAAGAAAACATGGTTCTCTACTGCATCATCTTTGTCGCCCTTCTGACCCTGGCTAATCTGCGCGGTTTGAAGGAGTCCGGCAAGATGTTCGCAATTCCGACCTACGTCTTTGTGGCCATGTGCTATCTGATGATCTTTCTCGGTCTTGTCGGCCCATTCATTGGTTGGCAGTTTCACCCCCAATATGTGAATCAAGACTTTCCTGGAAGCGTCGAGTCGGCTCAGAAGGCCGCTGAAACGTTTGGTATCGTCGTGCTGTTGCGCGCCTTTGCAAACGGCTGCTCCGCTATGACGGGAACCGAAGCCGTCAGCAACGGCGTTCCGGCATTTCAGGAACCTCGATCCGCCAACGCAGCCCAGACACTTCTCTACATGGGCCTGATTCTCGGGTCGCTTTTCTTGGGGATTTCCTGGCTGGCAATGAACATGCACGTCGTTTACTGGGAAGCAAACGGCAATACCGCACCGGCCGTGATCGACCAGCTCTCGGGCGCCGTTTTCGGCAAAGTGGGACCCTTCAGCTGGGCGTATATAGTCACCCAGGTATTCACAGCCTTGATTTTGGTACTGGCTGCTAACACCAGTTTTGCCGATTTCCCCCGCTTGTCTTCCATTCTGGCTCGCGACGGATTCATGCCACGGCAGTTATCGAACCTCGGAGATAAGCTGGTTTTCAACAACGGCATTATCGTACTCGGCATATTGTCCGCCTTGCTCATCGCCGTGAAAAACGGCAGCGTTGATGCATTGATCCCGTTATATGCCATCGGCGTGTTCCTGGCATTTACGCTTTCCCAAGCCGGCATGGTCAATCACTGGCGCAACAGCGGCGAGAAACGATGGCAGATGAAAGCCTGTGTCAACGGCTTCGGCGCCCTGGCTACCGGCATAGTGTTGCTGGACATCGCCGCTGAAAAGTTTATGGATGGTGCCTGGTTCATCATGGTGCTGGTGGTTGTCCTGGTCTGGCTTTTCCGCAAGGTCTACGCCCACTACGCCGACGTTTCCGACCAGCTGCGTCTGCTGAACTACGAGGCGGAACCGTTGGCGCCGATAAGAAACACGGCACTGATCCTCGTGCAGGGAATCAACGTCGGCACAATGCAGGCGCTCGACTACGCGCGCTCGCTTTCCCACGATTGCACGGCCATTCACGTCGAACTAGACCCGGAACGCACGAAGTTTCTCAAGGAAAGATGGAGTGATGTGGTAAGCGATGTGCCGCTTGTTGTTCTGGAATCGCCGTACCGTTCATTGCTGGGTCCGATCATGCACTACTTGGATGTCGTACACGCGGAAAAGCCAAACTGTAGGATTACAGTGGTCATCGGCGAGTTTGTGCCGACCAAGTGGTGGCATTCGCTGTTGCACGGCAACACTGGACTGCTGCTGAAGCTGGCTTTTCTTGGACGCTACGATGTCAGTGTGGCCAACGTGCGTTATCGCCTGGAGAAGCGGCACGAAAAACCACGAAAGGGGCTGGGCTCCGCCAGCGGTAATCACCCTGCTGTCAAGGCCAGCAGCGGCTGACACTCGAAGGGTTCGAAAATCCAGCCTTTTTGATGAATTTTTGACACCTGACTTGGGCTACGGTGCTATGTTTTACGCCGTCCCAATTGGCAGACCTCAACCATCGCTGAATCAGGTGTAACACAATGCGGAATCCCCTTTCTCGAGTCATTGCCGTCGCGGCAGTAACTGCCATCGCCAGCGGACCAATAAGTGTCCTGGCTGAGAGCACCGGCGACAACACCGCTTTGAACTCTCCTCCGCCAGCGAGTAATTCGGCGGACACGATATTCGCCGTGCCGAAGGTGAGCTCGCCCTCGAATCAATTGCTGCCGTGGGCTGTAACTGCAAGAGCCATAGCGCCCAACCAGATAAGTGCCACCATCGCTGGTGAGTCAGGCGCGAACACACTCGCCCTGCCCGGACAAATTTTGCGCACAGGCATCAATCTCAATGCCACCACCATTTCTCCGAATAGCCAACAGCTCGCCGACTTGTTGAAGCTGACTCCCGTGTTGCAGCGCATCGAAACTTTACGGGCGCATGTCGATGATTCGCTGACTCTGGAAAACGTCGCCGCCAGGCAACAATTGATGGCTGCTATTCAGGAAGCGCAGGTGTTGATTCAGGAAGCCGATCTGGCCATTGATTTCACGGTGGCGGAAATAAACGCCGAGCAGCAGGTGTACAATGAACTGTTATCGACTTGGCAGGCGCACGCGAATAAGCAAGTACAGGTCTCCAACTGGGCCAGTTACTATAGCAACGGCGCACTATGGGCGGTGGCAGAGGCTTTAGATATCCCGACCTGGAAACGGCCCAAGTATGCTATACCGTCAGGAACGTTAGGTATCATTGCCGGGTTAGTGCCATCGGCATTCTCGCTGTATGCCATGCATGCGGCCAATGGACGCAAACATTCAGGCGAAGGCGTTGCTAACATGCTGGCCAAAATATTCAACCTGACGTGTGATCCGGAAGTGGAATACCCGCAGCAAGTATGGGCATTCTTGAATGCCGTTCCTCCCAGCGACAAAAAGAACCGCCGGGATCAGTTAATCGATCGCTGGGTATCCGACGCAAACATTCCGGCCTTTACCGACCGCAGCTCGAAAGCACAAATAGAAGCGCTGGCCGGCACGACCACTGATAAGAAGGTATTGACTATAAGCCTGATGCAAACGCGCCTCGTCATGCTCTCGCAGCTGGCCGCCGAGATTCAGAAGATGAAGCGGATGCTGTACGAGCTTTCTATGGTCGTTCACGGCGAAAAGCAAGTTTAATTGCCGCCGACATGCGGCGCGGTACAATGCTGCGATGATGGTCTGGCTTCAATTTTCCGTCTGTGCGGTGGCGATTCTGATTGCCGGCAGCCGATTGAGCCATTTCGCCGAACGTTTGGCTGACAAGGGCGGGCTGAGCAAGAATTGGGCCGGACTGGTACTGCTGGCGATCACCGCCTCATCCTCTCAGCTAATTGCCAGTATTACCGCGGTTGCCATCTACGACCTCCCGGATATGGCCGTGGGCGCTCTCATGGGCAGTTGCATGTTTAACATGCTGGTCCTCGGAATGTTGGACCTGTTTTCCAGGAACAAACCGGTATCAAATATGGTGCACCGCGGACACATACTGTCGGCTGGTTTTGCCATTATTCTTCTTGGTTGCGCTGCCATCGATATTCTCTTCGGCAAAAATCTGCCGGTTGTGTCCGTGCTATCGCGAATGGATCCAATTACGATTGGATTCATTCCGGTTTATTTCATGGCCATGTGGTTGACTTTCAAATATGAGCAGTCCAAGCAGGATCTGCAAGATTCGACAGCAGCCGATGCGGTCCATGTCGCCGAGCCCGCAAAACAATCGTGGATAGGCCTGTGGTTTGGATTCGGCGTGTGCGGACTGGTGGTCATAACCATGTCGATCTTTTTGCCTTCCTTGGCTGAAACTATTAAGGCACAAACCGGGTGGGCAGAAGGTTTCATTGGTCTTTCGTTCATAGCCGTTACTACTTGCTTGCCTGAGATTGCCGTGTCTACCTCGGCGGCGCGGCGCGGATCGTTTGATGTCGCCGTAGCTAGCTTGCTCGGGAGCAATCTCTGCTATATGGTCATCCTCGCCATCGCCGATTTTTTCTTCGTCAAGGGCCCGTTGTTGCGGCACGTGTCGTCTTCAAACGCGCTCGCTGCCATGACTGCGATCATATCGATGGCAATCGTCATTATTGCCTTGACGTATCGCGCTGAGAAAAAATTCCTATTCATCGCGGGCGATGCCGTCGCTCTAATTTGCGTGTACGTTTTTGCCAATGTTTTGCTGTTCATAGCGCGCTGATCGCTTCGGCGCCGAGATTCTAGCTGGCTCCGCCCTGCGTGCGCCGGCATTACCTCTGCATTGGATCAGGGAGCCGGCAGCAAACCGCCAGGGACGTCTAACGTTTGAAGCAACTCACGTGCCGCGGCTGATTCTTGTCGGTGTGGTGATCTCGTCCGTCCTTGCAGAAACTGGCGGAACTGTACTTGTTCGTCCAGCGGTGATGCTGCTGTTGCTGCTGCAACTGCTTGCTCAAATTGCGGTAATGATAAATCTCGGTAATGGTCCGTTGTCCAGTTTGCAGACTTGAATGCACTTTCCCATGCTTGAGTCAGGGAATGGCTGGCAAACCAGCGATGCACGAATGGGGTATTCAACATAGAAGTATCGAAATTAGTTGTCGTGATGTTATTCATCAGTTGTTCGCGGGGATGAGCGGACGCCGAGTCAAATAAAGGTTGTTTGTTATCGCGGCCAAGCCAGAACAGTGTTGACAAAATGTTTTGGGTTGTCTTTTTGTCCGTCGAGGGATCAAATGCTCGATCTGCCATCTGGTGTACCGCCGCAGATTGATTTGCCGTCGTATCGCTGGCGATCAATTTGGACAGGGTCTGATGGACGTGCTCCAATCTCCCCTCCTGCGCCAGAATGCCGCTCGATTCTGCGGCGGTCCATGCCGCTTGAGCCACCGGGTCGGCGTGCCATTGACGGATTGTATTTAACACCGCCGCCACTTCAGGCGGCGAACCGCGGCGGTGGTCAGGAGAATCGATCATGTCGGAAAGCAGCTTTACAGCCGTCGCATCATTCGTGCTCAGGTAATCGGAAAAGCCTTGGAAATCTGCCGGGAATCGGATTGTTCCGATACCGGTAGAGGCTTTTGTTTCTCGTGGGCCGAAGTGCGGTCGATACGCAAGAAGGCGAATCAGATTTTCACTCTCGCGCGCCGGCGTGTGCGGCGACATAATGCGGTCGATGGCATAGTCGCTGAATTCGCGTAGTTGCTCGGGTTTGGCGGTCTTTGCCAACTCACGAATCGTACTGCGCACATATGAATCGCCCGCTTCCGAAGCGGTATGCGATGGCTGCCTATCATTGAAAATCGCCGGCAGATTTTCTGAATTGTCCGGGCGCGAAAGCGATCTGTCGCCGCCCGATTCCATCGCTTGCCATGCACTTTTAAGCGAGCCTGAAGTCAACCAGCGGTGGGCAAAATTGACGGCGTCCACCACAGCTGCCGGATCCGTGTTGGATTTTAGATCGTCGGTCAGCAACCCACGAATCACGTCGCGGCTGTGTTTAAGCTCATCCGGGATTTCCGAGCCTTGTTCAAAAGCTTGGGGTTTCTTGGTATCCCATGCTTGGCCCTTCAATGTTTGCACGCTCAATAAAGCTTCGCGTAAATCCTCAGGTTTTACATCCGGCTTAAACAGATTATTGGCGTACTCAGAAACAATAGCTGCCGGATCTGTTTTTGCCAAATGTTCAGCCAGCAACTGCGAGAGCGAATCATGCATAAATTTGCCGCGCGTGTAGCCATGTTCCGACTGCGCTTTTACGGTATCGAAGATAGATCCCGTGTCGCGCCAAGCTTGTGCTGCCTTAAGCAGAGCCAGCCTGTCCGGTAGACCCTTGTCTTGCCTGAACAGGTCCTCAAGTTTGTCCAGCATGGTAGCCACGCGCTCCCCACCGTTTTGACTTTCGAGCAAATGTTTGGTGGCGCCCATGGTTGCCAAAGCTATGTCTACGTTTGGATGCCCGAAGTTTGGGATAAGTTGATTAGCTGCCTCCGCAACTTGGTCGCCTCCTGCCACCATTCCCAGCGCACTTAATGCCGCGCGCGTGCTTACGTGATTTAAGCTATTGATACCGTCCCAGTCGGTGAAGAGAGACATCGTTGTATCTTTCAATGAGCCGGAATCATTCCATTTATGGAACAGATTCAGTATTCGCTGACGTCGCTCGACGGCCTTCGGGCTGGAGTAGCCGTCCATCATTCCTTCCAGCGAAGGATTGGTCGTTGCAAATGCACGTACCAAATTCGGATTGCTGTCCAAAAGTTGGGCATCCTCCGGACCGACATTTCCAAAGATGAATTGAGCCAGCGCTTTTGGTGCAACCCTTGAGGCAACAATTCCCATCATCGGGTTGTCTCGATACCCGTTCACGGGCTGTATCCAGCTCCTAATGCTGTTCATGACCGGTTCGGATCCGTTGGCTGCATTGAGGGAGCGTTCCATCAAGTCGGCGCGGGCCTCCGGACTCCAGCCGGTAACGAGTGTTCGCTGGTCGATGATTGACCTTATGTTGAGGAGCGAGCGCAGCAAGGGAAACGATTCGCGCGGTCCGTTGTAACCGCTGAGGTAAGAAATGAGTTGCGGAACGTCGGCCATGGGATCTTTTAATTGAGGAGCTACTCGACCGCCCCACAGCGTTTCTGGACCGTATTGATCGCCCAAGGCCATAATCTTGAGCGCTTCTGAATTCTCCAAATGAGGAAGAGCTTTAAGAATCTGCTCGCCGTATTTTTCGTTGTATTCCGTGCGCGATTCCGAGGCGCTTTGTGCATCTTTCCACGCCAGTTGCTTCACTGCAATGCGCATGGCATCGTACCGTTGCGCGGGATCCATTTTGGACATGATATCGCCGAGATTGGTCGGCAATTCCATGCGCTCGACCAACGGCTCGTTCTGCCTGGCGAATTCTTTGACTTGTTGGCCGGGGACGAAAGACTTCTCGACTGCTCGCGTGCTGTCGCCGGTTTCTGAAATCACGGGCGCGTGCTCATTTGCAGGCACCAGTTGAGTTCCAGGCACGCGCTCGGCCGCCGCTGCCATTGCCACCAATCGATGTGCAGGATCTATCGTGTCCGCAGTTGGTGTTGCCGTCGTTGGTCTGTCCGTCGGCGGTTCATTCGTCATTCTCTTCTCGGCGCCGCTGGTTGGTCTGTCGGCACCAAACAAGGATCCGACAGCTTTCGTGCCGCCTGCGAAGACGCCGCCAAATAGGACGTTGCGCGCGAAGTCTTGTCCGTAATTTGCTTCTTTGCCATCGAAGTAGCTTTCCGTTGTCGTGAAAACAGGCGAGGCGATCCCTCCGGATAGCGCTCCTCGAGCAATCGTGCTGGCCCAGCCCTGTCCCGCCATAGCTTTTCCTGCTAAACCGCTTTCTAACACACCGGAGGCACCGCCGAAGGCAGTCATTTGCGTGAAATATTTCGCCGCCGAGCTAAGCCGCCCACTCACGAAGTTGTTGTCGTTGGTCGGCACCAGCAAGCCGCCGTAGATTGATGAACTCAGTCCGACGCTGAGCGCCTTGTTTGCCACTGTGTTTTCTGCCAGCAAATCTCCGCAGAAGGAAGCTTTGCCGAGCAGCTTGGGAAACGGCAGCCTGGATAACACGGCGAGGTCCACTGCGGCGCCGATTGTTTTGCCTATCATGGCTCCCACGCTATCGGAAGCAGGCCTTAAACCATCAATGTTCCAGCCGCCTAAACCTGCGTGTTTTGCTGCTTGTCCGATGGCGTTGATCGGATCTTCTACAGCCGATTGCGCGAATCCTTTCGCGCAATCGAGTAAATTCGTACCGATGATGTCGGCATAGCTTTCGCCACGCGACGATTTACCGTCGGCTGATGCGACAGAATCTATAGTCATAGAAACACCTCTAAGGTGCGTGCGAGTCGGGGTATTTGCCAAGTTATACGTAGCGGCCACATTAGACAATGGGGAAACTACGACAGGGCTGCCTTTGGCGGCCGGCAATGGCCAAACTACTTGCCGGTTACAGGCTCGAGCAACCGGATGGTTTTTGCCGTGAAGTTGCTGCGATCCATACCGGAGATCGGGTTATGCCAAAGCTCACGGCTTGGCAGATCACCTATTTGCACACGGAAGGCCGTCACAGGCGGTCTGCCTGATTTTCCATAATAGGATAGCCAGCGCTGCGCATCATCTGAAATGTACAGTCCGTTCATGCCAAACGGTTGACCACTTACGTCCATCCATTTGCCGGGGATCCACTTGCCGTCTTCTAGCTTAGGAAGCGACCACTGCAGGTTTCGGCCAAAGTTGGGTGAGAAGCCGTCGGAGGTCAGAATTTTGAAAGCCTGCGGTTCCATTGCTTCAGCGGGCAACGCTTCCATAGCAGACATGGCCGCAGTTGTCGTCGGTGTCGAGAAATAATCAAACATGGTGCCGATAGTTTCTGCAGTGCGACGAGAACCTAAAGCGGCCGCTAAGTGCGACCCTGCTTCACCAAACAAATTGAGAGCCGGCTTCGGAATGACGGCATGAGCACCGGCGGGCATGTATGCGAGGACCTCTTGTCCGAGCCTCGTGCCGGCCAATTCTTCGGTGCCTGCGACGAGCGCTTCTTCGAGGAGGGCTTCACCTACCATGTCTTTATCCGCTTGTGGGGGTACAACCATAGTATGCAAGACCACGGCAGATTCAATGTTGAAAATACGAAAGTCGCGCCCGCTCGGTTACAACTTCTTATATAAGAAGAAGCGGCTATGCCCCTGAGGGAAATTCTTCAGCTCGCCGAAAATTTTATAGCCGTTCTTCTGGTAGAACGGTAATCCTTGAAAGCTCCATGCTTCCACCCAAGCAGAATGACACCGCCGTTTGCGCGCTTCCTCTTCGGCCAGCTCGAGCAGTTTGGTGCCGACTCCTTCATTGCGAACGTGCCGGTCGACTGCCAAGTTCTCAATGTAAAACCACTCGAGATAAGTTTCACCGTTCAATCCGCCGACAACGCGATTGTCTGCATCCCGGACGAGAACGCATAATTTGCGATATCCTGGCTCGTCCACCTTACTGCGGTTAAACGTCCGCAAAATATGCATGAATGCATCGTGGTCGCTTTGACTCGGCGAGTCTTCAACGGACAGTCTCAAGTTGGATTCCACGTGTTACTCCGATACATTTGCCACCAGCGCATAGCGGCACAATTTGGTCAATTCTTGTTCATATAGCTGTTGAAGAAACGCCGGCGCCAATGCCGACTCAAGCATACCGGCAAACGTTCGAGGCGTTGCATAGTTAGTCGCTATTGTGACAAGCGTGCCCTCGGCGTGCGGTTCAAGGCGAAAGTCGGTAACGATTCCCGTCGCCAGGTCTGTTTCGCGCATGAGCTTGTTCGGTTCTGTTTGTTCAACGCGAACATGGAAGTTTCGGCGCATGCCACCAACTTTCAAGGTGAACGCTATTGTGCCGTCGGGTTGCGGTTCATAGCTTACGAACGCGTCCGGCAGTATGTTCTTATGATGCTCCGGCTGCGCGAGGATTGCATACACTTTCCCCGGATCAGCGCCAACCAGTTTTGTTTCTTCAACGCGAACGGCACTCATTTGGTCGTTTGCTCCAGTGCAGAAACGCTGGTGCCGGCCCGCAGTTCATCCGTGCCCCTGACGGCTACCTCGTCGCCAGGCTGGAGTGGGCCAAACACTTCCCGCAACTCACCGGACGAGAATCCCGGTTTCACGTCCACCCAGTCGGCAATGCCGTTTTTTATGCGCACAACAAAAGTACGCTCGGTGGTTTTGACGATTGCTGATTCCGGAACGAATAGCGTCGCCTGAGAGCGGCGAATTGGCCAGATTACTTCTGCGAACATTCCCGGAGTCAGCCGATTCTGCGGATCCACGTCCATTTCCACCGCCATTGTTCTTGTTCCCACATCGACCGAATCGGCAATCCGCTTCACCACGCCCTCAAAAGTTTCTCCCGGGAAAGCAGATACGCTGAACGGAACGGTGGCACCAGGCACGATACCGGCGACGTCAGTTTCGGGGACGGGCACTACGAGCCGAAGAAGCGACAATTGTTGCAAGCGCAGCAACGGCTTCGACGTGGTGTCTGCCGTAGGTGGATGGACGAAACTTCCCTCGTGCACGTTTCGCTCGCTAATGACGCCGTCAAACGCTGCTGGGATATTCAGGTACGATTCAATTTCGCCGGTGGAACGGGCTGCCTGCAGAGCCGCTTTATGCTTGCTTTCAAACGATTCGGACTGGGCGATTAGAGCGCTTACTTTATTCTCGAGAGCTTTGACGTTGGCTGCATCCCCTTCCGCTGTTTTTTGCGCGATCTCCAGATCGTTGCCGGCAATGATTCCCGGGTAAGCTGAAGCGCTTTTGTACCGGTCGTAAGTGTCAGCGCTTGCCTTCGCCTTCGCCCGAGCCGCCTCCAGCTGTTGTTTGACTACGGCAAGTTCTTGTCGCACTTGTCCCACGTCTTCAGACGCGGCCGTTGCCTGGCTCATACCTTGTTTTGTCTGGGCGGACAATTCCGGTGCACTCATCTTTATGAGCAACTGCCCGCGCTTAACGTGCGATCCACGGTCCACGCCGATCCAATCGATGAAGCCATCCACCTTCGGATATATTAGTACGTCTCGGTATGCCAACAAGTCTGCGGGCAGCCGCGATTCGCGATTGAGAACTTGAGCAACTACGGGCACAACCTTCACGCTTGGCGTCGATGACGACGTTGCATCCGCACCCGCCCGCTCCGGCGATGGATTTGATCCGCAGCCGCCCAGTATAAGGGACGAGCCGATCATAGCAATACACATGAGCGATCTTGCTATCTTTTTCATGACTGCTCCTCAGGATCGTTTTGGCCGCCGCCGGCTGCTGGGTGCAGTGATGCGGACCTCAGTCCGGCGTTGGCTTGTACAAGCGAGAAAATGGACGGAATCACTGCCAACACGGCGATTGTTGATGCCACCAGTCCGCCAATCACCGCTCTGCCTAATGGTGCGGTCTGGTCGCCGCCCTCAGCTAGAGCGAGCGCCATCGGCATCATGCCGGCGATCATGGCGAAGCTGGTCATAAGAATCGGCCGCAGCCTGCCGGTAGCGCCGTCGAGTGCCGCATCGCGCGCCCCGATACCTTTCAATCGGGACTGCTCGGCAAAAGTGACGAGCAAGATGGTGTTTGACACGCCTACACCAATAGCCATAATGATGCCGATGAACGATTGAATGTTCATTGTCGTGCCCGTTAACAAAAGTGCAAGCACCGCGCCGGCGATGACGGCTGGAATGGCACAGATGACGACGAATGCCAGGCGCATCGATTGAAAATTCGCCGAGAGCAGAAGGAAGATAACCACGACGGCGATGCCAATGCCGCCGAGCAAAGCGGCGAAGGCGGTGTCCATTGGTGGCACTTGCCCGCGCACCGCCACTGAAAGACCACGGGGAACGTCACCGGCTCGCTTGATTGCATCATCAACCGCTCTTGCGGCTCTGCCTAAATCCGAGCCTGAAATGTTCGCGGTGATCGTGATCATGCGTTGCATGTTGTAGCGATCTATTTCGCCAGGCATGGTTCCATAGCTGACCTGCGCGACATCAGTCACCAGGGGATGCAGCTGACCGTTCGACATGATCGGTATGTGTTTCACGGCATCAATCGAATTCATGTCGGATTGTGGTAGTTGTACTTGTACCTGATAGCCGATCCCTGATTTGGGATCGGCCCAGTAGTTGGGCGCCATAAAGCGACTGGACGATGTGGCGGCGAGCAGAGACCGCGCTACATTATTGACCGTCAGCCCCAGTTGCCCTGCTCGTGTCCTGTCCACGGTAACGTTGATAGACGGGTAGTCCTGCGGCTGTCCGTATTGGATGTCTTTGAGAGACGGTATCTTTTGCATTTCGGTCAACACGTGTGCTGCGTAATCTTTGTCCGCGGCAAAGTTGGGCCCGTTGATTGCCACTTCGATTGGCGTCGATGCTCCGAAGTTCATAACCTGGCTGACAACATCGCCGGGCTCGAACGTGATGGAAGCAGTGGGCATCGTTTCAGCGATCTTCTTGCGCAAATGTTCTTGCAGTGCCGAGATTTTGATGCCGCTATTCGACTTGAGGCCAACCCGTACCACCGCTTCCTGCGGACCGCTGCTCCACAAATAGATGGTGTTGATCGGATAAGTTGAGGGGATGCTGCCCACAAATGCCAGGGTCGTGTCCACATTGCCGGGGCCGGCGACATCATTGATCACATCCAGCAGTTTGAGCGTCATCACTTCCGTCCGCTCGACACGCGTGCCGGTGGGCGCGCGCAGACGAATTTGAAACTGTCCGGTATCCACCTGAGGAAATAATTCTCTCCCGAGCTGTGGATAAATCAGAGCAATGATCGATCCAGCCACAACAATGTAACCGCACGCCACCAACCAATTTGACTCTAGCGAACGCTCGAGAAATGACTTGTAATTGTCCTGAATCTTAGTGAATAACGTCGGCGCACCGGCGAACTTGGTATGCCCGGCAAGCAGCCACGATGACAATACCGGCACCAGCGTGCTCGAGAGCGCGTACGAGGCGATCATCGAGAAACCGACTGCCAGAGATAACGGCACGAATAAAGCTTGAGTACTGCCTGTGACAAAGAAGGACGGAGCAAAAACGGCAATTACGCAGATCATCGCTAGAAGTCTGGGGATCAACGTTTCTCGAGTAGCATTCAATACAGCCCATCCCAAAGCATCTCCGCGCTCAAGATGCGTGTGGATGTTCTCGATACAAACGGTAGCCTCATCGACAAGAATGCCGACCGCTAATGCCAATCCGCCCAGGGTCATGATGTTGATCGTCTGTCCGGTCATCCAGAGGGCGACTATAGCTGAGAGCAGCGCGAAGGGGATAGTGATCACAACAATCAACGCACTGCGCCAATCTCTCAAGAACAGCAAAACCATCAGCCCGGTCAGGATGGCGCCCAGGATCCCTTCGATCGCTAGACCGAATATGGAATTTTTGACATACACTGATTGATCGAATCGAAAATCGATTTTGATATCTTCCGGCACTAACTTGCGAAAACTGCCAAGCTCCGCTTTGACTCGGTTCACCACATCAACAGTAGAAGCGTCAGCTCGTTTTGTCACCGGAATAAACACGCTTCGGCGTCCGTTTGTCAGGGCGTAGCACACCAGAATGTCACTGGCGTCTGCGATGCTCGCAACATCGCGCAGGTAGACGGATGCTCCGGAATTCTGTCGAATCGGCATGCTCAACAGATCGTGTATGTCCGGCGCAACCGAGTTGATCGAGGTGATTCGGTTGAGATCTCCGGTTCTCACATTGCCTGCCGGGACGATCACGTTGCCGTTGCTCAATGCTTGTACCACCTCATCGGTTGACATGTGACAAGATCGCAGGCGGTCTGGATCCACGGTGATTACGATGGTTCGCTGGTTGCCGCCGAACGGCGGCGGCGATGATACTCCCGGCAGTGTGGCAAATTTAGGGCGCACTTTGAACAGGGCCTGATCCTGAATCTCGCCGAGCGTGCGCGTTTCACTCGAGAATACGAGGTAGCCTACCGGTACGGTGCCGGCGTCAAAGCGCACTACGAATGGTGACACTGTGCCGGGCGGCATGAAGGCGCGTGACCGCTCGACGTAGGAAATCGTTTGCGCGAGCGCCTGGTTCATGTCTGTGCCCGGATGAAATACCAGCTTGATCAGTCCTGCATCCTGAATCGATTTCGACTCCACATGCTCGATGCCGGTAATGTACAGGAAGTGGTACTCATAATAGTTGACGAGGTAGCCTTCCATCTGGGCCGGCGACATGCCGCCGTAGGGCTGTGCTACATAAATCACCGGCAGGTTCAGATTTGGGAAGATGTCGATCTTCATGCGCGTGAGAGCAAAAATCGCACACAAAGCGATGCTGATTACGGCTATGAGTACCGTGATCGGTCTTTCCATTGCTCGATCGGTCAATGACACCTTCTACCTTGACCCCGCTGCTGCTTTTGCGACCAGATCGATGAAGGGCGCGAGATTTCCATGCGCGGTGGCTAGCGCGAGCAAGGCTCGCCAGACTTGAAGTTGCGCGGTGGCATAATCCACTTGCGCTTGGGTCAGAAGTTGTTCATTTTGCGCCACGTCATTGACGTTGACCAATTGAAAGCGATAGCGGATGCGGGTACTTTCCGCAGCCTCTTGTGCTGCTTTCAGTTTTATCGGTGCATTGGCCGCAATCTGGGAGGACGCTTCGATCATGGCAGCCGCTTGCGCATCCTGCTGCTTCAAATTGAGAAAGATTTCGTCCAGATGTGCACGCTCCGCCAATTCATTCTTGATTGCCGCTCGCCGCTGGGAACGCAGGCTAACGATGTCCATAACCGGAAAAGTAACTAAAGCACTAATGGCGTAATTGAATTTGGTCGGGTAATATCCCTGTCCAAAATTCAGCGAAAGGTCTGGTTGGAAACTGCTGCCGCGAGCATAGACGGGAACGCGCACGCGAAATTCCGGATACCAGGTGCGTTCGATTGCATGCCTTTGCGCTCGAATAACGTCAATCACCGATTCCTGGGCCACAGCTTGCGGGTGCTGGTAAAGGTCATAGACCGTGAAATGATTTTCGGGCGCCTGGTAGACGAGCGGTGCTGCTTGCACTTCAATGGTATCTCCTGTGATGCCGCTCCATCTGACAAGAGCGGCGAGCGCCACCTTGTAGTTTTGCCGGGCAGCTATCAGCTCATCCTTGGCCGAGATCAATTCTGCCTCGGCGAGAAATTGATCGGTGGCAGGTTTTAGTTGCTTTTGAACAAGAACTTGCACGGTTTCAGCAAACACCTTCCAGCGTTCAACTTTGCTTTCGGCTGCTCTGATTACCTGTTGAGCTGCGATCACCGACAAAAATGCGTCTGCTGCCTGGCTCATCGTCTGCAGTTCATTTACTGCAATTTGGGACTGCGCTTGTTTGGTGGCGAACCGCTGTACATCGACATTGGCCTTGCGCAGACCGAAATCAAACGGCTGCCACGAAACCAACGCCGCGCTTGTGAATCCGAAGCCGCCGAGGAAATTGTTGCTCTTCAGCACGGTGCCGCTGATGTTGGGAACGATACTCTGTGGTGCTAGAAAACCGGTAATGTTATTGGCGGTCCCATAATTTTCGTCCAGTAAAAGATCCAGACGCGGCAGGTAGGCGGTTTTAGCCTGCACAATACCTTCGCGAGCAGCCTCCGCCTTAAGGCTGGCTGCGCGGATGGATGGATAATTGCGCTTTGCCAGGTCGATGGCGTCGAGGACCGACATTGTGCGCAAGGTCACAGGTGGTGGCACGGTTATCCTCGGTGCCGACGATGAATCTTGCGCGGCACCGCAGGTGATGGATGCTGCAAAAAGCAAGAGCAACATCCAAGTGATTGCTCGTAAGTTGACCGACAAATTTGCGGGCGTCGATCGCACAATCGCCCCTACGTCTTTCGCGGAATCTCATACGCTTGAAAACCCTTGCGGGCTGGTCAAGACGGCTTCTATAAAGGTAGCACCGCTTGCAGACCGCACGCAACGGATCGTCCCGGTAGCGGGCAATCGCGAAGCCATGAAAAGAACTTTACTCTAGTGCAGCAACGTAATTGCGCAACCCCGGAACGCGCCGCGCAAACATCACAGGTTCTTCCAACCTGAACAATAAACAAATTCCGACGTAGACGGCAATGCCAAGAAGCGAGGATAGCCCAAGGAATGTCAGCCGCGCCAAATCGATTCCGTGCACCATATAGTGGGCACCGCGAGCGAACGGTTCGAGTGAACCGTACAGACCGTATGTGAGCATTGCACAGATGGCGGATCCAATCACCATCACGAAAAATGGCTTCAGCATTTTTGTCATGCCGAGATTGCCGATCTTTCGTTTCAACGCCCAAGTAAGCAGCGAAAAGTTGAACACGGTCATGATGGTGGTAGCCAGCGAAATTGCTGCTACGCTTCCATTCATGAACTCGGGACGAAGTAACATCCAATCGAGGAATGCTTTGACGAATATCGCGATGATGGCAATCTTGTACGGTGTGGATGAGTCTTTGTGCGCATAAAATACCCGTGTCACGAGGTCTCGACCAACATAGAGCACGATCGACGGCACCAGGAAGACAAACGCGAGTGTAACGAGATCCACCGATTGGTTATCGAAGTTGCCGCGTTGGAAAAGTACAGCCACGATTGGACGGGGCAAGATGAAGAATATGCCGGCGATTGGCAAGGATATGAACCATAAGAAGTTCAACGCCCGCCGCATCTCGAACTTCAGTTCCTCGGGTTTGTTCGCCGTCACCTGCTCGGTAAAGCGAGGCAAAATCGGCACCAACATGGCGGTGAGCAAAATGCCCAGAGGTAGCTGCACAATTCGATTAGACATGACGACAGCCACCCAGGCGCCCTGCGTATGAGTCGACAATGTGAAAAACATGTCTACGTAAACGGTGAGCGTTCCCACCGACGTGCTGATGAACGCCGGCCAAAGCATCCCTCCGTAATCACGCAGACCAGGTTCCGGCCTCAATGGCAGACGCCAATGAAGTGGTAGCTTGAGCATGTCCGGGAATTGGGCGAGCATTTGCCCGATCGCGCCTGCTAAAGTCCCTACCGCCAGCGGTATCCCGTAGATCAAGAACTTGGAGGGATCCGCCATCTTGACGAAAATAATAATGGCTATGCTGGCTATCGCCGGAGATAATGACGGCCAGAAAATTTTATTGTAGACGTTCAAAATACCGTAGGAGACGCCCACAATACCGGCGATCACAATGAGCGGCAGCATCCACAATAACTGATCGTGAAACTGGTGCTCGAACAGCGATTTCTTTTCCGGCAAAAGCAGATCATTCATTGCCGTCATTGCAGCTTGAGCGGCGGGAGTGTGTCCCAAAGCCGGAACGTCCGGATTGTAGAAGTGCCCGATCAATCCCGACAAAGGAGTGGCGAAAACGTAAAACAGTAATGTCACCACAGATAGTGCCGCGACAGTTAGCAGCATGATCTGTACGACCAAGCCGCCGCTCTGGCGATCGTCCTTTTGCGGCGTTACAACTGCCACCGTTGATGAATGAAACGGGCCGCCCAATCCCCCGAAAAGCACCAGCACGTTGCCCGTGAACATCGACGCGTACTGGAACGCGTCGGCGACGACGGAGGTTCCATAAGCGGCCGCAACGACTATGTCGCGAAACATTCCTATGAATTTCGACACCACGGTGAGCACTGCCACCACCCCGAAAGTTCGCGCCATGCTGGGTGGTTTATGTTTGGTCGACTCAGTTGGTTCGGTCGTCACTCACGGGCTCTTTAGTGCGAGGTATCTCATTAGCGTATTTTACTGAAGGCGCCGTAAATTTGTCGTTGGCCTTCTTGTTGTTCAAGTCGATAGCCTGGGATGGGGGAATGCCCAGGTAGCGCGCTGCTTCCACACAGATGGCGTTAAAGGCCGGTCCGGCCACGGTATTACCCCAGCCGCCTTCTGCGTGCGGGCTGTCGATTACGACCATGCACAGCAGCTGAGGATTGTCGGCGGGGAGATAGCCTATGAAGGACGCGATTGTAGCTCCTGCGATGTATCCGCGTCCGCCTTCAGCCGTCTTCTGGGCGGTTCCGGTTTTTCCGGCCACCCGGTATCCGGGAACCTTGCCGGCAAGCTGCGTTCCCTCGAAAACGTTTTCTGCAAGCAAGTTGGAGACTAATCGTGCCGTCTCGGGTTTTATCACTGAATGCTTCTCCGGCATGCTCCACTTCTCGGTGACGCCTGTGCGAGGATCATAAATGCGCCGAATCAAGTGAGGTTGAACAAAGACGCCGCCGTTTGCCACTGCACCGACAGCTGCCACCATTTGCAGCGGAGTGGTGGCGATGGCGCCCTGCCCGAAGGCTGTCGTCGCCTGGTCGATTGGCTGCCAGTGCTTCGCCGACAAGAGCAGCCCCGCTGATTCGCCGGCCAGCTCGACTCCGGTCGTTTGTCCAAGTCCGAAATCGTGCAGTTTGTCGTGGAACTGCTCAGGCGTCATCATGAGACCGATTTCGGCGGATGCCACGTTGCTCGAATGGATGAGCAAATGAAGTAAATCCAGCATTCCATGTCCACCGGGCTCATGGTTGTGAATTGTGCGATTGCCGACTTTCAAGCTGCCGTTATCCGGCAACCGGGTCGAAGGCTTGATCACGCCCATGTCCAAGGCAGAAGATACCGTCAATATTTTGAATGTGGAGCCTGGCTGATACACATCAACCATCGACCAGTTCTTCGTCACTTCGTACGGATACTTTGAATAGGCGTTGGGATCGTATGTCGGGTAGTTTGCCCAGGCGAGAATCTCGCCGGTTTGCGGATCGGTGAGAATTGCTGTTCCCCGCAGTGCGTGCGTGTGAATGCACTCGGCCATCAGTTCTTTTTCAGCCAGGTGCTGCAAGTAATTGTCGATCGTCAATTCAACGTGGCGGCCCATCGGCGGGGTAATGTCGAGCTGCGGCTCTTTCCCCCCGACCACGATCGGACGTCCGTGTCCGTCGAGTTGGGGCTTCGAGATGTCGCCGATGTTTTCCAGCAGCTTCTCCTCCGCCTGCTCGACTCCGCCTTGGCCGCGCGTATCCATATTCACGTAGCCCAGAATGTGCGAGGCAAGTCTGCCTTCCGGATAATGCCGGAATGAGCGCGGCACGATGTCGATGCCGGTCCAATTAAGAGCCTGCAGCTCATCCACTTCCTCACGACCAAGGTGGCGCGCCACCGTGATCACGGGAAAATCGGAATCCCACAGATGCTCCAGCTTTTGCTTATCTTCATGCGTGATGCGCGCGAAGGTATCGATCGCTTGAGCGTCGTTGACCTTCTGCCTGAGCAACACGGGGTGAACGTACACGTCGTAGCGGGTGGTATCAATTGCCAGCGGCAACCCATGGCGATCGGTGATCGCGCCACGGTGAATCAGAAGGTTGGTTTGCTGACGCTGCACGGTGGCACGATTAGTCAGCTCTCTGCCGCGAATGATTTGCAGAAAATACAGACGGCCGATGATGCATACGAATCCCAGCAGCAGGAACATCTGCCAGACACGCAGCCGCCATAATGGTGAGCGGGGCTGTCGGCGCTTTCGTTCCGGCAGGCGATTTATATCGGACTCAATGGTTGGGGTGGTCATGCCGCGACACGTTAGTATCCCGACATCAACGGCAGATAATACTTATTCGGTTTGAAGGATGGCACCGTGGGTGGTTGCACTTCCTTCACGATGAGCACATGCTCGGGCACGCGCAAACCGGCCTTGCCGACGACGTTGGCTTGAATGCCCTGGAATGAAATGGCGCGCAGCAATTGCGCTGAAAGCTCGGTATTTTGCTCGCTGAGACGCCGCGCTTGCTCCTGCAATTTCGCCACCTCATTGGATGCGGCCACGTCGAGCCCGTAGCCCAGCAGTGCGAGCCCGCAGAAGGTCACGAGCACGGTGCGCAGCAATCGGTTGACGCGCACAATCATCGGCACGCGACGGCTTTGTCTGCGCGGCGTGTAATCGGTGAGCGGAGGGACGAAAATAGTATCGGGCAGCAAACTCAATCCATGTGCAATCGGCACAGTGGTATCAAATCGTTCTGCGCTCATTTCGTATGGCTTTGCTGCCAGACCTTGCATCCAACTGCCTCAGGATACCTTTTCCCCAGCCCGTAGTTTAGCACTACGACTCCGGGGATTGGCAAGTGTTTCTTCTTCGTCTGGTAGTAAAGGTTTTGGCGTGAGAATTTTCACCGTCGTGCGCTTGTTGCAAGTGCAGACTGG
>Ga0134128_10000128_pt1 | contig 106741 bp, 110 predicted proteins | sample KB31754_FD_96462 | JGI IMG/M metagenome (GOLD analysis project Ga0134128, IMG submission 96462) | Terrestrial soil microbial communities with excess Nitrogen fertilizer from Kellogg Biological Station, Michigan, USA - KB3-175-4 | ecosystem: Environmental > Terrestrial > Soil > Unclassified ... | reverse complement strand
CTTCGAACTCTTCCCGTGGCACGAAGTCCATCTCGGCCACCAACCGCTCCAGGCGCTGCTTCACGAAGGTGTCGATTTCGGCGCGCACCCCCTGAGCCATGCCCGCCGCATCGGTGAACATCTTGGCCATGCCGTCCAGGAACGGATTGTCGGTCTGCGCCATCGGGGCCTCCTGCGAGGCTTTATATGAACAAGCCAACCGCTTGACACAATGGCCGAAGCAGCGCGAGTTGCGACCATGTTCCTTGCCATTCTTCCTTATCCCCAGATGGATCCCGTGCTGCTGCATCTGGGACCCTTCGCGGTCCGCTGGTATGCGCTGGCCTATATCGGGGCGCTGCTGTTCGCCTGGTGGGCAGTGGCGCGCGCCATGGGCAACAAGGCGCTGTGGCGCGATCCGCCCTTCAATGGCCATCCGCCCGCCACCGGCGAACAGATCGGCGATCTGGTCGTGTGGGGAACTTTCGGCGTCATTCTGGGCGGGCGCCTGGGCTGGGACCTGATCTATGGGGTGGGCCTGTGCAGCGTGTCGCCGGACGCGGATTTCTGCCGCGGCCTGCCTTACGCTTTTGTCACCAATCCGCTGAAGCTGATCGCGGCCTGGGAAGGCGGCATGTCTTTTCACGGCGGCCTTCTGGGCGTGGTGGTCGCGGTGTGGTTGTTCTGCCGCAAGAACAAGCTCGCCTTTCTTCCCGTCGCCGATCTGGTCTGCGCCTTTGCGCCGGTGGGGCTGTTTCTCGGCCGCATCGCCAATTTCGTGAATGGCGAATTGTGGGGCCGCGTCACCGACGTGCCCTGGGCGATGGTGTTTCCTCGCGGCGGTCCCTTGCCCCGCCATCCCAGCCAACTCTACGAAGCGGCACTGGAAGGCATTCTGCTGTTCGTCATTGTGCAGATCGCGTTGCGCGTGTTTCGTGCCCAGAACCGGCCCGGCCTGATCTCGGGCCTTTTCTTTCTGGGCTACGGCACGTTCCGCTTCATCAGCGAATTCTTCCGCGAGCCGGATGCGCCCTTCCTGGGCCCGGTGAGCATGGGCATGGCGCTCTCCATCCCAGTGTGGCTGGGCGCGGGCATGCTCTTGGCCATCGCCTTCAAACCCAAGCATGTCACAGCTCGGTGAGCGCATCGCTGCTCTGATCGCGGCCCAAGGCCCGATCTCGGTGGCGCAATATATGGCGCTGGCGCTGCATGATTCCGAAGGCGGCTATTACGCCACCCGCGATCCGCTCGGACGCGCCGGCGATTTCATCACCGCGCCGGAGATCAGCCAGATGTTCGGCGAGCTGCTGGGGCTTTGGCTGGTCCAAGTCTGGATGGATCAGGGCGCGCCAAAAAATACCCATCTGGTGGAGCTGGGACCGGGGCGCGGCACCTTGATGGCCGATGCCTTGCGCGCGCTGAAGCGCGTACCTGGTTTTTGCGAGCAAGTAGAGATCGTGCTGGTCGAAGCCAGCCCCACGCTGCGGCAAATCCAGAAGGCGCGCCTGAAGGACAGTGGCGCACGCATCCGTTGGACCGATCATTTCGATGTCCACGACGTGCCCTTGCTGTTGATCGCCAATGAATTCTTCGACGCTTTGCCGATCCGGCAATATGTGAAGACGGCGCGCGGCTGGTGCGAGCGCATGGTGGTGCTGAAGGACGGTGCGCTGGATTTCGCGCTGGCGCCGCAGATCACGCCCGCCCCCGCGATTCCAGCCTCGCGCGCGGGCGCACCGGAGGGCGGCGTCTATGAAGTCTCGCCCGCCGCCACAGCCTTGATTGCCGAAGCGGCCCGCATCATCGCCGATCACGGCGGCGCGGCGCTTTTGATCGATTATGGTTATACCGGGATTGGATATGGCGAAACTTTACAGGCGGTGCGCGGCCACCAGCCGCAACCGGTGCTGGCCGACCCGGGCCTCAGCGACCTATCCGCCCATGTGGATTTCGCGGCCTTGGCCGCTGCCGCACAGAGGGAACGCATCGCGGTTTTTGGCCCCAAATCCCAGGGTGCCTTTCTGGAACAGCTGGGCATCGCTGCGCGCGCAAGGCAGCTGGCCGAGGCCAATCCCGCCGATGCCGGCGCAATCCAGCAAGCGGTGCGGCGCTTGACCGCGCCGGAAGAGATGGGGACGCTGTTCCAGGTGATGGCGCTTTCGCCATCGCCGCCGCCACCAGGCTTTTGATGCATCAGACCACGCCGCGCATGGAGATTCACCGCGACAGCGGCCTTGATCGGGGTGGCGTCGCGCATGGCTTTTTCGGCCGCGCGGGCGGCGTCTCGACTGGCGTCTATGCCAGCCTGAATTGCGGGCCCGGCAGCCGCGACGATGCCGCGGCCGTCACGGAGAACCGCGCGCGGGCGATAAACGCGCTGGCGCCTGGCGCTAGACTGGTGTCGCTGGCCCAGATCCACAGTGCCCAAGTCCACGCGATTGACCGAGACTGGGATTTCACAGGTCGACCGGAAGGCGATGGCATGGTCACCGCCGCGCCGGGCGTCATGCTGGGCATTCTCACCGCCGATTGCGCGCCGGTTTTGTTTGCCGACGCCGAAGCCGGGGTGATCGGCGCCGCCCATGCCGGCTGGAAGGGCGCCGTGGCCGGGGTTCTGGAGAACACGCTCGCCGCCATGGAAGGGCTCGGGGCCCGAACGGGACATATCGCCGCCGTTATTGGGCCCACCATCTCTCAGGCCAATTATGAAGTGGGCGAGGATTTGCGCGCCCGGTTCGCAGAAAGTGACAGCGGCTTGTTTGTTCCCTCCGACAGACGGGGACATTTCCGCTTCGATCTGCCGGGCTATGTCACCCAGCGGTTGAAACGGACCGGTATCGGCGCGGTCCGAAACCTGGGGCTTTGCACCTATCCGGCTGAGAACGGCTTTTTCAGTTACCGCCGCACCACCCATCTTTGCGAGCCCGATTATGGCCGGGAAATTTCAGTTATCGTGCTCAAACAGTAACGGGTTGCGAGGCTCTGCTCGGCCCGCTAAAAGCGCGTCACCAAATCTTCATTTCAAGGGCTGTCGGGGGCTTTCGGCGCGATGACGGATCTGAACGGTTCGCGGGGCATGCGCCTGATCGCAGGCAATTCCAACCACGCCCTGGCCGCGGCGATCGGCCAATATCTCAATCTGGAACCGGTCAAGGCCCAAGTCCGCCGCTTCGCCGACATGGAAGTGTTCGTCGAGGTCCAGGAAAATGTCCGCGGCGAGGACATGTTCGTGATCCAGTCCACCAGCTTTCCCGCCAACGACAATCTGATGGAATTGCTGATCATGATCGACGCGCTGCGCCGCGCGTCGGCCCGGCGCATCACCGCGGTGATCCCCTATTTCGGCTATGCTCGCCAGGACCGCAAAGTGGGCCCGCGCACGCCGATCTCCGCCAAGCTGGTGGCCAATCTGATTACCGAGGCGGGCGCCAACCGCGTTTTGACGGTCGATCTGCATGCCGGTCAGATCCAGGGCTTTTTCGACATTCCCACCGACAATCTGTTCGCCATGCCGGTGATGGTGAAGGACATCATGGATCATCTGGGCAAGAATCTGCCCATGGTGGTGTCGCCGGATGTGGGCGGCGTGGTCCGCGCCCGTGCCCTGGCGCGCCGGCTGGGCACCGATCTGGCCATTGTGGACAAGCGCCGCGAGCGGGCGGGCGAATCCGAAGTGATGAACATTATCGGCGATGTCGAGGGCCGGCCTTGCGTCCTGATCGACGATATCGTGGATTCCGGCGGCACCATCTGCAACGCTGCCGACGCATTGCTCAAGAACGGCGCCACCGAAGTCTATGCCTATGCCACCCATGGCGTGCTGTCGGGCGGCGCGGTGCAGCGGATCAAGAATTCCAAGCTGAAATCCATGGTGGTGACCGATTCCATCGAGGCCACCGCCGACATGAAGGCCTGCCCCAATATCAGGAGCATCTCCATCGCGCCCCTGATCGGCGAGGCCATGCGCCGCATCAACAACGAAGCTTCGGTCTCCAGCCTGTTCGACTAAGAGCGCAGGGCTGCCGCGCGACCGACCATCTTTGATCTAAGAGTATATGCTGCTAGCGTTCGCCCGCTTTCCGGGAGACCCGCATGCTGAAGCTGTTCTACGCACCCAACGCCTGTTCCTTGGCGCCGCACATCGCGCTGAACGAAGCCGGCGCGGATTACGAAGCGGTCCTGGTCGATACCAAGAGCGGGGAGCAACGCTCGCCCGCCTATCTGGCTATCAATCCTAAGGCGCGGGTGCCGTCGCTGGCGACCGACCGGGGCATCCTGACCGAAGTGCCGGTCCTTCTGGGCTATATCGCGCGCAATTTTCCGAAAGCCGAGCTGGCGCCAGCCGACCAGTTCGATTTCTTCGAGATGCAATCCTTCAATACCTATTTGGCTTCAACCATCCACATCACCTACGCCCACCTCTTCCGGCCGGAGCGTTACGCCGACACGGACGCGGCCAAAGCCGACATGCGGGCCAAGGTCGCCGGAAGTCTGGCTAGCCAGCTGCAGCTGGTGGAGGATCGTTTCACAGACGGGCGCGAATGGGTGCATGGGGCGCATTACACCGTCTCGGACCCCTATCTTTATGTCTTCACCCGCTGGCTGGATCGGGAAGGGGCGGGCGGCATTGCCCGCTTTCCCAAGCTGGCCGCACACCGTGCCCGGGTGCAGGGGCGCGAAGCGGTCAAAAAGACCCTGGAGCAGGAAGGTTTGGCGCCGGCCTGAAAGAGCGATTTGCCCCGGTTGCGAAGGCCCGCCGCATCCGCTAAAAGCCTCGCCTTTCCGGGGTCCATCGGGACTTTCCGGGCGGCGAAGGATCAGGAAAATGGCGCAAATTCAGGAACTTAAGGCGGAGACGCGCGAAGGCCGCGGCAAAGGCCCCTCTTACCAGGCCCGCCGGAAGGGTTTGATCCCTGCCATTGTCTATGGCGGCAAGGGCGAACCGGTGACCGTCAATATCGATGGCCGCACCTTGGAGCGCCACATCGAAAAGGGTTCTTTCCTCACCACGCTCCTGATGCTGGATGTCGGCGGTAAGAAGACCCGCGTGATTCCCCGCCAGCTGCAACTCGATCCGGTCAGCGATCGCCCCGTGCATGTCGATTTCATGCGCCTGGAAGAAGGTGCCAGGGTGCGTCTGGAAATTCCCGTCCACTTCAAGGGCCAGGGCGAGTCGCCCGGCCTGAAGAAGGGCGGCGTGCTCAATGTGGTGCGCCATGAGATGGAATTGATCTGCCCGGCCGACCGCATCCCCAACGAAGTGCTGGTGGACGTGTCCAAGCTGGACATCAATGAATCCATCCATATTTCCGCGCTCACCTTGCCGGAAGGCGTCAAGTCCACCATCCGTGGCCGCGACTTCACCGTCTGCTCTGTCGTTGCGCCCACCAGCGTGATCGAAGAGCAGCGTGCTGCGGCTGCCGCCGCCGCTGCGCCGGCTGTCGAGGCCGTGCCCGCGGAAGGCGCCGCGCCCGCCGAAGGTGCTGCTGCTCCCGCCGCTGGCGCTGCTGCGCCGGCTGCCGGCGCCAAGGCCGCGCCTGCCGCCGCGCCGGCCAAGAAGTAAGCACGCGCCGGGGGAGGCGTTTCCGTCATGGATACGCCTTTACTCATCGCTGGGCTGGGCAACCCCGGCGCGCAATATGTACGCAACCGCCACAATGCGGGCTTCATCGTCGCTGACGAGATCCACGCCCATTACCGCTTCGGGCCCTGGCGCGCCAAGTTCGAAGCCTTTCTGTCGGAAGGCGAGTTGGCGGGCCGCAAGACCTTTCTGCTGAAGCCTCAGACCTACATGAATCATAGCGGCGTCAGCGTGGGCGCGGCGATGCGCTTCTTCAAACTGCCGCTGACAGCCTTGGTCGTGATCCATGACGAGATCGATCTGGCCGCCGGCAAGATCAAAGTGAAGAGGGGCGGTGGCGACGCAGGACAGAATGGCTTGCGTTCGATCACATCCACGCTGGGACCGGAATATCGCCGGGTACGGGTGGGCGTTGGTCATCCGGGCGAGAAATCCCTGGTCAGCGCCCATGTGCTGCAGAATTTCTCCAAGGAAGACATCGATTGGCTGCGTCCGCTGGTGGGCGCGATGGTGGAGGCAGCGCCGCTGCTGGCGAAAGACGATGATACCGCCTTCATGTCCAAGGTGGCGCTTCTGACCAAGCCAAAGCCGGAAAAGCAAGACAAGAAGAAAGATCAGGATTGATGGGTTTCAAATGCGGAATTGTCGGCCTGCCCAATGTCGGCAAGTCCACGCTTTTCAATGCGCTCACCCAGACCGCGGCGGCGCAGGCGGCCAATTATCCCTTCTGCACCATCGAGCCCAATGTGGGCGATGTGGCGGTGCCGGACCCCAGACTGGAGACCTTGGCCAAGATCGCCGGTTCGGCTGAGATCATCCCCACCCGCATCACCTTCGTGGACATTGCGGGCCTGGTGCGCGGCGCCTCCAAAGGCGAAGGACTGGGCAACCAATTCCTGGCCACCATCCGAGAAGTCGATGCGGTGGCGCATGTGTTGCGCTGTTTTCAGGACGACGACATCACCCATGTCGAGGGCCGGATCGACCCCCTGGGCGACGCGGAAGTGGTGGAAACAGAGTTGATGCTGGCGGATCTGGAGAGCCTGGAAAAGCGCATCAAACCGCTGGAGAAGAAAGCCAACTCCGGCGAGAAAGAAGCCAAGGAACAGCTGGCGTTGATGATGAAAGCTGTGATCCTGTTGCGCGACGGCAAGCCCGCACGCCTGGCCGAGCTTTCGGCGGAAGAACGCGCACCCTATTCCCAACTGGGACTGATGACGGCCAAGCCCGTGCTTTATGTCTGCAATGTCGAGGAAAGTTCGGCGGCCGAGGGCAACGAATATTCCCGCAAAGTGGAGGTCAAAGCCAAGGCCGAAGGCGCTCGCGCCGTGGTGATCTCCGCCAAGGTGGAAGAGGAAATTGCGCAGCTGCCGAACGGAGAGCGCAAGGATTTTCTGGATTCCATTGGGCTGGAAGAGCCGGGCCTCAACCGTATGATCCGGGTGGGTTATGACCTTTTGGGCCTGCTCACCTTCTTCACGGTGGGGCCGAAAGAAACCCACGCCTGGACCGTGACCAAGGGCTCACGCGCGCCACAAGCGGCCGGTGTGATCCATACCGATTTCGAACAAGGCTTCATCCGCTCCGAAACCATCGCCTATGGGGACTATGTCGCGGGCAAGGGCGAAGCGGGTGCGCGCGAGTTGGGCAAATTCCGCCTAGAAGGCAAGGATTACGTCGTCGCCGACGGTGACGTTCTGCATTTTCGGTTTAACAACTGACACGCGCGGCGGGCCATCGCCCAACCGTCAGTGCGTCCGACTTAGCCCTTCTTGTCATTCCCGGCTGAGCGTTGCGCAGCAACGCGAAGGGAAGGGAATCCAGGCGTCGAAAAACATCCGGGTTTCCAGACCTGGATCCCCTTCCCTCGGCGCTGGCCGCGCCTCGCCGGGGATGACAGGTGGAGTTACCGCAGCGACGCTTCGATATTCCCACCATCAACCGTGACCACGGCAGCCGTCGTCTTCGACGCGGTGGCGAGATAGACGAACGCATCGGCGACATCGTCCGCCGTCACTTCGCGTTTGAGCAAATTACCTGCCATGTAGTCGGCTTCGCTGAGGCCCCGCGCTTTGGAGCGTGACGCCACCATCTCGTCCGTCAGGAGGCCAGTGCGGATGCGGTCGGCATTGACCGCATTGGCGCGGATGCCGTCTTTGCCATGATCCAGCGCATATTGCTTGACCAGGAACAGGGTCGCGGCTTTGGGCAGGCCATAAGGCCCGAAATCCTTGCCCGGATTGACCGCCTGTTTCGACGTGTTGAACAAGAGGCAGCCGAAGGTGCCTTGGGCCTGCATGATGTGGACCGCATTCTGCGCCACCGCTTGGTGGGCCCAGAAATTCAGTTCGAACGACTTGCGCAAGGTTTCTTCATCGACGGTGCCGATGGTGCCCTGCCACGCCGCGCCGGCATTGGAAACCACAATGTCCACCCCGCCAAAAGCCGAGACCACCTGATCGAACGCCGCCTTGACCGAGGCATGATCGGTGACGTCGCAGGCCACGGCCAGCGCCTTGCCGCCGATCTTCTTGGCCGCTGCCTTGGCCGCGTCCAGGTCGCGATCCAGAATTGCCACTTCCGCGCCCTGGGTTGCCATCGCCTTCGCTGTGGCCGCGCCGATACCCGAGCCGCCGCCGGTGATCACCGCTACCTGCCGCGAGAGAGGTTTCTCGTTCGATTTGCCCAGCTTGGCTTGTTCCAGCGACCAGTACTCGACTTCGAACATGTCGAACTCGCTGATGCAATTATATTCGCCGATCGCTTCGGCATCGGTGATGACGGCGATGGCGTTCTCGGCGATGTCGGCGGCGATGGCGGCATCCTTGGCGGTAGCGCCCAGACCGAACATGCCCACGCCCGGCACCAGGATCACGCGCGGCAGCGGGTCCAGCTCCTTCTTCTTCACCGCGCTCTTGTCATTGTTGCGGGCGAAATAATCATGATAGCGGGCGACAAAGGCGTCGACCGCGGCGCGCACTTCGCCTGCCCATTCGCCAAGCTTGCCCGCTTCCGGCGCGGGCACGATCAGGGGCCAGTTCTTGGTGCGGATGGTGTGATCCGGCGTCACCACGCCCTTCTGGCTGTAACGCGCCAATTCCGCGCCATTCACATAGGCTAGAATCTGTTCGTTGGTGCGGAAATCCAGGATCTGCCGCTTGGCAATGCCGGTATAAGCGTTTTTCTCCAGCGCCACGGCCCCGCGCAAAATGGGCGCGATCTCCGGCACCGACGCCAGTTTGGCGGGCAGCGCAGCTTTGGCCAAAGGCTTGCGCTGCTGCTTGAGCCGCTCTTCCGCCATGGTGACGAATTCGATCATGCGGCCATAAGCCTGCTCGGCCGTGTCGCCCACGGTGAAGATGCCGTGCTGGAGCAGCACCAGGCCCTCGACCTTCGGGTTCTTGTCGAACACATCGGCCACCGACCTGGCCAGGGCGAAGCCGGGAATGGTGTAGGGCACATAGGCGACGCGGTCGCCATAGACACTCTCCACCAGCGCTTTGTTATCCAGTTGATCGGTCAGGGCCAGTACCGCGGTGGAATGAACATGGTCGATGAATTTGTGCGGCAGGAAGGCATGCAGCAGGGTCTCGACCGACGGATTGGGCGCGCTGGAATCCAAGAGATTGATGCGCTGGAAATTGACCATGTCCTCATCGGAGAGCTTGTCGAGCTTGCGCAGCTTGCGCAGCGGCGCCAGGCGCACGGCGGGCAGACCGACCGGCTCGATCACACCCATGTCCCAGCCGGAGCCCTTGATGCAGATCACGTCCACATCCTCGCCCAGCTGATCCTTTACGACGGTCTTCACGGAAGTATTGCCGCCGCCATGCAGCACCATGCGGGGGTCCGAGCCCAGAAGCCGGGTGGTGTAGGTGCGCACCGCCAGATCGGCGTTGACGCCCTTGAGCGCGTAGCGCGTCACGAACTCCCGGGCTTCGGCTTCAGACCAGCGCGATTGCATGGAACACCTTCTAGGATTTGGGGAAGAGGCCGCGAAGGCCTTCAGCCGTGGCGGCGCAAGTGCCGCGTTCGGTAATCAGACCGGTCACAAGCCGCGCGGGGGTGACGTCGAAACCGGGATTGGCGGCGGAAGCGCCTGGGGCGGCAATCTCCACCGTGGCGACTTTGCCGTCCGGCAGGCGGCCCGTCATTTTCAGCACTTCATCTTGGCTGCGTTCCTCGATGGGAATGTCGCGCCCGCTATCGAGCGTCCAGTCGATGGTGGAACTGGGGAGCGCCACATAAAAGGGCACACCATTGTCCTGGGCCGCTAGCGCCTTGAGGTAGGTGCCGATCTTGTTGGCGACATCGCCATTGGCTGTGACCCGGTCGGTGCCCACGATCACCAGATCCACCTCACCCGCCTGCATGTAATGACCGCCGGCATTGTCGGCGATGACAGTGTGCTTGACGCCATGGCCGCCCAACTCAAAGGCGGTGAGCGAGGCACCCTGGCCGCGCGGGCGCGTCTCATCCACCCAGACATGGAGGGACACGCCCGCGTCATGCGCCAGATAGATCGGCGCCAGCGCGGTGCCGTAATCCACCGTCGCCAGCCAACCGGCATTGCAATGGGTAAGGATGTTGACGGTCTGGCCCGGCTTTTTGGCGGCCACATCGCGAATGATCGCAAGGCCATGCTCGCCAATGGCCCGCGACATAGCCACGTCCTCGTCGGCGATGGCGGCGGCCTCGGCCCAGGCCAGCTTTGCACGCGCGGCGTGCGGTTGGTTCAACAACGCATCGCGCATCCGGCCCAATGCCCAGCGCAGATTGATGGCGGTGGGCCGCGTCTCGGCCAGCCTGTCATGCACGCGGTTGAGATTGTCGTCCGACGGATCGTCCCGCATCGCCAGCGCCAGGCCGTAAGCGCCGACCGCGCCGATCAGGGGCGCGCCGCGTGTTTGCATGGCGGAGATGGCGTGCGCCGCGTCTTCTGCCGAGCGCAAGGTGAGCGTGACGAATCCGTGCGGCAGCTTCGTCTGGTCGATGATACCGAACGCATCCTCACCGATGGGCCAGACCGAGCGGTAATGTTTGCCGTTGATCTTCAAGCCTGGAACCTCAATGGCCCTCGAATGACACAAGCGTATTCACCGGCTTGCCCAGGGCGCGCAGCTTGTCGGCGCCACCCAGTTCCGGCAGATCGATCACGAAGGAACAGCCGATCACGTCCGCGCCCGCCCGCTCCATCAGGCGGATGCCGGCGCTGGCGGTGCCGCCGGTGGCGATCAAATCATCGACCAGAAGGACGTGATCGCCTTTCTGGAAAGCGTCGATGTGAACTTCCACCCGGTCCTGGCCATATTCCAGGGCATAGCTTTCGCCGATCACGGTATAGGGCAGCTTGCCTTTCTTGCGAACGGGAACAAAGCCGCAGGACAGTTGATGCGCCACTGCCCCGCCCAAGATGAAGCCCCTCGCCTCCAAAGCGGCCACCTTGTCCACCCGGATGCCCGCATAGGGCTGCACCAATTCGTCCACCGCACGGCGGAAAGCGCGTGCATTGCCAAGCAAGGTGGTGATGTCGCGGAACATGATACCGGGCTGGGGATAGTCGGGAATGGTGCGGATGATCTCGCGGAAATCCATAGATATCAGCCCTTCTTCAAAATGCGGCCCGCCACGGCGTCGAGCTTGGCGGTCAGGATAGGATCGCGCTTTTCCGGCGGCGTCACCACGGCGGTATCGAGCGTGGTTTCCACATGCAGCGGGCAAGGCTGGCGATCTGGTCCCAACTTGGGCGCCACCGCCATGATCAGGCGGCGCGCATTCTCGGCGTTGCGATGCATCACCTTCAGTACAGCATCCACCGTCACATGCTCGTGGTCTTCGTGCCAGCAATCATAGTCGGTCACCATCGCCACAATGGCGTAGGGCAGCTCGGCCTCGCGCGCCAGTTTGGCTTCCGGCATCGCGGTCATGCCGATCACGCTGCAATCCCAGGAACGATAGAGAAAGCTTTCCGCCCGGGTGGAGAATTGCGGACCTTCCATGCAGAGATAGGTGCCGCCTTCGGAATGATCGATGCGTTCCTCGCGCGCCGCCAAGGTCAATGCGCCGGCAAGCCGCGGACAAACCGGATGCGCCATGGAGACATGGGCGACAAAGCCAGGCCCGAAGAAGCTCTTGTCGCGCGCGAAGGTGCGGTCGATGAACTGGTCCGCCATCACGAAAGTGCCGGGCGGCAATTCGGCGCGTAAGCTCCCACAGGCCGAAACCGAGATCACGTCTGTCACGCCGACACGCTTCAAGACGTCGATATTGGCGCGGTAATTGATGCTGGTCGGCGTCTGGACATGGCCACGGCCATGGCGCGGCAGAAACACCATGTCCACGCCATGAAAGGTCCCTGTGAGAAGCTGGTCGGAGGGCAGCCCCCACGGGCTTGTCACGCTCTGCCAGCGGGCATTTTCCAGCCCGGGAATCTCATAGACCCCCGATCCGCCGATGACGCCAAGAACCGTTTTGGGCATAATTAATGGCGCTCCCGCTCTCGCGTACGCGCAGCAAAAAGAGCGCTTCCGCTAGGAAAGGCGCCCTTTTATCACGCTAGGGTCAGGGGGCAAGGATGCCGCCCAAGACCATTCTGTGACAGCTAATGCGCGTCGGCCCAGACCTTGCGATAGGCGGCATACAGAAGGCCGGACAGCACGACCAGGAAGATCAGAACGCCAAAGCCCATGCGCTTGCGCTCTTCCATCTTGGGATCGGAAGCCCAGGCCAGGAAGGTGACCACGTCGTGGGCTTCCTGATCGATGGTGGCCTTGGTGCCGTCGGAATAGGTCACCGCATTGTCGGCCAAGGGTGGCGGCATGGAGATGTTCCAGCCCTCGAAATAGGGATTGTAATATTTGCCCGCCGTCACCGTGAAACCCTTGGGTGGGGTCATGTGGAAGCCGGTGATGATCGAATAGACATAATGGGCTTCGTCCGGGCGCGCCTTCACGATCATGGACAGATCGGGCGGGAGCGAACCGCTATTGTTGGCGCGGGCCGCTTCCTCGTTCGGGAACGGCGCAGGGAATTTGTCGGCCAGGATGCCGGGGCGGGTCAGGCGGGCGCCCTTGTCGTCGAAAATCTCGCCCTTGTCGTTGGGATCGGCGGGAAGCTTGTAGCCGGCAGCGATCGCCTTGGCCTGGGCCTCGGTGAAGCCGGGGCCACCTGCCTCATCCAGATTGTGGAAGGCGATGTGGTCCAGGCTGTGGCAGGCGGCGCAGACCTCTTTGTAGACCTGGAAACCGCGTTGAAGCGCGGCGCGATCATAGGTGCCGAACGGGCCCTCGAAAGAGAAGTCCACGCTCTTGACCGGCTTGCGGGTGGTGTCCATCGCGGTCTGGGCCAGCGCGGGCAACGCCAGCGCCGTCAAACCTGCCGCCAGGGTGAAACGAAGGGCAAGGCGCATGGTGTGTCTCACTCGGCAGGGGCCGCGGCGGTGTCGCCGAGCACGGATTGGGCAATGGAGGCGGGAATCTTCCTGGGTGTCTCGATCAGACCCACGATCGGGAGCAGTATCCAGAAGAAGATGAAATAATAAGCGGTCGCCAGGCGCGCCACCCAGAGCAGCGGAACGCCGGCCACCGCCGCATCCACACTCTGCGAGCCGCAATAGCCCAGAATCACGCAAACCACCGCAAAGACCCAGAAGAATTGCTTCATCAAGGGGCGGAAGCGGCAGGAGCGCACCCGGCTGGTGTCGAGCCAGGGCAAGAAGAACAAGGTGACGATGGCGCCGCCCATCACAATCACGCCCATCAGCTTGTTCGGGATGGAGCGCAGCATCGCGTAGAAGGGCAAGAGATACCATTCCGGCACGATGTCCGGCGGCGTCACCAACGGATTGGCTTGCACATAATTGTCCGGATTGCCGAAGAAGTTCGGGGCATAGAACACAAACCCCGCGAATAAGATCACGAACAGGCAAAGATAGAAGGCGTCCTTCACCGTGTAATAGGGGTGGAAGGGCACCGTGTCCTGCGGGCTCTTCACGTCGATGCCCAAGGGATTGTTGTTGCCCGGGACATGCAGCGCCCAGATGTGCAGCCCAACAACGCCCGCGATGATGAAGGGCAAGAGATAGTGCAGCGAGAAGAAGCGGTTCAGCGTGGCATCGCCCACCGCGAAGTCGCCCCACAGCCAGGTCGCGATATGTGAGCCCACCCATGGAATAGCGCTGAACAAATTGGTGATGACGGTGGCGCCCCAGAAGGACATCTGGCCCCAGGGCAGCACGTAACCGAAGAAGGCTGTCGCCATCATCAACAGATAGATCAGGACGCCAATGATCCAAATCAGCTCGCGGGGCGCCTTGTAGGAGCCGTAATAGAGGCCGCGGAACATATGGATATAGACGGCGAGGAAGAACATCGACGCGCCGTTGGAGTGGATATAGCGGATCAGCCAGCCATAATTCACATCGCGCATGATGCTTTCGACGGAGTCGAAGGCCAAGCCTGCATTGGCCACATAATGCATGGCCAGCACGATGCCGGTGACGATCTGCACGCCCAGGCAGAAGGTGAGAATGCCGCCGAACGTGTACCAGATGTTCAAATTCCGCGGCGTCGGGAAGGTCTGGATCGTGTCATGCATCAACCGCGGCAGCGGCAGACGCTGATCGATCCACTTTTCGAAACCGGACTTGGGATTATAGGTCGATGGACCGGACATTCTTGTTTAGCTCCTCAACCGACCTTGATGCGGGTGTCTGACAGGAAAGCGTAGGGTGGCACCGCCAGATTTTGCGGCGCGGGACCTTTGCGGATGCGGCCCGACGTGTCGTATTGCGAGCCATGGCAATGGCACAGCCAGCCGCCATAATCGCCTTCGAAACCAGTGGGCGTGCAGCCCAGATGGGTGCAGACGCCGATCAGGATCAACCATTCCGGCTTCATCACGCGATCGTCATCGCTGGCGGGCGCGCTGTCGGGCTTGTTGGCGTTGCGCGCGAATTGATCAGGCAATTCGCTGACCAGCACGGATTTGGCGGACTTGATCTCGGCCGGCGTGCGATGGCGCACGAACAAGGGATGGCCGCGCCACTTCACCACAATCTGCTGACCGGCGGCGACGGGCGAAAGATCGACTTCCACGGACGACAAGGCCAGCGCGGCGGCGGACGGATTCATTTGATCGACGAAGGGCCAGGCCGCGGCGACGGCGCCCACAGCGGCCATCGCGCCCGACGCCACATACAGAAAATCGCGGCGGGTGCCGTCCATTGTTGTAGCTGTCACCGGATCACCTTCTTTAAGCTGTCTGAATCTGAAGACTGGTTGGTCAAGGAAAACTGTCGAGACGGAAATGCGAGCCCCGGCTGACGGAATAGCCCGAAACGCGCCCGTCCGCGCGGTAAAATAGAGAGTCGAATTTCGAGGGTCTTGCGGCACGATGCCGCAGAAAATGCCTTTTCCGCCCGTGTCTTGGGCCTGATCGGGGGAAGATTTTGCGCCTGGCGCTCTACCAGCCTGACATTCCACAAAATGCGGGATCGCTGATGCGGCTTTGCGCCTGCCTGGGCGTGGGCTTGGACATCATCGAACCCTGTGGATTCCTGCTCACCGACCGCAATGTCAGGCGGGCGGGAATGGACTATCAGGCCGAGATCGTTCGGCATGACGGTTGGGATGCCTTTCGGCCGCGCCTGCCCGGCCGGCTGCTGCTTCTGACCACCCGCGCCGCCCGGCCTTATACCGATTTTGCATTCGAAACGTCCGACACCTTGATGGTGGGCCGGGAGAGTGCCGGAGTTCCCGACCTGATCCATGATGCGGCCGATGCAAGGCTCTTGATCCCCATGCAGCCCGGCATGCGTTCTCTCAATGTCGCCCAGGCCGCAGCGATGGTCTTGGGGGAGGCATTGCGGCAAACTCGGCTTTTCCCTGGGGGACCAGCTTGATTCACCTCTCATTGTTCGCCCCAGGCGGCCTGTTTGCTCTCGCCCAGGTGCTGATGATCGATGTGGTCCTGGCGGGTGACAATGCCGTGGTGATTGGGCTAGCGGCGGCCCGCGTCCCCCACGCGGTGAGGCGCAAGGTGATCCTGTTCGGGCTGGCGGCGGCGGTGCTGCTGCGGGTGGCGATGGCTTTCGTCGCCGTACAGCTGATGCAGATCATCGGCCTGACCCTGGCGGGCGGCATTCTGCTTCTTTGGGTGAGTTGGCGCTTCTGGCGCGACATTTCCGGCGACCACGCCAAGGAACATGGCGAGATCGACGCCAACGCGTCGCTGCGCCAAGCGATCATCCAGATCACACTCGCCGACGTCTCCATGTCGCTGGACAATGTGCTGGCGGTGGCAGGCGCGGCGCGCGACCATCTGGATGTGCTGGTGATCGGCCTTTTAATGTCGGTGGCTTTGATGGGGGCCGCCGCGAATCTGATCGCGCGGTTGCTCGAGCGTTATCGCTGGATCAGCTATCTGGGCCTTGCCATCGTGGTCTATGTCGCCCTCAGCATGATCTGGTCGGGCAGCCGCGACGTGCTTGAAGCATTGACGTGAAAAGGCACCTCCGGAAGAATATCCGGAGGTGCTGATTTCCCAAGCTTCGATCGCGCTTAACGCAGGGTCGTCGCGATCGACGAGAAGTTGGTGTTGAGGTTGCTGCCGATGGTGGTCAGCGCCGTGATGATGACGACGGCGATCAATGCCGCGATCAGGCCATATTCGATGGCCGTGGCGCCCGATTCGTTAACAATAAACTGCTTGAAAATGCGGTTCATGCGCGTCCCCAATTAAGCCCAGTGACGCGTGTTCTAGCGGTCAGACGCTAAGAAAAATGAAAATGTGGGCCGCTTTTTTTAATCAACCGCCCGCGAATTGCCCTCAAATTGAGATTGGGAACTGACAATCTATCCAACGCGCAGTAATAACGCAGTAGAATCATCGCTCTTCTTGAATCGCGCGTACTTCCTTCCCAAAGCGTCACCTTCTTCTATGGCGCGCAACTCATGTCCGAGCGCCGCCAAACCCTTGCTTTTTGCCGCCGCCATTAAACTCTTTGCGTCGTAGCTGTCATAATCGGTAATCAGCGCCAAGAAACCGTCGCTTGCGATCAGCAGCGTTGCGTCTTGCGAAAGCAGCAATGTCTTGCGCGCGATGTGGTTGGCGGCGCGCACATCCGGCGAGAACAGCCAATTCGATCCGGAATTGATGCGATTGCGAGCGGCTCGCAGCAATGGTTCGATTTCCGGCCGATTGATGCCCGCGGCGGCGGAAATATTCTTCTCTTTGGCAATACGTCGCGCCCGCTTGGCCTCCGCTTTCCGCTTTTCCAGCGCCTCGCCCACCAGCATGACCTCGCCGCCCTGCTCGACCAGCGCCGCGCAGTCACCGAACCACAAAAACTCGAAGCTGGGTCGTGCCCGTTCGGGCAGCTTGGCTGCTGCTCGAACCCCCGCCGGCGCGAAGCGCATCGAGGCGGGGCGAGGTTCGCGGCCAAGCGAACCGAGCGCCGTAGCAACCTCTCGAGGTTGCGTAGGCCAGTGGGTGTCATCAAATTCAACAGCCAGCATTATGGAGGCACAGGGGGTCTGCCATTTTTCCCGAATGGGCTCGCGCGTGAGACCGATGAAGCTTCTGGCGGCGTCTTCCAGCGCGTGCTTCAGCGCGTCGCGCGGCGCATCGCCGTCCTTCAGATGTGCGCTCAATCTACGGGCGCCGAATTGCGCGATCCAGGCGGCATCGCTTGGTCCCGGCAACAGCGAGGGGCCAAGCGGGGTCGCCCCATCCATCACCAGAGCGGCATGCTCGAGCACCGCGAAGGAATCCTCGTTCGGTCGCGTGTCGCTGCCGGCAAGCGAAAGTTGCTCGATCAGCTTGAGGCTCACGCGCCGGATCCGATCAGGCTTTTCATCTTGTCGCGCAGCTGGGCTTCGTCGGGCAGGAAATCTTCCGCCAGCCACCAGCTTTCCAGCGCCGCAAGGATCCGGCCGACCTCTGGGCCTTCCGCTACGCCCGCCGCCATGGCGTCGCGGCCGGTGAGGGGAAAACGTGGGCGTTCCCAGCCATCGGCGATGGACAGAAGCATGCGCCACTGCATCTGCGAGGCGCCACGCGGCCCCGCGGCCCAGCTCAACAAGACGCAATCGCGAAACCGCGGCGCGCCTGTGCGGTAAAGCTGGCGGCGTACATCCGCCGCCGACAGATAGGCGGGAATCTTTCCGCCGCCACTGGCCAGGCCTTCCAACCGCGCCCGCTCGGCGCTGGACAATTTCAGCTCTTCGCCCACCGCGAGCGCCGCCACCGCATCATCCGGAAGAAGCGCGCACAGCCTGAGCAGCGGATCGGGCGCGAATTGATTTTCCGCCTCAATCGTCACCAGATGCTCCAAGCGCGGCAATTGCAGAGCATAAGGCAAAAGTTCGGACAAGATGCCCGCGGCCGCCATCAGGCGGAGCGCCGGCGCCGGATTCTGGCATTCCAGAAGCCGCAGCAATTCCTTGGCGACCCGCTCGCCCGAGAGGCGTCGCAAGCCGGCTTTGGCATTGGCCGCCGCGCGCAGGGCATCGAGATCCATGTCGCCTTTGCCGTACCAGGCGTGAAAACGGAACAGCCTGAGGATGCGCAGATAGTCTTCCTTTATGCGCGCCGCTGGATCGCCGACAAAGCGGACACGGCCCGCGATCAAATCTTCGACACCACCGTGATAATCGAAGATCTCGCCCTCGCCCGAGGCATAGAGCGCGTTCATGGTGAAGTCGCGACGCGCCGCATCCTCTTCCCAATCGTCGGTGAAGCTGACGATGGCGTGGCGCCCATCCGTCTCCACGTCGCGCCTGAGGCTGGTGACCTCGAACGGATGGCCGTTCACGATGGCGGTGACCGTGCCATGCTCCACGCCCGTCGGCACCGATTTGATCTGGGCAAGTTCAAGGCGCCTCAACGTCTCTTCCGGCGGCATGGGCACGGCGATGTCGATGTCGCCGATCGGCCAGCCGGAAAGCGCGTTGCGTACCGCGCCGCCGACAAAGCGGCCCTCGCTTAAGGCAGCCATCAGCTTGCGCGTCTCGGGCGCCGTCATCCAGGGTTGCTTAGAAGGATCAATGCGCATCGCGGCGCCCGTTATTTCCTTCTCTGTCGCGCGATATGACCCGAACCTCCAGACGCGACCTACGCCTCTGACATATGGCCATATCGCGCAACGGGCGCGCCGTCATCCAGGGCTGTTTCGCGGAGTCGATTTTCATCGCGCGCCCGCTATGCCGGTCAGGCGTGACGCGAAATCCACCAGGATGGCGGCGGTGGCGCCCCAGATGGTGCGGCCCTCAGGGGTAAAGACATAGAAGCTGCGCTCGCGCCCGCCCCAGACACGGGTTTCCCGCCGGCGGTTGGCGGGATCGAGGAAGAAGGACAATGGCGATTCAAAAGCTTCCGCCACTTCGTCGGGATTGGGCGCCAAGGTGAAGCCGTCCGACAAGACCCCCACTACGGGCGAGATGTCGAAGCCGGTCCCCGTGCGATAGCGCGGCAGATAGCCCGCCACACTGACGAAGCTGGCGTCGATCCCGGTTTCCTCACGGGTCTCGCGCAAGGCCGTCTCAAGCGGCGAGAGATCGCTCGCTTCGCTGCGGCCGCCAGGAAAACTCACCTGGCCGCTGTGGCGCGCCAGATGCACGGTGCGCTGGGTGAAGAGAATGGTGGGTTCGTCACGCAGGATGATGGGAAGCAGCACGGCGGCTTCAACCGCACTGGTCTGATCGGCCGGGCGCAATTCCGGATGAAAGTCGTAATCGTCATGACCGATGTCCCGCGACGGCGCATCCAGCAGGACCCGGCGCAACGCCGCGAGCGGATCGGCCTTGAGGCGGGCGAGTATCTCGTTCACGGCTGAGCGCCCAACGCAAAGAAAGTCCCGCCACTCCAAACGCCCAAGGCGCCACCCTGCTCCACCGCCCGCTCGACCAGATCGTAATAGACCGGCCGCGCCACGCGCGCTTCAAGCCCGCCACGCACATGCAGATAGGGTATGGGCGCGCCTGTCTTGGGATCAGGGGTAACGCGCAAGGGATGTTTCGGACTGGCGGTCACTTCGTCTCCGACATTGGTGGTGAAGATAAGACTCTGTCGGCGATCTTTACCTTCCACCTGCATCAAGACCGCCAGAAAAGGCGCATCCTCCACCGCAATCGACAGTTTTTCCGCCGGCGTCACCAGCATGAAACCATCGTCATCTTTACGAAGTATGGTTGAGAACAGCCGCACCAGCATGGGACGCTGGATTGGTGCGCCAGCATGGCTCCAGGTGCCGTCTCGGGCGATCTGCATCAGACTGTCGCCGCAATAAGCGGGATTCCAGCGCTCGACCGGGGGCAGAGGGCCCAGCTTTTCGGCCACGGCCTGAAGGGCGGCAAGCCCTTGGCCAAACGGGCGTTCGCACGACATGGAGCGATTTATGCCGCTTCCGTATTATAAGTGAAGTCCGGACGGGGGCTTTTGACAGTTGCCAGGGCTTGCCCAGGGTGCAGAATGACTGTCCCCAAGCACATGGCGCCAAAAACCCATGAGAACCCGCATGATCGAGGATGCCGAAACCCTGAGCGAACATGATGCCCCGGCCCGGCTGGATGCGGCGGCTGAGACCTTCGCCCAGGCCAAAAAGCGCCTCGGCCAGGTCATCTTTGGCCAGACCGATGTAATCGAGCAATCGCTGGTGACCCTCTTGGCGGGCGGTCACGGGCTTCTGATCGGCGTGCCCGGCCTGGCCAAGACCAAGCTGGTGGAAACCCTGGCCGTGGTGCTGGGCCTGGACACAAGCCGCATCCAGTTCACCCCCGATCTGATGCCGACCGACATCACTGGATCGGAAGTGATGGAAGAAAGCGCGGCCGGAACCCGCCATTTCCGTTTCATCCAGGGGCCCGTCTTCACCCAGCTTCTGATGGCGGACGAGATCAACCGCGCTAGCCCACGCACCCAATCGGCGCTGTTGCAGGCGATGCAGGAGAAGCATGTGACGGTGGCGGGCGCGCGTTACGACCTGCCCCGCCTCTTCCATGTGCTGGCGACGCAGAATCCCTTGGAGCAGGAAGGCACTTATGCCCTGCCCGAAGCGCAGCTCGATCGCTTCCTGCTGCAAATCGATGTCGGCTATCCCGATCTTGAATCCGAACGGCGCATGCTGCTGGCCACCACCATGGGAGAGGAAGCGCGCCCCACCCGCGTCTGCGGGCCTGAAGATTTGATCGCGGCGCAGGCCCTGGTCCGCCGCATGCCGGTCGGCGAAAAAGTGATGGAATCCATTCTGCGCCTGGTGCGCGCGGCGCGGCCGGATTCCGATCATGACGAGACCCGCGGGTTGATCGCTTGGGGTCCGGGTCCGCGCGCCAGCCAGGCTTTCATGCTGGCGGCACGCGCGCGCGCGCTTCTGGACGGACGGCTTGCACCTTCCACCGACGATATCGTCGCCTTGGCGGGTCCGGTGTTGCGCCATCGCATGGCGCTGAGTTTCGCCGCCCGCGCCGAGGGGGCCACTACGCAGCAGGTCATCGACAAGCTTTGCCGCGCCTTGCTTTAGTTTTATCGCGGTCCCGGACGGAGTTGCCTAGCGGCAGCGTAGCGACAACCGCGGCACACTTTTCCTGGAACCGCTTTAAAAGGATTCGTGATTGACGGGTTTTTCGCCGCTCCAGCATGAAGCGGACGCGCTGGGCGCGGGGTTGCCGCCCCTCATGGTCGCGGCGGACCGGCTTGCGGCTTCGGTGAGCCTGGGCGCGCATGGAAGGCGTAAGGCCGGCATCGGCGAGAATTTCTGGCAGTTCCGCCGCTATGGCTCGGCGGATTCGGTGGGCCGCATCGACTGGCGGCAATCGGCCAAGTCGCAGCATCTTTTTGTGCGCGAGCGGGAATGGGAAGCGGCTCAGACCGTGTGGTTCTGGCGCGACGGCGACCGCGGCATGCGCTTCGGCTCGGGCAGCGTGACCAAGCTGGAGCGAGCCAATCTTCTGCTTCTGGCGCTTGCTTCGCTTCTGGTGCGGGGCGGCGAGCGTGTGGGCCTGATGGGCGCCTCTTATCTGCCGGCCGCCTCGCGCTTCACCCTGTCACGCATCGGCCATTCGCTGCTCGACCGGAGCCTGCAAGAAAAAGAACAGGCGCGCACCGAGAAGCAGGACGGGCCACCGCCCGCGCCCATCGCGCGCGGCTCGCGCATCGTATGGCTGAGCGATTTTCTCGCCCCCGACGTGGAAGAGACGATGAAATCCTTCGCACGCTTGGGCGCGGTCGGTCATTTGGTGCGCATCATCGATCCGGCGGAAGAGGATTTTCCCTACACCGGCCGCGCTCGCTTCGAGAGCCCGCGCGGACGCGACAGCGCCCTGTTCGGCCGCGTCGAAAGTGTGAGCAAGGATTACCGCGCCCGCTTCGCCGCCCATGGCGAGAAGATGGCGCGCGCCGCCATGGCCTTGGGCTGGAGCATCACCGCGCATCGCACCGATCATCCGCCGCAAACGGCCCTGATCGCGCTGCATGCCGCCATCGGCCCGGGCTGAGACAGGAAGCGTGAGGCGATGGGATTGCTCGCAGCTTTGAATTTCGGCGCTCCCTGGATTCTGGCGGCGCTGGTGTCGCTTCCCGTGCTGTGGTGGCTGTTGAAAGTGACGCCGCCGCAACCGCGCCGCATTCTGTTTCCGCCCATGCGGTTGTTGTTGGGCCTCAAGGATGAAGAACAGACCCCGGCGCATACGCCCTGGTGGCTGCTCTTGCTCAGGATGATCGCGGCGTCGCTTCTGATCCTGGCCCTGGCCGATCCCATGATCGGCCGCGCCGTGAAGTTGCTGGGCAATGGCCCGTTGGTGCTGGTGGTGGACAATGGCTGGACCACCGCCAAGAATTGGGACCAACGCCAGACCTTGATCGCTGATCTTCTGCATGCGGCGGGGGATCGACCGGTCACCATTGTGCCCACCGCCACGCCCGGTCCCGTCACGCTGCTGGATTCCGGCGCGGCGGAAAAGAATGCGCGCGAATTGCGGCCCATGTCCTGGCCTGGCGATCGCGCGATGGCCGCGCGGGAAATCGCCGGCAGTCATCTGACGGGCCGGCCGCAATTATTTTGGCTGAGCGACGGTTTGGAGGATGGCCAGAGCCAAATGTTGCAACGCGCTTTGAGAGCACAAGGCGATATGCGCGCCTTTGCGCCCGAACGCCCGGCACTGGGCTTGCTGCCGCCCCGCCATGACGGCACCGGCTTTACGCTGACCGCCATTCGCGCCAGCGCGAGCGCGCCCCTCAAGGTTCAGGTGGCGGCCATCGGCGCCAAAGGCGAGACGCTGAGCGATGCGGCGCTGGATTTCCATGCGGGCGAAACGCGCGGCCAGGCTCATATCACTTTGCCGCTGGAAGTGCGCAACCAGACGGCGCGGCTGGAGATCCAGGGCGAGGACAGCGCCGGCGCGGTGCAGTTGCTCGACACCGGCGGCTCCGAGCGGCGCGTGGGCTTGGTCTCGGCGGCGGCGACGGAGAACGAACAGCCGCTTCTCTCCGACGTCTACTATCTGGAGCGGGCGCTGACGCCTTTCGCGGAAGTGGAAAAAGGCACCATCAGCGAATTGACCAACCGTCATGTTTCGGTGCTGTTCCTGGCCGATATCGGCAAGATCAGCGGCACCGACACCGATGCGGTGCAAAAATTTCTCAAGGGCGGCGGCGTCCTGATCCGTTTCGCGGGACCGCGCATGTCCAACGATACCGACAATCTGGTGCCGGTGAGCTTGCGCACCGGCGGGCGCTATCTCGGCAGCGCCATGGCCTGGAACCAGCCGCAGCATCTGGCAAGCTTTCCGCTCACTTCGCCGTTCAACGGTTTGACCGTGCCGGGCGAAGTGACCGTGTCGCGCCAGATCCTGGCCGAGCCCAGCGCCGATCTGTCCGAGCGTGTTTGGGCCCGCCTGGCCGATGGCACGCCTCTGGTTACGGCCAAGCAGAGCGGCGGCGGCTGGATCGTGTTGTTCCACATCACCGCCAGCCCCGCCTGGTCGACCCTGCCGCTGTCGGGGCTTTATGTGGACATGCTGAAGCGGCTTCTGGCGTTGTCGGCGGGAACTCCCGCCGCGTCGCTGGCCAAGCTTTCCAGCCTGGCGCCGCTCAGCATGCTGGATGGCTTCGGGCGGCTTCAACCGCCCACGCCCGACATCGCGCCCATCGCGGCGCGCGATTTCGAGCGCACCACTGTCTCGATCAAGCATCCGCCCGGACTTTACGGCGCACGCGGTGTCGCCAGCGCGCTCAACGAATTGAACGCGCAATCCACCCTCGCGCCGCTGGCATTATCCGGCATGCAAAGCTATGGCGAGGCCCGCACCATCGCCTTGCAGCCCTATCTTCTGGCGCTGGCCGCGTTCCTTTTGTGTCTGGATGCGCTGGTGTCGCTGTGGCTGCGCGGTTATTTCCCGCGCCGGATGCTGGCGGTTGGTGCGGCGGGCCTTATAGCCATGATGCTTCTGCCGACGCCCCGCGCGCATGCCGATGCCAATGTGGAACTGAAAGCGGCGCTGGATACGCGGCTGGCCTATGTCGTGACCGGACTTCCTGACCTGGACCAGACCAGCAAGGCTGGCCTGATAGGGTTGGATTTGGCGCTGAAGGCGCGCACTTCCTACGAGCCGCAGGATCCCATCGGTGTCGATATCCGCCATGACGACCTTTCTTTCTATCCCTTGCTCTATTGGCCGATGGATCCGCGCGAAAAAAATCTCTCGCCCGAGGAAGTCACCAAGCTCAACGATTATATGCGGCTGGGTGGCACCATCCTGTTCGACACCCGCGATCTCACGCTGGGCGCGGTGCGTGGCGAAGCGTCGCCCGGCAACCAGACCTTGCGGCGCCTGACCCAGGGATTGGACTTGCCGCCACTGGAGCCGGTGCCGGGCGATCATGTGCTGACCAAGGCGTTTTATATTCTCAAGGAATTTCCCGGCCGCTGGAGCGGCGGACAGGTGTGGGTGGAGAAATTGCCGCCGGCCGAAAGAGGCAAGGAACGCCAGCCAGCACGCGGCGGCGACGGCGTGTCGCCGGTGATCATCGGCGGCAATGATTGGGCCGCGGCCTGGGCGGTGGATGCCACCGGCCGGCCGATGAACGAGCCGGTGCCGGGCGGTGAAATCCAGCGCGAAATGGCGCTGCGCTTTGGCATCAATCTGGTGATGTATGCCCTGACCGGCAATTACAAAACCGACCAGGTGCATGCGCCGGCGCTGCTGGAGCGCCTAGGAAAATGACAAAGACCAGCAAATGACCAAAATTTGCAAATGACAAGACTTGCTTTCGATCCGCATATTCCTTTGGCGCTGCTGGCGGTGCTGATCGCGGCCGCCCTGGCGATCACGATCTTCAGTATCTGGCGCGGCGCGCGCGGCGCCCTGATGCGGGGGCTGGCCTTCGCCATCCTTTTGTTCGCCCTGGCGGGTCCCATTCTGGTCAAGGAAACCCATGCGGCGCTGCCCGATGTGGTGGCGCTGGTGGTGGACCGGTCGCAGAGCATGGGCGTGGGCGAGCGCGCGGTACAGGCCAATGCGGCGCTGACCGCGCTTCGCCGCGAACTCAAGGCCCAACCCAATCTTGCGGTGCGTGAGACCAGCGTCACCACCACGACCACGGGTGAGAATAACGGCACCCAGGCTTTCCAGGCGCTGAACAATGCGCTGGCGGATGTGCCGCCCAGCCGGGTGGCGGGCGCCATCATCATCACCGACGGCCAGGTGCATGACGCGCCGCAGAATTTTCCCTTCAAGGCACCATTGCATGCCCTGATCGCCGGTCATCATGGCGAGCGCGACAGGAAACTCACCGTCCTCAACGCCGAACGCTTCGCCATTGTCGGGCAGACCGCCCAGATGGTGCTGCGCGTGGACGATTTCGGCGGCGCATCGGACGGCACCGCGGAAGTCACGCTGTCGGTGGACGGCAAGCCGCTCGGCAATCATGTGGTGCAGGTGGGCCAGGAGACCCGCTTGAAAGTGCCGGTCACGCATGAGGGCGAGAATATCGTGGAGGTGGCGGCCGCCCCCGGTCCCTCGGAATTGACGCTGCAAAACAACCGTGCGGTGGTCACCATCTCAGGCGTGCGCGACCGGCTGCGCGTGCTGTTGATCTCGGGCGAGCCACATGCGGGCGAGCGCGTCTGGCGCAATCTGCTCAAGGCCGATCCGTCCGTGGATCTGGTGCATTTCACCATTCTCAGGCCGCCGGATAAGCAGGATGCCACACCCATCGAAGAACTCTCCCTGATCACTTTCCCCACCCGGGAATTGTTCCTGGAGAAACTTCATTCCTTCGATCTGGTGATCTTCGACCGCTATGGCGAGGCCGGCATCCTGCCCATGGCGTATTTCGAGAATATCGCCAATTACGTGGACAATGGCGGCGCCCTGCTGGTGTCGTCGGGAACGGAATTCGCCAAGGACCAGAGCCTTTACCGCACGCCGCTATCGAGCGTGCTGCCGGCGCAGCCATCGGGTGAGATCGTGACCCAAGGCTTCAAGCCGGTGGTGACGCCCACCGGCCTCGCCCATCCGGTGACGCGCAATCTTCCCGGCAGCAATACGGAAAGCGATGCGCAGCCCAGCTGGGGCCGCTGGTTCCGGCTGATCGGCGCCAGCAGCATCGGCGGCCAGACCGTGATGAACGGCCCCGACAACAAGCCGCTGCTGGTGCTCGATCAAGTCAAGAAGGGCCGCGTGGCGGAGCTGATGTCCGACCAGATCTGGCTTTGGGCGCGCGGCTTCGAAGGCGGCGGCCCGCAAGCGGAATTGCTGCGCCGCCTTGCCCATTGGCTGATGAAGGAGCCGGAACTGGAAGCCGAAAGCCTGTCGGCGGCGGTGGTGGACGGGCAGATGGTGGTGACGCGGCGGACCATGGCGCAAGACGCCAAGCCGGTGGAAATGACCTCGCCCGGCGGCAGCCATTCCATCATCACTCTGAGCCGCGTCGAACCCGGTACATGGCGCGGAACCGTGAAAGTGACGGAACTGGGGCTTTACCGGGTGACGGACGGTATCTTGTCGGCGGTGACGGCGGCGGGTCCGCTCAATCCCAAGGAAGTCGCCGACATGCGCGCCACCAGCGACATTCTGGAGCCGCTGGCGAAAGAGAGCGGCGGCTCGGTGCATTGGCTGAGCGATGGCGAGGTGAGCGTGCGCCGTGTCGCTCCGGCGCAAACGGCTTTCGGTTCCAACTGGATCGGGCTTCGCCGCAACGGCGCCTATCGCGTCACCGCGCTGGAGCAGGAGCCGCTGTTGCCCGCTTGGGCGGCGTTGCTGTTGGTCGTCGGCTCGCTCTATCTCGCTTGGCGGATCGAGGGACGCTAGGAGCGCCGGCCAGCAAAAGTGCGAAGCGGTTTTGCGAAGGCCGCGCGCCAAATAAAAAATCAACCCAGTGGTGCGCTGTCGGCGCAGCGCGGATCACCGATCTCCGCACGGCGGATCACGCCCGACAGTTGATCCAGCGAGGCATCGCCGAGCGCCAGGCCCAGCAAGCGGTTGTGATCGACGGGGCCTGGAAAGCGCAACTGGCCGGGTTTGAGTTTCTTAAAGCCCACCCGCGAATAGTAAGGCTCATCGCCCACCAGCAGGATAAAACGCCAGCCTGCCTGGCGCGCTGCGGCGATGCCCGCCTGCATCAGAGAAATACCGATGCCGCGCCCGCGTTGGCTGCTGTCCACCGCCAAGGGCCCCAGAAGCAGCGCATCGCTGTCACCCGCTTTCACCGGCCAGAAGCGCACCGAGCCGCGCAGGATTGCGTCTTCCACCGCCACAAAACTCAAGTCGGCCACGGCGCGCACGCCTTCGCGCAGTCGATAGGCGGACTTGGCGTAGCGGCCCGGCCCGAAGCCCGCTTCCGTCAACGCGTCAATGCGGCCGGCATCGCCTTCGGCTTCCTGCCGGATAGTCCAACCATGCTGCTCTGTTTGCGGCCGCATGCCGTTCGACTACGCGCCGCGCCCGTCAAAGGCAAGACTTACCAGTGCGGAGCGGGCGTTGCGTTGCTTGCAAGTTCGGCCAACCGGCGCGCCGTGGCGGGCGCCGTGTCGGGCGGCGGCGCCGATGGCTGTGCCCAAAGCACGGCCCGCACCTCCAGATTGGGATGGAAATCCACCGTCCCGCCTTCGATCACATAAAGGGCCGTGATGTGAGTGAGCCACCAGACCTTGCGGCTGTAAAGTCCAAACAGCCGGAGCGCCCCGCCGGTCAGCCCCACTTCTTCGTGCAGTTCGCGCCTGAGCGCCGCCTCCGGCGCCTCGCCCCGGCCGATGCCGCCGCCGGGCAGGCGCCAACCCGTCATATAGGTCTGCCGCACCAGCAGGACTTTCCCCTCGCCATCCAGGATAAAGCCCGCCACGCCGAATACCGCGGGGTTGGCCAGGGCCTTGGCGGTCAAAAATAGGCCGGTGAAGACACGAGACATGAGGGCAACCCAAATTCACTGATCTAATGTCATTTTGTAAACGTCTTGATAACCAGCTTTTACTAGCCTCAAACCGCGATTTCGGCGTGTCGCGTCCCCTTGGCCGGCTTTGCGCCCCTATCCGGGGCAACGAATCGGACGCACCCGGATTTGGCGCTTAACGGGGACAAAAGACGCATATGCCGCTGTCGGCTTTCGAGGCGCTCAAGGTTCTGATTGTCGAGGACAATCAGCATATGCGAGTTCTGCTCCGTTCACTCCTGAATTCGATCGGCATCCGCGAGATTCACGAAGCGGGCAACGGCGTCGCGGCGCTGGATGTGCTCAAGGAATTGAAATGCGACCTGGTCCTGTCGGACCTCGCCATGAAGCCGATGGACGGGCTGGAATTCACCCGCGAAATCCGGCTGTCAAAGCGCAGTATCAATCCCTTCATGCCGATCATCATGATCACGGGTCACACCGAAAAGCATCGGGTCGAGGCGGCGCGCGACGCCGGCGTCACCGAATTCCTGGCCAAGCCGATCACGCCGCACAGTCTCTATTCACGCTTAGCCGAGATCGTGGAACGCCCCCGGGCCTTTGTGCGCAGCGAGAGCTATTTCGGTCCCGACCGACGGCGTAAGGCGCTTGAGCATTATGCCGGGCCTTGGCGACGGCATGACGATTTTCAGGATTTGGCGATCCAATGAAAAAGAAAGCGCAGATCATAGCCCCCGAACTCTATCCGCAGATGGTGAGCAAAAGCGATGCCGCCAAGATCTCTCGCGCGCTCCGCGCCAGCGAGACCTTGGCCAAGGGCACGCAGGTGGTCCAGGACGTCGGCGCACAATTGCGCGAAGGCGTGCGCGACTATGTGCGCGAGCTGGAAGAGGCGATCGGCGATCACAAAATTACCGCCGCCAAGGCACATGAGATCAGGGGTTTTGCCGAAACCGTGGGCCTGAAAGCCACTGGCCGCATCGCCGACGGACTGTGCCGCTATTTCGAGGAGATCGAAAAGCTCGGCGCCGAGCCGGACACGGCCGTGGTGGCGCTACACATCTCCGCCATCGTGCGCGCCGCCCATGCCGAGGACGAGGCCAGCCGGATGAGTGATGTGGTGGTCAAGGAATTGGCGGCCCTGGTCCAGCACAAGCTTTCGGAAACCAAGGCGCATCTGGAAAGCTGACCGGCGCCATAAGGAAGCGTTAACAGTCGTAAATGGCTGATTTCGCGCCGGTTCACCCCTCCTTAAGCCCTGCCGTTAATAATAATCGCGAGGTCGCATCTTCCAAAAGGAAAGTGCGGCCGCGAGTTTGATTGCGGGTGGGTGTTCTTTTCATGCTTCAGATTGGCGGCATTGTCGTTCTGTTCGCGTGTGTGTTCGGCGGCTATCTGATGACCGGCGGCTCGCTGGCCGTGGTGTTCGAGGCCCTGCCGCACGAAATTCTCACCATCTTCGGTGCCGCCATCGCCGCCATGCTGATCGCGGGCTCGATGTTTAATCTCAAGAAGATCGGCGGCAGCCTGGGCCAGGTCATTTCCGGCCCGCGCTGGAAGCCTGGCGATTACCGCGATCTGCTGTGCCTGCTTTTCCTGCTCACCAAGACCATGAAATCCAAGGGCCTGATCGCGCTGGAAGCCCATATCGAAAAGCCGGCCGAGTCCTCGATCTTCAAGCGCTATCCCAAGATCATGAAGGATCATTTCGCGCTGGACTTCATTTGCGACACGCTGCGCATGATGACCATGAGCCTGGAAGACCCGCACCAGGTGGAAACCAACATGGAAAAGCAGCTGGAAAAGCATCACCATGAAGCCTTGATCGCCGCCAATGCGCTGCAATCCATGGCCGACGGCCTGCCGGCCTTGGGCATCGTCGCCGCCGTCTTGGGCGTGATCAAAACCATGGGCGCCATTACCGAACCGCCCGCTGTCCTGGGCGGCATGATCGGGTCGGCCCTGGTCGGCACCTTTCTGGGCGTGTTTCTCGCTTACGGCATAGTGGGCCCGATGGGCGCGCGCTTGAAAGCCGTCGCGGACGAAGATTCGCTCTTCTATCACGTGATCCGCGATATCCTGGTCGCGCATCTGCACGGCAATGCGGCACAGGTATCGGTGGAAATCGGCCGTGGCAGCGTGCCGGGCGAATATCAGCCCAGCTTCCTGGAAATGGAAAACGCGCTCAATTCGATCCCGCCCGACGGCGGCTGATACGGGCCGCCAGAAGCCGCGCCTGCTCCCGTCCCTCGGCCATCGAAACAAAGAAGATCGCCAGTCCCCCCGACAGGACGCCCAGCGGCACCGCATCGATCACATCCAGATCGGTGCCGAACACCACGATGCTGCAGACGATCACGCCCGTCAGCTGGGCCATACTTTTCGGCAGCATCCGCAAGTCCCCGGAAGTTCCGGGAGGAGGCTAAGCCGCGGAACCGCGCGGGCAAGAACAGTCTTAATAAAAGGTTAATTTCTTTGGGACCCCCATCTGTCTTCCTCAGGCAAGCCATCGCAAGACGCTCGGCGGACTTGGCCGTCCGCCTCGATCCCCGCCCGCGGCTCCGCTTCGCTGCCCGCTGCGCGGGCGTTCGGCCGGCGAAAGCTCCACTGGAGCTTTTGCTTTTCGGCCTCACGGGGAAGAAATTCCGCGCCAAGGCGCGCTAGGGTTTCTAGTGGTGATCGCTCTGACGGCGGCCCGAACTGGCCGGGAAGCCGCCTTTTTCCAGCCTTCCGCGGATTTCGGCGGCATGTTCGGCGTCGCGCGCCTCGATCACCATGCCCAGGGTGGCGGATTTGGCGGAGAGGCCACTCATCATGCGGTTGTGGGAGACTTCGAGGATATTGCCGCCCGCCTCGCCCACCAAGGCCGCCACCTGCGACAGCGCGCCGGGCTGGTCGGCGATCGCCACATCCAGGCTCAATATCCGGCCTTCCCGGGTCAGTTCGCGCAGGATCACATTCGAGAGCATGCGCATGTCGATGTTGCCGCCGGAGAGCACGATGCCCACCTTGCGACCCTTGAAGAGCGCCGGATTCTTGAGCACCGCGGCGAAGCCGGCGGCGGCGGCGCCTTCGATCACGGTTTTTTCGATCTCCAGCATCATCACCAGCGCCTGCTCTATCTCCGCTTCGCTGACCAAAAAAATGTCGGAGACCAGGGCCTTGACGATTTTGGTGGTGAGCGCACCGGGCTGCTTGACTGCGATGCCTTCGGCGATGGTTTGCGCCGGCGGATCCTCCGTCAAAGGCTCGCCCCGCATCGCCTGGCGCATGACGGGATAAAGATCGGCCTGAGCGCCATAGATCAGCATGTCAGGCTTGAGACCTTTGGCGGCCACCGCCATGCCGGGATCAAGCCGCCGCCGCCCACCGGCACCACCAGCGTGTCAAGCTCAGGCGCTTCTTCCAGCATCTCCAGCGCCGCGGTGCCCTGGCCCGCGATCACTTTGGCGTCGTCGTAGGGATGAATGAAGGTAAGACCTTCGCGCTCGGCGATGGCGCGCGCGACCTTGTTGGCCTCTTTCAGGCTGGCGCCTTCCTGCACCACGGTGGCGCCGAAATCGCGGGTGTGTTTCACCTTGTTGAAGGGCGCGCTGACCGGCATCACGATGGTGGCGGGAATGCCCAACAGGCCCGCATGATAGGCCACACCCTGGGCATGATTGCCGGCGCTCATGGCGGCGACACCACGCCCCCGCTCTTCGGGCGAGAGTGTTCTGAGCCGGTTGAGCGCGCCGCGTTCCTTGAAAGACGCCGTGAACTGGCGATTCTCGAATTTCAGATAAATGTCGCATCCCGCGATATCCGACAGGGTGCGCGAATGGCGCATCGGCGTGCGCACGATCTGGCCGTCGATCACTTTGGCCGCGGCGCGGACATCTTCTAGCGTCACGGGAAGCGGCTTGGTCATGAAAGTTCAACCCTGGAAATGCCGACAAGCGACCATACGCTACTGTCGATGTCTATTTCGAGTCGGATACAACCGCATCCGCCATCAGCGGTTCTTCCAGGGTCAGATGGTCTTCGACCGCCTTGCGGAAGGCACCCGTCGCCGCCAATGAAATCGCCGCCAGGATAAGCGGCGGCAGGGCGACCCAGCAGACGATGGTCCAGCCATAGGCCTCCAGAAGGCCGCCGGAGATGAAAGAGCCCAGGGCGACAAAACCGAACACCACGAAATCATTGAAGGCTTGCACGCGGGTGCGTTCTTCCGGCCGGTAGCATTCCAGCACCAGGGCGGAGGCGCCCAGGAAAGCGAAATTCCAGCCCAGGCCTAAGAAGATCAACGTGCCCCAGAAATGGCCGACCGTGATGCCGGCGATGCCCGTCACCAGCGCGCAGGCGGTCAGCACCAGGCCCAGCCCCACCATGCGCGGCGCGCCGAACCGCTTGATCAAGGAGCCCGTGAAAAGGCTGGGCGCATACATGGCGATGACATGCCATTGCAGGCCGAGATCGGAGGATTCCATCGACAGGCCGCAAATCTTCATCGCGAGCGGCGCCGCCGTCATGATGAAATTCATCAGCAGATAGCTGATGACACCGCAGATGATGGCGGCGACGAATTTCTTCTGGCGCACGATCTCCGCAAGCGGCCGCCCGCCTTGCGCCTCATCCGCCAGCTGGGGCAGCGAAATGCCCGACAGGATCGCGCCGCAGACAAGCGCCATGCCCGCCTGCGCCAGATAAGAGGCAAGGAACAGATAGGGCGGCAGAAGCTTCATCGTGTAAGTGACAACTTGCGGTCCCAGCACGCCGGCGAAGACGCCGCCGATCATCACAATGGAAAGCGCGCGCGCCCGTTCTTCCTTGGGCGCGCAATCGGCGGCGGCGAAACGGAACGACAGCACCGCCGCCGCATAAGCACCGCCCAGGAACATCGCCGCCACGAAGAGCGGGAAGGAGCCGAGATAAACCGCGAAGGCCGAGATCAAGCCGGCCAGCGAGCCCGCGCCCGTGCCGGTGCGGAACGCCGCTTGCCGGCCGAAGCGCCGCGCGATCGCGCCCATCGGCAAGGTGCAGGACGCCATCCCCACCACGAAGACCGAGATGGGCAATGTCGCCAGAGCTTTCGACGGCGCCAGCATGTCGCCCACGATGGCGGCGGTGGCATAGACGATGACGGAGTTGGCGCTGCCAAAGGCTTGGGCCACGGCAAAGCGGATGACATTGGCGCGTGTCCGGCGCTTGTCGGCCAGGGCATCCTGCATGTCGTCAAGTCTCCGTCCTGAAGCGGCAAATCCGTGCGGGGCGGTTCTACGCGAAAACCGGTGGAAAAGCCGCAAGAAAATCGACGCTTCAGGGATGCGCGCGGGACATGGTGGAAATCCGCGCGCCAGCAGGCTTACTTCTCTTTTGCGTCCTTGGCGCCGGACTGGTTCTGGCGGATGAAGTGCGCGGTGTCATCGTGCAGCGACTTCAAGGAGTCCTCGTTGGCATAAACCATGTGGCCCGAGGGATAATAATGATACTCGATATTGCCCTGCAGCTTGTCGGGTATGGGAAGATGCTGCATCTCGTAGCGACCTTCGAAATAAGGCGTGGCGAGATCGAAGTACCCCCCTGCCACCAAGATCTTCAAATTGGGATTGTTCTTCATGGCCGAGGCGAGGTCGGGCATCAGATTCATGATGCCGGTCTGTGGCTCGCTGGCGCCCGGCGGCTGATGATTTGAGGTCCAATATTTGCTGACATCGACGGAGGGGCGATAAGCGCGGCCCTCGCCATAATGCAGATCCTTGCGCACATAGTCGTTGAACAAGGACACATAGGCTGACGCGATCGACGCCGATTGCGGGTCATAGTCGGCCTCGCGGCTCAAGGGATCGAGATCGGGACCTGAGAAGCGCGTGTCCAGCCGTCCGGTCGTCAGTCCGTCGGCATCCTGCAGCATCTTCTCGAATTGCCCGCCATTCACCCGCAGATTCGACTTCAGGATATAGGCCGCGGGCAGTCCTATGTAATGGGCGAGCTGTTCGGCGATGGCCTGCTTGCGGGCCGGATCGATCGCAGCGCCATCCTGCAACGCCACGGCATAATCGGTGGTGGCGAAATGTTCCACTTCCTTCAGAAAGGATTCGAGAGACGCGGGCCGCGCAGCCCCCAAACGATTGTGATACCAGGCGGTGGCGGCATAGGTGGGCAGCGCCACAATATAGGCCTGATCGGTGCCAGGATTATATTGGGGCGAATCCGCGCTGAGATCGAAATTGAGGATCTGCGACAGCTGGATCACGCCATTGAAATCGACGTGATTGCCGGTTTCCAGGATGTTGACCAGATTGGCGTTGCGCGGCGTGCCATAGCTTTCGCCGAACAGGAATTTGGGTGAATTCCAGCGGCCATATTTGGACAGAAATCCCAGCACGAACTGGCTGAAGGCATAGGCGTCGGGATCGGCGCCAAAGAAGGCTTTTTCCTTGTCCTTGCCTGCGACGCGCGAGAAGCCCGTTCCCGGCGCATCGATGAAGACAAGATCCGAAACATCCAGAAGGCTGTAGCTATTGTCGACCAGCTTGTAAGGCGCGGCTGGAACATGGGCGTCGCCCGGCGTCGAAACCCGGCGCGGCCCGAAAGCGCCCATATGCAGCCACATGGTGGCCGAACCGGGCCCGCCATTGAACAGGAAGGTGATGGGCCGGTCTTTAGCCGTTGCGCCTTTCTTGAAATAGGCGACGTAAAACATCGAGGCTTCCGCCGAGGTCGGGTTGCGGTCACCCAGATCCTGATCGCTTTTCTTGTCCTTGTTCTTGTCTTCGCTTTCCTGTGCGCTGGGCTTGCCCGGATGTTCGCGCCAGGCCGCGTCATCCCAATCCTTGGGATGCACGATGATGGTGCCAGCCGTGGCGCGATAATCGACGCGGGAGCCTTCGACCGTGATGCTGCCTTCACTGTCCACGCTTTCGGGATGAAACAGAACGCCTTGATCCGGTGCGGCGCTGGAGAGCGCATCGGGCTGCGTCGCTTGATTGGTGCTTTCCGGTCTCAGCGGCGAGCTAGCGGCCCATGCGACCGAAGTTGCAGTCAGCAGCGCCGAAAAGCCAAAAACGATTCTGCTCTGTTTCATCATCATTACCCTGTTTGTTCGATGCGGCATCGCTCTTCGCGCGCAATTCCGCGTGAAAGCGAAACCATCGCCGAAGACACGCGCCTTACCCGTGGATTGGGGAAAGAATATGATCGTCTTGGAGGATGCGCCACGCAGCGTGTTTTGCAGCTTTGATTGTCCCGTGGCGGATCAGTTCGACAAACACATGATCCGTTTCGACGAACGCATCATCTACGCCACGAATTTTCTGGTAGCACCGGACGGATTTGAACCGCCGACCAGGGGATTATGATTTGCCCGTCCCAAGAAAACACCAGATGATTTAGGCATTCAAGGCACCCAGAATTTCCAGAATATCGTGTGCAAACAACAGATTACACAATACATCGGACTACCTAGGGCTACAACTGACAACATATGTTGCCACTCGCTCGGTAGAGCCAGCGAGGCGCCTGTCATTATCGGCCCGGTCAATTACTGCTCTGGAATATCCGTTCTATAGGGACGGAATTTCATGGAAAGCAGCTCCCGCTCGATCAGCCTGGCGTCGATGGCAGGCTGAATTGCTGCGTTTGGCGGGCGCAGCTGCCGGACAGCGCCGCCCATGACTATGGCGTTTCGATCCGTCGCGCCTTCAGAGTCTAATATCCGAACATCATTCCACACGCTTCCCATGCAGATCGCGACCCTATCGGCACGGTGATCAAAATCATTTTGCAGATGGACATTGGCAAACACAGCACCACCCGCCGAGAGTCGTTGTCGGGCCAAGTCGAAGAAGGCTCGCGATTCCAAATGCGCCGGAACACGATCGCCATGATAGGCGTCTACCACAATTGCGTCGTAAAAGCTGCGCGACCTTCGAAGGAAAGACTTTCCGTCCGACACATGACATTCGACCGTAACGGGCAGCTTGAAATACTTCCGCGCTATGACAAAAGACGTCGGATCAATATCAATCAACGCCACTTCCAGACCGGATCTCACCAGCATGGTTGCCAGCGTTCCGCCACCGCAGCCAATTACAAGCACGTTGCGAATGTTGTTCTGAAGAATCAGTCCATGTATCGCATGGACATATGACGCCAAACTTGCGCCATTGCGGTCTGCTTCACTTTGGCAGACTCCGCCCTGCTTATACAGCAAGGAACCCGACAGGCGCCTCTGCACGACTTCGATAGTGCCGAGCGCAGACTCGATGACATCCAAGACGATCATTTGGCCGATTGTCCCATAAGTGCGACCAGGCCCTGCAAGATCGAAGCGGGGCTTGGGGGGCAACCGTGAATGACGAGATCGACGGGAATAACTTGCGCGGCGGCTCCCACGACGGCTGGGCTACCGGCGAAGCAGCCGCCGTCGATAGCGCAGTCGCCAGTAGCAACGACCCACTTTGGGCGAGGCATCGCTTCATAGGTTTGTCTCAAGGCATCGCGCATGTTTTTTGTCACTGGTCCGGTAACCATCAACACGTCGGCGTGGCGGGGTGATGCGACAAATCGCAAGCCGAACCGCTCCAAATCATAATATGCATTTGACAGGGCATTAATTTCCAGCTCACAGCCATTGCAGGAACCCGCATCAAGCTCTCGAATGGAAAGGCTACGGCCGAGCCGCGCTTGGGTGGCCCGATTCAGCTGGGATGCCAATTCGGCCAACGCAGCGTCGCCATCACGGCTGAGAGGTTCCGTGAGCGGCGAAGCCATAAGGGCCTGAAACAATAGGCGGCGCATGGATGCCTCTATAGATCGCAGCCGGAATAGGAACAGTTGAACGATTTGTTGCAGAGCGGAAAATCGGCCACGATATTGCCTTCGATCGCAGCCTCCAGCAGAGGCCACTGAAACCACGAGGGATCGCGCAGATGGCAGCGCTCGACACGTCCCTCTCCGTTCAGCCTCAGCCAAACCAGAATGTCGCCCCGGAAGCCCTCCACCAGCGCCATGCCTTCGCCAGCCTGTACGCTGAGCGGTGCATGGATCGGACCGTCCGGAAGGCCGCCAAGAATCTGGTCGATGAGTGATAGGCTTTGCTCAACCTCGCGGATGCGAACCCAGACGCGGGCATTCACATCACCTTCTTGGAATACCGAGACCTCAAAGGACAATTGGTCGTAGGGCGGATAGGCGAGTGCGCGCCGTGCATCAAAATCTCGCCCCGAAGCGCGGCCGACATACCCACCCGCGCCGAACGTCAGCGCCAGGCCCGCCTTAAGGGCGCCAGTTGCAACGGTGCGGTCCTGCAGCGATGTCGTGTTATCATAAAGCGCTACGAGACTCGGAAACCGCGTCCTGACTTCCGTTACCAGCAACTTTAGAGACGACACGCCAGCCAGGTCGAGGTCGCGGGTCACGCCGCCGGGCATGACGCAATCGCGCATGAGCCGATGGCCGAAACAAGCATCCGCCGCGCGGAGAACGCGTTCGCGCAATATCGCACAATGCGCCAGCATTAGTGAGAAGGATGCGTCGTTACAGATCGCACCGATATCACCAAGATGATTCGCCAACCGTTCCAACTCCGCCATAAGCGCGCGTAGCCACTGGGCGCGGTCTGGCGCCTCCATCATGAGCGCGGCTTCCGAAGCACGCGCGAAGGCTATGGCATAGGCGACGGTGCTGTCTCCCGACACGCGCCCCGCCAGCTTGGAAGCGCGGTCGAGATCGGCGCCGCGCATCAAACCTTCGATACCTTTGTGGGTATAGCCGAGCCGCGCCTCCAATCGCACGATGGTCTCGCCATTGGCATGAAAGCGGAAATGCCCCGGCTCGATGATGCCGGCATGAACGGGACCCACGGGCACTTGGTGGATGCCTTCGCCCTCAGCAGACAGAAATGGATAGGGCTCCGGCGCCGCGCCGTCCTGCGATGTGCCGAGCGGATAACGCAACCCCCAATTTCCATGATCGAGCCAAGGTCGCGTATCAATCGCGCCGAGCGGCACCAGGCCAAACAGATCGGAAATCGTCCGCTCCAGCCGGGCGGCCGGAGCATGCAACCGTCCCACGCTGGGGAAGTGTCCGTCCAGACAGGGAAGGCTCAGGACGCTCAGATCGGAACCTGCCATCAGCGCCATGTGCACAACGCCGACATCACCCCATAGGCCCGACAGAGTCCAGCGCCCCTCTACCAACCCATTGATCGCGTCCTGCCACCGATCGGTGCTCACGAGCATGCGTGGCCAGGGATGGTGCCGCTCGACTTGCCGTCCTGTAAGCGCCGCCAGTTCCCTCATGGTTATCCCAGCATCCGCGCGACATGCTGAAACCAGCTGACCAGCACGGGCGGCAAATAGATGCCTGCGATCAGAACCAAAGCGAGATGGGCAAAGATCGGCAGATAAGAAGCCCGCACGGGCGCACGACCATCGGACGGCGCACCGAAAGCAAAGCCCTGTAGCCTTAGCAGCAACGCTCCGAACGCGACCAATAAGCCCAGAACAAGTGCCACGGCCAGAAGCGGGGCGCGCGCAAAAGTCGAACTGACGATAAGGAATTCGCTTGTGAAGATTCCAAGCGGGGGCATACCGGCGATGGCGATAACGCCAAGCACGAGCAACCAGCCGAGCATCGGATGGCTCTCGGTAAGGCCGCGAATTTCCGAGACGCGCTGGGTGCCTTTGACTTGGGCGATGTGACCAACGGTAAAGAAGATCGCCGATTTGGTGAGGCTATGCATGGTCATTTGCAAAAGGCCCGCGAAATTCGCCAGCGCGCCACCCATGCCAAAGGCAAACACAATGATACCCATATGCTCGATGGAGGAATACGCAAACAGCCTTTTGATATCGCGGCGCCGATAGAGCATGAAGGCGGCGAACAAGACCGAAATCAGCCCCACGGTCGCCATCAGGGGACCGGTGGCAATCACGCCCGGGTTGAGTGCCATCAGCATCTTGAAGCGCAAGATGGCGTAGAGGGCGACATTGAGCAGCAGCCCCGACAGCACCGCGGAGATCGGCGTTGGACCCTCGGCATGGGCATCCGGTAGCCAGGCATGCAGCGGCGCCAGACCCACTTTGGTGCCATAGCCCAGGAATAGGAATACGAAAGCGGCGTTGAGCAGACCCGAATCAAAATTGGCGGCGCGCGTCACCAGGATGGTCCAGGTCATGCCCGGAAGGCCTTCGCCTACGACCGGCTGAGCCGCCATATACACGAGGATGGTGCCAAACAGCGCGAAGGCGATGCCGACGCTGGCGAGAATGAAATATTTCCACGCCGCCTCCAATGCTTCATGGGTGCGATAGATCCCCACCATCACCACCGTTGCCAACGTGGCGAGTTCGATCGCCACCCACATCAAGCCAACATTGTTGGCGATGAGAGCCAGATTCATGCCGAACATCATCACTTGATACATGGTGTGATAAAATCGCAGGTAAGCAGGCGTGAGGCGGCCGGTTTCAAGTTCGTGACCGATATAAGACGCGCTGAACACGCTTGTGGTGAAACCGACCAGCGTGTTGAGCACGATAAACACGACGTTGAGATCGTCCACCAGGAAATAAGAGGTGGGTGCGCCGCGCCAGCCGAACAGCGACAGCGCCGCCAATAGGGTCAGAAAACTGGCGAAAATGTTCACCAGCGCAGACAGGCGGTAACCGGGCAATGCTGCCAATACCGGCACAGATAAAGCGGGGATAGCCAGGACGAACGCAATCCCGTTCATGACCGCTCTCCTCGAAAACGGTCCAAGGCGTGAACGTCTACCGTGTCGAAACGCTCGCGGATACGGAACAGGAAGATACCGATCACGATGAAAGCAATGAGGATGGAGAAAGCGACGGAGATCTCCACGACCAGGGGCATGCCCCGTGCGCCCGTCGCGGCCAGAACCAAACCATTCTCCAGCGACATGAAGCCAACCACTTGGCCGACAGCGTTTCTCCGCGTCACCATGATAAGAAGGCCAAGCAGCACAACCGACAGAGCGAAGGCCAGATCCTCTCGCGCGATCAGATTGGCATCAGAGGTGATGTGCAGCATCACCGCCAAAGAAAGGCCAACAAGGGCCAATCCAGCCAGCATGATCGGCCCTATCGCCGCAACCGTCTCAATCTCGCGATGAATACCCAGCTGCACGATCATCCGGTGCAGCGCGACCGGAATGACCACACCCTTGAAGATAAGGGCGATGAAGGCAGTGATGTAGAGATGCGGCGCGTCTTGGATATGCGCCTGCCAGGCAACCGATAGCGAAAGCACTATCGCATGCACGGCGAAGATGTTGAGCAGGGCATAGAGCCGGTCTTGATAAAGCAGCAAGAAACTCACCAGCACCAGGCTACCGGCCAGAAGATGCGCAATGTCGAAATTGAGGCCGTGCATCAAAGCCCCCGCGACACGAACAGAAGAAGCGCGCCGAGAAAACCCAGCATCAGGGCAGCGCCCAGGAAGGTGGGCACACGGAACACGCGCATTTTGGCGATTGCGGTCTCGAATAGCGCCAGCATCGCGCAACCGAAGCCAAGCTTGGCGGCATAGGCTCCCGCGCCCACGCCATATGCGCCGAGCGTCGCGGCGGACAATTCCGGCCGCAGCGATACCATGCCCCAAGGCAGGAAGAGGCAGGCAATCAGCGATAGATAGAGCAGGAGCTTCAGCGAAGACGAAAGCTCGATCAACGCGAGGTGGCGGCCGGAATATTCCAGCACCATTGCTTCATGAACCATGGTGAGTTCCAGGTGTGTGGCGGGATTGTCCACCGGGATACGGGCATTTTCCGCAATCCCAACCATCATCAGAGAAACCAGTGCCAAACCCAAGGTCACGCGCAAGCCAACATTGGGTGAAACCATGAAAGCGGCGATGGTGGAAAGCTGGGTCGAGCCCACCAGCAACGCCAGCGAGAAAACAATCATGATCATGGCCGGTTCGGCGAGAGAGGCGATCATCATTTCACGGCTTGCGCCGATGCCGCCAAAGCTTGTGCCCACATCCATGCCTGCCAGAGCGAGGAAGAAGCGCGCGCTGCCCAGAAGCGCCACTATTGCAATGAGGTCGGCCGTCCAATTGAACAAAAGGCCGGTTGCGAAAGTCGGTACCAAGGCGGCAGCCACCCAGGTAGCAGCGAAGATCAGATACGGTGCGGCGCGAAACAGCCAGGACGCGTTCTCCGCAAGAACCGTCTCCTTGCGGACCAGCTTCAACAGATCACGATAGGGCTGAAGCACAGGCGGGCCACGGCGGCGCACCAGCCGTGCCTTGATTTTGCGAATGAGGCCAGTCGCCAGAGGCGCCAGCGCCACCACCAGCAGCATCTGGAGAGCTTGGACAACGAGATCGCGGATCAATGCCATATCGCGATTACCAGCAGAAGGATCACCAGCGCCGCGAACACCAAACTCAAATAGCGGCGAATGGTGAGGAATTGCAGCACATTCAACCGGTCGGCAACGACGCGCACGCCCTCTACGATGGGCAGATAGAGCGTATTCCACACGAGGTCGTCCAACTTCACCTGAAGCCGGGCCGGCGCCATGTCGCCGGGGGAAGGCATCTCGACTTGCTCGCGCGCGCGAAACAGCAAGGGCCCGAACACGCGGCGGATAGGTTGAGCGAAGCTGGCCGCGGTGTACTGGGCCTCTGGACTCAACAAAGGAAAGCCGCAGGCCCAAATCGGCGCGCGCCGTGTCACCTTCGAGGCAAGCCGATGGATCGCGTAGGCAGCGAGTGAAGCCGAGGTGGCGATGAACAAGAACACCAACAAGCCGTTATAAGAACTGCGCGCTTTGCTGATCGGGATCAAGGACAGCCAGGCAACAGAAGATTGCTGCGGCATGTGTGTGCCGAGCAGGCTCTGTGTCACGGGCGCCATCAAGTCGATCACATAGCCGGGCAGGATGCCGACCAGGAGGCACAATACCGCAAGTGCCAGCATCACGCCGCGCGACCAGAGGTCCGTTTCTCTCGCCTCGGCGGCTGTGTTGCTGCGCGGACGGCTGAGGAACGTAATCCCGTAAAACCGCACGAAACAGCCAGCAGCGAGCACGACCGACAGAGCCAGTAACGCGCCGGTCGCCGGTACGAACAATCGGAGCCCCCATTGAGGAAGTTCGGGCGACAGAAGGATCGTCTGAAAGGTCAGCCATTCCGAAACAAAGCCGTTCCAGGGTGGCAGAGCCGAGATGGCGGCAGCTCCGCCCAGAACGGCCAACGCCGTCACGGGCATGCGGTGGATAAGCCCGCCCAACTTTTCCATGTCTCGTTCGCCGGTTGCTGTCAGCACGGCGCCGCTGCCAAAGAACATCAGGCTTTTGAAAATGGAATGATTGAAAGCGTGAAATAACGCGGCCGTGAACGCCAGCGCGGCTGCGGCGCCGAAATGGTTGGCCCAGAAGGATAGTGCGAGCCCCAACCCGATAAAGATGATGCCGATATTCTCGATTGTGCTGTAAGCCAGGACACGCTTTATGTCCGTCTGGAACAAAGCATAAAGCACGCCCATCAGTGCCGTGGCGCCGCCCAGCAGGATCACGATCAAGCCCCACCACCATTGCGGCGGTCCGGCTAGCTCGAACAGGATGCGGATGACGGCATAGACTGCGACCTTGGTCATCACCCCGCTCATGAGGGCCGAGACATGGCTGGGCGCGGCAGGATGGGCCAGCGGTAGCCAGACATGCAGCGGTAGAATTCCTGCCTTCGATCCCGCACCGAGAAGAGCGAGCAGCAGCACCAACGAAGCATAAGACGTAGGAAGGCTCTGATTGCGCATTGCTGCGAAAGCGTAGTGACCATCCGGACCTGCCAGGAGACCGAAGGCGAGCAGCAGCGCGAAGGTGCCAAGACTAGCCATCAGAATGTACACATAACCGGCGCGCCGATTGTCCTCGTCTTTATGATGTGACAGCACCAACGCCCAAGACGTAAGCGACATGAATTCCCAGGAGACGAGGAAGGAAAACGCGTCGGCAGCCAGAAGCACCAGATTCATGCCCGCCAGAAAGGTTGGAAAGAATGGCAGCACGCGGTGCGGCGATTGTTCGTGCCGGCCGTAACCCAACGCATAAACACTGGCGGCTAGACCACCCAAATTGACGATGGCGAGGAAGAACGCCGACAGCGGATCGACCAGAAAGTTGGCCCCGATCCAGGGCAAACCCAGTGGAAGCACCACGGGCGGAGACGGCGCGGCACCGATGCCGATGCCGGCGATTACACACATGACGGCGGAAACAATTGCCGTGGCGCTATAAACGATTGGCGATGCAATTCGATGCGATTTCAATAAAACGGCGATAGCCGCCAGCGCGAGCAGGATGAGGATGCACCACAGCAAGACACCGGCTTGCATGATGCCCTCTATTCAGCCGCCGGCATCGGAACGGCGTCGTTGGATGTGCGCGGACGATTTGTCCGCAAGGCCGCCACGGCCTTAAGCCGGACGCCCCGACCACCGCCTTGGCTCACGCTATTATCCCCGATCAGTTCTATGCCGGCCGCATCGAGTGCCGCGATCAACTTGGTAAGGGAATCCACGGTGCCCCGGATCACGCCATCGCTGGCTTCCATCCGTTGGATGGTCGGCAAGGAAAGGCCGGCCAATTCGGCGAGTTGCCGCTGATCGACATTTGCGAGCGCGCGGGCGGCGCGAAGTTGGGATGCGGTTATCATGTTTCACACATCAATCTTGATGTATTCCAGACCATATATAATGTTTACAAGCTATCTTCTAAAGGTTCAATATTCCTTGCTAACGGCAACGGAAATGAGGTCCTGCCTAGTAGGGCCGCCAGTGCACCACCCGTTGTTCACGGACAAAAGCACCGGGTGGCGTATGGACGTAGGAGGTCTGTAATGAAGATCTTCGGTCCGGCAGTTGCCGGCACCGTCATGCAGCTTATCGCGGTAGGGCTCATGACGGTCCTGTTCTATCTTTTGGCACGCGCGCGCTATTTTTCATTGGGCTGGCCGCGCGCCGTTCGCGATGAGGAAAGCGGTTGCCGAGCCACGGCTTCTCTTGTGCGCCTTTCCTATTTGACGACAGCCGTCGGTGTGGCTCTGACAGACAATCGTCTCATCACCCGAACGACGTTCGGCGCGCGTCGTCAAACATTGAAATCAAGCGGAGAGAAGGGGAATGCGTTGCTACTTCATGCGAAATGGGCATATCGCTGCCGTTGAAGTTCTAGAAGAGGGAAGCGACGATAAGGCGGCCATCAAGCAAGGCAGCGCCCTTTTTGTTGCCCGCTTGCGGCAAGGATTTGAAGGCTTCGAGATTTGGGACCGAGAGCGGGTGGTTTTTCGCTATCCCGAGGAAGACGGGTTGACCGGACCGACCTCAGGAAATGGAAAACCATCGCGAGTACCGCCGTCCAGAGGCGGCGGGAAAAGTAGCTTGCCGCTACATCCCTAAGGAACAGGTCGTTGAAAACTGGCGGAATTTGAGCCGCGAACGGCGCCTCAAAAACGCAACCACGGCCAGATGAGATTTGTTGCGCGTAACGATGGATCGAAGTCAGCTAGAGGCCAAAGGGATTATGAGAATGGTAGCTCCACGGTAGCCCCGCTCAGTCCTGAAAATGCGAAGTTACTGATTAAGCTGGTAGCACCGGACGGATTTGAACCGCCGACCAAGGGATTATGATTCCCCTGCTCTACCGCTGAGCTACGGTGCCGAGCCAGAAGGACGGTCCTTTGGACCGTGGGGCGGGGATGTAGGAGGCCCCGCCCTTGCCTGTCAAGATTGGGCGGAAAATAAGGAAAAACCGCTATTCGGCGGCGGTCTGAACCAGCTCAGCCGCCTTGATCCAACCCCCGCCTAGCACCCGGCTATCCTGATAGAAGACACACGCCTGGCCGGGGGCGATGGCGTCTTCGGCCGCCTGAAGTTCCACCCGCGCCCCGCCGCCCGCCGACCGCTCCACCCGCGCCGCCACCGGCGGGCGCATGGAGCGCACCTTGACGGCGCAATCGACCGCGCCGTCCACGTCCGCGAGCCAATTGACGTTCTTGAGATGAATGACGCGTGACGCCAGCGCCGAGCGCGGCCCTACCACCACACGGGCCCGCGCCGCATCCAGCTTCAGGACGAACAAAGGCTCTTCGTTACCGGAAAGGCCCAAGCCTTTGCGTTGGCCTACCGTGAAATGAATGATGCCGTCGTGGCGGCCCAACACTCTGCCCGTCTGATCCACGATCTCGCCGGGCCGCGCCGCATCGGGGCGCAGCTTCTGCACGATGCCGGTATAGCGGCCCTCCGGCACAAAGCAGATGTCCTGGCTGTCCGGCTTGTCGGCGGTGACGAGATTGAGTTCGGCCGCCAGCGCGCGCACCGCGCTTTTTTCCATGTCGCCTAAGGGAAAGCGCAGATAGTCGAGTTGCGCGCGCGTGGTCGCGAACAGGAAATAGCTCTGGTCGCGGCTTTTGTCGTGCGCCGCATGCAACTCGGCGCCGCTTGCGCCCTCGACCCGGCGGACATAATGGCCGGTGGCCATCGCTTCGGCCCCAAGCTCGCGCGCCGTATCCATCAGGTCGGCGAATTTCACTTTTTCGTTGCAGCGGACGCAGGGGATCGGTGTTTCACCCCGCGCATAAGCGTCGGCGAAATCGGCGATCACGGATTTGCGGAAGCGGCTTTCATAATCGAGCACATAATGGGGAATGCCGATGGTCTCGGCCACGCGCTTGGCGTCGTAAATGTCCTGGCCCGCACAGCAGGCGCCTTTCTTCTTCTGCACCGTGTCGGGATAAAGTTGCAGCGTCACGCCGACCACGTCATGGCCCTGGCGTTTCAAAAGCGCGGCGGTCAGCGAGGAGTCCACGCCTCCCGACATCGCCACGACGATTCTCTTCATGGTCGCACGGCCGGACGCGAAACCACGGCCCCTCGCCCGCGGGACGACGGTACTGGGGGCCGTACTTTCGCTGGCCGATGCTCCGGGCTGACAGCGCTCATGCGCGGGCTTATAGGCGCGCGGAAAAGGAACCGCAATGAAAGGCGATCAGCCGCCCGATGTTGGCAGATAACTCAGCAGCGACAAATGGTTAAGCCCGGCCGTCATCTGCAAGGCCGCCTGCAGCGCGGTCTGGTTCAAGGACAGCTGCGTGGCGGCAGTGGCCATGTTGGTGTCCTGGATGTTGGAGATGAAGCCGGAATAGAGCGTTTTCAGCGAGGTTTGTTGGCTCTGGGCATTGGTGAGCGCGGTATAGACATAGCCGTTCTGCGCCGTCGCGGTGTTGAGATTGGTCGCAACGGTGTTCGTGGCCGCGATCTGGTTGGTGAGATAGGTGTTCTGCGCCTGGGAGAGATTACCGCTGCCGGAGAAATTGCCACTGCCGCCGGCGTCGAATTGCGCAATGCTCTGAAGCTCCTGCATCAAACCCGTGGCAACATCGGAGGCGGTGACGCCATAGGTCACAACCTGACCATCGGCCACCTGCACCGATTTCTTGTCGGTGCCGTTGGTGAAAGCGGCGCCCGCTGACGGCAGGGCCGCCAACTGCGACAGGGTGGACACCGACACAGGCGCCGTGTCGGTCTTGCCGCCGCTATAGATATAGTCGCCATTGGCGTCCTTGGTGTTCAGGATGGACACCGCCTGATCGAAGATGCTGGACACCTGATCCATCAAAGTCGATGGGTCGTTGTTGGCGACGGCGTCGGAGACCGCGGTCTTCAATTGACCGGCGAGACTCGACAAAGCCGTCAACTGCGTGTCCTGCATGTCCGTCTGGGTGGTGGCGAGGCCGGTGGCGGTGGCATAGGCGCCATTGCGGGCATTGGCGGAAATGGTCGCCTGCAACACCTGCGCCTGGCTGCCGAAACCCGCATAGGTGGTGGAGACCACGCCGGAGGCGATCTGCTGCTGGGTTTTGTCCAGCGCGGAGCCTGCCTGGTTGATCTGAGCCAGGAAATAAGCGCTCTGCTGCGCCGTGGCGATGCGATCGATGCTCATCGTGAGTCCTTACTGGATCTGCAACAGCGTGTTGTAGAGCTGGTCCACCACGGTCAGAAGGCGCGCGCCGGCGCTGTAAGCCTGTTGATAGGTGGTGAGGTTGGTCAGCTCTTCGTCCAGGTTGACGCCGGAATTGGAGGACATGCGCTGCTGCGCTTCCTGCAACCGGTCGTCCTGGGTGGTCTGGTTGGTGGTGACGGCGTTCGATTGGGTCGCGACATTCTGATAGAAGGCCGCGGCATAATCCGCCAGCGAAGAGGTCTGGGCGCTGATGCCGCCGGCCGCGTTGAATTTCTGAGTATTGGTGATGACATTCTGCAGCGCGATGGCGCCGGAATTGTCGCCAGCCGAAACGATGGTGCTGCCCGCCACGCTGGATGAAGTGATGGCGGGCGTGGCGAAGCCAATCTGCTGCGGCGCATTGGCGATAGCCGAATTGACCGAGAAGCCGGCTGCCTGATTGGCCAGATTGTTGTCGCCGATACCGAACAGCTGGGTGAAGCTGATGCCGGTGCCGCCGCGCTGGGTGGTATCGCCCGTGACATTGAGCTGATAGCCGGCATAAAGCGGCGACGTGGCGGTGGAGACCGAACCGTCACTGTTCAAAGTGAAGTTCGCGGCCCCGCCCATGGCGGTGTTAAGGGCGCTGATGACATTGCCCACCGTCTGGCCGGCGCTGGTGGTGACGCTGACTTGCTTGACGATGTCGCCGTCGGGGCCCTTGAGCGACAGCGAGATCACGCCGCCGGCCGCCAGGCCGCTGGAATCCGACGCCGACAGGCCGGTCGCCAGGATGGAGGGCGAGGCAGCATGGAAGAGATCGTTCAAGCCGAAGAATTGTGAGAAGCCGGTACCGCCACGCGAGGACGGCGTGGTGGCGTCATCTTGCGTGAGGATGCCGTTGCCGCCGGTGGCGGAGACGGAGAGTTGGCCGTTGCTGAAGCTGGCGCTGCCGTTGGAACCCAGGGCGCTGTTCAGCGCCGTGGTGAAGCTGCCGATGGTCGAACCGATGGAAACCGACGCGCCACCATCGACCGACAAGGTGCCGGCGCCGAAATCCACATCGATGCGCGAGACCAGCACACCGTTGGGATCGGTGACCGCAATGGTGGTCTTGCCGGAAAAATTCAGACTGTCGCCCGCGAGCAAGCCCGTGTCGCGGCCCGAGAGCGACGTCGGCGGCGGATAGGCGGCGTTGGCGTTGGCCTGGGCGTTGAAGGCGTTGGCGGTAGCCTGGGCGAAATTGCCCAGGCTGGAGGCAAGCCCCCCCAAGGTCTGATCGCGCATGTCGATCAGGCCCTTCATCGAGCCGCTGGAAAGGTGCGGATCCAGTGCGATCGGCTGGCCGATCATCTGGCCGGAGAGCGGATTGTAATCCTGGATCTGCACATTGCCGTAAGTGCCGTTCTGGGTGCCGCCGGAATAGCTCAACATCGCATAGGTGTTGCTCACCAGATTGATGCCGTCGGTGGTGGTGACATTGACGCCGCCATCGGCCTGCTGGTTGACGCGGATGCCCATGGTCTGGCTGAGCGTATTGAGCGCGACATCGCGTTGGTCGGCCAAGGCGGAGGAATCGCCGCCCATGGCGGTGGCGTTCTTGATCTGCTGATTGAGCTGATAGATCTGTTGGATCAGCGCATTGGTGGACGGGACGGCGCTGACGACCTGCTTGTCGACCTGGGTCTGCAGGCTGGTGATGGTGCCATAGACGTTGGAAATCTGCGACGCCACATTGCCCAGGGCATTGAGCACGCTGGTGGCGCTGGCCGACGAACTGGGGGCCTGCGAGGCCAATCCATAAGCGGCGGAGAGGTTGGTGAGCCCGGTCGCCAGCGACTGGTTGTCGCCCGGGCCGCCGAGAAGGCCGTTCAACTGGGTGAACATGCCGGCCATGGTGTCAAACTGCGAAGACGTGCCGTTGGCGGCGAGATTTTCCGATTGCAGAAACTGATCGACCACGCGCTGGACATTGGCGATATCCACGCCCACCAGCTGGCCGTTCATGGCCAGCGTCTGCTCATTCACCACCCGGCGCGCATAGCCGGACGTGTTGAGGTTGGCGACGTTGTTCGACACCACGCCCAAGGCCGCGCTGTTGGTCTTGAGCGCGCTAAGCGCGCTGGCGGCTATTCCGTTGAGGCTCACGGGCCGAAATTCCAAATGCTTTGTTGCCGGCAGATAATGTCGCAAGCCTCATGCCATGACCGCCCGCGCATCCCGAGCCCGGAAATCAAGGCTTTCCACGACATTCCGGGTTGACGCCAGGGCGGCAGAGTTTGCCGGTCTGGGCATGAACTGCCCGTCCTTTGTGCTTGGGAGAAACCCTTGAAAGCCCGGAAATGGCGGAGAATCCGCAGCGAATTCTGTGGTCCAGCCCTTGCTTTGTCCGATGCGGAACCATGGCTGCGCCTTTTGCGTGGTCATCGCAATGTTTTGGATCTGAATCGTGTCGGCGCCTTCCATTTCACCCGCCTTGGCCTTAGGCAACAGCGCGCAGGCGCCTGTCGCCCCGGGCGCGCCCGGCGATGCCGACACTTCGCCTTTCGCCATGCTTCTGGCGGCGATCACGGCGGCAGATCCCGCATTGCAGACGGCAGCTGAGTCCGCCACCGGACAGACGCAAGGCGCTGTGCCCCCACAAGCCGCCAATGACGATGTTAGCGACGCGAGTGACCTCGCCGATGCCGCGAGCGATTGCGATGCGAATGCCCTGCGGCCCCCAACCGTCAGCGAAGCCGCGCCTTCGAAAAGCACCGGCAACCCCAACAAGAAAGCCGAGCCGGACAAGAACAGCATCGGCGCATCCACCGATCCGTCCACGCTTCAGACGCAAATCCTCGCAATGCAGTCTGCTCCCCAAGCGCCCCAGGCGGCGGTGCAGACCCAGACCGTCGCCAATGACGACAGCGAGCAAGACATCTCCGCAATTGGCGATCCGCACGGCGGCAGCGCGCCGGTCACGCCACCTGGTTCAGGGTCCAGGGCCACGCCGGCCCAGCCCGCTATCGCGGCCAACGGCACCCAGAAGCCGGCCACGCCAGCCATTCCGGCCACACCTGCCGCACCTGCCGCACCTCGGGCCATCGCCGCCAGCCAAGATGACGATGACGACGACACAGATGTCGAAGAGCCTAACAGTGCCGCCGCGTTCGACCAGGCGATGGCGGCGTCACACATGCATGCCGCGGCCAGATCCAATCCGCTCCCCACCACAGAAGAAAGGCCCGCAGCGAGCGAGCCCGCAGCTGCGGCCACGCCACCGGCGTCAGCACCAGTGGACAACGACACGGACACGGCCCCGCCGGAAAGCCAGGCGCTGGTAGCGAATGTGACGCCCCCGACCAACGCGCAACCGCAGTCGGACCCGGTGATCGATGCGGCCATAGCCACACCGCCAAAAGCCGACGTGAAGCCAGCCAACAAGTCCGCACAGACTTTCCAGGCCGACGCGACATCGCAGGGCGATGCTCCCGCAAAAACTTCGATCCAAGCTTCTGGCGCGGATGCGGCCGTCGCGACGGCCGGTCCCGACAACAGCAAACCCGCTCACGCATTGCCGCCCCAGGCGCAGTCCGACGGGCCACAGGCGATGCCTCAAGCGTCGCCACATGCGATCGCCAACGCAGCGTCAGAAAGCGCCGTGGCAATCAATCTCGGCAGTGGCTCCAACATCCAGAGCGGGCTCACATTGCCGGTGCATGTGACCAACCATGACTCCAGCGACCAGACCAGCACGCCTACGACCGCGCCCAATACCGATGCGCTCGCGGTTTCCATCGCCGCTCGTTTGGTGGGCGGCGCCAAGCAGTTCGATATCCGCCTCGACCCGCCAGAACTGGGCCGGGTGGAAGTGCGCCTCTCCATCGATGCCAGCGGCAAGACCCAGGCGCATTTGACCGCCGACCAGCCGCAGACCGTGGCGCTGCTGCAAAAGGATGCGCCAAACCTGACGCGCGCCCTGCGCGACGCTGGCTTGGACGTTTCCCAGAATGGGTTGAACTTCTCGCTCAAAGGCCAGGGCCAGAACCAAGGCGGCCATAACGGCAATCTCGGCACGCCTTCGCGCAGCATGGCATTGCCTGCCGTAGCGCAGAGCGTCGATGCCGCCCCGTCAAGCGCAACTCTTCCATCATCCCTGCTGGGCCGTGCCCGGCTCGACATTCACGTCTGAGGCTTAAGCCATGACCACCACCACGCCGGCGACTTCCACTCCCAACGCCAACGGCACGCAAAGCTCCGGCAATGCGCTGGGCCAGCTGTCGAGCAATTTCTCGACCTTCCTGACGCTCTTGACCACCCAGCTCAAGAACCAGGATCCCACCAGCCCGATGGACTCCAATCAGTTCACCCAGCAGCTGGTGGAGTTCAGCCAGGTCGAGCAGCAGATCAACACCAATACCAACCTCAACACCCTGATCACCCAGGGTCAGAGCCAGATCGGCTCTTACGCCACCTCCTATCTCGGCAAGTCGGTCTCGATCACCAACGGCAACGCCTCGCTTGCCAATGGCAAGGCGACATGGGTCTACGGACTGGGCACCGCCGCATCGCAGACCACGCTCACCGTGTCCAACGCCAACGGCAAGGTGGTCTATACCGGTCCCGGCAACACCGCGGCGGGCAACAACCAGTTCAACTGGAACGGCAAGGACACTAACGGCAACCAGCTCGCCGACGGCACTTACACGCTCGCGGTCAGTGCGACGGCCGCCGACGGCTCGCCGGTGACCACCAATGTCGCCAGCGCCGGCGTGGTGAGCGAGATCGACATGACCTCGGGCACGCCCAAACTTGTAATCGGCAACATGGAAATCGGCCTTGGCGACATCGCCAATGTCGCGAACACGGCAAGCAGCACGAACTGATTTGTCACATCACGGGCGCCAAGAAGGGGCGCTTTAAACGCTGCGGCGGCGGACGAAGTTCAAAACCCGCGCAAGGAAATGGAAAATGTCTCTCTACGGAGCCCTCAATATCGGCGTCGCCGGCCTTTCTGCGAATAGCCAGGCCTTGAGCGCCACAGCGTCCAACATCGCCAACGTCAACACGGTGGGTTACAAGGAAGCGACCGCCAGCTTCTCGACCTTCCTCAACGCCACCACCGGTGTCGGCAACAATTCTTCCGCCGGCGTCGCCTGCTCGGTCGGTCAGGACATCACCACTCAGGGCCTGCCAACCACCACGTCGTCGGATACCGATCTATCGATCTCGGGCAACGGCTTCTTCGTGGTCGCGCCCAATCCGGACGGCAGCGGGCCGCGCGAATATACCCGCGCCGGCAGCTTTAGCCCCGACGTGAACGGCAATCTGGTCAATGCCGCGGGCCTTTATCTGATGGGCTACAAGCTCGATGCGTCGGGCAATGTGCCCACCGACGCCAGCGCGCTGAGCCTGGTCAACACCACCTCGATCTCTGGCGCGGCCCAGGCCACCAGCAATCTCTCGGTGCAGGCCAATTTGAACGCCACGTCCACGGTGGATGCGGGTTACACCGCCGGTGACATGACCAGCGGCACAGTCGCGCCGGATTTCACCCGCACGGTGAACGTGTTCGACAGCCAGGGCGGCAGCCAGCCCATCACCTTCTCCTTCATCAAGACCGCGGCTAACACCTGGGCCTATGAAGCGAGCTATGCTGGCGCCGCCAGCAATCTGACCGCGACCGGCCCGATCTCGGAAGGCACGATCGCGTTCAATTCCGACGGCACCTTGGCCAACGTCAACGGCGCGTCTCCCGCTTCGGGCACCATCTCGCTCACCGTTCCGTGGGATGTCACCACCTCCGGCCTCCAGCCACAGACCATCTCGCTCAATCTGGGTTCGGTGGGCGGCAGCGACGGCCTCACCCAGGCGGATGCGCCTTCGGTCTTGGTCGGCACCAACATCGACGGCACGCCCTATGGCAGCGTCACCGGCGTGACGGTGGCGAAGGACGGCACCGTGACGGCGCAATTCTCCAACGGCCTGTCGCAGGACGTCTACAAGATTCCGCTGGCTACCTTCACCAATCCCAACGGGCTCGGTCAGATCACGGGTAACGCCTATCTCGTCACCAAGGCCAGCGGCGCGCCCAACATCAACCTGGCGCAGTCGGGTCCGGCGGGCTTCATCCAGTCGAAATCGCTGGAAGGATCGACCGTCGATCTCGCCACCGAGTTCACGAATCTGATCACGACTCAGCGCGCTTATTCGGCGTCGGCGCGCATCATCACCACCGCGGATCAGATGCTGCAGCAACTCGAGCAATTACCGACCAATTGATGAACAAGGGAACCCCGCGAAAAGCCAATAAAACCGGGCTTTTCGCGGGCATTCTAAGAAGCGTTTTATCGGTTCATTTACCACGGCTCTTGGCCTTTTTTTAAAGCCACTGGCGCTATTTTCGCGATGGTCGTGGTTTGGGAGTAGCGTAATGATGGAAGAGCGCAAAGGACGTGTGAGCTATGTCATCGGCCCCGATGGGAGTCCGCTGACGCTCGCCGATCTTCCGCCGCCCACCACGCGGCGCTGGGTGATCCGGCGTAAGGCCGAAGTCGTGGCTGCGGTGCGCGGTGGATTGCTGAGCCTGGATGAGGCTTGCCGCCGTTACACGCTGACGGTGGAGGAATTCCTCGCCTGGCAGCATGCGATCGATCGCTTTGGTTTGGCCGGCCTCCGCGCCACCAGAGTGCAGCAGTATCGCAACTGAGGCCTGGTAGAAGCCCGCAGGCGCACGAAGCAATTAAACAGATTCTTCGTGCGACCAGAATCTAGCAGTATCGCAATTAGACCGAGCGTCGCGAAAACGCCGAAGGTCTTAAGAAAAGCTTTCCATGGCGCGGAAAATGTCCGCGCACATGCTTAAGCCAAATTTTACCACAAACGCGGCAATGTTTGCCTAGCAGGAACGGTTCCTGGCTGGGAGGATTTGCTCGTGCCCGAGTTTTTCAAGGCGGTCGGTGCCGCGCGCTTTGGCGTGATGGCTGGCGTCGCTGCTGTGCTGACGGCGTTCTTTTTGTATATCGCCGGCGCGATCACCGAACCGCCCAAGACCATTCTGTTCGGCGGATTGGAGCCGCGTGACGCCGCCGCCGTCACCGCCAAGCTCGACGGCATGAATGTCAAATATGACGCCAAGGAGGATGGCACCATATTGGTGCCGTCCGATCAGGTGACCAAGCTGCGCATGGCGCTGGCGCAGGACAATCTGCCCGCCGCCGGCGTGGGCTATGAGATTTTCGACAAGTCCGACGCCTTCGGCACCACCGCCTTTGTGCAGAACATCAATCGCCTCAGGGCACTGGAAGGCGAATTGTCGCGGTCGATCCAGACCATTGACGGGGTGGAAAGCGCGCGCGTGCACCTGGTTGTGCCGGAACGGCAGATCTTTTCCCGCGACGAGCAGTCGCCATCGGCCTCGGTGGTGGTGAAGACCCGCGCCATGATGGGGCGCGGCCAGGTCGCCGCCATCCAGCATCTGGTGGCCGCCGCCGTCGCTTCGCTTGTGCCGGACCGCGTCGCCATCGTGGATGATCGCGGCAATCTTCTGGCCGGCGGTGACGACAAGAGCGGCCCCGATGCCGCCGCCGCGGGCCAGGAACAGAGCACTACCGATTACGAGGACCGGCTCCGCCAGCGCATCGAATCTATCGTCGCCAGCGTGGTAGGCGCGGGTCATGTCCGCGTCCAGGTCGCCGCCGACATGAATTACAATCACACCTCCACCACGTCGGAGAGTTACGATCCCGACAGCAAGGTGATCCGCTCCACCCAGACGGTGGAACAGAATGCCTCCGACACCAATGGTTCGAGCCAGGCCGCCGTATCGGTCTCGAATGCCCTTCCCAACGCCGCCACCAATGGCGCCGCCACGCCGGGAGACAGCAGCAAGTCCAACTCCGGCCGCACGGAAGAGACCACCAATTACGAAATCTCCAAAAAGGTCACCACTTCGACCCAGGATGGCGGCGAAGTGAAGCATCTTTCCGTCGCCATTGTGGTGGACGGCACCGTCACCGGCAGCGGCGCCAATGCGTCTTACAAGGCGCGCACGCCCGCCGAAATGGCCCAGATCACCAGCCTGGTGAAATCCGCCATGGGCTTCGACCAGGCCCGCGGCGACCAGGTGCAGGTCACCAACATGGCGTTTGCCCGGCTCGACATCGCCGAGGGTTCACCCGCCGCCAAACCGCTGTTGGGTCTGGATGCCGCCTATTGGTTCAAGATCATCGAAGCGGCAATCATGTGCGTGACCGCGCTTCTGATCGGCCTGTTCGTGGCGCGACCCTTGATCAACCGCATGTTCGCGCCCAATCCGCCGTCCGCGCATCCGGGGGCGACCCAGATCGCCAACGGTTCGCCCGTCACCGGCGCCCTGCCCGCACCCGGCCACCAGACGGCGATGGCAGCAGGCTCCGACGGCATGCTGGCACCCATCAAGATTCTCCCCGCCCAGCCCGGTATCGATCTCAGCGAGATCGAGGGCCAGGTGCGCGAGTCCTCCAGCAAAAAAATCGGTGAAGTGGTCAACGCGCATCCGGAAGAAGCGCTGGCGATCATCCGCACCTGGCTGCATCAACCGGTGTAATCCATGGCAAAAGTCGCCAAACCTCCCATCAAAGACGATATCCGCGCCCTCTCCGGCGCAGAGCGCGCCGCCATCGTGATGCTGTCCTTGGGCGAAGATCATTCCGCCAAGCTCTGGTCCATGATGGACGAGGACGAGGTCAAGGAAATCTCCCAGGTGATGTCCAATCTGGGCGCCATCTCCTCCAGCGTGATCGAGAAACTTCTGATCGATTTCGTTTCCCAGATGTCGGGCACAGGTTCCTTGATGGGCTCCTATGAGTCCACCGAGCGGCTAATCGCCCGCTTCCTGCCTGGCGACAAAGTCTCCCAGATCATGGAAGAAATCCGCGGCCCCGCCGGCCGCACCATGTGGGACAAGCTCGCCAATGTGAATGAGAGCGTCTTGGCGAACTATCTCAAGAACGAATATCCCCAGACCGTTTCGGTGGTGCTGTCCAAGATCAAGCCGGAGCACGCCGCCCGCGTGCTGGGCGCGCTGCCCGAGGAATTCGCGCTGGAAGTGGTGCAGCGCATGCTGCGCATGGAAAGCGTGCAGAAGGACATACTGGACAAGGTCGAGCAGACCTTGCGCACCGAATTCATGTCCAATTTGGCCCGCACCGCCAAACGCGATGCGCATGAACAGATGGCGGAGATCTTCAACAATTTCGACCGCCAGACGGAAGGCCGTTTCATCACCGCGCTGGAAGAGCGATCGCGCGATTCCGCCGAGCGCATCAAGGCCTTGATGTTCACCTTCGAAGATCTGGGCAAGCTCGATCCGGGCTCGATCCAGACCCTGCTCCGCAATGTCGAGAAGGACAAGCTGGGCCTGGCGCTCAAAGGCGCCACCGACGGGTTGCGCGACGTCTTCTTCTCCAACATGAGCGAGCGCGCCGGCAAGATCCTGCGCGAAGACATGGAAGCGATGGGCCCCGTCCGTCTCAAGGATGTGGATGAGGCCCAAATGCGCATGGTGAATGTGGCCAAGGATCTCGCCAACAAGGGCGAAATCATGATTGCCGGCGGCGGCACCGAAGACGAGTTGATCTACTGATGAACAACAAATCGGCCAACAAATTCACCTTCGACACCGAATTTCGGGGTCAGAGCGACGTCGTATCCGACGCGGCGCGGGCGCGCCAAAAAAAGACCATGACCGCCGAGGAGATCGAGGCGTTGAAAGCCGAATCCGAGGCGCTGGGAAGTCAGGCAGCGCAGGTCAAAGCGGCGGAGAATATCGAGCGCACCATCAGCGCGTTGACCCTTTCGTTGCGTGCGGCGCTGGATCGCAGCCGCGCCGAGATCGAAGCCGTGCGCGCCGATGCCGCCCTGCTGGCACTTGCGGCGGCCAAAAAGATCGCGCCCGCCGCGCTTGCGGCATTGCCTGCCGGCGATGTCGAGAACGCGCTGCGCGAAGCCATGCACCAGGCGATCGGCGAACCGCGCATCACGCTGCGCGCCGCGCCCGAGGTGATCGCGGCGCTGGAGGGCAAGATCAACGCCATCGCCCATGAAGAAGGCTATGACGGCCGGGTGATGCTGGCCGCCGATCCCCTGATCGATGGCGCCGATTGCCGTATCGAATGGCGCGGCGGCGGCAGCGAACGCAGCGAAGCCGCGATCGAAGCCGCGCTTGACGCCCTGATCACGCGCCGTTTTTCAGACCGTTCCGAGAATTCGAAAGGATAAGCCATGTCCGGCACCGATAATGTGGACCTGCCCGAATTGAGCAACGCCGCTGGCGCCCAACCCGGCTCGCTTTTGAACAGCGACAATAGCGGCGAGGCCCTGGCCAAGCATACGGCCCAGGATCTGGAGGCCGTGTTCGACGTGCCGGTGACGGTTTCCGCCATTCTGGGCAAGAGCGCCATGGAAGTGAGCCAGCTTCTGAAGCTTGGCAAGGGCACGGTGGTGGAACTGGACCGCAAAGTCGGTGAAGCCATCGACATTTACGTGAACGATCGGCTGGTGGCGCGCGGCGAAGTCGTGCTGGTGGAAGACCGGCTGGGCGTCACCATGACGGAAATCATCAAAGCTGGCCAATCTTAACTAGCTGATCGTAAGGGCAGCGGGAGCAAACATCATGCGTCTTCTCATCGTCGGCAGCCTCAACGGCCAAATCGGCGCGGCCACCAAGATCGCCATGGATCGCGGGGCGAAAGTCAGCCACGCCACGTCCATCGAACAAGCGCTGGGTGCGCTGCGCGGCGGCGCGGGCGCGGACCTGGTCTTCTGCGACGTCACGCTGGAGATCGGCACCCTGGTCCGCGGCCTTGCTGCCGAACGCATCTGCACGCCGGTCGTGGCCTGCGGCATCGGCACCGACACGCGCCGCGCGGTGGAAGCGATCCGCGCCGGCGCCAAGGAATATCTGCCGCTTCCCGCCGACGCCGAATTGATTGCCGCGGTCCTGGCCGCGGTCGCCGACGAATCCCACCAACTGGTCTATGAAGACGAAGCCATGGGCGCGGTGCTGGCGCTGGCCGATCAGATTGCGGGCAGCGAAGCTTCGATCCTGGTGACGGGCGAAAGCGGCACGGGTAAGGAAGTGCTGGCGCGCTATGTCCATCGCAAGTCCCAGCGTCACGACAAACCCTTCATCTCGGTCAATTGCGCCGCCATCCCGGAAAATCTGCTGGAATCGGAATTGTTCGGCCATGAGAAAGGTGCCTTCACCGGCGCCATCGCCCGGCGCATCGGCAAGTTCGAGGAAGCCAATGGCGGCACCTTGCTGCTGGACGAAATCAGCGAAATGGATGCGCGCCTGCAGGCCAAGCTGCTGCGCGCCATTCAGGAGCGCGAGATCGACCGCGTGGGCGGCACCAAACCGGTCAAGGTTGATATCCGCATCATCGCCACCTCCAACCGCGACCTGGCGGAAGCGGTCAAACATGGCACCTTCCGCGAAGACCTGCTCTATCGCCTGAATGTCGTGAATCTGCGCCTGCCCGCCTTGCGCGAGCGGCCCAGGGACATCCGGGCCCTGTCGCAGCATTTTGCCCGCAAATATGCCGAAGCCAATGGCGTGCCGTTCCGCCCATTGGCCGGCGCCACTGAGCGTTTGCTCCTGTCCCATCCTTGGCGCGGCAATGTGCGCGAGTTGGAGAACACCATCCATCGCGCCGTGTTATTGGCGCAAGGCCCGGAAATCGCGGCGGAAGCCATCCGCCTGCCGGACGGCACGCAGGTCAGCCCGCAATCCAACGCACCGCTCAATTCTTCGGTGCGCGATGCGGTGACCTCTGCCGCCGTCGCCACCCGCAATCTGGTGGGCCGTACGGTGGCCGATGTGGAGCGCGACTTGATCCTGGATACGTTGGACCATTGCCTGGGCAACCGCACCCATGCGGCCAACATCCTGGGCATTTCGATCCGCACCTTGCGCAACAAGCTGCGGGAATATTCCGACGCCGGACTTTCCGTTCCCAGTCCCGGCGAGCAGAGACTAGCGGGCTGATTAGACAATGACTGACATCACCAGCGCGGCGCCGTCCGGCGGGGCAGATTTCTCGCTCGGCAGAGTGCTGGACTTCATCAAGAAAAGCGACCTGGGTCTTGCCATCGGCATCATGGCGATCCTGGTGGTGCTCATCCTGCCGCTGCCGACCTGGCTCCTGGATCTGTCGCTGGCTTTCTCGCTGAGCTTCTCCATCCTGATCCTGATGACCGCGGTGTTCATCCGAAAGCCGCTGGAATTCAGCTCCTTCCCCGCCATCCTCTTGATCACCACCATGCTCCGGTTGGCGCTCAATCTCGCCTCCACAAGGCTGATCCTGGGACATGGCAATGAAGGCACCGCCGCGTCCGGCTATGTGATCCAGGCCTTCGGCAAGCTGATCATGCAGGGCAATTTCGTCATCGGCCTGATCGTCTTCGCCATCCTGATCATCGTCAATTTTGTGGTCATCACCAAAGGTTCGGGCCGCATCGCAGAAGTGGCCGCCCGTTTCAGCTTGGATGCCATGCCCGGCAAGCAGATGGCGATCGACGCCGACCTGTCCGCCGGCCTGATCGACGAAAAAGAAGCCAAGACCCGGCGCAAAAATATCGAAGCGGAATCCAATTTCTTCGGCGCCATGGACGGCGCCTCCAAATTCGTGCGCGGCGACGCCATTGCCGGCCTTCTGATCGTGGGCATCAATGTCATCGGCGGCATCATCATCGCCGTGGCACAAAAAGGCATGAGCTTCGGCGATGCCACCCAGACCTTCACCTTGCTGACGGTGGGTGACGGCCTGGTGTCGCAGATGCCTGCCCTGATCGTTTCCACCGCCGCCGGTCTGATGGTGTCCAAGGCCGGCGTCGAAGGTGCCACCGACAAGGCGCTGATGGGCCAGCTCTCTTTCTATCCCCAGGCGCTGGGCATGGCCGCAGCCGTGATGGGCATCGTCTCGGTGCTGCCCGGTATGCCGACCCTGGTGTTCGCGGGCCTTTCCGGCGGAACCGGCGCGCTCGCCTATTACGCCTTCAAGCGCAAGGATGCCCGCGTCGCCAGCGAGCAAGCGCAGGAAGCCAAATCCAAGGCCGAAACCGCGCCCAAGGAAGAACCCATCGCTACGGCGCTGGCGCTGGATTTGCTGCGCATCGAACTGGGCTACGGCCTTTTGCCGCTCATCAACGACGTGCAGGGCCACCGCATCACCGACCAGATCAAGGCGCTGCGCCGGCAATTGGCGCAGGAGATGGGTTTCGTCATGCCGGCGGTGCGCATCCTGGACAATATGCAGCTGGGCGCCAACGAATATCGCATTCGGGTCAAGGAGTTCGACTCCGGCAAAGGCGAGCTTTTCCCCGGCTCCTATCTCATCATGGACCCCAAGGGCCTGCCGATCGACTTGCCGGGAACCGCCACCACCGAGCCTGCATTCGGCCTGCCCGCCACCTGGGTGTCGAGCGCTCTACGCGAAGAAGCCTCGTTCCGTGGCTTCACCGTGGTCGATCCCGGCACGGTGCTCACTACCCATCTCACCGAAGTGCTCAAGAGCCATATGGCCGAGCTTCTCTCTTATGCCGAGACCAAGAAGCTGCTGGACGACCTGCCGCCGGAGAATAAGAAGCTGGTGGAAGAACTCATCCCCTCCCAGATTTCCGTCACCGGCGTGCAGCGCGTGCTGCAGACGCTGTTGTCGGAGCGTGTTTCCATCCGCGATCTGCCCGCCATCCTGGAAGGCATCGCCGAAGCGGTAGGACATACCAAGAATGCGCTCTACATCACCGAGCATGTGCGCACCCGTTTGGCGCGCCAGCTTTGCCATGCAAATCTTTCGTCCAACGGTTATCTGCCGCTGCTGGCGCTGTCGCCGCATTGGGAGCAAGCCTTTTCGGAATCCATCGTCGGCCAGGGCGAGGAACGGCAACTGGCCATGGCGCCGTCGCAGCTTCAGCAATTCATCCAGGCTGTGCGGGAGCGCTATGACGAAGCAGCCGCCAAGAATGAGGTGCCGATCCTGCTGACCGGCCCGCAGATCCGGCCCTTCCTGCGTTCCATCGTGGAGCGCTTCAGGCCGCAGACCGTGGTGATGAGCCAGAACGAGATCCATGCCTCGGTCCGGCTCCGCACGTTAGGTCAAATCTAATGCCCGCGCTGGTGCAACAAACCGCCCAGCTTCTGGCCTTTCCCGGCCGCGGCATTTCCGTGCGCGCAGCGCTCACGCCGGCACTCAAATATCATCGCCTGCCGGAGCAATTGATCGAGGCTTTCCTGCGCGAAGCCTCTGCTTTCAAGGCCTGCGGCATCGACGAAGCGCTGACGCGTGTGCTGGCCGCGCGCATGCAGGTCGCACCGCTCGACCTCTCCCAAAGCGGACGCGTCTTCCTGATCGGACCGTCCGGCGCGGGCCGCAGTTCCGTCGCCGCCAAGCTGGTGGAGGCGGCCGCGCAAGCCGGCCACAATCAGGTGACCGTCATCGATTCCCAGGGTTTCAATCCCCGCAACCTCAAAGCGCGCGCCGCCTTCGGCTGTATCGGCGACCGCGATCATGTCGAAACCATCGGCGTGGTATCGGCGCTGGCCGATGCAGAGGATGTGAGCGAAACCATCGCCGCTTTCCAGCTCAAACGCTTGATCGTCACCGGCCTGGACATGGCGCGCCGTTTCGGCGCCGTGACAGCCGCGGTGACCCAGGGCGCGCAATTGGCCCATGTCACGCGCTCGCCGGATGCTGACGCACCGCTGGAGGCACTTTCTCCCGGCGAGCTTGCCAATCTTCTTCTGGGCTAGGCGCTAGCGCCTTTTCCCCTTGGCGCCGGGTGGGGGGCGGTTATCCCACCCAAACGGTCCGCAGCCCATCCCGATCAAGACCAGAAGACCGCCGCACACCGCAATATCGCGGGCGAAAATCTCGAATTCCGCCCGTCGCGCCGCCGGATCGGCGATATGCCAGTAATCATGCAGCATCACGGTGGCGACGATGGTTATGCCGAACAGCAGCACCGCGCCATGGCGGGTGTGATAGCCGACCAGGAGCGAGAAAGTTCCCATCACCATCAGAGAGAAGGCCAGGACCAGCACCAGGGGCGGTAACGGCACATGCTTGCCGGCGAGTTCGTGCGACAATTGCCCCCAATTGGCCAAGACATTGTAGGCGCCTGCGCCAAAGAACCAGGACAAGGCGCAGCGGCCCAGGAAGGGCGAGATGGTTTCGGAAAAGGACATGCGCCCCCGCGACTCAGTCAAGGCAATGCTAGCGCAGGAATTGGGGCGTTCAACGCTTTCGGATGAGACTTTCATAAGACCGTTGCGGCCTTTTTGTCACATCGGAACACGATCAGGCGAAGGCTGGAACAAGCAAATCCGGCGCAGCGTTTATCGGCCGAAATAACGAATCTCGAGGCGCGATCATGTCCGCGATTGGCCTGCCGAACGGGAAGGATTTCGTCCTTTCCGCATATGCCGATTATCGCCGGGACGCGATGATGTTCGCACGCCAGCAATCCCCGGCGATGCGCGAATTGGAGTGGGAGAGCAGAGTTCGGCCGCTCAAGAGTTGGGCGTCGCTGCTGGCACCCTGGCTGGCAGGTTTTCTGACGGCAATTCTCTTGCTGACCTGCCTTCGCTGAGGCGCGCTTCAGGGAGCCCCCAGGACGCGAGGGATTTTGCGACCTGAGCAGGATCGGCGCGCGGAGCGGGCGTGATGCCCGTGAGCACGCGCGACGAACTCAGGGCGCAAAATAACCGTGCCCTTATTCAGGCGCTACGCAGCGAGTGTTTCCGCAAATGGCGTACGAGCGCGATCTCGTCCAGCCGCTGTTGCGCGCGGCGGGTTTCGATCTCGGCCAGGCGCTTGGCCTGTTGCTCGGTTGCGAATTCCAACGCCTTGAGATCCTGGAACGCATTGTTGAGATCGATCAAGGCCGAGGCATGCTCGCGCTCGATTTCCTTCAGCGTGTTGCGCAGATTTTCGCGGCGCGCATCGATGGAGCGTAGGAAGGACGGGAAGGCCAGGCGCCCGATATCGGAATCGCCGGCGCGCTGTTTTTCGCGTGCCACATTATCGTCCAGGTCGGAGAGCTTGTGCTCCAGGTCGGCGCGCATGGCGTCGATGGCGGCGATGCGGCGCTTCATTTCGTCGACGCGGAAGCGCTTCAACCGCAGCAGAGTGTCAGTCCTATTCATCCTGCCCTCCCATTCCCTGCGCCGTCGAGAATGTCAGACAGCGCCGCATATGATTCGCTCAACCCTGCTTGTTCATCCTTTTTCTGTCTCAAAAAGGCTTCAAGCTTCGGGTGAAGCGCTACGGCGTTATCCACTTCAGGATTCGTGCCAGTCTTGTAGGCCCCCAGGCGAATTAACTCTGCCATGTCTTCATAGAGCGTCATGGGCGCGCGGGCCCGCAAAACCAAGCTTTGTTCGTCGTCGCTGTTGCAATTGGGCATGGCTCGACTGACCGATTTCAGGACATTAATGGCCGGAAACCGCCCCCGTTCCGCAATGGCACGGTCGAGCACGATATGGCCGTCCAGGATGCCGCGCACCGCATCCGAAATGGGTTCGTTGTGGTCGTCGCCTTCCACCAACACGGTGAAAAGGCCGGTGATCGAACCCGCGCCATCCTGCCAACCGGGGCCGGCGCGCTCCAAAAGGCGCGGCAGCTCGGCAAACACGGTGGGCGTATAGCCTTTGGAGGTGGGCGGCTCGCCCGCGGAAAGACCGATCTCGCGCTGGGCCATGGCGAAGCGCGTGACCGAATCCATCAGCAGCAGAACGTTCAGGCCCTGATCGCGCAATTGCTCGGCCACCGTCATCGCCACGTAAGCCGCTTGGCGGCGCACTAGCGGCGCTTCATCCGAAGTGGCGGCGATCACCACACTGCGCGCCAAGCCTTCGGGACCAAGATCGTCTTCGATGAATTCCTTTACCTCGCGGCCGCGCTCGCCGATCATGCCGATTACGATGGCGTCGGCATTGGTGTTGCGCGCCATCATCGCGAGCAGCGTCGACTTGCCCACGCCGGAGCCCGAGAAAATGCCCATGCGCTGGCCTTGGCAGCAGGTGGCAAACGCGTTCAGCGCTCGCACGCCCAGATCAAGCTTCGCGCCCACTCGCCCGCGCACGGTGGCAAGCGGCGGCGCGGCCTTGAGCGGATAAGCCATCGCGCCCTGCGGCAGGGGACCAAGACCGTCCATGGGCTCGCCAAAGCCGTTCAGCACCCGTCCCAGCCAGGATTTTGACGGGTAGATGGAAGCAGGCTGGTTTTCGAAATCCCCCCGGGCCCCGAGCGAGATGCCATCCAGCGGGCCCAACGGCATTACCAAAGCCCGACCGTCGCGAAAGCCGACCACTTCGCAGGAAATTCTCTTGTTGTTTCCAAGGTTTAGGCGCACTTGACCGCCCAGCGTGACCGCGCCTACGGCGCCGGTAATCTCCACACCCAGACCCTCGATTCGGGCCACCCGGCCGAAGCGGGTCAGGGTGGGTACGGCCTCGATTTCTTTGATCAGCGCGCGCATTTGGTCCTTTTCGGCCGCTTTTCGCGGATCCGATCCCGGCATTTTGAGCCGAACCATTTAAATGGCGGTAAACTTAACAAATCGAATCAAGGCATTCCGCGCCTGGGGATGAGCGATCCGTAAATGCAGATTTCTGGGGACTGAAAGCCGAATTGGGCGTTAAAGGCGCTGTTAACCATTTGCGCTTACCCTCCGGCAACCGTTTAACCGTGCCGGCAGGGGCCGGGACTGATTCAGGGAATTCAAGAGGGGCCTGATATGCGCGTACTCCTGATAGAAGACGACAGCGCCATGGCGCGCAGCATCGAGTTGATGCTCCGCAGCGAAGGCCTGAACGTCTACACCACCGATCTCGGCGAAGAAGGGATCGATCTGGGCAAATTATACGATTACGACATTATCGTACTCGACCTGCAGTTGCCGGACATGTCCGGTTTCGAGGTCTTGAAAGCACTGCGTGTCGCCAAGGTGCAGACGCCTGTGTTGATTCTGTCCGGCAACGCCATCGTGGAAGCCAAGGTTAAGGCTTTGGGCTTCGGCGCCGATGATTACATGACCAAGCCGTTCCACAAGGACGAACTGGTTGCCCGCATCCAGGCCGTGGTCCGCCGTTCCAAGGGCCACAGCCAGTCGGTGATCACCACCGGCAAGCTCACCGTTAATCTGGACGCCAAGACCGTGGAAGTGGACGGCCAGCGCGTGCATTTGACCGGCAAGGAATATCAGATGCTGGAACTTCTTTCGCTGAGGAAGGGAACCACCCTGACCAAGGAAATGTTCCTCAACCATCTCTATGGCGGGATGGACGAGCCGGAACTCAAGATCATCGACGTCTTCATCTGCAAACTGCGCAAGAAGCTGGCGGCGGCGATCGACGGCGACAATTACATCGAGACGGTGTGGGGCCGCGGTTATGTCCTGCGCGATCCGCAGGACAGCGAACAGGCCGTCGCATAAAATTTTCCGAAAATGGAAAAGAAAAGGGCACCTAAACGGGTGCCCTTTTTTATTTCATCTCGCAAACAAGCAGCTTGTTATCCAGCACCGAGCCGATCAGCAGCTTCTTGCCCACCACTGCCGCGGAGCTGGAGGCGCCGATCAGCGCGCCATCGTCGGCGAAGATGGTTTCATAGCCCGTCGGCACGCCCGACTTGTCCAGGCTGACGCGCAAGACTTCGGACGGCGAAGGCTTGGACGGATCGGCGCGGAACTGGTTGACCCGGACCAGGTTGGGGTGGCCGGCGATAATCAGCCGTCCTTGGGCATCGGCGGAGATATTGTCTGGCCGCATGGGAAGCGACAGCGAGCCGATCTCCTTCAGATTGCCGAAAAAGGGCTCCCGCGACATCGCGATGATGCGCCTTTCGGCGGTCACGGCAATGTAGAGATGGGTTCCGTCCGGAGTGACATAGACGCCGTTGGGGAAAGCCATGCCCTGCACCGGAATGCGGAAATTGGTGCCGTTGAAATAAAGCAGATCGGCATGCGGCCAGACGAAATAATCCTCGGCGAAACGGCCGAGCGGCGTCTTGGTGACATGATCGTTCGACACATAGAAGCGGTCCGGCCCCACCGCGAAGAGGTCATTGGGGCTGACCAGAAGTCCACCGCCGATGCTGGAATGGGCCTGAAGCCTGGCCTTGCCGTCGTCATAGCTAAGGCCAAAAATCTCCACCGACTGGCCGCCGTCGCTGCGGTGGTTGACGGCCATCAAGGTCTCATCGCCATTGGGCGCGCGGTAAAGATTGATGCCATGAGGATGGAAATCCTGCGGCACGCCGTCCAGCTTGACCGCCGGCGCGGAAGCATCGCTCAGCTTGACCAGATAGAGGCCATCGCGGGAATCGGGCTTGCCCTTGGGCGCCCGCCGATTGGTGGAAGATATGATGACCGCGTCATGTGCGGCATCGACCTCGAAATCTTCCGGTCCCGCGATGCCGGGTATGGGCTTGCAGATGCCGGGCGAAACCGGCGTGACGCTGGTGAAAAAGCCCGCTGCCGTCACCCAGCGCACTGCAAAAAACAATATCAGAACAAGCAGTACACCCAGCCAGGTGATACCGGACTTCGCCAGAGGCCGCATTATTGCGCAGCCTCGATGGTATCGGGTCGGTCGAATTGCCCACTTCCAAATTGCCCACTTCCGAATTGCAAGTCGGCAAGCCGCGCATAAAGCCCGCCTTGGCGCACCAGATCGCCATGACTGCCCTCGCCTACCACCCGGCCCTGGTCCATCACCACGATCCGCTTGAGTTTCTGGATCGTGGCCAGGCGGTGGGCGATCACCATGGTGGTGCGTCCCACCATCAAATTGGCGAGGCCCTGCTGCACCAGAAGTTCGTTTTCCGCATCCAGTGCGCTGGTCGCTTCGTCCAGCAGCAGAAGCGGCGCGTCGCGCAGAATGGCGCGTGCAATGGCCAGCCGCTGACGCTGGCCGCCTGACAGCGTGACGCCGCGTTCGCCTACCATAGTGTCGAAACCGTTGGGTAGACGATCGATGAATTCCGACGCGGCGGCGGCATCGGCGGCGCGGCGCACTTCTTCGCGGCTGGCGCCTTCGCGGCCATAGGCGATATTGGCGGCGATGCTGCCGGAGAAGATCACCGGGTCCTGCGCCACCACCGCGATGGCGCCGCGAAGGGCGACGGGATCGAGATCGGCAATATCGATGCCGTCGAAACGCACTGTACCGCTTTGCGCCGCGAAAAAGCGAAGCATGAGTTGGAAGACGGTGGATTTGCCTGCGCCCGACGGTCCCACCAGCGCCACTGCTTCGCCAGGCGCAATCGCAAGCGAGAAATCATGCAACGCGGCGCTATCGGGCCGGGTGGGATAATGAAACATCACATGGTCGAAACTGACGCTGCCTTTGGGTTGCGCGGGCAACGCTACGGGATGAGCCGGCGCTGCAATGGCGGGCTTTTCGTGCAGCAATTCCATCAAGCGTTCGGACGCGCCGGCCGCGCGCTGAAGATCGCCCCAGGTTTCGGACAGCGCGCCCACGCCGCCGGCCATCAAGCCGCCATAGAAGATGAACTGCACCAGCAATCCCGGCGTCATGCGCCCGGCGGTGATGTCCTGCAGGCCCACCATCGCCACTGTGGCGAGGCTGGCGAAAATGGTGAAGAACGCCACGGCGGTGAGAATGGCGCGCGCCACGGTGCGGCTCCTGGCATAGCTGAAGGCGCGTTCCACTGTGGTGCCGAATTCGCGGCGCTCAAAGCCTTCCTGGGTGAAGGCTTGCACGGTGGGAACCGCGTTCAAGATCTCGGTGCCGCGCGCCGAGGTCTCGGCGATGGAATCCTGGCTCTGGCGCGAGAGCTTACGCACCCAGCGCCCGAACAGGAGCATTGGCATCATGATCAGCACCACCGCGCCCAGAACCAGCAATGCCAGCTTCAGGCTGGTGACGAACATCAGGATCAAGGCACCGGTCACCGTCACCATATTGCGCAGCGCCAGCGACACCGACGAGCCCACCACGGTCTGCACCAGGGTGGTGTCGGCGGTCAGTCGCGACAGCACTTCGCCCGTGCGTGTGACTTCGAAGAAGGCCGGTGTCAGAGCCAGCACATTGTCGAACACGGCCTTGCGGATGTCGGCCACCACGCGCTCACCCAGCCAGGTGACGAAATAGAAACGGGTGGCAGAGGCCATGCCCAGCACCGCCGCCGCGACGATGAAGAGAAGATAATAATGACCCAGGCCCTCCACCTGATCGACGGTGGGGTGATCGATCAGTCCCCGCGCCAGGGTCGGCACAACCAGGGTGGCGGCGGAGGAGGCGATCAGCGCCAGGCAGGCGGCGGCAATCCGCCCCCGATAGGGCTTCAGAAACGGCAGGATGCGCCGAAGCGGGGCCAACGACCGCGACGCCGGCCGGCTCGACAGACGTCCCTGTTCCACCTCTCCCCGCGCCATGACCTGATCTTCAAAGGTTCCAGGGGCTTATATAGAGACGGATATCCCCAGACAAAGCGGTTTACCCCTAGTCGCATTTCCCGCGGAAACCCGCTTTCGTTGCCGCGACGCGTCCTTCGCTTCGCTCGGACCTAAGCAATTCCTGGAAATGCTCCTCTGCCCGCCGCTTGCCAGGGCGGGGCCTTTTGCCTATAAGCCCCCGCTTCTGCACCGAAAAAAGGCCGTTTCCATGAAAAAGGGCATCCATCCCGCCTATCATTTCGTTGAGGTCCAGCTCAACGACGGCACGACCTATAAGACCCGCACCACCTATGGCGAGGCCGGTCAGAAGATCACACTCGACATCGACCCCACCACGCATCCGGCCTGGACCGGCGGTCAGCAGCAGCTGATGGACCGCGGTGGCCGGTTGACGCGCTTCAATAAGAAGTTCGCTGGGTTCGTGAAATCCTGACCGTCGCACGACGCAGTCGCTAGCGACCGTTACGTCCTGATCGGACTCTCAGTCGAATAAAAAAAGGCGGCCCGGCAGCCGCCTTTTTTATTTCCATGCGCGTGTTTCAGGCCTTGCCGCCGAACACTTGCTCCAGCCGGCTCCAATGCGCACGGGCGCCGGGTGCAGCATCGCGGCCGCTGCCGAACAGCACCTCGTCCAGCCGCGCGATCCGGCGATAGAGGCTTTCACTGCGGGCCAGCAGGTCGCGCAACGCCGCCGGCAAAAGCTCGTCGGTATTCTCGGTCGGCGTGCCCAGGCAGATTTCCTTGGACCCCAAGCGATAGCGATTGGAGCTGGCGATATGCGGCTCCATATCGCCTTCATGCACCGCACGCTGCACCAGAAGCCAGCTTGCCGCCTGCATCATTCGCGTCGTGACTCGCATGCTTTCGCCGGCATAGAGAATAGCGCCCTTGCGCGACAGAGCGCGGGCTTCCGCGCGACCGGGACCATCGAGATAGCGCGCGGTTTCTTCCACCAGCGCCATGCCTTCATCGAAGGTGCGCGAGAAAAGCGCCGAGTTGGTGAAGGAGCCAGACGCGGGCAGGCTCCGCAAATTTTCGCTGTCACCCTGCCGCATGAAAGCCCCGGATCTTTTTACCGCGGCGACGCTAGCAAGATGCGGGGCCAACGCAAAGCATTTCTGTTGGTAAATCGCGCGATTTCGATTCAGCCCGCGATTCATGATGTGCATATTAACTTAACAGCGATCAACGCTTGAAGAAGTCTTCCGCCGCCGACTTGGTCGCTTGCCGCGCCGCGATCGCAGTTTTGCAGCGCGCAATTTCTTCCTCGAGCCGCGCGATGCGCGCTTCCAATTCGTGCGCGGACAGGGCGGAGATGTCTTCTCCTAGTTGAATCTCCGGTGGCTTTTTGCGCGGAGCCAATTCATCCAAATCCATCGCCGTTTTCCTTGGCGCTTGCGGTTCCAAAGGTTAATCTGCTGCGCACTCTATTCGCTTGCAAGTTGATCTATGAAAGCCACCATTCTTAAAGACCCCGGCACAACTTATCGGCTGACATTGGGCGAGGCTCCGATGCCAAAGCCGGGGCCGCGCGAAATCTTGATCAAAGTGGCTGCGGCCGGTGTTAACCGCGCCGATTTGCACCAGGCTCATGGCGGTTACCCGCCACCGCCGGGCGCGCCCGACACGCTGGGCATGGAAGTCTCCGGCCACGTCACGGCGGTGGGCAATGATGCGGCGCCGTACAAGGTGGGTGATGCGGTCATGGCTTTGCTCGGCGGTGGCGGCTATGCGGAATATGCGCTGGCGCGGATCGAATGCGTGTTGCCCCTGCCCTCCACGCTCGATGTGATCGAGGCGGCGAGCCTGCCCGAAGCGCTTTTCACAGCCTGGACCAACATTGTGGACACAGGCCGGCTCACGCCCGGTGAGACGCTCTTGGTGCATGGTGGCACCAGCGGCATCGGCGTGATTGCCATTCAGATGTTCGCCCAGTTTGGCCATACAGTGTTCGCGACCGCCGGTAGCGATGAGAAATGCCGCTTGTGCGAAGATCTCGGCGCGCGGCGCGGCATCAATTATCGCGACCAGGATTTCGTCGCGGTCACGAAAGAAGCCACCGCTGGCAGGGGCGTGGACGTGATCCTGGACATGGTGGGCGGCGACTATGTTCAGCGCAATATCAGCGCGGCGGCGGTCTGGGGCCGCATCGTCAACATCGCTTATCAGAACGGCGCGCGGGTGGCTTTGGATCTCAGCCCCTTGCTGCGCAAGCGGCTCACCCTGGCCGCCACCACGCTACGGGCGCGGACCGTGGCCGAGAAAGGCGCCATCCGCGAGGCGCTGGCCGCTCAAGTTTTGCCCTTGGTCGCGGCGGGCCAAATCAGGCCGGTGGTGGACCAGCGGTTCCCGCTGGCAGAGGCCCAGAAAGCCCACGAATACATGGAAAAAACCGGCGCGACCGGAAAGATTCTGCTTATTCCCTAAGGAAAAGCTGGATTTTCGCACCGGGCGCGGCTAGAAAACCGGCCTTCCTCGACAATTCATCATCGAGCGAAGGGACGGGCCGGAAAGGCCTGCCCGGGACGAAAGGATTATTGCCATGGCCGCCGACAACAAACCGCTGATGCCCAAAGCCACCGCCGTTTGGCTGGTGGACAATACCGCGCTCACCTTCGAGCAGATCGCGGATTTCTGCGGCCTGCATCCGTTGGAAGTGAAAGGCATCGCAGACGAGGACGTGGCCAAGGGCATCAAGGGCATGGACCCGGTCTCAACCGGCCAGCTCACCCGCGAACAGATCGAAGAGGCGGAAAAGAATCCCAAGATGCGCCTCAAGATGGCGGCGCCCAAGCACAAGATGCCCAATGTACGCTTGAAGCGCGCGCCCCGCTACACGCCGGTGTCGAAGCGCCAGGACAAGCCCGATGCGGTCTATTGGATCATCCGCAATCATCCGGAATTCGCCGACGCCGACATCATCAAGCTGATCGGCACCACCAAGGCAACCATCCAGAAAATTCGCGAGCGTTCGCACTGGAACGCCACCAACATCAAGGCGGTGGACCCGGTGACGCTGGGTCTCTGCTCGCAGCTGGAATTGGACCTGGCGGTGAGCCGCGCCGCCGCCAAGCATGAGCGGGCCCAGAAACGCGCCGCCAAGAAGGGCGCGACCCTGAAGCCGGTGAGCGAGAGCCTGGCCCCGGCCGCTCAGCCCGAGCAGAAAGAGCTTCCGCCCGACGGCGATGAATGGAAGCTGTCGAGCGAACTCGAGCAGGACTGATTTTCTGATTTGTCGCGGTTCTGGACCGAGTTGGTAGCAACAGCGACTACCGCTACGCGCCGGCACGCTGCCGCTACTGGCTCCTGGAACCGCTCCTAGAGATAGGCGACGGCGACGACGCCCGCCACGACCGCCAGAAGAAAGACGATCAGCGTTACTTCGAGATATTTGTCGAGCAGTTCTTTGGCCTGGGCGCCGAAGAAATGGACCAGCGTGCCTTCCAGCAAGACGAACCGGAACGTCCGCACCAGGGTCGAGAAAAACATGAAAGCGGCGAATGGCACGCCGGCCAGCCCGGATGCGATGGTCACCAATTTATAGGGTATGGGTGTGATGCCCTGCACGGCGATCATGTAGGCGTGGGTGCTGAAGCTCTGGCGATAGGTTTCGACTTTCGCCAATGGAATATGCAGAACGCCGATCAGCCACAGGCCCAGCGTGTTCCAGAACAGGGCGCCGATGGCATAGCCCAGCATACCGCCCATGATTGACCAGAACGCGCACCAGGCCGCCAGCCGGAAGGCCCGGCGGCGATCCGCCAGCATCATCGGAAGCAACATCACATCCGGCGGGATGGGGAAAAATGACGCTTCTGCAAAAGCAAAGCAGGCCAGCGCCGCCCAAGCGTTGCGACCCTGCGATTTCTCCAGCATCCAGGCATAGAGGGCGCGCAGACCGCGCGGCTTTTTTGTGTCCGGCTCCATCGAACCGCTTCTAGCAAGCTTCGCGCCTTTGGCAAATCGGGCGCTCTTATCAATCTTGCCGATTGACGGGCCTTTCACTAGCGTGCCGGCATGGCGAAAGCGCGTAAAAGCAAAAGCAAAAAGGCCCGCCCGGCGAAAAAAAAGCCGGCCAAAAAGCCTGCCCGCGCCAAAGCGGCAAAGCCTGCGAAACCAGCAGCAAAAGCTTTGCCGAGGCCGCTGCTGCGTCTGTCGCCACCCAGGGTCAAACGACAATTGCGCGCCTCGCCTTTGCCGGTTCGCGCCAAGCACGCATCCGCCAGCGCCTATGATCAATTGCCGCGCACGCCGGCCAACTTCCAGCCGCTCACACCGCTTGCCATGCTGGAGCGCGCGGCGGCGACATTTCCCAGCCATCCAGCTGTTATTCATGGCCGCCAGCGCTTGTCTTACGCGGACTTCTATCGCCGCTGCCGCATGCTGGCTTCGGCATTGAAAGCACGCGGCATCGGCAAGAACGATACCGTGGCGGCGATGCTGGCCAACACACCCGCGATGCTGGAAGCGCATTACGGCGTGCCGATGGCGGGCGCGGTGCTGAATGCGTTGAACACCAGACTTGATGCCGTCTCCATCGCTTATATGTTGGACCATGGCGAAGCGAAGCTTCTCATCACCGATCGCGAATTCGCCGCCACCATCGGCGAAGCGCTAAAGCTGGTCAAAGACCCCCCGCTGGTGATCGATTATGACGATCCGGAATTCCCGCAGGACGGCGCGCGGTTGGGCGAGGATTACGAATCCTTTGTCGCGGAAGGCGATCCAGATTTTGCCTGGGAGATGCCGGTCGATGAATGGGATGCGATCTCGCTGAACTACACCTCCGGCACCACCGGCAATCCCAAAGGCGTGGTCTATCATCATCGCGGCGCCGCCTTGATGGGCTACAGCAATGTCTTGGCCGGCAATATCGGCCGCCATCCGGTGCTGCTGTGGACCTTGCCCATGTTCCACTGCAATGGCTGGTGCTTTCCCTGGACGCTGTCGGTGGTGGCGGGCACGCATATCTGCCTGCGCTGGGTGCGGGCGGGCGCGATCTATCAAGCCATCGCCGAGCACAAGGTCACGCATCTGTGCGGCGCGCCCATCGTGATGTCCACCTTGCTGGACGCGGCCGCCGACGAGCGAAAACCGCTCCCCAACCGCGTCACCTTCATGGTCGCCGCCGCGCCGCCGCCAGAATCGGTTTTGGCAGGCATGGCGGAAGCCGGCTTCGACATCGTGCATGTCTATGGTCTGACCGAGGTTTATGGCCCTGCCGTGGTCAATGAATGGCATGACGCCTGGAACGCGCTTGACGGTGCCGGGCGCGCCCAGCGCCAGGCCCGCCAGGGCGTGCGCTATCACGCGCTGGAAGATCTGGCGGTGATGGATCCGGAAACCATGGAACGGCTGCCACCAGACGCGCTGGGCGAAGTGATGTTCCGCGGCAATGTGGTGATGAAGGGCTATCTGAAGAATCCCGACGCCACCCGCAATTCCTTTGCCGACGGCTGGTTTCATTCCGGCGATCTGGGTGTGATGTATGAGGATGGCTATATCCAGCTCAAGGACCGTTCCAAGGACATCATCATTTCCGGCGGCGAGAATATTTCATCCATCGAGATCGAGAATGTGCTTTCCCGCCATCCCGCCGTTCGCTTCGCCGCGGTGGTGGCCAAGGCCGACGCCAAATGGGGCGAGACGCCGTGCGCCTTTGTGGAAAAACGGCCCGGGCACGACGCGGTGAGCGAAGACGACATTCTCGCTTTCTGCCGCCAGCATCTGGCGAAATTCAAGGCGCCGCGCTTTCTGGTCTTCACCGAACTGCCCAAGACCAGCACCGGCAAGATCCAGAAATTCGCGCTGCGCGAGCGGGCCAAGACCCTATGAGCAGCGAAGGCAAGGGCAGCCGTCTTGCCCTCACTTTCATATTCATCACGATGCTGATCGACACGATCGGGCTTGGCATCATCATTCCCGTGTCGCCGGGCATTATCGCCGAACTGACGCATCAGAATCTGTCGGGCGCGGCCCGCTGGGGCGGCTGGCTATTCTTCGCCTATGCCTTGATGCAGTTTTTGTGCGCCCCCTTGATCGGCAATCTGTCCGACCGTTTCGGCCGCCGTCCCGTGCTGATTTTATCCTTGGGCATGCTGGGCGTGGATTATCTGATCACGGGGCTTGCCCCCACCATCGCCTGGCTTTTCATCGGCCGCGTGCTGTCGGGCGGCGCGGGCGCAGCCTATCCCACGGCCAACGCCTATATCGCCGACATCTCGCCGCCCGAGAGGCGCGCCGCCAATTTCGGCCTAGTTGGCGCGGCCTTTGGCGTGGGTTTTGTGCTGGGACCGGCCTTGGGTGGATTTGTGGGCGAGCATTTCGGCTTGCGCGCGCCTTTTTTCGTCGCCGCCGGCATTTCCTTCGCCAATGCCCTGTTTGGACTATTTGTGCTGCATGAATCCCTGCCGCCCGAGCGGCGGCGGCGCTTCGAATGGTGGCGCGCCAATCCGTTGGGTGCGCTGAAGGCGCTGTCGCATTTTCCACAGATCGCCATGCTGCTGGCGGTGCTGGTGCTGGTGCAGTTCGCGCATGATTCCCTGCCCTCGACCTGGACCTATTACACCATGCTGAAATTCGGCTGGGGGCCGGGCGATGTCGCCTGGTCGCTGGTGGCGATCGGGATATTGACCGCCATCTCTTTCGCCGTGCTTCCCAGGCTCGTGGTGCCGCGGGTCGGCGAGAAGGGTGCCGTTTATGTGGGGTTTCTCTTCGGAGCCGCCGCGTATCTGGGCTATGCGATCGCGACCAAGGCCTGGATGTTCTATGCCTGGATGATTCCCTTCACGCTGGGCGGTGTGGGCGGCCCCGCGTTGAACGCCATCATGTCCCACAGCGTGCCGGCGACCGAGCAGGGCGAATTGCAAGGCGCAAGCTCCAGCATCAACAGCATGACATCGGTGATCGCGATGTGGGCCATGCCCACCCTGTTCGCTTGGTTCACCGGAAAAGGCGCGCCGATTTATTTTCCGGGCGCGTCGTTTTTCGCGGCGGCGGTTTGCGAGCTGGGGGCGTTGCTGCTGTTCGCGCGCGCTATGGCGCGCGGACGATGATCAATGGACGGCTTTCAACCGTTCCAGTTCATCTTTGATTCGCAATTTTTGCTTTTTGAGTGCCGCGACCCTGGCTTCGTCCCAATCGGGGTGGGTCATTTCAGCGGCGATAATTTCTTCCAACTTCTTATGCTGAACAGAGAGATTCTCGATCTGTCCTTCTAGTGCCATGCTTTCACCTCATCGGTTGGGCCCCAAAAGTAAAGCACCAAGACCCCCTTCTGTCACCTCAAAAAGTTTTGCAACCAAGGCCTCTTTCGGGACAGGCGCGCGAGATGGTAACGATGCCCATGGCACGGGCGGCAGGCGGCAAAAAGACGGCGGAAAGGCTGGTTATCGGCCTTAGCGGAGCCTCGGGCGTGGCCTATGGCATCCGCCTTCTGGAAGCGCTTAAGGAATTGCGAATCGAGTCGCATCTGGTGATGACCAAGCCGGCCCAGATGACCATCGCCTATGAGACGGACCTGACGCCCAAACAAGTCGCCGCCAAGGCCGATCACGTCCATGCCATCGAGGATATCGGCGCGCCCATCGCCAGCGGCAGTTTCAAGACGGCTGGCATGATCGTGGCGCCCTGCTCGGTCCGCAGCATGGGCGAAATCGCAACAGGTGTGACCACCAATCTTCTCACCCGCGCCGCCGATGTGATGCTGAAAGAACGCCGGCCGCTGGTGCTGATGGTGCGGGAGACGCCGTTGCACCTGGGTCATCTGCGCACCATGACGGCGCTGACGGAGATGGGCGCGATCATCCTGCCGCCTGTGCCTGCTTTTTATGCCGAGCCGAAAACACTTTCCGATATCGTGGATCAGATGGCAGGCCGCGCGCTGGACCTGATAGGATATGATTGGCCGATGAAACGCTGGGGCGAGGACCTGCCTCGGCCAAGGCGGGACAGACAATCATGAGTGGGCGACCATGAGCGGTCACGTCACCCGTCCCGACGAAGTGGCGGCGCGCGCCAAGCTGGCGGCGTTGATTCAGGAACATCGCGACCTGGACGCCGCCATTGAAGCGCTTTCGGCCTCTGGCAGCGGCGATCAATTGGCTGTCTCGCGGCTCAAGAAGCGCAAGCTGCAGTTAAAGGACGAGATCACCGAGATCAACAACTCGCTCCTGCCCGACATCATCGCTTGAATTTCCCCACGTTACAAAAAAAGTTCTTGCTTCGTTCCTGTTGCTGGGCAAGGGTGCGCGGCGAATTTTTCGCGAGAGGGAGAGGCATATGTCCAAGATCGGCTACGTAACGATCGGCGCCCGCGATAGCGATGCGTCGGTGAAATTCTATGACGCCGTCTTCACGGCGCTGGGTGACGAACGCAAATTCTCTCAAGGAGGCTGGACCGGTTATGGCGTTCCCAGCGAAGACAAGGGCTTCACGGGCTGCCACACCATGCTGTGCAAGCCCCACAATGGCAAAGATGCGGTCGGCGGCAACGGCATCATGATTTCCTATTTCGCGCCCAGTCGGGAAGCGGTGACGGCGGCCTATAATGGCGGCATGGCCAATGGCGGCACCGATGAAGGCAAGCCGGGTTTCCGTCCGCCCGAAGCGACCTCCGGCTTCTTTGGCGCTTATCTGCGCGATCCGACGGGCAACAAGATCTGCGTTTTCAACGTTAGCTAAACTAGGGCGCGGCTATTTTGGGTCTTGAGTGCGTCGCGCGTGCTCACGGGCATGCGCCCGCTCCGCGCGCCGCTCCTGCTCAAGCCCCAAAATCTCTCGCGCCGGGATATTCCAAGTTGCGCTCAGACGGGTGCTAATTCACTCAGGCGCTTTTCGATCGCGGTAAGCGCGGCCCCGGCATTGCCTGTGTCGGGGCCACCCGCCTGCGCCATGTCGGGACGGCCGCCACCGCCCTTGCCGCCCAAGGCTTCCGCGCCCAGCCGGACTAGATCGATGGCGCTGATGCGCCCTGTCAGATCGTCGGTCACACCCACCACCAGCGATGTCTTGCCGTCGGCGGTGGCGACAAACGCCACCACGCCCGAGCCGAGTTTGGTCTTGGCGTCGTCGGCCAGGCCTTTGAGGTCTTTGGGCGCCACACCTTCGATGCTGCGCAGCACGGTCTTGATGCCGGCGATCATCTTCATGCCGTCATCGCCGCCGGATTTGGCGGGACCGGCCAACGCCAGCGCCTTTCTGGCATCCGCCAATTCGCGTTCCAGCCGCCGCCGCTCTTCTGAGAGCGCCGCGACACGGCCGGGAAGTTCGCCGGCGCTGGTCTTGAGTGCGGCGGCGGCTTCGCGCGCCAATTCGGCCTGGTGCGAGAGATAGCGGCGCGCTCCTTCCGAGGTTAGCGCTTCGATGCGGCGCACACCGGCCGCCACGGCGCTTTCCGACAGGATGGTGAAGATGCCGATATCGCCAAGACGGCGCACATGGGTGCCGCCGCACAATTCGACCGAATAGGCTTTCGGACTTTCCAGATCGTCGCCCATGGTCAAGACACGCACTTCCTCACCATATTTCTCGCCGAACAAGGCTTCGGCGCCGGCGGCGATGGCTTGGTCGGTCGGCATCAGGCGCGTGGAGGTGTCGCTGTTCTGGCGGATAATCTCGTTCACTTGGGCTTCGATGCGCGCCAGTTCCTCGGCCGTCACGGGCTTGGGATGCGAGAAGTCGAACCTGAGCCGGTCGGGCGCCACCAGCGAGCCTTTCTGGCTGACATGCGGACCCAGCACGCGCTTCAAAGCGGCATGCAAAAGATGGGTGGCGGAGTGGTTGGCGCGGGTGGCGCGACGGCGCTCGCGGTCCACCTTCAGATCGACGGCATCGCCGACGGAAAGCGTGCCGCGCGTCACCTCGACCACATGCACATGCATGGAACCCAGCTTTTTCAGCGTATCGACGACCTTGGCTTCCGCCTTGGCCGCCAGCATCAGGCCGGTGTCGCCCACCTGGCCGCCAGACTCGGCATAAAAGGGCGTCTGGTTGGTGAGGATCTGGACCGTCTCGCCAGCTTGGGCGCTTTTCACCCGCTGATTGTCTTTCAGGATGGCCAGGATTTCGCCTTCCGCTTCCTCGGCGTCATAGCCGAGAAATTCGGTGCGGCCGACTTCGTCGAACACCGCAAACCATTGCGCCTCGTTAGCGGCTTCCCCCGACCCTGCCCAGTTGGCGCGCGCTTCGGCGCGCTGCTTTTCCATCGCGAAGGTGAACCCATCCTGGTCCACCGCGATGCCGCGCGCGCGCAACGATTCCTGTGTCAGGTCCAGCGGAAAGCCATAGGTGTCGTAAAGCTTGAAGGCGACATCGCCGGTCAGGCGGTCCCCTTCCTTCATGCCGGCCGTGGCTTCATCCAGAAGCTTGATGCCGCGGGCCAGGGTTTCGCGGAAGCGGATTTCTTCCAACTTCAAGGTCTCGGCGATCAAAGCTTCCGCGCGTTTCAATTCCGGATAGGCGGCACCCATTTCCGCCATCAGGGTCGGCACCAGCCGATGCATCAACGGGTCCTTGGTACCCAACAGATGCGCATGCCGCATGCCACGGCGCATGATGCGGCGAAGGACATAGCCGCGCCCTTCGTTGGAGGGCAGCACGCCATCGGCGATCAGGAACGAAGTCGAACGCAGATGGTCGGCGATGATGCGATGACTGAACACGGCATCGCCATCAGGTTTGACGCCGGAGGCATCGACCGACGCCGCAATCAGATGGCGAAAGAGATCGGTCTCGAAATTGCTCTGCACACCTTGGAGCACGGTGGAGATGCGTTCCAGCCCCATGCCGGTGTCGATCGACGGCTTGGGCAGGTTGAGCCGCTCGCCACCGGCAAGCTGTTCATATTGCATGAAGACCAGATTCCAGACTTCGACAAAGCGGTCGCCGTCTTCGTCCGGCGAGCCGGGTGGGCCGCCCGCGACGGACGGACCATGATCATAGAAAATTTCCGAACAGGGGCCGCAGGGTCCAGTGTCGCCCATGGACCAGAAATTGGCGTTGGTGCCGATGCGGATGATCTTATCATCCTTCATGCTCGCAATCTTGCCCCAGAGGCCGAAGGCTTCATCGTCGGTGGCGTAGACCGTGACCGAGAGCTTCTCTTTGGGGAGGCCAAGATCCTTGGTGAGGAATTCCCAGGCGAATTTGATCGCGTCTTCCTTGAAATAATCGCCGAAGGAGAAATTCCCCAGCATTTCGAAGAAGGTGAGATGGCGGGCGGTGTAACCGACATTGTCCAGGTCATTGTGCTTACCGCCCGCGCGCACGCATTTCTGGGAGGTGGTGGCGCGGACGTAAGGCCGCTTTTCCGTGCCGGTGAAGATGTTCTTGAACTGCACCATGCCCGCATTGGTGAAGAGCAGGGTGGGGTCGTTGCGCGGCACCAGCGGCGAAGACGCGACCACGCTATGGCCGTTGCGGGCGAAATAATCCAGGAAACTGGAACGGACGTCGGAAAGGCTTTTCATAGGCTTAGCTTGTAGCGGGAGGCCTAAATCTTGTCATCTGGGGCCTATTGCATGGCGGAATAGCTTAAAAACAGAAGGCGCCCCGTTTCCGGAGCGCCTTCTGCCGAGGAGCTGATTTCCCTGCGAAAAGAAATCAACTCGAACTGTCGGGCTGGAATTACTCCTCCTCGGCCTCGGCTTTTTCGTCCTCGCCACGGGCAATGGCCTGACCAAGCTGGCCGGCCGATGCCCGGATCGCCTTTTCGATGCTCTGGGCGATATCCGGATTGTTGGCCAGGAAGGTCTTAGCGGCCTCGCGGCCCTGGCCGATGCGGGAACCGTCATATGAGAACCAGGAGCCCGATTTCTCCACGATCCCAGCTTTCACACCCAGATCGACCAGCTCGCCGACCTTTGAGATGCCGACACCATACATGATGTCGAACTCGACCTGCTTGAAGGGGGGCGCGACCTTGTTCTTGACCACTTTCACGCGGGTCTGGTTGCCCACCACTTCGTCCCTGTCCTTGATCGCGCCGATGCGGCGGATATCCAGACGCACCGAAGAGTAGAATTTCAGGGCATTGCCGCCGGTGGTGGTTTCCGGATTGCCGAACATGATGCCGATCTTCATGCGGATCTGATTGATGAAGATCACGATAGTGTTGGATTTGGAGATCGAGGCGGTGAGCTTGCGCAAGGCCTGGCTCATCAGCCGCGCCTGAAGGCCGGGGAGCGAATCCCCCATCTCGCCTTCCAGTTCGGCCTTGGGCGTCAGCGCCGCAACCGAGTCCACCACCACGATATCGACGCCGCCGGAGCGCACCAGCGTGTCAGTGATTTCCAACGCCTGTTCACCGGTGTCGGGCTGGGAAATCAGCATTTCGTCGATATCCACGCCCAGCTTGCGGGCATAGATCGGATCCAGCGCATGTTCGGCATCGACATAAGCCGCGATGCCACCCTTCTTCTGGGCTTCCGCCACCGCATGCAGCGCCAAGGTGGTCTTGCCTGAGGATTCCGGGCCGTAAATCTCGATCACGCGGCCACGCGGCAGTCCGCCGATGCCCAGCGCAATGTCCAGCCCCAGCGAACCGGTCGAAACCGCGTCCGTCGCCAGGCCCAGGTCGCGGCTGCCCAGCTTCATCACCGAGCCCTTGCCGAAAGCCCGGTCGATCTGGCTCAGCGCCGCTTCCAGCGCCCGCTTGCGATCCTGATTGTCTTCCTTGGAAACCACCCGTAACGCCGCCTGTGACATGCCTGTCTCCCGGTTATTTCACAGCGCCCGCCGATCCCCAAGCGAATCCCAAGCCGCGATGTGATGAGGCGAAAGTACATGCTTTGTTCTCATTTGCAAGATACTGGCTAAAGCTATGTTATGGCTTGAAAATACTATATCTTGTTCTTACGGTGTTCCGGCAGCGAGCACTGGGGCCTCCAAGCCCAAGTTCCCGCTATCTACAGGGTCGAATTCGGCGAGCCGGCCGAATCCCTGTGCCGACGAGGAGGGCAAAATGGCGCGCATCAATTATGTCGAATTGCCTGCCGCAAATATCGCGGCGGCGAAGGATTTCTATGCCGGCGTTTTCGGCTGGTCGCTGACCGATTTCGGTCCGACTTATGCGGCCACACTGACCGGCGATGTCGATCTTGGCCTTCAAGGCGATATGGCCGAAGCGACCAAGAGTCCCTTGCCGGTGATCGATGTCGATGATCTGGAAGTGGCACTTGCCACCGTGACCAAAGCCGGCGGGCGCATCGTCAAACCGATCTTTTCCTTTCCCGGCGGCCGCCGCTTTCACTTTCTCGATCCCAATGGCAATGAGCTGGCCGTCGTGAAGGCGGACTGAAGGATGCCGCGTCTGTTTTCCTACGGCACGCTGCAACAACCAAGTGTGCAGATGGCGTCGTTCGGGCGTTTGCTGAAAGGCGCGCCCGATGCCCTGCCGGGCTGGAAACGCGAGATGATGGAAATCACCGACGCTGATGTGTTCGCGCTGAGCGGCGAGCGTTGTCATCCCATCCTGGTGCCGGGCCAACCTTCCGACGAAGTGGCGGGCATGGTGTTCGAGATCACGGACGATGAACTCGCCGCCGCCGACCGCTATGAAGTCGCCGATTACAAACGCATTGCCGCGCGGCTGAAATCCGGCACCGAGGCGTGGGTCTATGTCAGAGCTTGACCAATAATATTATTGATCGGCCACGTTGCCGAACACCGTGACGCACTGCTGATAACTGCGCACGAACATGCCTTGCTGGGTTTCGGCGTCGAAGCCATGCCCATCGGCGTCCTGTCTCGCCACGGCGGCGCAGAAGGGATTGACGCCATTGGCTTGCGCCGTCTGGGCGGGCGCTGCCTGGGCCACGGGCCTGGGTGCGGCTTTGGCCCGTGGCGCGGCTTCCGCGACTGGCTGAGCGTTCTTGGAATCGTCCAGGCCGATAAAGCTCATGCCATGCGACCAGTCGGCATCGGTGCAAGCGCTTAAAAGCGACGCGGCGCTAAGCGCCAAGGCAAGGTGAATTCTCATGGGCCGGGACTTTAGCGGTCTCCGCGCCGCGCGCAAGCGATCAAGCCCAACGCGGACTATTTCGACGCCCCGGACAGCACTTCCTTCACTTTGGCCGCCAATTGCTTCAGGCCGAAGGGCTTGGGCAGGAAATGCAGGTCGGAGGCGTTCTCGTCATTGCGGCGGAAGGCTTCCTCGGCATAGCCGGACATGAAGATCACCGCCAGCTCAGGCTTCAGCCCCTTCACATGACGAACCAATGTCGGGCCGTCCATGTTGGGCATCACCACATCGGTGATGAGAAGGTGAATCTCTTCCTTGCCGGATTTGACGATCTCCAGCGCTTCCTCGCCGCCGCTGGCTTCCAGCACGTTATAGCCGCGCATGCGCAGCGCGCGCGCTGCGAAGCTCCTGACCGCTTCCTCGTCCTCCACCAGCAGGATCGTGTCCTGGCCGGTGACATCGCGGGCGACCGGCGCCTGCGCTTCGGCGGCGGGCGCGCTCGCGTCCACGCGATGGCGCGGCAGATAAATCTTGAAGCTGGTGCCGCGGCCGACTTCGCTGTCCACCGTAATGAAGCCGCCCGATTGCTTGACGATGCCATAGACGGTGGCAAGGCCCAGGCCGGTGCCTTGGCCCACCGGCTTGGTGGTGAAGAAGGGATCGAAAATCTTGCCCAAATGCTCTGGCGAGATGCCGGTGCCGGTGTCGGCCACTTCGATGCGCACATAATCGCCTGCCGGCATGATGGCGGTGCCCAATGCCTGAGGCTCACGCACCTGGTCGTTGGCGGTAGAGATCGTCACCGTGCCGCCATTGGGCATGGCATCGCGAGCGTTGACCACCAGATTGATCACGGCGTTGGAAAGCTGGGCTTCGTCGGCATGCACCGCCCAAAGATCGGCGCCGTTCTCCAGCCGAAGCTCGATCCCTTCGCGCAGCAGGCGGCGCAGCATCTGCGCCAGCTCGCTGATCATGTCGGAAAGCGCCAGCACCTTGGGCTGCATGGTCTGCTTGCGGCTGAAGGCCAAAAGCTGGCCCACCAGGGTGGCGGCGCGCAGCGCATTCTGGTGCACCTCGTTCAATTCCTTGAACGAAGGATCGCCGGCGGTGTGGCGCATCAGCAGGAATTCGCAATTGCCGATGATGACGGTCAAGAGATTGTTGAAGTCATGCGCCACGCCGCCCGCCAGTTGCCCGACCGCTTGCAGCTTTTGCGACTGGGCGAATTTGGTTTCCAGCGCCCGCTGTTCGGAGACGTCGGTCAAGTAGAGCGTCACGCCGCCCGGCATGGCGCTGGCGGAGATCTCCGCCATATGTTCACCCCGGCGCAGCTCCATGGGCCTGGCCGCCACCTCGCCCCGCGCGGTTGAGGCGATTAAGGCCCGCAAAGGCGCGCGGTCGGCTTCATCCAACAGCGCCGCCAGATCGCGGCCGGTGAAGATGCCGGCAAGGCCGAAGAATTTGGCGAACGCAGGATTGGCGTCGCGCAACTGGCCATTGGGTTCGACAAAGGCGATGCCGATGGGCGCGCTCTGAAACAAATCCTTTGTCACCCGCTCCGGCATCACCGAGACCGGGGCGGCCGGCTCCGGCGCGGGCCGTGCGGCAGTGGCGGGCGGCGCTTCGGTCGCAGCCAGGCGTGGCGAGAACCACCAGACGGTGCGCTGATCTTTGAGTGGGCGCACGGCCGCGACCAGCTCAAGCCCCGGGCGCACGACAAAGCTTTCCTCGCGGGGCCGGCCTTCAGCGGCGTCACGCGCCAGCCGATAGAGCACCGCGCTGGACGGTTCGCCCGCCAGCGCCAGTTCGGGCGGTGCAGCGCTCTCATTGTCTTTCGCGCCGGCCATGCGGCGATAGACCGGGTTGCAGTCGAGCACTGCGCCATCGGGCCCAGTGATGGCCCAGGCGACATTGGCGCGTGCCGCTGCTTCCGCCACACGCTTGGCGTCTTCGGTCTTGAGCCCCTCGCGCGGCCACACCGCGTATATGAGAAGCGAGGCCACGGCGCCGATCCCGCCCAAAAGCGCATAGCCGGCGAAACCGGCCTTGTCGGGCTCAGACAAAGCAAGGATCGCCGCCGCCAGGGCCAGCGCTGCGAACGCCGCGGCGGCCCAACGCCAGGCGCCGGCGGGAACGCCGAACGCCAGGGTCGAAAGAGTGCGGGAGGCCTGCATCAGCCGCACTTTACAAGATTCGGTTAACGAATGGTTTCCGGTCCGTAAACCATTGTGATGGCTACCTAATTTCTAAGCGACTTTCCGCTGCCCTCATATAGCGAAGCGATAGGGCATAAAAACAATCAGCGGCGCGGAATCGCGCGACCTGCCCTCATACAGCGAAGCGGTAGGGCATCAATAACGATCAACGGCGCGCCATCGCGCCGTTGAGCCGCATGACATAGCCGATCACTTGCGCCACGGCTTTATAGTGTTCGGGCGGCACCGCCTCATCCACTTCGACGCTGGCGTGCAGGGCGCGGGCCAAGGGCGGATTCTCGATCACCGGCACGTCATGCTCTTCGGCCACCGCGCGGATGCGCAGCGCCAAGGCGTCGATACCCTTGGCGACGCAGATCGGCGCGGCTGTCTTGCCGGATTCATATTTCAGCGCCACCGCATAGTGGGTCGGGTTCATGATCACCACCGTGGCGGTCGGCACCGCGGTCATCATGCGCTTCCTGGCGCGCTCCTGACGGATCTGGCGCACCTTGGCCTTGATGGCGGGATCGCCTTCATTCTGGCGATATTCTTCCTTGATCTCCTGCTTCGACATGCGGTTGCGCTGCATGAAGCGGAAGCGCTGCAGGAAATAATCCAGCCCCGCGATCACCAGCAGCGCCGACAAGGCCGCGGTCATCACCTTGAACAGAAGATGGTTCATGTCGCCCACCACGCCGCCGGGCGACTGGTTGAGAACGGCTTCCAGCGCGCCGCGCTCGGGCCAGAGCTGGGTCCAGATCGCCATGCCCACGATGGCGATCTTGATGAGGCCCTTGAGCAGATTCACCCAACCTTCCGGCCCGAACAGGCGCGACAGGCCGGCCGGAATCGAAAGCTTGGAGAAATCCGGCTTGATCTTGTCGGGCACGAAGGCCGGACGGCTTTGCGCCACATGGCCGGCGAGACTGGCCAGGATCATCACGCCCATGAAGGGCGCCAGGATCAGCGCCACATGCAGAAGGAGGCCGCGCATCAAAGACGCGATGCCTGCGCCATCCACTGACATCTGCTCCGGCTCTTCGATGAAGATGGTGAGAAGCTTGGCGATGGCGATCGCGGTGGAATGGCCGAACATGGCAATGGCCAAAGTGCCGCCCGCCAGAAGAACGAAGGACGTCACCTCGGAAGATTTGACGGTGTCACCGGATTCGCGCGCCTGTTCGAGCCGCTTGGCTGTCGGCTCTTCGGTCTGCTGCGATTTATCTTGCTCGTCAGCCATTTATTTATTGGCGCGCTTGCGGACGGCAAACCGCAGCCCCTTCCATCGATCCAAAAAAGAGCGAGGGGCTGCACTTTGCCTGCAAGCGCTTTTTCGAATCCGCTTGGGTCAAAGGAATATTCCCATCGACGTGGTGTAGTAGTTCAAGAACAGCGTGATCATCGATCCCAGCATCGCCAGCATGATGACAAAGCCGCAAAGGATGTTGATCGGCACCGCGACAAAGAAGACCTGCAATTGCGGCATCAGCTTTGCCAGCACGCCCAGCGCGGCATAGACGGCAAACCCAAACACCAGGAAGGGCGCCGCCAACTGGAAACCCAGCGCGAAGGACGAAGAGACTAGTCTGATCACCAGCTGCGCCATATCGCCGGTGGGAAGATGTCCGCCCGGCGGCAGCATGCGATAGCTGCCCGCGATGGCGCCAATCGCCAGATGATGCAGGTTGGTCAGGAAGATCATCACCGTGCCCAGAAGTGTGAGGAAATTGCCTACCACCGCACCTTGGGTGTTTTGGGTGGGATCAAGCGTCTGGGCATAGGAAAGCCCGATCTGGGAGGCGATCAGAAAGCCCGCCACCTGCAATGCGCTCATGATGACAGCCGCCATGGAACCCACCAGAACGCCGGCGGTGATCTCCTGTCCGATCATGATGGTGAGCGAAAGAAAGGTCTGCGGCGTCTGCGCCGGATAGGCGCTTTGCACGGTCGGCATCAGCGCCAGCGAGATCGCCAGCGCTAAGACCAGGCGCACCCGTGCGGGCACGCCCATGGTGCCGAAGCCCGGCAACAGCATCAGCATGGCGCCGACGCGCGCGAACACCAGAAGATAGGTGAGAATTGCGCCGGAGAAATTGGCGAGTTGGATGTGCACGGCGGCTAATAGGCCGCGATGCGGGTGGCGATGTCGGTCATGAGACTGCCCAAGGCGGCGCCCGCGAAAGGTAGCGCGATCAACAGCACCACAAACACCGCCACGATCTTGGGAACGAACACCAAGGTCTGTTCCTGGATCTGGGTCAACGCCTGGAGAAGGCCGATGCCAAGGCCTACCACCAGGGCGGTGATCATGGCGGGCGCGATCACTTCCAGCAGAACCAGCATGGAGGAACGGGCGAAATCGATGGCGGTGGCGGGATCCATATTATTTTTCCTTATCGCCTCACCCTTCGCCCCTCGACGGGCTCGGGGTGAGGATGTTTCCGTGTTCCTCATGCTGAGCTTGTCGAAGCATGAGGCTATTAAATCGGCATGCTCATGATGGATTGATACGCGGCCACGACTTTGTCGCGCACTGCCACCACCGTATCGAGAGTTAGTTCGGCGGCGTTCACGGAATTGACCACGTCCACAATATTGGCCTTGCCCGACACCTGGCCCTGGGCGGCTTGTTCGCCCTGGCGGATAGTGGTGATCGAATCCTTGACCGCGCCGGTCAAGAAATCCGCGAAATTCTGACCGGGCAGATCGGCGGGCGCGACGCCCGGCGTCGAGGCCGCCTGCGCCATGCGCGCGACGTTCTGATAAGCAGCGGCGGCTGCAGCAGGAAGGGCCATTTATAAACTCCCGAACGAAAGTGAAGCCCACACAAGCTTTCTTCCCCCGCAAGGCGGAGCCTTTGGCGGGGGAAGATGTGCGGTAGCGGGCTTGCCCGCGTGCCGCACAGTTGGGGGCAAAAAATCATGAAGGGCGGAGGGGGGCATCATTTATTCAGAAGGTCTACAGTTTTCGCGAGCATCTGTTTCGTCGCGTCCATGACTGTGAGATCAGCTTCAAACGAACGCTGCGCTTCGCGCATGTCCATGATTTCGATCAGGGGATCGACATTGGGCAACTTCACATAGCCTTGCTTGTCGGCATTGGGATTGCCGGGATCATATTGGCTGCGGAATTCGCTTTTGTCGGCGACGGTCTTGCCCGACTCTACCATGCTGGCGCCCAACTCGCGGTCGAATTTCGACGTCACGGTGGGGACCTTGCGACGATAGGGATCGGCGCCGGGCACCGGAGAGGTGGAATCGGCGTTGGCGATATTCTCAGAAATCACTTTCATGCGGTCGGACTGGACGCGCATGCCGGAAGCGGCGACTGCCATGGCGGTCGAGAAATCCATTACTGCTCTCCTTTAGCTTCAGGGCGCCCCGATGGCGGTTTTCATCATCGTCATCGCTTTGGCATAGATGTTGGCGGCCGCCTGGAATTGCGCCTGGGTATCGGAGACCTTGATCATTTCCGCTTCCAGAGACACGGCGTTGCCGTTGGGACTCGATTCCACATCGCGGCTTTCGAAATCGTCGAACTTGCTTTGGCTGGTGGATTTGATCGAGATGTGCCGCGGATTGGTGACGGCGAGGCTGGCGGCCTTGTCCACCACCTGGCTGCGCATCGCATTGTCGAAATCCAGCGCTTTCAGATCGCGCGCCGCAAACCCGGGCGTGTCGGCATTGGCGACATTCTGGGCCAGGACATCCTGGCGCTGGTGCAGCCAGGACATGCGGGTACGCAGCATCGACATCAGCGGCAGGTCGGGCAGGTTCATGGCGGTAATTTTCCGTTAGCCTTCGAATGTGCGGGTATGCTGCGCCCGACATGCTTAAACGCGACTTAACGGTGGTGGTTTTTGCCGGGCATTTTCTGCCGGCATTTAACGCGCGATTAAGGTTGCTGCTTCTTTAATGCCCCCTGAGCGTTTCGGCGACAAGCGGGAATGACAACGGACTCTGTTGGTGGCGCGTCGTCGAAACGCGAAAAGGCATAAAACAGCATGGCATTTGAAATTCTGCGCTATGTCGGCGCGCTCTTCCTGGTTCTCGCCCTGATCGGCGCCGCGGGTCTTGCGGCGCGCAGATGGGGCGTGCCCGGCGTCACGCGCGCGGTGGATCATAAGAGATTGGCCGTGGTGGAGACCTTGATGATCGGGCCGCGCCAGCGCCTTTTCATCGTGCGCCGCGACGATGTCGAGCATCTGATTTTCTCGAGTCCAGATGGTTCCTGCTTAGTCGAAAACAATATCTCCCCCTCCGGCCTTCGCATCGCAAGCGCTGCTACGGCCACCTCCCCCGCCAGCGCTGACGCGCGCGGGGGCGGCGGACCTGCGCGTGGACCCGAACACATATGAAGCAAATCACACGTTATCTCCCGTTGCTGGTTCTGCTGTTTGCGCTGTTCGCGCCCAGCTTCGCTTTTGCCGCGCAGCTTGCGCCCACCGCCGCCAATGCCGGCGCAGCGGCCTCGAACTCCGGATTTTCCATCGATCTGAACGGCAGCGGGCTTTTCACCGACCGCATGGTGCAGATCGTCGCCCTGATCACGGTACTGTCCATCGCGCCATCCATTCTGATCATGATGACCAGCTTTGTGCGCATGGTGGTGGTGCTGTCGCTGTTGCGCACGGCGCTTGGCCTGCAGCAGAGCCCGCCCAACAGCGTCCTGGTCTCGCTGGCGATGTTTCTGACCCTGTTCGTGATGACACCGACCTTGACCGATGCCTATCACCAAGGCGTCGAGCCCATGATGAACAATCAAGTCACCGCCGAGCAAGGCTTCACCGCCGCCATGGTGCCGATGAAGAAATTCATGGTGGCGCATGTGCGCGACGCCGACCTCAAGCTGTTCCTGGACATGGCGCACGCCAAGCCCCCCGCCAAGCCGGAAGACACGGCGCTGACCACGCTCGCCCCCGCCTTCATGCTGTCGGAGCTGAAACGGGCCTTTGAGATCGGCTTTCTGATCTTCGTGCCCTTCCTCATCATCGACATGGCGGTGGCCTCTATCCTGATGAGCATGGGCATGATGATGTTGCCACCGGTGATTATCTCGTTGCCCTTCAAGCTGATCTTCTTCGTGCTGGTGGATGGCTGGCGGCTGATCGCCGGCTCGCTGGTAGAAAGCTATTTGCACAGCCCTCCCCACACCTGAACCATTATTTTGGTCGCGCGGCCTAACGCGAACCGCTTGGCACTTCGCGGGGCCGACGCTCCATATTGACCCTCTTCCCGGCTCGCGAGAGGATCGCATATTGGGTTTGGGAGGGGTTCATGCTGCGCATGTCGCGCCTGAGGGCGTTTGTCTCGATTTTCGCGTTGCTTCCGGTCTTGAGCCTTGCCGTCCCTGTAGGCCAGGCGGCGCCTGCCAAACTCGCGAAATTCCCCAAAGGCACGGGCGATGCCGCCAGCTGCCGCGCGCTGGCCGGCCGGGCAATCGGACCCGACATGCGCATCGCCACCGCCGAATATGACGAGAACGGCACCATTGTGGGCAACACCCAGGTGGATGCGCCGCTCTGCCGGATTGTGGGCGTGGCCTATCCCACCGCCGATTCCCGCATCGGCTTTGAAGTCTGGATGCCGCCGATGAGTGCCTGGAACGGCAAATTCCAGGCGGAAGGTTCGGGCGGTTCGGCGGGCGCGATCTCGCCTGGCCCCATGTTGACGGCGTTGAAGGTAGGTTACGCCACCATGTCCACCGACAATGGCCATGTCATCAATTCCGACGCGCCCAATGGGGGCAACGAACAGACCTGGGCCCTGGGCCATCCGGAGAAGATGATCGACTTCTCTTACCGCGCGCTGCATGTCTCGACGCTGGCCGCCAAGCTGATCGTGGAAGACTTCTACGGCAAGAAAGCCAGCGAATCTTACTTCATCGGCTGCTCGCAGGGCGGCCATCATGCGCTGATGGAAGCGACACGCTTTCCCGACGATTATGACGGCATCGTCGCGGGCGCGCCCGCCTGGCATTGGGCCAATCAGATGATCAACGCCACCTGGAACAGCCGCGCGGCTTTGAAAGATCCCCAAGCGTTGACGCAAGAAAGCGCCATGCTGCTCAGCCGGCATGTGATCGCGGCCTGCGATGCGCTGGACGGCGTCAAGGATGGCGTCATCGAGGATCCGCGCCAGTGTCATTTCGATCCCGCCTCGCTCGCTTGCAAGGAAGGCGAGGCAGCTGGCGAATGCTTGACGCCGGTGCAAGTGGCGGCCGCGAACGCGATCTATGACGGCGCCAAGCGTTCCGACGGCACGCCCATTTTCCAGGGCTATCCGCGCGGCAGCGAAGAGAATTGGGCGCGGATATGGGCCGGCGCGCAGCCGGGCGGCTCGTCCTTCGATTTCTTCCGCTACTCGGTATTCCAGGACAAGGACTACCAGAATGCCAACTTCGACTATGACAAGGACACCGACCGCGCGCTGTCCGCGAAAGTCGTCGGGCGCCAGACGGTGGCCGATGTCTATAACGTGAAGCCCGATCTATCGACCTTCGCGCGGCATGGCGGAAAACTTATCATGTATCACGGCTGGGCAGACCAGCAGATCTCGCCTTTCGCCAGCCTGGATTTCTATCAGCAGATTGTGTCCCAGCAGGGCCAGGTCAGAACCGATTCCTTCCTGCGCCTGTTCATGCTGCCGGGAATCTATCATTGCGCCGGCGGCCCGGGCGCGGGGAATTTCGGCGCTGCTGGTCCTGCCGCTAAGGACGATGCCCAGCACGACATCGCCAAGGCGCTGGATGTGTGGGTCACGAAGCAGAAAGCGCCCGAGAGTTTCATCGGCACCCGTATCAACGATCAGACCAAGGCTGTGGAGCGCACGCGCCTAATCTGCCGCTTCCCGCAAATGGCGAAATACAAAGGCAGCGGCGACACCAACGATGCCGCCAACTTCACCTGCTTGGCGCCGACCTGAACCTGTTACGCCTGGCCGTGGGCCGGTACCGACAAGGCTACTTACCCGGGATCATGACATGCGCGACCGGCGTGCCGGCCCACATGAGCCAGGGATGGACATAGTCGAGTCTGGCTGAAAGCCCTGTGGAGCTTTCGGTCGCGTTGGGGAGAAAAACGATCATATGCGGCAATGCCGAGTCCTGGGAGGCACCGCCCATCTCATAGGTCGTCGCCCCGACAGGCGGATTCAACTTGCCGCTTCTAGCGTCCGCCGCCAGCGCGTCACTGATCTCTGCGCCCGATTTTCCATCGGCGGCCAGCGCTTCGTTGCGGATCCAGAATGGGTCGAGCGCTTTGGGATAGCAGTAGGAGAGAAAACCTGTCTTAGCGACGTTGGCGCTGCAAATGAAGCCGTTGGAACCCTGGCGTAACACCACCCTAGGCGCATGGGGAGCGTCGAGCACCACTGTGGCGCCGTCGCGTATGGACTGAGGCGCTGCGAGCAGCGCGCCCGCGATCACGCGCGCGCGGTCGTCCGTTTCGCCATGGGCAGCACCAAGCCCGGCAGCAATCGTCAGCAGCGCGCAAATTCCTTTGGCCGCCTTCTGCATATTTCCGGGCATCGCATTCTCCTTGTCGTTCCGCGTGGCGTTCAAATAACTCGACAAGAGGCCTCAGTCGAATTTATAGTTTTTTTGGTACCTATAAAATTTCTGAATGATCGATACCGAGGCGCTTCGCACTTTCATCGCGGTCCATCGCCAGAAAGGATTTTCTGGCGCCGCGCGGATATTGCACCGAACCCAGCCCGCCATCTCCAACCGCATCCGGCTTCTCGAACAAGAATTAGGTGCGCGTCTTTTCGAGCGCGCCGCCAACGGCATCATGCTCAGTCAGGCGGGGCGCGTATTGCTGCCGCGGGCCGAAGCGATCGTCGCCGCGTTGGGCGACGCCGAACAAGCGGTTCTCGGTCTGCGCAAAGACGCCGCCGGTCCCATCGACCTCGTTATCGTAGGAACGCTCGCCGGCACAAATCTGACAGCCGCGCTCAAGCGTTTCGCCGCGCGCCATCCGAGTGTCGACTTGAATTTGCGCACCGCCCGCAGCTCGGAGGTGAGCGAGTTGGTCCGCAATGGCGAAGCCAGCGTCGGCCTCAGATATGACCGGAACCGGTCAGACGATCTGCACTATGAACAGATCGGCAGCGACCCCATGGTCATCGCTTGCGCCGCCACCCATCGCTTCGCGGGCCGGCTGCTGCGCTCCCTCAAGTTACTTCAGGATGAACGCTGGCTGGCGTTTCCGGAAATTCCGGGAAAGCGGGAGATTCCGGCTTCACATATTTGGAGCATTTTCCTGACGCTGGGACTGGGAGAAATCTCCTGGTGGCCGGTCGATAGCCTCAATGCGCAGAAGCGATTGGTAGAGGCGGGCTCGAGCCTTGCGCTAGTGCCCAAAAGCAGCATGCGGGAAGAATTATCTTCCGGCAGCCTCAAGATCATCCGTGTCACCGGATTGCACGTCGCTCAGTCCGTCCAGATGGTCTCACGCAAAAATGGCTTCTTCAGCGCCGCCACTCTCAAGCTAATGGAATTGCTGCGCGCCGAATATCGAACCTGAAGTTCAAGTGGTCACAAAGTTGGCTTCCGTCTTTGCTTTCACGTCGTCGAGAGTGACGCCGGGGGCGAGTTCGATGAGCTTGAGGGCCTTGGCCTTGCGATCGACCTCGAAGACACAGAGATCTGTGATGATGAGGTCGATGCAGCCCAAGCCGGTGAGCGGCAAGGTGCAGGACTTGAGGATCTTGGACTTGCCGGCCTTGTTGGCATGCTCCATCAGCGCGATCACCCGTTTGACCCCCGCCACCAGATCCATGGCGCCACCCATCCCCTTCACCATCTTGCCGGGGATGGTCCAGTTGGCGATATCGCCGCCTTCGGAAACTTCCATCGCGCCCAGGATCGCCATGTCGATGTGACCGCCCCGGATCATGGCGAAGCTGTCGACGGAGGAGAAAAAGCTCGACGTGGGCAAAGCCGTCACGGTCTGTTTGCCGGCATTGATCAAGTCGGGATCTTCTTCGCCTTCGTAAGGGAAAGGCCCGATCCCCAGCATGCCGTTCTCGCTTTGCAGCGTGACCTTCATGCCTTGCGGAATGTAATTGGCCACCAAGGTGGGAATGCCGATCCCCAGATTGACGTAATAACCGTCCTTCAATTCCTTGGCGGCGCGGGCCGCCATTTCTTCCCGGCTCCAGGCCATTACACGGCCTCCTTCTTGTCCGGACGCGGCCGGGTGGTGCGGAACTCGATCTGCTTTTTGTAATCCCTGCCCTGAAGAATGCGGCTCACAAAAATGCCGGGCGTGTGGATCTGGTCGGGGTCGAGGCTGCCATTGGGGACCAGCTCCTCCACCTCGGCGATGGTGACTTTGGCGGCGGTCGCCATGTTGGGATTAAAATTCCGGGCGGTCTTGCGGTAGATCAGATTGCCTTCGTTATCGCCTTTCCAGGCTTTGACGATGGCGAGATCGGCTTTGAGCCAGGTTTCCCGCACATAGGTCTCGCCCTCGAAGACTTCCGTCGGCTTGCCTTCGGCCACCACCGTGCCCACGCCGGTCTTGGTGTAGAAGGCCGGTATCCCTGCGCCCCCTGCCCGAATCCGTTCCGCCAAGGTGCCTTGCGGGTTCAGCTCCAGCTCCAGCTTGCCCCCCAGATAGAGGCTTTCGAACAATTTATTCTCGCCGACATAGGAAGAGACCATCTTCTTGATCTGGCCATTGTTGAGCAGCACCCAAAGCCCGAGATTGTCCGCGCCGCAATTGTTGGAGATCACAGTGAGGCCCTTGACCCCGTTCTCCTTCAAGGCGGCGATCAGGTTCTCCGCATTGCCCGAAAGCCCGAAACCCCCGGACATCAAGGTCATCCCGTCGAACACGACCCCTTCCAGCGCGCTTTTGGCGTCCGGATAGACTTTGCCTGTCATCGCAAATGCTCCTTGCGTGCGCCCCACGCTTAATAACTTCCGGCGCGCGAGGCAATGCACGCATCCAGTTTGCCCCAAATCTTCAAAGAGACTGTGAACTTGTCACAGCCGCATGAAAGCGCTGGCCTTCCGTCAGGCGCGCGAGATCTGACCGTCGCGCATATGGAGTTCGGTGATCGCGGCGCGCGCTTCCGGCCTAGGATTCGTCACCAATTGGCAATGATCGTTAAAGATCATCACCGCGCGGTCCGACGCCGAATAGGGCCGCCAATGCGGCAGGCCCGAAACATTGGGATTGCCGGTCCTGGCGAAATTGGTCCAGGCGCGGCTCATCTTGTCGGCCAGGGGATAACGGTCTTTGCCCTTGCCGGTGATGATGTCGTCGGTGGGCCCGTCCAGATTGTCGAACACATAAGAGACTTCCACTGTGTGCGGCACGCCCAGCTTGCCGTCACGCACCGGCGTGGGTTTTTCGAAATGGTAGACATAGGCCGGAGCCTGACCGAGCGCCGCCTTGCGTTCGGCCACCAGCGCGACATTGGCCGTCAGCCAATTGTCGGAGGCGACGATCTGGAACAGGCGCACATTGTCGGCCTTGGGGAAGTCGCGCTTGTAGAGAGCGATCAGTTTTTCGGTTTCCGCATCCTCCACTCGCAACGCCTTCTTCAGATCGGCGCGCAAGGTGGCGTCGTCGATGGGATCGAGCGGCGTGGTGTTGAGAAAAGTGATCTCGGTGAGCGTCGAACCCAGGATCAACGGTACCTTGCCGGAAAGCGACGGCGCCACTGGATCGAAAGGGCCATTGCCGGAGACCAGATTGCGGCCATCCTGAACTGGACCGAAGCGGCCCGCAGGCCCCATGGGGCCCAGCGCCGCCAGAATCCGCTGGAACGGCATCTGCTGCAGCTGCTCCACCTGATTGGGTTGAAGCCCCAGCTGGGTCATGATTTTGGTGGCGATCTCGGTGCCTTCATCCGGCGTGATCGCCTTCAGAGTGACGCCGCTTTCCGCAATGACGCGATGAAAGCGCCCCTCAGCCTGCGGCATCGCCATGGCGGTGGTGACTTTGCTGCCGCCGCCCGACTGACCAAAGATGGTGACATTGTCCGGGTCGCCGCCGAACTCGGCGATGTTGTCCTTCACCCAATTCAGCGCCGCCACGATGTCGAGCATGCCGACATTGCCGCTGTCGGCGAATTTCTCGCCGCCCAACTTGCCCAGATAAAGAAACCCAAAGGCATTAAGGCGATGGTTGATGGTGACCAGCACCACGCCATGCTTCTTGGCCAAGCTATAGCCGTCATAGCGGACATTGCCGCCGGAACCGCCGGTGAAGCCGCCGCCATGGCACCACAGCATCACCGGGCGCTTCTTGCCGTCGGCCAAACCCGTGGTCCAAATGTTGAGGCGCAAGCAATCTTCGCTCTGCTGGGTGCGATCCAGCGCCACCACTTCTTCTTCCATGAAGCCGGTGGTATCGGTCTGAGGCGCGCGATTGCCGAAGCGCGTGGCGTCGCGCACATCGCTCCAGGGTTCGGGCGGTTGGGGCGGCATGAAGCGGTTCGTGCCTGACGTGGGCGCGCCATAAGGAATGCCCTTGAAAATCTTGACCGCGCCATCCGCCAGGCCGCGTACCTTGCCATAGCGCGTGTTGGCGACAGGCGGCGTTGCCGCAACCGTGCGCGAAGTGCTGAAAGCGAGGCCCGCAGCACTTCCAGCCGCCAGCATTTCGCGGCGACTCAAGCCTTGCGACATTTTGCTTTTTGTCATGGCCATCCCCATTTCCGCCTGCACAAGACTATAGGGATTGGGAAATAGTCGCGCCATATGTAAAAGGCCCTGCTCTCCATGGAATACACCGTTATGCGAAACGATCCGACACCGCCCGACGCCTGCGCCACCATGGGTGAGTTGCGCGCCGCGATAGATGCGCTGGATGCGCGGCTGGTGTCGCTGCTGGCCTTGCGCCAGCGCTATATCGAACGCGCTGCAATCCTGAAGCAGACGCGCGGCGCCGTGCGCGATGACGCCCGCGTCGAAGGGGTCGTGCGCCATGTGATCGAAGAGGGCAAGCGCGCCGGTCTTTCGCCCATGATCGCCGAACGCGTCTGGCGCAACCTGATCGAGGCCAGCATCGCGCATGAATATCAGGCGTTCGACGCCAAAGGCGCCGCGGCACAATGAGGCTTCAACCGTCGAGCTGAACCTGTCTTTGCGCCGCGATCATCATGCGGGTGATGCCGCGATGGATGTTCACTTTCACCAGCGAGACGGACTGGCCGGTCTTGGCGGATGCTTCTTCCACCGAAAAGCCGTGCATCTTCACCAGCCGGATGACTTCGGCCTGCGCCGGTTTCAATTCGCCCAGAAGCTTTTCCAAAGTCGTGGCGCTTTGCACCGCCGCGCCATGATCTTCTATCGCGATATCCTCGCTGATCGGCAAAGCGGCGGATCTGCGCAAGGCGCGCAGACGGTCGATCCATTTGTAGCGCGCGATCGCCACCAGCCATGGGCCGAAGGGCCGCAAAGGATCATAGCTGTTTCGCTTCTCATGCAGCGCGACCAGCGTGTCCTGCACCGCATCGTCCACCATCGAGGGCGGAAGCCGGGCGCTGAAATAGCGTTTCAACCAGGGACGAATCTCTCCCAGCAGGCGGCGATAGCGCGCGCCATCGCCTTTCTGCGCGGCCGCCATCCATGCTGACCATTCCTTGTCGGACATTTGGTGATGCGAGCCGAAGAGCGTGGAAAGTGTGCAACAACCCCCGGCTTTCGGCAATAACATGCCACCGGCGATGGCGAAATTGTCCGACATTTGCCAAATTCCGGTTGCGCGGCTTGTAACTCCGCGCATGCGCCCGCCGAAGACAACAAAGGCTGTCACAGGCTGGCACCAGCATTCCGGAACCACAAACCCATTTTGACCGTGCAACCACCCGATAATTCTTCCCAGATACCAGCCGCCAGATCCGCCGAAGCCTCCTTCGAGCGGCTGGTGGAAGAGTTGGTCGCGGACCTGGAACCGGTGGGCGATCCACCGGTGGCGCGGCGGCTTGCGATCGGCCTGGGCGCTGGCCTTGCGTTGTCGGTGCTGCTGGTGGGACTGGTGCTGGGCTTTCGTCCCGACATGGGAAGCGCCACGCTCACCATGATGTTCTGGATCAAACTCGCTTATGTGTCCGGCATCGGCGCCATTGCGTTATGGGCGGTGGAGCGGCTGGTGAGGCCCGGCGTTCCCACCGGCAATCTCCTCTTGTGGCTTCTGGCGCCAACCCTGGCGGTGGCAGGCCTTGCGGTGGCACAATTGATCGACGGCCCGTCCGAGGCGCGCGAGCATCTGATCATGGGCTTCAGCGCTGGGGCCGCGCCCTGGCGCATCGTGGTGGCAGCGTTGCCCTTGCTGATGGGTCTTGCTTGGGCGGTGCGCGGCTTGGCGCCGACCCGTCTGGTTTTCTGTGGCGCGATGGTGGGCCTGGCGGCGGGCGGCTTCGGCGCCGCCTCCTATGCCATGCATTGCCAGGAATCGACGGCACCGTTCCTGTTCATCTGGTACAGTTTGGGCGTGATCGCCTGCGGCTTTGTCGGCGCGCTGCTGGGGCCGCGCGTGTTGCGGTGGTAGTAAGGAATCGCGGGATTGCGCCCCTCTCTCAAAATTGAAATCGTCTTGAATTAAAGCCGGCGCATTCGTCTGCCCCGCGGCCACCAGGTGGAGGGGCGCCCACTCGCGGGATATGTGCTGTCTCGCAAAAGTCTGCGTTTTCGCCTGCCGCGGCCGGGCGAAGACGCTGTCGCGGTGGGCGGGAAAAGTGCTTGTGTAAAGAGGGGCGGCGCCCACTCGGGTCGCTGCGCGACCCTCCGTGGCGCTCAGTTTTTGTAAGCTCGCTCGGCGGGTGGAAGGGCGCCCACTCGGGCCGCTGCGCGACCCTCCGTGGCGCTCAGTTTTTGTAAGCTCGCTCGCTGCGCTCGCTCACTAACAAAAACTGGCGCGCCCGAAGAGATTCGAACTCCTGACCCCCAGATTCGTAGTCTGGTGCTCTATCCAGCTGAGCTACGGGCGCGCATTGAGGCGAAGGGCGCCGAACCTATTGAGGACATTCCGCAAAGGCAAGCGCGTGCTTTCGTCCCCCGCGACCTCGCGCCGCTGTCACCCAAAAGCGCCACCCGGCCGCCCCCAAATTCCGTCCAAGTCCCCACGACGATTGTGTAAAACGGCAAAAGCGGGCCTTGACGCCCTTGTCCGCCCCCCTAGGCCCCGTTAAGACTAAACCCCCGCATCTTGGCTGGCGGGCGTTGGCCAAGGGGGTTGGGGTTGAATGCGTGCCGCCCCCCTCTCTGGGGCAGGGGCGCCGGCAGCGGAGAGCAGAATGAGGGGATTTCCAGCCAAACAAGGCCTCAAGCCGGGCCTTCTTCTGGCATGCGTGCTGACGGCCGGGCTGGCCGCCTGCAGCGACATCGACAATATGTTCGACAGCAACAGCGACATCTCCGCCTCGGATGCTGCCCAGCCCACGGCCGCCAGCATGGCGGGAGGCGCAGGTGCGCCGCCCACGGCTGAAGCACCGCCCCCCATGGCATCCGGCGGCGGCGCCCCGGTCGCTACCATCACGCCCGTCGCCATCGATCCCGGCAACGACACCGGCACCCAGGTCAACAAGACCATCCAGACCCTGCGCGGCCAGGTTTCGGGCCTGGAGACCAAGCTCGCCGCCAACGCCCAGCGCTTGGCGGATTTACGCAACAATGGCGCGGCCGCGGCCGGCGCCTATCAGGAATCCAAGGCCCGCATCACCACCCGCCTTCAAGTGGGCACCACCAAGGGCAATCCCGAACTGGTGAGCGAATGGAATTCCGCCCAGACCTCGCTCGACACGCTGTCGGCCAACATCAATCAACTGAATGCGCTGGGCACCGATGTGACCAACGATTCTTCGTCCGCCCATTTCGCGCTCAATCAGATCGGCGCGACTTTCAATGTCTCGGGCGCAGTCGATGAAGATCATCGCCAGCTTTCACTGCTGGAAGACGAAACCAACCAGACCATCGTGCTGATCGACCGGCTGCTGAAAGAAGTTTCGGACGATATTCAGCGCCAGACCGCCTATTCCGCCAATGAGCGCAGCAATCTCACCGTGCTGGCCAGCTCGATCAAGAATGGCGAACTTTATGGCGGCACGCCGGGGCTAACCGCAGCTGCCGCCACCAGCAATCTGCAATTCGCCGCCAATGGCACGCCACTGGTGGTGGTGCGCTTCGACCGGCCGAATGTGGATTATCAGCAGGTTCTCTACGCCGCGTTGAACCAGGCGTTGCAGGCCCGTCCTAACGCCAATTTCCAGGTGGTGGCGGTGTCGCCGACGCGCGGCAACGCGGCCTCCGTGCAGATCGCGCAGACCACGGCACGCCGCCACGCACAGGAAATCATGCGCTCCATGACCGATATGGGCGTGCCGGCATCGCGCATGAATGTGGCGTCTTCGACAGACCCGAACGCGGCGGCTAGCGAAGTCAGAGTCTTCGTCCGCTAGAAAAAGTGGAAATGATTTCGAAGAAGCCTCGTCCTTCGACGAGGCTTTTTTGTTTCAGGCCTTCACCGCCACCACAAATAAGCGCTGGAAGGGAAACAGCGTCGTGCCGTCGGCGCGGCGCGGATAAGCCGCATTCAGCTTTGCCTTATAGGCCGCGATGAAGGCATCACGCTCCGCGCCTTGCAGCGCTTGGACGAAAGGCCTGAGCGCCGTGCCGGAGACCCAGCGATAGACCGCGTCCTCGCCTTCCAGCATTTGGAGATATTCCGTCTGCCAGATGTCGAGCGCCGCTGCATGCGGCTTGAGGATGTCATAGTAGACGTCCGCCTTGCCGCGTTCGGTCTCGCGCACATGTTTGAGCTTTTCGCGCCAACGCGGATCGGCAGCGGCCTCGCGCATCAGGGCATGGCTGGGCGCGGCATAATTCACCGGCACTTGGAAGGCGAAAACGCCGCCTGGCTTCACGAACGACATCAGCTTCGGAAACAACGCCGCCTGATCCGGCACCCATTGGAAGGTGGCGTTGGAGAAAATTACGTCATAGGGCGCATCCGGCGCCCAGCGCGCCAGATCGGCCAGCACCCATTCCGCCGCGACCCCGCTTTGCCGCGCCTCGGCCAGCATCTCGGCGGAACTGTCGAGCCCTTCCAGCCGGGCCCTGGGCCAGCGCGCCTGAAGAAGGCCGGTCGAGTTCCCCGGCCCGCAGCCCAAATCGATCACCCGCCCCGGATTTTGGGCGGGGACCCGGGCCAGAAGATCAGCCGCCGGCCGGGTCCGCTGGTCGGCGAAAGTCAGGTAGACGTCTGGGTTCCAAGTCATTTTGGCCGCGCTTTTAAGCCAAAACTGATCCTGGAGGCGATTGTAATTTTATTGCGCCCGCTTCCAGCGGCCCGGTTGACAGGCCGGGCTGAGGGCCATAGAAACCGCGCTCTTTTCGCCCTGGAGCCGCCTATGAAGCGCACCTATCAGCCGAGCAAAATCGTGCGCAAGCGCCGTCACGGCTTCCGTTCGCGCATGGCGACGGCCGGCGGCCGCAAGGTGCTCGCCCGCCGCCGCGCCCATGGCCGCAAGAAGCTCTCTGCCTGATCCGTCCCCAAAGCTGCGCATCGAGCGCCTGCGCAAACGCGCCGATTTCCTGGCCGCTGCCCGTCATTTGAGACGCGTGGCAGGCGCAATCACGCTCGAAATGGCGCCAACGCCCGACAAAGCCCGAAGCCCGGAGAGTCTTAGGCTGGGTTTCACCGCCAGCAAGAAGATCGGCAATGCGGTCGCCCGCAACCGCGCCAAAAGGCGGTTGCGCGCCGCGGCATATGCGCTGCTTCCCCTTTCAGGGCGGGAAGGCCATGACTATGTTCTCATCGCCCGTCAGGGCATTCTGGTGCGCGATTTCGCGGCCCTGAAAGACGATATCGCCGAGGCGGCGCGAGCAGCGCACCAAAAGCTCGACGCCGCCACAAGACCGACCGCTTGAGGAACCGTATGACGCGCCTTGCGATTGTTGCCCTCAGCGCGCCGATCCATTTCTACCGCCGCTTCATCTCTCCCATGAGCCCGCCGGCCTGCCGCTTTCAGCCGACCTGCTCGGCCTATGCGCTGGAAGCCTTGCAGACGCACGGACCGGTGCGCGGCCTGGCGCTGGCGGCCAAGCGCGTGTTGCGCTGCCATCCCATTTCCTGGCTCGGCGGTTCGTCGGGTTTCGATCCCGTCCCCAAACATCCTCACGCGTGATCCATGAACGGCAAAAGCAACAACAACAACATGATCCTGGCCATCGCGCTGTCGGCGCTGGTGATCTTCGGCTGGCAATATTTTGTGGTCGGGCCGCAGATGAAGGCGGAGCAGGCCAAGCAAGCCGCGATCGCGAAGCAGGAAAAACTGCATCCGCCTGCTGCGGCACCGGCGGCGCCCGGCGCCAGCCCGAATGTGCCAGGCATGGCGGCCACCTCTACCCATATGACCCGCGAGGCCGCGCTCAAAGTGGGTGGCGAGCGGGTGGCGATCGACAGCCCGCTGCTCGACGGCTCCATCGCGCTCAAGGGCGGCAAGCTCGACGATCTGAGACTTAAAAAATATCACGAGACGCTCGACCCCAAGAGCCCGGAGATCGTGCTGCTCGCGCCCAAGAGCACGGACTATCCCTACTACGCGGAATTCGGCTGGATCGGGCAGAACGCGCCGAACGATCAAAGCGTCTGGCAGCAGCAGGGCAGTAACACGCTGTCGCCCGCAAATCCGGTGACGCTGACATGGGACAATGGCCAGGGCCTTGTCTTCACCCGCGTCATCTCGGTCGATGAACAATATATGTTCAGCGTGAAGGACAGCGTTGCCAACAAATCGTCGCAGGCTGAGACGCTTTATCCCTTCGCCTATGTTGCGCGCGAAGGCGTGCCGAAGGAGCAGACCAGCTGGGTTCTGCATCAGGGCTTTGTCGGCGTCGCCAATGGCAGCGAGACCGACGCCAACTACACCGACTTCAAGGACGAAGGCACGCCGCCCAAGACTTTCTCTTCCACCGGCGGCTGGGTCGGCATCACCGACAAATATTGGATGGCGGCGGTGATTCCGCCCCAGGGCGAGAATTACAACGGCCAGTATTTGGGCTCGACCATGGCGGGCGACGTGAAAGCCTATCAAGCCAATTACCGGCTGAATGCGCGCGCCATCGCGCCGGGCGCTGAGAGCGAGGTCACCCATCGCCTGTTTGCCGGCGCCAAGGTGGTGGACATTTTGCGGGCTTACGAAAAATCGCAGAGCATTGCCCGTTTCGACAATGCGGTGGATTGGGGCTGGTTCTGGTTCCTGACCCAGCCTTTGTTCTGGTTGCTGGACTATTTCTACAAATTCATCGGCAATTTCGGCATCGCCATCCTGATGCTGACTGTGGTGGTGAAGCTTCTGTTCTTCCCGCTGGCCAACGCCTCCTTCAAGTCCATGAGCCGGATGAAGAAAGTCCAGCCGCTGATGGAAGAGATCAAGAAAGCGCACAAAGACGATGCTCAACGCCAGCAGCAAGAGATGATGGAGTTGTACAAGCGCGAGAAGGTGAACCCGCTGACGGGCTGCCTTCCGATGCTGATCCAGATTCCGGTCTTTTTCTCGCTCTACAAAGTTCTCTATGTCACCATCGAGATGCGGCAGGCGCCCTTCTATGGCTGGATCCATGATCTGTCGGCGCCCGATCCCACCTCGATCCTGAATCTGTTCGGGCTTCTGCCCTATCACATCCCGCTCTGGGTACCGGTCTGGCTGTCTATCGGGGTGTGGCCAATCCTGATGGGCGCAACCCAGTTCGTGCAGACCAAGCTCAATCCCGCGCCGGCCGATCCGGTGCAGGCGCGCATGTTCACCTTCATGCCGCTAATCTTCACTTTCATGTTCGCCACCTTCCCGGCCGGACTGGTGATTTATTACACTTGGAACAATCTGCTCTCGGTGCTGCAGCAATATTTCATCATGCGGCGCGAAGGCGTCGAGATTCATCTGTTCGAGAATCTGAAGTTCAAAAAGGCGAATTAGGTGAGCGGCGCGGATGGCGAATTCGCGCGCAAACTGTTCGCCGGCGCGTGCGATTTCTTCTGGGGCACCGGCGACATCAACAGCCTGCCGCCGCAGGGCTTGCCGGAGATCGCCTTTGTCGGCCGCTCGAATGTGGGCAAGTCGAGCCTGATCAACGCGCTGGTCAATCACAAAGGTCTGGCGCGCGTCAGCCATACGCCCGGGCGCACCCGCGAGATCAATTTTTTCAATCTGGGCGGCAAGCTGGTGCTGTGCGACTTGCCTGGCTACGGCTATGCCAAAGCGTCCAAGACGCTGGCGGCGGAATGGCAGACGTTGATTTTCGCCTATCTTTCCGGCCGCGCCACCTTGAAGCGCGTGGCGCTTCTGATCGACAGCCGTCGGGGCGTGATGGATATCGACCTGGCGGTAATGGAATTGCTGGACCGCGCCGCCGTCTCTTACGGCCTGGTGTTGACCAAGATTGATGAGCTGAAGCCAGCCGAAGCCGACGAAGCGCTTGCCGCCGCGGTCACCGAGGCACGCCGCCATACCGCTGTGTTAGAGGAAATTCACGCGACTTCGTCGCGGGATGGCGTCGGTTTAACAGAGCTCCGGGCAAGTCTTGCTGGACTGGCCTCAAGCCGCGTATAAGGCCCCGTTTTCTGCGGGCGTCCCGTGATGGCGGATGAAGGCGAAGAGAAGAATCTCAGGCTGATGGCGCGTTGGCGCCAGACCGGACGCGTTCTGGTCGAGGCCCTGCCCTTCATCCTGAAATACGACCAGAAGACCATCGTGGTGAAGTATGGCGGCAACGCCATGACCGGCTCCGGCGGCACCGACGATTTTAGCCAGGACATCGTCTTGATGAAGCAGACCGGCATCGATCCGGTGGTGGTGCATGGCGGCGGCCCGCAGATCGGCGCCATGCTCAAAAAGCTGGAAATCCAATCGCGCTTCATCGACGGGTTGCGCGTCACCGACGAAGCCGCGGTCGAAGTGGTGGAGATGGTGCTGACCGGCTCGATCAACAAGCACATCGTGACCGCCATCAACGCGGCGGGCGGCCGCGCCGTGGGCCTTTCCGGCAAGGACGGCAATCTGGTGGTGGCGAAAAAGCTGGCCCTGAGCAAGACGGATTCGGTGACCGGCAAAACCACGGTCGAGGATCTGGGCTTTGTCGGCGAGCCGGACCGGGTCAATCCCGAAGTGCTCTACACCATGATGAAATCGGAAATCATTCCCGTGGTGGCGCCGATCGGCGTGGGGCCTAGGGGCGAGACCTACAACATCAATGCCGACACGGTGGCGGGCGCGGTGGCGGGCGCGATCAAGGCAGAACGCTTGATCCTGCTCACCGATGTCGAAGGCGTGTTGGACAAGGACAGGAAGCTGATCCCGCATCTGACCGTCAGCCAGGCGCGCGGGCTTATAGAGGATGGCACCATTTCCGGCGGCATGATTCCCAAGATCGGAACCGCCATCGACGCGGTGGAAAGCGGCGTCAACGCGGCCGTCATCCTCGACGGCCGGATCCCCCATGTGCTGCTGCTGGAGCTTTTCACCGAGCATGGCGCGGGCACGCTGATCACCGCGGATTGAGTCACATGCGCTGCTGCCTGGCAGCCTTTATAGTGCTGGCGGCAAGCCTTGCCGCCGCGAGCCCGGCTGAGGCCGCGCTCAAGCTCTGCAACCGCACCAGCTATATCCTCTATGCCGCCACCGCCACGGTAACGAATTCCGGCGCCGCGACGCATGGCTGGACGCGCATCGCGCCCGGCGACTGCGAAACGGCGCTGCCCGGCAAACTGAGGACACAGAGTTATCTGGTCTATGCCCGCTCCGCGCTTGCCGCGTCGGGGCCCGGCCGCGCCTGGGGCGGCGACATTGCCTTCTGCGTGCGCGATGGCGCATTCACCTTGCCCCAGAAGGCGGTGGGCGGCGCTTGCACGGGTGATGCTTTTTCCGCGGCCTTTGCCTCGCTCGACACCCATGGCCGCCCCGACTGGACCATGACTTTCGACGATGATCCGCGCCTCGCCTCGTTGCAGGATGCGCAACTGGCAGGCGCAAAACGGCTGTTGAAGGACAATGGCTATGCCATCGCCGCGATCGATGCCAAGCCCGACAAGACCACCGGCGCGGCGCTCTCCGATTTCCGCAAAAAGATGAAATTCGCCGACCGCGACGGCAACGAAAAATTATTTAAGGCGCTGGAAAGCGAAGCGGCCACACATGGCGCGCCGCCGGAAGGTTTGACGGTGTGCAATGATACCAGAAGCGATGCGATCGCGGCATTGGGCCAAAGCGTGGGCGGCGATTTCATCAGCAGAGGCTGGTGGCGGATGGCGGCAGGCGCCTGTGCCCGCGCCATCACCACGCCGCTCAAGGACGATGCGGTCTGGCTAGCGGTGCAAAAGCCGGGCGGCGCGGCGCTGGTGACTGGCCCGGATCAATTCTGCGTCGCTGCCCAGGAATTCGAAATCAAAGCCCGCGGCAATTGCCCCGCGCGCGGCTACACGGCAGCCGGATTTGCTCGTGTTGCGGTACGCGGCAAAAGCGGTGTCTTGATTCATGTCGATGCAAAAGGCCTGGCTGTGCCTCAGGCCGAGATATCGAAATAGGCGAGATGCCAGCGCATCTCCTCCTTGCTGAGCGGAAAATTGACGCCGCCACGGGCTGGCAGCAATTCCCGGCCGCTGAGCTTCATCACAAAGCTCTGGATCTTGAAGGCCGTGCGCATGGAAAGATGCGCCCGCCACGCCAGCGCCACCACCGGCTTCGCGCTGCGCTGGGCGAGAATCTTGCGCACCTTCGCGTCGGGCACCTGGGCCAGCGCGGCGAGCGCCAGGGTCACGACCTCGCGATTGCCTGACAACGCTGCATTCTCCACAAACGCGTCATCCAGCGCGCCGGAAGCTTGCGCCGTGGTGACGATCTCGACGGCACTTTTGGGAGCGCCTGTTTCCTCTTCTGGCTGTTCCAGCCGCGCCCGCAAGCGGCGGCTGAGATGGGCGCGCGTGGTCTCGCTGAGATCGCCCCGGCCCATTAATTTTTCCAGAAGCGAAGCGCCGACAAACCCGCCGATGCGACGGATGGCGCGGGCGGACAGATCGGCCCGCAACACCAGCGGCAGATGCCAGCTTTCGACTTCCTCCGCTTGCTCGATGATGGTCTCCAACGTTGCCTTACGGATCGAAGCATTGGAATTGACCAGAAGTGCGGCGACGGCAGGCACATCCAGTGACTGCACCAAAGCATCGCTGACGTCTTCGCTGACATTCTGGCGGCGCGCGATGGCCGAAAGCGCCTGCTGCACCTGGCCGCAAGCGATG